>OHKX01000006.1_pt1 | contig 200522 bp, 183 predicted proteins | sample 1568921 | NCBI WGS metagenome assembly OHKX01 (sample SAMEA3879564, study PRJEB24766) | human gut metagenome | biome: human-associated habitat; feature: feces | place: USA | collected 1985/1987
TATTATTCGTGCAACTGGTATATGTTGGAATCAGGTGGTATGTAAAGGGATGGCGAGAAACAAGGGGATATCATTAAAACAAAAATACCGATATTTTATTGGTACTATATGTCTTTACTTTCGTGCTAATATATATTATCATATTAGCACGAAAGGAGAAAGCATATGACTCAGTTTGAAAAATTAGATTTGTTGTTGCGTGAATGTGGAGGGACAATTCAGACATTTCAAGTTCTAAATAATGGAATTAGTAAGTCTGTGTTTTATGCATATGTGAAGGAACGAGGATTAGAACAAGCTGCTCATGGTGTGTATGTATCGCCGGATACGTGGACAGATGCAATGTACCTTTTGCATTTACGTTGTGGTCAAGCTGTATTTTCTCATGAAACTGCATTGTTTTTTCATGATTTAACGGACAGAGAGCCTTTGAAATACACCATAACAGTAAGAACTGGATATAATCCAAGTCGTTTGCAGGAAGACGGTTTTCAAGTGTATACAGTAAAAAAGGATTTACATGAAATAGGGATCACAACTATGCTGACATCATTTGGACATTCAGTTCCGGTTTATGATATGGAGAGAACGATTTGCGATCTGCTTCGCAGCAGGAAAAATATTGAAATGCAGGTATTCCAAGATGCATTAAAGCAATATGCGAAACGTAAGGATAAAAACTTACGAATGCTTATGAAATACGCAGCTATGTTCCATGTTGAAAAGATACTAAGACCATATTTGGAGGTGTTACTTTAGATGATAACAACGGCAAGACAATTAAAGGATTTAATTCGTAATATGTCAAAGAAAAAATCCGCAGATGCACAGATTTTGATGCGGAATTATATGATGGAACGTTTTTTAGAACGAATTTCTTTATCAGAGTATAAAAATCAGTTTATATTAAAAGGTGGGATGCTGGTGGCGGCAATGGTCGGTCTGGATGCCAGAGCTACTATGGATCTGGATGCTACCATAAAAGGCACTAATGTTAGTGTGGAGGATGTAGAAATGATTATATCCCAAATTATATCAATTCCACTGGACGATGGTGTTTCATTTCGGGTCAAACGGATATCGGAAATCATGGAAGAAGCAGATTATCCTGGTGTTCGTGTAAGCATGGAAACGAAATTTGATGGTGTAATCACACCATTAAAGATTGATATTTCTACAGGGGATGTAATTACACCAAGAGAAATCAAGTACAAATTTAATCTTATGCTTGAAGACCGCACTATTGAGGTATGGGCATATAATCTGGAAACGGTATTGGCTGAAAAATTGGAAACTGTTGTTAGTCGAAACGTTACAAATACACGAATGAGAGATTTTTATGATATTTATATTTTACAAAAGTTGTATGGAGAACAACTCCAAAAACAAGTTTTATGGACTGCACTTGTGGCTACAGCCAAAAAAAGGGGAACATTAGACCTGATAGAAGCTGAGGATATAAGAGAAATATTTGATGAAATTGAATCAAGTCCGGTTATGGAGACCTTATGGAAAACATATCAAAAAAATTATTCTTATGCTGCTGATATTTCATGGCATGCAATTGTGAAGTCAATCTGTGCATTATATGGAAGTATATTGGAGAATATGTATGACACATAAAAAACTGATATGTAAATTACGTTAGCATTTTGAGTTGCCTAAATTCGAAAGTTAGGAAAATCTTAATAATTTCTCAGGCAATCCATTGTGAATTTAGATGTTGTATTTGCTATACTTAATTGGAAATATGAGCAAAGGAGTTGAAAATATGTCTGAAAAGATATTGATTATAGATGACGAGCAAGATATAGCGGATCTGTTGGAGGTCTACTTGAAAAACGAAAATTACGTCGTTTATAAATTTTACTGCGCAACGGATGCCATGTCGTGTATTGAAAGCGGCGACATTGATCTTGCCATTCTGGATATTATGCTCCCGGATATGAACGGCTTTTCACTTTGCCAGCTTATCCGAAAGAAATACACTTATCCAATCATAATGCTAACGGCTAAAATTGAGGAAACGGATAAAATAACGGGGCTGACATTGGGAGCGGACGATTATGTGACAAAACCCTTTCGCCCACTTGAAGTAGTTGCCAGAGTGAAAGCGCAGTTAAGACGTTACAAGAAATATTCACCCGGTATCATCACAGAGAAAATTCCATCGGAACTTTCCTATAACAAATTGTGCTTGAATGTGCAGACCCATGAATGTCTGTTAGACGGGGAACCTGTTTCTCTAACCCCGACAGAATTTTCTATTCTCCACATCCTTTTGTCAAGTGCTGGAAATGTTGTAAGCATTGAGGAACTGTTTCATGCGGTTTGGAAAGATGAATACTACTCTAAAAACAGCAGCACAATTACTGTGCATATCCGGCATCTGCGCGAGAAACTGAACGATACTTCCGATACTCCGCAGTATATTAAAACGATTTGGGGTGTCGGCTACAAAATTTAAGCGAAAGGAGAACGCTATGAAGAGAAAATCAAATTGTTTGGCAACTATTTTATTCTTAATTTATCTGGCACTTCTGGTTTGGATCATACTGTTCAAACTACAGTTTTCAATCAGTGATCTGGATAAAGTAAGGAGTATAAACCTTATTCCTTTTCACTATGACAAAGAAGTTGGCGCAGCATTTCACTTAACAGAGGTACTCGAAAATTTCTTGATTTTTGTTCCTATGGGCATTTATTTTCAAATGCTTCTGCCAAGAACAAAATTATATGTGAAGTTCATGCTGATTGCTGGAACAAGTTTTTTATTGGAAACTATGCAGTATATCTTAGCAGTCGGACGTTCTGATATTACTGATGTACTTACAAATACGGCAGGTGGTCTTTTGGGGCTTGCTGTATATTCGATGGCAGCCCGGTTAATCGGAAATAGAATAAAAGCAAACAGACTGTTTTCCATTCTGGCAGGCATAGTAAGTGTTGTCGTGATTGGTCTGCTTGGCTTTCTTCTGTTTGCTAATCGGTAGGAGGTGTATTCTCATGTCGAATAAAGAAATGACAACAGAAAAGCGCCTTAAAGTGCGCTTATACCTATCATTGCTGGTTTATACCGTTGTTGGATATGGTTTGACCCTTATCTTGGACTACATCTTTTCAAAATTTGACAACGGTATTTTTGCATGGCTCTACTGGCGGCTTGATCTGCTTTTTATTTTGTATCTGATGCTCGGCTTTATATGTATCTTCAATTACTATTGGAAAAAGCCGTGGGGCTATCTGGATGAAGTAATTGACGCAACCCAAACGGTCTATGAGCAGAACAATCATACAGTATCGTTGTCTGAGCCACTGAAAGAACTGGAGGAACAGCTCAATCAGATTAAAATGTCTGTTCTGTTGAGCAAGCAGGCTGCAAAGCAGGCAGAAGAAAAGAAAAATGAAATTATTATGTATCTGGCACATGATATACGCACCCCTCTCACAACAGTAATCGGCTATTTGAGCCTGCTCCATGAAGCCCCTGACATGCCTGAACAGCAAAAGGAAAAGTATGTAAAAGTGGCGTTGAATAAGGCAGAGCGCCTTGAAAAGCTCATCAATGAACTTTTTGAAATTACCAAGTACAATGCACATACGGTTATTATCAAAAAAGAAACTGTGGATTTACATTGTCTGATTGCGCAGGTAATAGATGAAATATATCCGACACTCTCCGCAAATGGCAATACAGCGGTATTTACTGCGGAGGATAACTTATCCGTGAACGCTGACCCTGAAAAACTGGCGAGAGTTTTCAGTAATCTTTTACGAAATGCTGCGTCATATAGTTACCCGCAGACAGAAATCACTATATCCGCCAAACGGTTAGAGCATGATATTCAGATCACTTTTGAAAATCATGGAAAAACAATTCCACAGGAACAGCTTAACAGTATATTTGAAAAATTCAATCGCTTGGATGATGCTCGGCTTTCTAATACAGGTGGTGCGGGACTTGGTCTTTCTATTGCGGAAGAAATTATACATTTACATGGTGGAAAGATTACTGCATCCAGTCAAAACGAAACCATAGACTTTGTGATTACATTACCACTTTCCGCTTAGGAAAATAAGAATGTGATCTTAGGAATTACTTAGGAATTTAAGCGTGTGATTTTTGAGATTGAAAAGCCTTTGTTCGGTACAATGATTATCGAACAAGGGCTTTTTATTGTTCAGCTGAAGCAAAAGAAAGGAGTGTAAGCATGGAACTGAAAATAGAGCATTTAAGCAAGCAGTTCAAAGACAAAACAGCAGTAAATGATGTCAATCTGACATTGACTCCCGGCGTTTGGGGACTTTTGGGGGCGAATGGTGCAGGGAAAACCACGCTCATGCGCATGATTGCTGATATTATGACACCAACCAACGGAGCGGTTTACTATGACGGAAAAGACATTCGAGAGTTAGGTGAAGTCTACCGAAGCAAGTTTGGCTTTCTGCCGCAGGATTTTGGGTATCACCGGGATTTTACGGTCAAAGATTATTTGGAGTATATGGCTGCGCTGAAAGATATTCCTACAAGGGCAACCACCCAAAAGATCAATCATTTGTTGGACATTCTTTCGCTCTCCGATGTGAAAAAGAAAAAAATCTCCAATCTGTCAGGCGGCATGAAGCGTCGTGTTGGTATTGCGCAGGCTATGTTGAACGACCCGGAGATACTTGTCATGGACGAACCGACAGCAGGACTTGATCCCGGAGAGCGCGTGCGTCTGCGGAATTTCATTTCCGAGTTTTCGCATGATCGAATCGTGTTGATTTCCACCCATATCGTATCTGACATAGAATATATTTCTACGCGCAACGCAATTATGAAAGCCGGAGAAATTGTTGATGTCGGAACTACCGCAGAACTTGTCAAGCGGATTGAGGGCAAGGTTTGGAATTGCATAATTCCGACCTCAAAGCTGCCGGAATGTGAAATGCGGCTGCGCATTATCAATCAGCGAGGCGAAGATCACAATCAGGTTTCTATTCGTTATCTGTCCGAACATTCGGAAATTGATGGGGCTGTTACAACGGAGCCACGATTGGAAGATCTGTATCTGTGGTTGTTCCCGCAGACAGACTTGGAAAAGGAGGACAGATAATATGCGGCTCTTTAGACTTGAACTAAAACGTATTTTGAAGTCACGGCGCACCCTGATTTTACTTGCAATCGCACTTTTGCTTTCCGTAGCCATGGCATACCTGCCTATTTCATTTGAGGGTATTAACCGTCCAAACGAAGATGGCACGGTTACAGAATTAGATGGCTTGGCAGCTATCAAGTACAAACAAGATTTATATAAAACATCCGCTGGTGAAGTGACCCCGGATAGGATCAAATCGGCTTTGGAAACTTATCAAAGCTGCGTTCGAGAATATGGGCCAGTCGAGGAAGAGGGCTTTCCTCTGGCTGTATTTATTGAAAAAATCGTCCCGTTCCGTCACTTGCTGATGGGTCTGTCCGAAGCGTTTGCTGATCCAGTAACAGGCATTGGTGCTGATTTAATGGATATTGACCCGAATGACATTGACGGAGCCTATTATGAAAAGTGCGCAGAACATTTACAGGATGTCATGCGGAATGAGCAAAGAGAAAACGAAACCGCACAGCAGAAAGCTCTTGAAAAATATTCAGAACTTGATACGCCATTTTATCTTCATTCTGGAATTTCAAAAGATGCATTTGATTATATTGAGTTTTATATTTTGTTCCTTGCTATTTTGTGTGTGGCAATCGCAGCATCTACTTTCGCCGGAGAATATCAAACGGGCGGTGACAGCATCCTGCGAACCACCAAATACGGGCATAAACAATTAGCAATTACCAAAATTCTGGCGGCATTTACACTTTTCGTTGTTACTTTCCTTGTCGGGATCACGATACACATTCTGATTTTAGATGCAGCGTTCGGGACGGATTGCTTAAAAACATCGTTTCAGATGCGATACTCTATCATTAATCTGCCAAACATCAATCTGGGGCAGTTGCAGATAATTCTCGCAGCAGCGGGCTTACTTTCTGTATTAGCAACGGTTAGCTGTACGTTGTTCCTGTCTGCAAAATGTAAAGACACATTGACAGTTTTGCTGATCTCTATTGTAGTTCTTCTCATGCCGCTTTTTGCTTATGTAGCGATGGGAGCAACATGGCTCTCTACCATACTTCCATCTGCCGGAATTGGTATGCAGAACAATTTCCTTTCTCAGCTTGCAGATTTCAATTATCTGAATATCGGTGGAATGAGTTTCTGGACACCGCATGTTATTTTGATTTCGGCAGGAATTGAATTATTTGTGTTTACATTCTTGGCGATTCATTCCTATTGCAGACATCAGGTAGCATAAAAGAAGTTCAAAATAGAACGAATAGGTTATCTGCAGCGCGACGGCAAAAGAAAAAAAGCCGTCGCAGAGCAGACACATTTTCACGCGCCTATGAAACGGCGGCTTTGATTTTCAGAGCCGCCGTTTCTTTGCATTTGCACAAACCTATGATGAATTTTCCGGAAATATTGTGGTTAATAGCGATTTAAACTGTTGTATTTGTTTAAAAATTAAAAAATATCTAATGAGTCTTCCGCATCTACCCACATCTGCAAATTTCCATCAAGATATAATCTTGCATATTCAAGAGGATCATCAATGGCGAGTGCGTTTAATGCACAGTCTGATCCTGATGTGGTTTTTAAGTCCTTTTCAGCTTCCCAACAGTCAATGCGGAGCATATAGCCAACAGAGGTGTAAACATCAATACTGTTGCGCTTGGGATTGTATTCTGCAAATATTGTTCTCATCGTATCAAATCTCCTTATCGTTAAATCAATCATTTGTTGCAAAAATCAGAAGCATTTCAATCAGTTCACAATGTCACTTTTATTTTGTGTTATACTGTTTTATATAATTTTCTTGCCCTTGTTTTTGCCCTTATCAGAGTTCGTAAACACTGGTGGGACGATATAACGCAAGGGAAACAATAAGGGAAAGCTCACCTGCGATAAACTTTGTGTTTTCAAGGGATTGAGAGATATTTGATAATAAAATATAACAGTTATTAAATCCCTTGGAATATATGAAATCTCAATTCCAGTTTGACGAGGAGGTGCTTTACATGAATAAGAGTATATCAAGGATTATCGGTGTGATAATGCTGATTGTAGCTTTTGTATTTATAATGTTTGCATTGAACCATCCAGAAAAGAGTTTTCCTTGGAACAATACAATTACGTGGTTACTGTATGGTGTATATTTTCTTGTGACAGTAGTGCTGCTTATTGCTCCTAAAATGAAGAAGTGAGAAATTCCCGTTTATTGGGAAGTCACAGAGAACGAAAATCGATATTTATAGGAGGTAAAGCAGAATGAAATGTCCATATTGTGGTGAAGAAATGATAAGAGGATACCTAATGAGCTCACGAGACATTACTTTTGCAGTTGATAATCTGACAAAAGTTTTTCGCATTAAAAAATCGGACGATCTGGAATTAAGTAAAGGTTCAGAAGGAATCCCTCATTGTGAAGCTTATCGTTGCAATAGTTGCAAAAAGATTTTGATTGATTATGCGAATAGATAACTACTTCACCAAGCACATTTTTCAACCGGAATGTGTACCGCCCATGCAGAGCCAACACATTCCGGTCTGTTAAGGAACAAATCAGCCCTTACTACGATAGCAGACACCGAACCAACTATGCGCAAAAGACAAGTTTAACGAATAGTTCTATGGAAAGATGACTCTGTAACGCTTCTTAAAGCTTGTTTTGGCTGTTTTAGCAGATTTCCGCGGAATCAAGCAATATGGTGAATGGGCCGTCATTTAGCAGGGATACTTTCATATCAGCACCAAAGATTCCTTGTTCTACCTTGGGAATACTTTCGCGGCACCTGCTGATGATATATTCGTACAGTTCATTCGCCATATCCGGTTTACCGGCGTTGATGAAGGACGGACGATTTCCTTTTTTGCAATCTGCGTACAGTGTAAATTGTGATACTAGCAACAATTCACCGTTAACGGCATGCAGATCCAGATTGGTCTTGCCCTGGACATCTTCAAAGATCCGCAGACCAAGAAGCTTTTTAATCATTTTATCGGCAATTTCCCTGGTGTCTGTCTCAGCCACACCGATCAGCACTAGAAAGCCTTTGCCGATGCTGCCGGTTACCTCACCATCTACCTTTACCTCTGCATGCTGTACCCGCTGTATTACAAATCGCATCTGTCTACTTCTCTCCTACGTTTTTCTCTTTTTGATCTTTTTTATCCTGTTCAAAATCAACTTGATCTTTGATCTCATGATCCCTTTGCAGCCTGGAATCCAGCTGATGGAATCCTTCCTCATCAATATTCTTCAGATATGAGTACTTTACAGTCTCTACCGGCAGATCCTTTTTCCGAAGGAAGGTATTGACTACTGCCTTAATCGCCGCATAAATTACCGCAAAAATGGGCACACCGACGATCATACCAAGGATTCCAAATAATCCTCCGAATACCGTGATCGCAAAAATAACCCAAAATCCCGTAAGTCCTGTGGAATTGCCAAGGATCTTGGGACCTAAGAAGTTGCCGTCAAACTGCTGCAATACCAGAATAAATAGTACAAAATAAACACAGTTTAGCGGATGCATCGGGTCAACCACCAGGATCAGAATAGCACTGGGAATCGCTCCCAGGTAGGGACCAAAGAAAGGAATAATATTCGTTACACCTACGATTACACTGACTAAAGCTGCATAAGGCGTCTGCAGTAAGGTGGTTCCGATAAAGCACAGACATCCGATAATAATGGAATCTACGATTTTACCGCCAATGAATCCGATAAAGGTATTGTGAGTAAAACGAAAACTTTTGATCAGTCGGTTGGCGGACTTCTGTTCAAAGAAAGCATATGCCATTTTCTTTGCCTGTCCGGCAAACTTTTCCTTACTTGCCAGAACATAAATAGAAATAACAAATCCTATAATGAAATCCCACAGACCTTTCAGAATATTTATCACACTTAAGGATACTGTCATGATCACCTGACTGGTCTTGGTCAATACTGTATCATTTAACCAATTCTCCAGCTCTACGGAATATTTATCAATCAGAAAAGTAATCTGACTGCCCAATTCCGGATTATCATCCATGATCTTACTGATCCATTTTGTAAAATTGCTGATATAGGTATCAAAATTAGATGCAATGTTTACAATACTGGGAACAATCTGAGAAAGCATCATGGCAACCAGACTGTAGATCAGGGCAATAAACAAAAATGCTGTGATCAGAATGCCGATTCCACGGACAATGGAATTGCGCTTCTTATTTTCCTTCACCTTCAGCTTCCGGCACAAAGGGAATAACAGCTTTGTCTCTATATAATTCAATACCGGAGTCAACAGATATGCCGTTACCAGACCATATAACACGGGCATAAGAATTCCTGTGATCGTATGGAATCCTGCTTTGATACTGTTTCCATGGAATAACAGATAATAGAAACAGATACTGGCTGCAATGGTCAAAAATGCGGTCAGCCCCCAGCGAAAATACTTATTGTTTTTTAAGTCGTATTTCATTCAACTACACCTTTCTTCATAAAATCTTATCCCTTTTAATATACTATGGTTTTGCACTCACCACAAGAAGAAATCTGTCGTTTTTGTTGAAAAAGAATTCCCGGCAGTATAAAATAGATACCAGTAAAAGAATGGAGTTAACAATGACATTACAAAAAGTATTGAGCCGTGTCAGACAGGCTGTGGATGATTATCATATGATCGAAGAAGGTGACCGGATCGCAGTGGGGATCTCCGGCGGTAAGGACAGCCTTACTCTCCTGCTGGCTTTATATGAACTCAGCAAGTTTTATCCGAAGCATTTTACGCTTATTGCAGTAACAGTCGATCTTGGATTTCTCAATCTGAATCTGGATGAAATCCGTACTCTTTGTGCTGACAGAAACATCCCATATACCATAGTGGATACTTCTATTGCCCAAATCGTGTTTGAAGATCGTAAGGAAGACAATCCCTGTTCCCTATGTGCCAAAATGCGAAAAGGTGCTCTGAACGATGCCATCAAAGCGGCTGGATGTAACAAGATTGCATACGCACACCATGAAGATGACGTGGTGGAGACTATGATGCTGTCCCTCTTCTATGAGGGTCGTCTGCATACATTCTCGCCGGTAACTCATCTGGATAAAACAGACTTGACCGTGATAAGACCTCTGATCTACATGAGGGAATCGGAAGTCATCGGCTTTGTGCACAAATATCAGATTCCTGTCGTAAAAAGTCCCTGTCCCGCCGACGGACATACCAGGCGGGAATATGTCAAAGAACTGCTTGGGAAGCTTAACAGAGAGAATCCAGGTGTCAAGGATCGTATATTTACGGCAATTCAAAAAGGAAATATGGAAGGATGGACCGATTACTTTGGCAGTCATTAAAGAAGAAAATTACCACGATGAACAAAATAAGAACAATATTCTGAAGCTTCGTAAGGTACTGGATACGCTTCCACCGTTCTGCAGGGATTTCTTTCGTGGGATTGAACCCTATACATCCACCAGAACCAGGCTTGCCTACGCTTATGACATTCGTCTCTTTTTTGAATTTCTTCATGAGACGAACAGCTATTGTAAAAAAAGAGAGATTACCGAGCTGCCTTTGTCCGTTCTGGATATGGTACAACGGACGGATATCGAAGAATATCTAGAATATATGAGCCTGTATCAGAAGGACGGAAAAGATATCACCAACGAGGAACGCGGCAAGGCAAGAAAACTTGCCGCTCTTCGGAGTTTCTATAATTACTATTTTCAGAGTGAACGCATTGAGAAAAATACCGCGGCACTGGTTCCCTTGCCGAAACGCCACGAAAAAGAGATCATCCGGTTAGAGCCCAACGAAGTGGCGATTCTGCTGGATCAGGTGGAGGACGGCACCAAGCTGACCAAAAAGGAACTGGAATATCATAAGAAAACCAAGCTCCGCGATGTGGCACTTCTGACACTTTTATTGGGAACCGGTATTCGTGTATCGGAATGTGTGGGACTGGATATTAACGATGTGGATTTCGATAACGGTGGCATCAAGATCCGGAGAAAAGGTGGGTATGAGGCAATCGTCTACTTCGGAGAGGAAGTAGAAACCGCTCTGCTCGACTATCTGGAACAGCGGGAACATATCATCCCCGCGGAGGGACATGAAAATGCATTGTTTTTGTCCTTACAGAATCGTCGTATGGCAGTCCGTTCCGTAGAGAATCTGGTAAAAAAATACGCTTCCCGTGTTACCACCCTGAAGAAAATCACGCCCCACAAACTACGCAGTACATACGGTACCGAACTATATAAAGAGACCGGCGATATCTATCTGGTAGCGGATGTTCTGGGACATAAGGATGTCAATACCACAAGAAAACACTACGCAGCGTTGGAAGAACAACGCCGCAAGCAGGCAGCTAATGCCTTTCACCTGCGGGAACACTCTGACAGACATTCGGAGCATCCGGACAACTAATAACCGTGTGAAAAATAAGCTATCATGCTTATTTTTCACGCTAATTACTTCACAAAATCATAGGAATAATAGGGTACGATCAGTGTCTGTCCGGCTCGGATCGAGTCTTCTTCTGCCAGATGATTAATACTCTGTACTTCTGCAATATATTCTTTCTTATTCTTATATTCATCATAATCGATGTAATCATCGGACAGATCCCACAAGGTCTCTCCGTAGGCAACGGTTACCTGTGTATAATATTTGAACTTCAGCTGATCTTCTCCGGAGCTTGCCAGGGAACGGATTCCGTGATAGGACACTGCACAGAATGCAATCACACAGATGGTAGCAAGCATGGTAACTATTCTGCGCTGCAGCTGACGTCTCCGTCTCAGCTGTCTCTTATATATTCTTAACTCTCTGTCTGTCATATAGTATACACTCTTCTGTACTCTCATAACGCATTTCACCTCATATAAGAAAACGTGTTCGGGAACATTTGTTCTTTATGTTTGTATTATATCGAACATGCATTCTGATGTCAAGCCAAAAATCGAACATATTTTTGGAATATATGTTTGCTTTTTAATTTTTGCTATGCTATAATCATTATATAAATTAACAACAAGAACCAGCATTTATCGGAGGTCATTTATGGGTTATGGAAAGATCACTGCCAAGCAGCAGGAAATATTAGATTATATCAAGGATGAAATTTTGAAGAGAGGTTATCCCCCTACCGTCCGTGAGATCTGTGAGACGGTTAATCTAAAGTCTACTTCTTCCGTGCATTCTCATTTAGAGACTCTGGAGAAGAACGGCTACATCCGCAGAGACCCGACCAAGCCCCGTGCCATTGAAATCTGTGATGACAGTTTCCAGATGGTACGTACCGAGATGGTAAGCCTCCCTGTCATCGGCAATGTTGCTGCCGGACAGCCGATCCTCGCTGAGGAGAATATTCAGGACTACTTCCCCGTTCCCGCCGATGTAGTTCCCAAGGGAGAATCCTTCATTCTGAATGTTCGTGGAGAATCCATGATCAATGCCGGTATTTTTAACGGCGACCGTGTCTTCGTACATGCTCAGAACACAGCACATAACGGCGAGATTGTCGTAGCTTTGATTGATGATTCCGCTACGGTCAAGACATTCTACAAGGAGAAGGGACATATCCGTCTCCAGCCGGAGAACGACACCATGGATCCCATCATCGTCGATGACTGCCAGATCCTTGGCACTGTGTTCGGTGTATTCCGCTTTTACAGATAGCAAAACAGCCTGCAGCGTGATTTGCTGCAGGCTGTTTTTAACTATATTTTACATTTAGTTCTCTGGGAATCTTACCTTCATATAAGAAATGATCTCATCTACGCATCTCTCATATCCCAGCTTAGAGCTGTCCAGACACAGATCGTAATTTCTTGCATCTGTCCATTCCCGTCCGGTATGATACTTATAGTACTCCGCACGGTGCTTATCCGTCTTATTGATAAAGCGCTCCAATTCCTTCGGGCTCATGCTATGCTTCTTCGCTGCGCCTTCCAGACAATATTCCTTCGGGGCATGAATAAATACGCTGAGGACATTTGGGTAATCCTTCAACACATAATCCGCACAACGACCGATAATGACGCAGGATTCCTCCTTTGCCAGGTCACGGATGATCTTCGCCTGATAGTTAAACAGGTTATCTGTAGATGTGAAATCATCGCTTTCCGGAGGGATCAGTTCTCCGTGATATTCTTTTCTGGCAATATGGAACAGACTGGTGTTCTTCACTTTTTCGTCCGCATTCACGAACAGAGCCTCATTGATTCCGCTGTCATCGCTGGCAAGCTTCATCAGCTCTTTGTCATAATAATGGACATTCAGCTTCTTTGCCAGCATCTCGCCGATGGTTCTTCCTCCGCTTCCATACTGTCTTGCAATGGTAATAACTACATTATTCATCCCAATCACCATACCTTTCTGTCTCTGCTGCTTCCACCCGCAGCGACTTACATCAAGGGTTATTCACCCAGATATGCTTTCTTAATGGAATCATTATTCAGAAGGTCACTTGCTTTGCCCTCCAGAACGATCTTACCGGTCTCTAATACATACGCTCTGTCTGCGATGGACAATGCCTTCTTCGCATTCTGCTCTACTAACAGAACCGTAGTACCGCTCTTGCTTACCTCCTGGATAATATCAAAGATCTCATTTACGAAGATCGGAGACAGTCCCATGGACGGTTCATCCATTAAAATGATCTTGGGATGAGACATCAAGGCTCTGCCCATTGCCAGCATCTGTTGTTCGCCACCGCTTAAGGTTCCTGCCATCTGGTTCTGACGTTCTTTTAAACGGGGAAAACGATCAAATACTGTCTCTAAGGTCTGAGCGATCTCTTCTTTATCTTTTCTAGTGTAAGCACCCATCATCAGATTCTGTAATACGGAAAGCTGTGCAAATACTCGTCTTCCCTCCGGTACATGTGCCATACCCATGGATACGATCTTGTGTCCGGGGATCTTAACCAGATCCTGACCTTCAAAAGTAATGGAACCTTCCTTCGGTGTCAACAGTCCGGATACGGTGTGCAGGATCGTCGTCTTACCGGCACCGTTGGCGCCGATCAGTGCAATGACCTCACCCTCATCTACATGGAAGGACACACCCTTTATGGCCTGTATCATGCCGTAATATACTTTGATATCATTTACCTCTAACATTGCCATAGCCATCTATCCTCCTATTCGCCCAGATAAGCCTTGATGACTTCCGGATTGTTCAGCACATCACTGGTCTTACCCTGACACAGCACACGACCGAAATTCAACACCGTAAGTTCCTCACAGATTCCGCTTACCAGTTTCATGTCATGCTCAATCAGAAGGATCGTCATATCAAAATGCTCTCTGACAAAACGAATGGTATCCATCAGTTCCTGCGTCTCGTTGGGATTCATGCCTGCAGCAGGCTCATCTAACAGAAGAAGCTTCGGTTTGGTAGCCAGTGCTCTGGCAATCTCTAACTTTCTCTGTTTACCGTAGGGAAGATTATCAGCCAGTGTATCTGCTTCCGCTTCCAGTCCGAATACTTTCAGAAGCTCCATGGCTTCCTCCGTCATCTGCTTTTCTACTTTATAATATTTGGGCAGACGTAAAATTCCGGTAATGGTACTGTAACCCATGTGGTTGTGTAGTCCTACTTTTACATTATCGATTACGGACAGATCCTTGAAAAGCCGGATATTCTGGAAGGTTCTTGCGATACCTGCCTGATTGATGTCGATGGTCTTTTTGCCGGTGATATCCTTGCCATCCAGGGTAATAATTCCCTCTGTGGGTTTATATACGCCGGTCAGCAGATTAAATACGGTGGTTTTTCCGGCACCATTGGGACCGATCAGTCCATACAGTGCACCTTTTTCAATACTGATATTAAAATCATCTACCGCACGAAGTCCGCCAAAAGAAATGCCTAATTTTTTTGCCTCTAATAATGCCATGATTATTCAGCCTCCTTTTTCACAGACTTCTTACTCTTAAATCCGGCTGCTACTTTCTCTCTCCATTCAATACACTTCGGAGCCCAGTTAAACAGCATCATAACGATCAGTACGATGGAATAGATCAACATACGATAATCGTTCAGTCCACGTAAAAGTTCCGGCAATAACGTCAGAATTACAGAAGCAATAATGGAACCGCGGATGTTACCGATACCGCCCAGTACAACGAACACCAAAATCATAATAGACATATTGTATCCGAAATTCTTAGGCAGTGCTGTCAGGGTAGACAGATTGTGTGCATACAATACTCCTGCCACGCCTGCGAGAGCTGCGGAGATAGAGAAAGCCATCAGCTTATATTTGGTAATATGAATTCCCACAGATTCCGCTGCAATGGTATTATCACGAATAGCCATGATCGCACGACCGTCTCTGGAATGGATCAGATTCAATACAATGAACAGTGTAACCAGTAATAACACAATACCAATGGTAAAATTGGAGTCATGAGGAGTTCCGGTGATACCCTGCGCACCTTTAATAATGACCTGACCGTCCTCTGCCATATTCAGATCCATAGTGTTGGTAAAGGAAATGTGGAAACCATTCTCATCCAGTCCCACAAACAGAATATTGACCAGATTCTTAATGATCTCGCCAAATGCCAGCGTTACGATGGCAAGATAATCACCCTTCAGGCGAAGTACGGGAATGCCGATCAGCAGGCCGAAAACACCTGCAAATACAGCGCCGATCAATAACGCGATGAAAAAGCGAAGTCCGGAAGGCATTGCGGTATTTTCCATGACTTTGGAGAAAAAGGCACTGGTAAAGGCACCGATACACATAAATCCGGCATGACCGAGGCTCAACTCTCCCAGGATTCCTACCGTAAGGTTCAGAGATACCGCCAGAATCGCATAAGTACACAGAGGAACCAATAAGCCCTGAAGCAGACTACTTACCACTCCGGCAGATACAAGGATCTGCATGATCACATAGGCTGCGATCACCATTCCGTAAGTAATAAGGTTATCACGGAAGGTTTTATTCATTTTCTTATTTGATAATTTCTTCATATTATACACCTGCCTCTTCCCTTATACTTTTTCCTGAATATTTTTGCCAAACAGTCCGGCAGGTCTTACCAAAAGCACAACAATCAATACTGCAAATACAATAGCGTCTGCCATCTGGGAAGATATGTAGGCTTTGCCGAAGATTTCAATAATACCGAGCAGGATACCGCCGACCAAGGCGCCGGGGATGGAGCCGATACCACCGAATACAGCAGCTACGAAAGCTTTGATACCCGGCATGGAACCGGTATAAGGTGTCAGGGAAGGATATGCGGAACATAACAGCACGCCTGCCACTGCAGCCAGACCGGATCCGATTGCAAAGGTAAGTGCAATGGTTCCGTCCACATTAATTCCCATCAGCTGTGCTGCTCCCTTATCCTCGGATACTGCCAGCATAGCCTGACCGGCTTTCGTCTTATTAATAAATAGCATCAGACCGGCCATAATAACCAGACAGGACAGAATCGTCACGATCGTCTCTCCGGTAATATTGATCTGTCCGTCTGCTAACTTCAGTGCCGGAACAGATACTACTGAAGTAAATGCCTTCGCATTGGCGCCAAAGATCAAAAGTGCCACATTCTGCAGCAGATAGCTGACACCAATGGCAGTGATCAGTACCGCCAAAGGGGAGGTTGCCTTTCTCAAAGGCTTGTAGGCTACCTTTTCAATAGCCATTCCAAGCAGAGTACAAGCAACAACAGCTGCCAGAACACCAATCACAGGAGAAAGCCCCATGGTACTGCACATTGTATAAGTAATAAATGCACCGACCATAATAACATCACCATGTGCGAAATTCAGCATTTTAGCAATACCATATACCATGGTATAACCTAATGCGATCAGCGCATAGACACTTCCAAGGCTGATACCGTTGATCAGATAACTGATAAAACTCATGTGAACTACCTCCATTCATGCGAATGCACAAATTATCATCTAAAATAAAGTATAACTAAAATAAAGTATAACAGAACATACCGGGAAAAACAACTGCTCCCCTATTATTGCAAAGTATTTGACATTAAGTAAAGAGGGCTACCCTGCGGTAACCCTCTTTGGAAACTTTGTCAGCAAAATTACATAGCCTTGTAAGCACCATTCTCGATCACAACAGCCTTAGGAGCCTTGTTAGCCTCACCGTCTGCGGTCCAGGTCATGCCGCTACCGGTCAGACCATCTACAGTGATCTCTGTCATGGCAGCCTTCATACCATCACAAATATCAGAAACACTCATATCAGGAGTAACACCGCTCTTCTCGATAGCAGCCTTGATCACATAGATAGCATCATAGCTGTCTGCTGCGAACTGGTTGGGAGTATCACCGTATTTTTCCTTATACTTAGTTACGAAAGACTGGGTCAGATCATCGGTTGCATCAGCTGCGAAAGGAGTTAACAGCATAACGCCTTCGGTCAGAGATACATCAAAGTTATCTACACCACCAAGAATACCATCCATACCGTCACATGAGAACCACTTGGGAGCATAACCCATAGCAGCTGCCTGTGTCAGGATAAGTGCGGATTCCTGATAATAAATAGGAAGGAATACCATGTCTGCTCCGGCATCCTTTGCCTTCTGTAACTGTACGGAGAAATCCGTCTTGTTATCAGCGGTAAAAGCTTCTGCTGCTACGATTTCAAACGGCTGATTCTCAGCTTCTTTTGCAAACTTCTCGTAAATACCGGAAGAATATACATCGGAGCTGTCATAAATAACAGCGATCTTCTCAGCCAGACCGTTCTCACCAATATACTGTGCGGATGCAAGACCCTGGTTAGGATCGGAGAAGCATACGCGGAAGTTGTTATCATACTGAACACATTCTACTGCAGAACCGGAAGGAGTAATCTGGAACATATTGTCCTCTTTGGTCTTGTCGGTAACTGCAATACATGCACCACTGGTGGTAGAACCATCAATGATCTGAGCGCCCCAGTCCTTTAATGCATTATAAGCATTTACGGATTTCTCAGCATCTGCCTCGTCATCCTGGAACTTGAATTCTACCTGATAACCGTTGATACCGCCTGCTGCATTGATCTCTTCTACTGCAATCTCTGCACCGTGCTGTACAGCCAGTCCATAAACTGCTGCGCCACCGGTAGTAGGTCCGATACCACCGATCTTAAATACGCTGCCGGATGCTGCACTGTCGGAAGCTGCTGCACTCTCAGTTGCTGCGTTTGTACCGGTTGCTGCAGAACCATTGTCTGTATTACCACAGCCAGCCATAGCCATTACCATAGCAGATGCTACGGCAACACTTAAAAACTTGTTAAATTTCTTCATAATATCTTCCTCCTTTTTAACAATGTATACAAATATACAATGTATAATTGTTATTTTTGTATATTACTCGCTTCTATTTCCTTTGTCAATGGATTTTATTTTCTAATTTGATGTTTTTTGGCATTAAAATAGATCAATCAAGTTATATTTTAATATAAATGTAGTATATTTTTGACTTTGGGGGAAAGACTATCTACGAAACAATTATTTAAAAGAAACTTCAAAAAAATGCCTGTATGGATTTTGCAGCAGCAAATTTCATACAGACAGGATAAGGAGATTTTATGGGTAATAAATATTTGGACGGAACCGCTCTCACCATTGCCATAATCGGTGCCGTGAACTGGGGACTGATCGGACTTTTCCGCTTTGATCTTGTAGCCTTCCTGTTCGGTGACATGTCCTGGCTTTCCAGAATTGTATATGTGCTGGTGGGAATCAGCGGGCTCTATCTCGTCAGCTTCTTTCTCCATCTGGGAGACAACGAAGCTTAAAGTTCCTCTACGGGAATCTGTACGCCATCTCTCCAGATACGTTCCAGATCATAGAGCAGACGGTTTTCCTTGTCAAAGACATGTACGATCACGTCGCCAAAGTCTAACAGTACCCAGTTGGCTGTCTCATAGCCTTCGGTCTGTCTGGCAGGGAAACCGGCTCTTCCCAGTTTTTCTTCCACATTATCACATAATGCCTGAATCTGACTGGAATTATTACCACCGGCAATAATAAAATAATCTGCGATCACAGATACTTTACTGATGTCTATTACTTTAATATCTTCTGCTTTTTTATCATCCAATGCTTCTACGGCAAGCTTTGCCATTTTTCTGGATTCTTCGCTCATGCTTACTCCTCACACTTTCTATTTTATTGATTCATTCTTCTTATAATAGTTATAGGTTTCTTCTGTCATGGGATCCATCTCACCGTCTCCCGATTTCAGGTATTCCAGCGTATCCTCTAAAATCTTCGTCACGGCAGCATCCAGATCCGTAAATGCCAGGTGGCGGATCTGGGTAAGGTTCGGTGCCTGCTTTCGACCCGGTTCAATATAATCTGCAGTAAAAATGATCTGCTCCAGAAGAGTCATGCCCGGACGCCCTGTAGTATGATACAAAATTGCACTTAAGATCTCAGGATCTTCGATTTTATATTCCTTTTTCGCCAGATAGCTTCCCACTCTTGCATGTAAAAGATAGGGATTGCGCTTTTCCACATCCGTCGCGGGAAGATGATACTTTTCGCAGGCAGACAAAAGTTTATCATTTTCCATGCATTTGGCACAATCATGAAGCAGACCTGCGATCTGTGCACGCTCCACATCTTCACCGTATCGCATGGCAAGGGCCGCTGCCGTGTATTCCACACCTAATGTATGGGTAAAACGCTTGGGATCCTGTACTTTTTGCATCTCTTTGGTCAGTTTTTTTAAGATATCACTCATCCAGGTAAAGCCCCTTTTCTTCCATATATTCCCTCACTGCTTCCGGCACAAGATAGCGCACGGAAAGACCTTCGGATCTTCTCGCACGGATTTCCGAAGAAGATATCTCAATTCTTCGAAAAGAGAGCAACTGTATCTTCGCAGAAAAATGTTCCTCCAACTGCCTGATTTTCTCCTGCATTCCCTTCATATCCGCATCTCCCCGTACTGCAGCTATAATCTCGCAGGCAGCAAACAGGCGGTCTGCGCATTTCCAGTGTTCCATCGTAAATAGACAGTCAGCTCCGCAGATGAAATAAAAAAGATGTTCCGGATATTCTCTGTGCAACAGCTCCATGGTCTCATAGCTGTAAGAGTCTCCGGGACGTTTTATCTCGATGTCCAGGCAGCGGAATCTGTCGTTATCTGCGATAGCACGCTGTACCATGTCATAACGTTCTGTCCCGGGCAGAACCGTAATGCCCTCTTTTGTCTTCAGATAAGAACAACCCGTCGGTATCATCCAAATCTGGTCTAAGTGTGCCGACTCCAATGCCTGTTCTGCCAGCATCAGGTGTCCTATGTGGATTGGGTTAAAGGTACCACCCATAATGCCTATTCTGCTCATACTTCATCCCTCTGTACGGATTCCGATTGCAATATAACGATTAACGGGGCAGTTCGATCTTCGGCTTGTCCTTGTCCGGCTTATACAGTACGATTTTTTTGCCGATGACCTGTACCACCTGGGAATGGGTACGTTCTGCCACCATCTCAGCGATTGCTCTGGGGTCATCGAAACAATTCTTCAGCACGCCGATCTTGATCAGTTCGTTATTGTTGAAAGACTCACCGATGGCTGCGGTAAGTTCCGGAGTCAGACTGGATTTTCCCACCTGGAAAATCGGATTCAGATTGCTTGCCAGACTCATCAAATAGGCTCTCTGTTTGCTCGTCATAATTTATTCCTTTCTCAAACGTTTCCGTGTTTTACTTATAGTAATCAAAGGACAGACCATACATACGGACCGTATCACCCTCCTGGATACCTAAGCTTTCCAATTCTTCCAGGATTCCGGCATCCTTCAGGAAATTCTGGAAGAAGGTAAATCCCTTCTCGCTGTCCAGGTTCGTATAACCTAACATCTTCTCGATCTTAGGTCCTTCTACTACATACTCGTCCTCTTCCTCATCATAGGTTACGGTATAGGCATCGTCTACGGATCCCGTCATGCTATCCGGGAAATACTCCTGTGCGAAGACCGTAGTCTCTTCTCCAATTCCCTGAAGCATTTCATTTACTTCATATAAAAGCTCCTTTACACCCTGACCGGTTACTGCAGACATGGGGAATACCTTAATCCCCTTCGGCTCGAACTCTGCACGGATCGCCTCCACGGGGTCGGAGCCGTCCTCGGTGTAAATAGCATCAATCTTATTCGCTGCAATGACCTGGGGGCGTGCAGCAATCTCCGGATTATAGGCTTCCAGTTCCTTATTGATGGCATAGATATCCTGAATGGGATCTCTGCCTTCCGTACCTGCCGCATCCACGATATGGATGATCACCTTGGTACGCTCAATATGGCGCAGGAACTCATGTCCCAGTCCCACGCCTTCAGAAGCACCTTCGATCAGTCCGGGGATATCCGCAATAACGAAACCGCCGGTTCCCTCCAGATCCACTACACCCAGATTCGGATTCAGGGTCGTGAAATGATAGTTGGCAATCTTCGGTCTGGCGTTGGTCACTCTGGACAGGAACGTAGATTTTCCCACATTGGGGAATCCCACCAGTCCTACATCAGCAATCACCTTAAGTTCCAGCAGCAGTTCCAGTTCCTGCGCTGCCTGTCCCGGCTGTGCATACTTCGGAGCCTGCATGGTGCTGGTGGCATAATGTTGGTTACCGTTGCCGCCCTTACCGCCTTTTAGAAGAACAACCCGTTTGTTGTCTCCCGACATATCCGTAATTACCTGCCCGCTCTGTGCTTCTTTGATTACGGTTCCCGCAGGGACTTTGATAATAATATCTTCTCCGTCCTTACCACGGCAATTCTTTTTGCCGCCTTCTTCCCCGTCTCCGGCCTTGTACTTACGGATGTGCCGGAAATCGATCAGGGTATTCAGTCCCTCATCCACAACAAAGATCACGTCTCCGCCGTGACCACCGTCTCCACCGTCAGGGCCGCCACTGGGAACATATTTTTCACGGCGAAAGGACACATGACCATCTCCGCCTTTACCGCTTCTTACGTAAATTTTAGCTCTGTCAGCAAACATTTTGTTCTCCTTTCCGACAAAATCCTTTACGGACTAAAAGGGCTTCAAACAATCAGTATGTTTGAAGCCCTGGTTAAATCAACTTATTTCTCTACAGGATATACAGAAGCCTGCTTCTTGTCTCTGCCCTTTCTCTCGAAACGGAGAACGCCATCAACTAAAGCAAACAGAGTATCATCTCCACCGATACCAACATTGACACCGGGATGGATCTTTGTACCGCGCTGTCTGTAAAGAATATTTCCAGCTTTTACAAACTGGCCATCAGCTCTCTTCGCACCTAATCTCTTGGATTCGGAGTCTCTACCGTTCTTGGTAGAACCAACTCCCTTTTTATGTGCAAAAAATTGAAGGTTAAAGTTAAACATGGTCTACACCTCCTCGATTTTTACTTGCAAATACTGTTCCCCATACTGTCTGCTGAGATTCTGTAGTGAGAACACCATGGAATCCATCAGAAATACGGATTTGTCCTGCAGAACATCCTGAAAATCACATTTGATAAAGCCCGTCTCCTCGTTCTGGGTCAGCTTGAGTTCTTCACCTGCCAGTTGTGAAAGCGATCCGATGGTACTTTGCACCAGTACAGAAATCGCTGCACAGAGGATATCCGGTTCCGTACCAAATAATCTTTTCTTGGCATATCCTGCATGTCCCATGCAGTAGAATCCACGATAGATTCCCTCATGGTCCTTACGAATGATAATAGTTGTCATAACGATTACGCGTTAATCTTTTCGATCTTAACCTGAGTGTATGCTTGTCTATGACCATTCTTCTTATGGTAACCGGTTTTTCTCTTGTACTTGTATACAATAACCTTCTTACCTCTACCCTGCTCCATAACAGTTGCGGTAACAGTTGCATTAGCAACGTCAGCACCAACCTTGAGGGTATTGTCACTTACTGCGATCACCTGGTCAAAAGTAACAGTATTACCGGCTTCTGCATCGATCTTCTCAACTTTGATCACATCACCCTCAGAAACTTTGTACTGCTTTCCACCTGTTGCAATAATTGCGTACATAATAAGGCACCTCCTATTATTTACTCGCTAACTTTGGTGGTGTAAGACCTTAAAATCCAACACACTTATACCTAGTTATGCGGCATACCGTAGTATAATAGCATGAGGTGCCTTGATTCGTCAAGATATAATTGTAATTTTTTTTGAAAAAATTTCAAAATTTCAAATACTTACTTTTCCATAATGTCGGCGTTGTTTTTCTTCTCGAAATCTTCCACATACTGAATGATCAGTTTTACGGTTCCTTCGATTCCCAGGATACTACTGTTGATACACAGATCGTAGCTGTCAGCTCTGCCCCATTTCTTAGAAGAATAATAATTGTAATAACTCTGACGCTGCTTATCCTTCTTCGTGATCATTTCCTTTGCCTTGGCCTCTGTCAGATCATATCTGGCCATGATACGCTTGGTCTTCACATCATCATCACCGAAGATGAACAGGTTAATGCAGTTCTTGTAATCTGCCAGTGCATAGTCTGCGCAACGGCCAACGATAACGCAGGGACCTTCATCGGCAATCTTCTTGATCGTATCGAACTGTGCCAGGAACACCTTGTGGCTGATAGGCATATCTACAAAAGAGGATGCATTGTAGCCGAAAGAATAAGTATCCATAACCAGATTATACAGGAAGGAATTGGTAGGTCTCTCATCATGATTCTGAATCATTTCCTCACAAAAACCACTTTCCTGTGCTGCTCTGGTAAGGAGTTCCTTATCGTAGCATTTGATTCCGAAATACTCTGCAACCTTTTCTCCAATTTCACGGCCTGCAGAACCAAACTGACGTCCAATGGTAATAATCGTATTCATACACACACCCACTTTCTGCTGTATTTAATAACTAGCTTTTCTGTACCTTTATTATACGTGATATTTAACAAAAAATCAACCAATTATCAGATTCTTTAGTCGTTTATCACCAATTTTCCTGTGATGCATGCATTTTTTCTGCTATTTTCACACCTTCCTCTGTCCGTGCCAGGCCACCCAGTGCCGTTTCCCGCAGAGAAGCATCCATTTTATCACCGACTTCTTTCATGGCATCCATGACCTGGTCCGGAGGGATACGGCTTGTAATTCCCGCCATGGCCATGTCTGCACAGGCCATGGCATTCACTGTACCGATTACATTCCTCTTCACACAGGGTACTTCCACCAGTCCCGCCACCGGATCACATACCAGTCCCAACAGGTTTTTCATCGCCATGGCTGCCGCCGTGGCAATCTGTTCGCAATTACCGCCCTGCAGGTATGTCAGTGCTCCGGCAGCCATGGAGCTGGCCGATCCGATTTCTGCCTGACATCCTCCTGCAGCGCCACTAATGGAAGAACGGGTTGCTATGATCTGTCCGATTCCGGCTGCCACATACATAGCTTTCAGAATTTTATCCGTATTCCGGCACCTCTTCTGAAAATAGGGAACCAGCACCGCAGGTAATACTCCACAGGCCCCCGCAGTGGGAGCTGCTACGATTCTCTTCATGCAGGCATTGGATTCACCCATCTGTAAAGCTCCTGCAATGCAGGTGTCCACATACTCCCCACACAATGACTCGGTTCCGGCACTATGAGTATATTTCTCCATTCGTCTGCCATCACCGCCCACAAGTCCGCTGGAAGAGTTCAGATTTCCTTCGTAAGTGGCTGCCGCAAGCAACATGGCATCCCAGGTAGCACGCATATGTTCCATACTCTCCTGCAGGGACACATTCCGTTCCGCCATATCATCTTCCAGGATTACCTGCCAGAATTCTTTTTCTTCCGTATGACATTTCTGTAAAACCTGTTCAAATGACTGATAGGACATACCCACTATTCCTCCACATTGATATAGGTTACCTTAATAATTCCATCCAGCTGCTCCAGCCACGTCACTGACTCCTCCGGTACTTCCTGGTCCGTCTCAATGACCATGACAGCATAACCGCCCCGTTTATCCCGGTAGAGTTGCAGTGTGGCAATGTTCACCTGTTTTTCTGCCAGCATGGTTGTCACCTGTGCCACATGTCCCGGTTGGTCCACGTTATGCACGATCAGCGTCGGTTTTTCCGCGGAGAAATTTACATCGATTCCGTCCAGTTTTGCGATCAGAATTCGTCCTCCACCGATGGACGCCGCCTGCACTTCTATTTTCCGTCCATGTTGCCCGGTCAGCCGCAGAACCGCCGTATTTGGATGAGCATCCTTAAGAGTAACGGTGGAAAACGAAAATTCCATTCCGTTTTTTTTCGCAAGTTCAAAACTTGTGGGAATCCGGATATCATCCGGCCGCATTCCCAGAAGTCCGGCGACCAGAGCCTTGTCGGTTCCGTGTCCGATTCCCGTGGTAGCAAAGGAACCATGCAGAAGGATCTCAGCCTTCCTCACATGGTCCTGAAGTAATTTTTCTGAAATATATCCGATCCGGACCGCACCCGCAGTATGAGAACTGCTGGGGCCGACCATGACAGGTCCTAAAATGTCAAACAGATTCATAAACGCCTCATTTCTCACGCCAATACTGTCAGAAGATGTTCAAAATATTCCGGCAGAGGTGCGTCGATCTCCAGATATTCTCCGGTCGTAGGATGTATAAATCCCAATGTTTTGGCATGTAAGGTCTGTCCCTGTAATTTAAAGGGGCTCTTCCGGTTGGAATACACCTCATCTCCCAAAAGCGGGTGTCCGATACTTGCCATATGCACACGGATCTGATGGGTCCTCCCGGTCTCTAATACGCACTCTATATAAGTATATCCCTTGAATCTCTGTAATACCCGGTAATGGGTCACTGCACGTTTTCCGTTCTGAGGATTCACCGCCATCTTCTTCCGGTCATTCGGATGTCTGCCGATGGGCTGATCTATGGTTCCTTCCTCCTGCTCCAATTCCCCGAAACAGATGGCCCGATATCTCCGGTTAATGGAATGTTCCTTTAGCTGCTCTGCAATGCATCTGTGTGCTTTATCATTTTTGCAGGCGATCACGGATCCTGTGGTATCTCTGTCAATGCGATGCACAATTCCCGGGCGCAGCACACCGTTAATTCCCGACAGCTCATTCCCACAATGATACATCAGCGCATTCACCAGTGTACCGGTATAATGTCCCGCTGCCGGATGTACCACCATTCCTTTCGGTTTGTTCACCACAATGAGGTCCGCATCCTCATACAGGATATCCAGCGGTATGTTTTCCGGTTCAATGTCCGGTTCCACCGATTCAGGAACGGAAAACACCACCTCATCTTCACACTTGACACGAAAGCTGCCTTTAACGGGTTTCCCATTGACCAGAACATTTCCATCTTTGATCAGCTTCTGAATAAAAGACCGTGACAGTTCCTCCACCAACAGGCTGATGCATTTGTCGATCCGTTCGTCCTCCATGTCCTCAGCAATCTCAAATCGGAGTTCTTCCATTATTTCATCTCCCGATAACGGTTCTGCTTAAAATTAAGGAACTCCAGATCCTTTTCCTTATAGACAAACAAAAACAGAATAAACAGCCCAATCGTAGCCACCACCACATAAATATCCGCCACATTAAAGATCGGGTAATTGATCAATACAAAAGAAATAAAATCCACCACATAATCCAGGCGGAATCTGTCGATCATATTTCCGATGCCACCGGCAATGATCACCGCGAGCAGAATATGAACAATACGGAATTTCTTCTGTTCGGGAAGCTTGAGCAGGAAAAACAAAAGCACTGCCAGGAATACGATCCCCACGAACAGAATAAACACTTTCTGGTTCTGCAGCATTCCGAAAGCAGAGCCTCTGTTCTCCAGATACTGCAGCTCCAGTACACCGTCAATAAGTACATAGGGTGCCTGCCCCTTCAGATGTACGACAGCCAGATGTTTCGTAAATTGATCGAATACCAAAAGTATCGCCGCGATCAGCACATCTATAAGTAACATAATAATACGACTCTTTTTTTCTTTATTCATGGGCATCCTCTTCACTAAAATTGATTTCTTCGATCGCAGCCAGAATCTCGTCATCTGTAACGGTTCTGTCAATGACTGCCTTACCGATCTTTTTAAGCAGAATAAATTTAATCTTACCGGCTTCCATCTTTTTATCGGATTTGGTAAGCTTCAGAATCTCCTGCGGATCAATATCATCCACGGAGATCGGAAGATAAAACGGTACGAACATATCGCGGATCTCATAGAATTCCTCCATGCTGAGCATTTCCTTTTTCCAGGAAATATAAGCAGCCGCCACGGTTCCCAGTGCAACGCACTCCCCATGGTACAATTCAAAGTTTTTAGCCTTTTCAATAGCATGTCCGATCGTATGACCCAGATTTAAGAGTGCTCTGTCTCCCTGTTCGGTAGGATCCTTCTCTACCACCATCTTTTTAATGGAACAGGTACGGATCACCATCTCTTCCAAAGTGGCAGGCTCTCTCTCGCAGATCTCATACATGTTCTCGATCAGCCACTCATAAAATAAAGCATCCTTGATCAGAGCAGACTTCATAACTTCCGCAAAACCGGAATAGAACTGTCTCTCTTCCAGTGTCTTAAGTACCGAAAGATTCATATATACCAATCTGGGCATTTTAAAAGCGCCGACCATATTCTTATAGCTGTCAAAATCCACACCTGTCTTACCGCCGATGGAACTGTCAACCTGTGCTAATAATGTGGTGGGAATCTGTACGAAATCAATACCTCTTAAATACGTTGCCGCAACGAAACCGGTCAGATCGCCGGTCACGCCGCCGCCGAGTGCCAACAGCATATCCTTTCTGTCAAAGCCCTCTTCGATCAGATAACGATATACATCCTTTACCGTTTCCAGATTCTTGTTTTCCTCTCCGGCAGGAAATGCATATTTTACAATTTTGCGGCATTTCCCTTCTAAGAGTTCTGCAACCTGCGCTCCGTACAGTTCATCCACTCTGGAATCTGTGACAATGCATAATTTCTTCTCAGAAGCGCCCAGTTCCTGAAGTTCTTCCCATAAGCCGTCAAAAGACTGCTGAAATACAATATCGTAGCAAGGCTTTTTGTTGTAAAGCACCGGTAATCTCTGTGCCATATTTTCACCCTCCGGTTTGATTCCAAACCGTTCTTTCTGTGTTTTCCTTCTTTTTCTTTTAAAAAACTTCCTACAGCCAGCTGCAGGAAGTTATCCGTTTATGACATTTTATGACATTCCGTTGTTAATAGGCATTTCAAAGGATCCGGCGCCACCGAAAATATCCTGGAAATCACCGGAGATATCTACGCTTGCCGGTGTGATGATAAATATATAATGCGATATTTTCTGTAAATTACCTGAGATTGCAAAACAGGATCCGGAAGTAAAATCAATGATCCTCTGTGCGATATCCACATCCAGACCTTCCAGGTTCAGTACTACTGTCCGGTTCGCCAGAAGTGTCTCCGTAATCTCCCGTGCATCCTCTACAGAAGTAGGTTTGATCACACAGACTTCCATGCCGGTTCCGGGCATTTTCTTGGTAACGGTACGATGGATCGGAGTAACCTTGGGCTGTGAAGTACGCTTTCCCTTATCATCCAGAGTCTCCTCATCCTGTGCCTGCTGTCTGTTCTTGGCAGCGCCGAACTTTTTCACAGGCTCTACTTCTTCCTCATCATCCAGATAATCGTCATCATAGAAACCTTCATCTTCTTCATCGTTCAGTTTCATATAATTCAGAAACTTATCCATTACACCCATGTTTACGAGTCTCCTTTATTAAAATCTTCTTAAAATATTCTTTATATCGTCTTACTGTAATCTCGCTCTCCGAAAATACCGGTTCCGACTCTGACGATTGCAGAACCTTCCTGTACTGCCACCGTATAATCTCCAGTCATTCCCATGGAAAGTATGCTCATAGAAACATTATCAATGTTTTTATTTCCGATGTCAACAGCTAATTGCCTAAGTTTCCGAAAATATATCCTGTTTTCCTCCGGGTCTTCAACAAAAGGAGCGATAGTCATAAGTCCCTTAATATGTACACCTGGTAAAAACGAAATATCGCGAACCAGTTTTTCGGTCTCTTCTGTTGTGGTACCAAACTTGCTCTCTTCCTGTGCCACATTGACTTCAATCAGAATATTAACTTCCACCTGTTTCTTCACAGCTTCCCTGCTGATCTCCTCTGCCAGTCTGAGACTGTCCACACTGTGGATCAGGTAGACCTTGTCCACAATATATTTTACTTTATTACGCTGTAAGTGTCCGATCAGGTGCCATCTGATATCCGAAGGCAGCTGTGGTATCTTGTCCACCAGTTCCTGTACTTTATTCTCTCCGAAGTCCCTGGCACCCGCATGGTAGACATCCATAAGCATATCCACCGGCTTTGTCTTGCTTACCGCCAATAAAGTAACTTCCTCTTGTGATCTGCCTGCCTGTTCGCAGGCTTTTTTTATATTTTCCTTTACGGCATTATAATTTTTTGCCAGTGTTTTGCTCTGCTCAGTCGTCTGCATTTTAAATATCCGCCGTCCTTTCCAGCTTATCTTACCCTTCCGGCACCGGACTGTTCTCCGGGGCCATATCATCACCACTGACCGTAGTATCCTTATTGGTACCGGTCTTCTTAATATTCGTAATGATCTGATCATCCGATACCGCCGAACCGTCCAGGACGATATAGTCATATACATTCAGACCATAGGTTGTGTTTGCCCTCACAATGGAATACTCATCATTCTGATACAGAATATTGATCTGTTTGAAATCCGCATATCCCTTGTTGACATTATACACGCCGATCAGCGTTGCACGTTTGCTCACCGTATAGGTATCCTGACTGTCCGTCTTATACAGAACATCTCCCGCCTTAAGCACGGAAGTATCCATGTAATACACGCCTTCCGTCTCATCATAGCTATAGGCATCCGTCTCCACGAATTCACTGGATATATTGCCGTTTTCCAGATAGCACTGTCTGATGACACCCTGTGTCCCCGTGTTTTCATCCATCGAAACGAAGTCTTCGTCGATCAGAAAAAATTCTTTCTCCACAATAGAGGAATTCGGGATCTTCAGTCCCGTCTCATCGTTTAAGATCAGCTCAATATCCAGGAAACGATCGGATACAAATGTTACCATAGAATTGGTAAAGGTAAGAGACAAAAAAGTGTTCCCGTCACTTCCGGTGAACAGCTTTGCCTGCCCCCAGGATTCATACTGGTTCTTCAGAAAACGGACCTTTACATAATCTTCCTGCTGGATCTGGGCACCACGTTCCGCATCTATGGGGATCACCACAGACCAGTTCTCATCGGTAGACAGCTTGTACACTGGATCTCCCACTGCCATCAGTTCATTACCCAGCATCTGTTTTTTCTCGTAGTCCTTATGATCAAAAACAGCCTCCGTCACACCTTCTACCGTCAGGCCTTCATAACCATCCGTCCAATAAGCTACGATTCCCGTGGTGGGTGCATAGCAAAAATTGACAATATTGGCTGTTGAACCGCCGTTTTCATTTTTTATGCTTTGCAGCATATTTACATTTGCCAGTTTTAATACCGTATTTTTTAAAGAATATTTAAAATCATAGGTACTTTCATAAGTAACATCATCATACCCATGCATAAAATTCACAATTTCATTTCGGAACTCGGAAAGCTCCTGATTGCTCAGGGTGTTTTCCCCAAGGCTGGCATCTTCTAATTCCTGACTCAGCCGTCCGGTCTCATCAACAATATATACCGTATCTCCCTTAGCGACACGCTCTCCCTCTCGCGCATAAAAATTCACATACCCTGCGGTATCCGTGCTGACTACCTCTTCTTTGCGGATGGCAATTCCTTTGTAAATATTATTTGTAGCAAGAGAGCCTTCTGTTACTTCATAACGGACAATGTGATCTGTCTGAAAATACATGATCACACAAATGATCACATAAATAAAAATGGCACCAAAAATAAGCATGCCGATATTAAGGTTCAGAGGTTTTCTGTATTTTTTTACTTTATTCTGTCGTTCTGCCATCAGGAAACCTCCTTTACACTTGAGAAGCCCCGGTTGGCATCCGAGGCTTCTCATACGTGAAAATTATAATACGTTTTCTTACAAAGATACGATGATCTTATCCTTAACAGCCTCCGGTAATTCGGATTCATCCATCGATACGCTGAGGATAAAATCTACCTGGAAGAAATCGCTCATTTTGTCCAGCTTCTCAATCACAGCTGAAATATCTTTGCCTTCCAGTACTGCAATCTTCAGAAAGCTGTCAAAATACATCTGTTCCAGATCATGATCCTGAGAAATGATACCGCACACGAACCCTAAAAATTCGTCCGCATTCTCGATCATATAACGGGAAACGTCGATCAGACGCACCTTGTTGTTCAGTTCATACATATGTTTCGTACTTTTGTCCAGATATACGATACTGCCCGAAATATCCTTTACCTCGCTGTTTACTTTGTCCAACAGCTGCTTTGTCTTGCCCTTACCCTTTTTGCCTACAATCAACTGAACCATTGGTGTAACCCTCCTGTCGTAAAATTTATAGGAATTCACGCAACCTATTTACTTTATTATAGTTTATATACCCTTAAAAAACAACATCTATTTGTTGATTTGCTCCAGCAATTGTACCATCTCAGGATATAGGACATCGCTGGCCGATGAATTCAATATAACGGATATATACGGTGCGCCGTTCACATCTCTGGACAGCAGAATCAGGCAATGTCCGGCCGCATTGGTCGTACCGGTTTTACCGCCGATGACGGTAATATTTTCCGGTGCATTGAAGTCACCTTTCAAAAAACGGTTGGTATTATTCACCGTAAGCTCTTTTGCCTTGCCGTCCTTGTCGTAGAAGGTTGTCTGATAAGAAGTCATATGAATGATTTCATTAAAAGAATCATATTTGATAGCTTCATTGAAAATCAGGTAAAGGTCATATGCGGTGGTAAAATGATTGTCATCCGAAAGTCCATGGGGATTGGCAAAGCTGGTGTTAGTCGCCCCAAGCCGCATAGCCTCTTCGTTCATCATTTCCACAAAATGATCCACACTTCCGCCAACATTTTCCGCAATCAGCATAGCTGCATCATTGGCCGAATACATTAAAAGAATATGTAATGCCTGATCAAGTGTCATAGTATCTCCGGACTTCAGTCCGCACAGCTGGGCCCCGGATTCATTGATTTTCACGGAATCCGTAGCTGTAAGCACCGTATCCAGGGATGCGTTTTTCAGAGCCACCAGTGCAGTCATCACTTTGGTAAGGCTGGCCGGATATAATCTTTCATGTGCATTTTTGGAATACAACACTTCACGGTTGTTCACATCAAACAGCACTGCCGCGGATGCCTGCGTCATATCCACGCTTCCATCCCCCATTCGGTCTTCCGTAACCACACAGAGATCCGATGCAAACGCATCTGCTTTCCCGGTGCCGGTTCCCGCCAGCACATTAAAGCTGCTGACATTGGAATTTACATTGTACGGAAATGTATAGGAAATATTGCCGCAGCCTGTAAGCAGAAACACGCAAAGTAACGCAGCTATGCAGGAAAATCGTATTCTGCAAAATCTATTTATACATTTCACGCCACTCTAAATCTCCTCTGTCTAAGGACTTGATCAACAGTTCAGCACTTGCCAGATTTGTTGCCAGTGGAATATTATGCATATCACAGAGACGCATTACATTGCTCACGTCCGGTTCATGTGCCTTCGGTGCCAGCGGATCCCGCAAAAAAATTACCAGATCAATTTCATTATGCTCAATCTGCGCACCAATCTGCTGTTCTCCGCCCAAGTGTCCGGCCAGGTATTTGTGAACATTGAGATTCGTAACCTCTTCGATCAGTCGTCCGGTGGTACCGGTTGCATATAATTCATTTTTACTCAGGATTCCACGATATGCAATGCAAAAGTTCTGCATCAATTTCTTTTTGGCATCATGTGCGATCAGTGCAATGTTCATATTCTATACCCCTTCTTTTCTTCTATTATTCTCAGCTTTTCCTTGCCTGCAGTCGAATATTCAGTACAATACCCATTCCTATATACAGACTGAGTAAAGATGTCAGTCCGTAACTTACAAACGGTAAAGGAAGTCCCGTATTTGGGAGAATAAATGTAGCCACTCCTATGTTTACAAAACTCTGGAATGCGATCAGTCCCCCCATGGCCGCCGCAATAATAGTCCCCGCGACATCCTTAGCCCTTACTGCTACGGAAATACACTCCATTGCCGTAAGCAACAGAAGAATAATGACTACTATACTTCCCTTAAATCCGAACTCTTCACCGATTACCGCAAATATGAAATCGGTTTCCGCTTCCGACAGGAAATTGCCGTTCTTCACCGATGTGATCTCATTGTTTTTATATCCCTTGCCATCCAGTTCGCCGGATCCGATTGCCATCACGGAGTTCAGCTGCTGGTATGCCAGATCCGTGGAATATTCTTCCGGATTTACAAAGGCAAGGATACGATTTTTCTGGTAAGTTTCCAATATGGTACTATCCGGCTGCATTGCCAGAGATACCAGTATCACCACCGCCGGTATCGCTACCGCCAATGCTCCGAAGACAAGCTTATAACTGATGCCTCCGACATACAGGATCACACAGAAGATAAAGATCAGTACAATACTGGTAGACAGTGCCGGCTGTTTCAGTACCATGATCCACGGCACTCCCATCAGTACAGCAATTGAAGCGATCACACGAAAAGTATTCAGCTTTTCCTTATATTTCATAATAAACTGTGCAAAGAATAAAATCAATAAAATTTTTGCAAGTTCTGAAGGTTGAAACTGTAGTCCGCCGATCTTCAGCCATCTCTGCGCACCGTTGCCTTCCTCACCCATTATAATGACCAGTCCCAACAGTACCAGATTGCCGATATACATCAGCCAGTACAATTTCAGTATCACAGAATAATTAAAAAAAGAAAGGGCGATCATAATCACCACGCCGGCAGCAACTCCTGCCATCTGCCTGCTCTGCTGGGCAGGCTCCGCGCTGCCGATGGTCATAATTCCCACGGCAGACAGGGCCAGCACCAGTATTATTAATTTAAAATCATAATCCCTCAATCTATAGTTCTTAAACATTTATCCGGCCTTTCTCTCTTATGTACTTACGGTATTTTCGCAGTCTTCTGCAGATCAAGAATCGGTATATTTGCAATCAGGATGGGGGATTTATTTCTCCCGCTTTTGTTGCCGCCTTTTGCCTGTATCTCTATCTCCATATGGTCGGTATCGATTCTCATGTATTTGGAAATCACTTTGGTAATGTCCGCCTTGATCAGTTCCATCATTTCGGGGGAACAATTTACCCGGTCCGATATCAGAAGGATCTTCAAACGGTCTTTTGCAACCTGGCAGGAACTTTTCCTGCGAAAAAAATGCTTCATATTCATCCTTCCCCTTCCTATGCTTTTCGAAAAATACCGGTTACTTTCGTCCAAAAAGATACTCCCTTTTCGAAATCCAGAAAGGGAATCTCTCTTCCCCTCAGTCGTTCGACCACATTAAAATAAGCTTTTCCTGCGGGGGTATCGGTTCCCACTAAAGGTTCGCCCTGATTGGTGGCAATGACCACATTTTCATCATCCGGAATGATTCCGATGAGAGGTATTGCCAGAATATCCACCACATCATCCGCGGACATCATATCTCCCCTGCGTACCATATCCATTCGTAGTCTGTTAATGATCAGATCCATCTGTTTAAAACCGTTTGCCTCCAGCAAGCCTATGATCCGATCCGCATCACGGATTGCCGAGACTTCCGGTGTGGTGACTACCAGTGCTCTGTCCGCTCCGGCAATGGCATTTTGGAAACCCTGTTCGATCCCCGCCGGGCAATCGAGAATAATATAATCAAACTGTTCTCTGAGATGATCGATCACTTTGATCATCTGTCCGGGTGTTACTGCCGTTTTATCTCTGGTCTGCGCCGAGGGCATCAGATAAAGTCCGGGATGTCTCTTGTCCCGGATCAGTGCCTGCTTGATCCGGCAATTTCCCTCCACTACATCTACCAGATTGTATACGATACGGTTCTCCAGACCCATAACCACATCCAGGTTACGTAAACCGATATCCGTATCAATGAGACAGACTTTACAGCCTGCCTTCGCAAGACCTGTACCGACGTTTGCGGATGTAGTGGTCTTACCTACACCGCCTTTTCCTGAAGTGACGACAATGACTTCGGAGCTTTTCTTCTCCGTGGAAACATTTTGTTCCATATGGGATTCCTCCTGTTTGATTTTGTCGTCCCCTGAATTCTTTAAAAAGAACCCAGTAATTCTTTTGTAAGGGGATCAAATACTATCTTCCCATTCTTCAGGTGTGCAATTTTCGGTTGTACTTTGGGGTGTATTCCCCATTTCGACTGTTTCGCATTGGTTTTATATTTGAAATCGCCGATTTTTAATCTTTCCGGCTCCATTTCAAGCGCTACGATATAGCAGTCTTCCCTGCCGGTTCCGCCCGCATAAGCTTCCCCGTACAGTCCTCCTAAAATAATGATATTTCCGCCTGACATCACAGCACTTCCGGGGTATACATCCCCCAGGACCACAATGCTGTTCTCCGTCTCTATCACTTCACGGTTTTTCAGAGTTCCTTTATAGAACTGCCCCTCATCACCGCCGGAAAGCTTTTTCTCCATATGCTGGAGTGCCTTAATAAAGTTTTTGTTCGTGGCTTCATCATGACCGACGATACAGGCGATCCTGACATTACTGTTTTCCCGAATGGTATCCAGAATACGAATCTCCTCCACTTCACTGACTTCACGTCCCTCCATGGACAATGCCATGGTGGACGATCCGAAGAAATTCTTTGCCTCGGTGAATTTCACTGCAAGTTCCTGCAGGATTTCCTCCAAGGAAGCATCTTCTCTCATTAAAAGCGTGATTCCGTTGGTAAAGCTTTTGATCAATACTGCATCTTTCATTTTCTTGTACCTGTCTTTTTAATTTATCTATCCGGAGTCCCACATTCGCATAATCGCTTCTTTGAAGCTCTCCTTTTGCGAATGTGGTTACTTCGTCATATAAACCCTGTCAGATTCTCTTACGAATGCCAGCATTCGACGTTCATCTGCCCGTGTTTACCTGACTCCGGATAGTTACATCTCGTTGGATACTGCATTATCCAGTGAATCTGCGGTGCCGGTGATCAGATCATCTTCCTCTGCCAGTCCGTAATAATACTTAATAATATCTCTGGTAAACTGTGCTGCATAATCAGAAGAATATCCAAAAGGAATTCTCGTTGCGATGGCGATCTCCGGATTTTCATAGGGGGCATAGCAGATGAAAAGTGCATGGTTGGGTCTGGATGCCGTCTGCTCTGCCGTACCGGTCTTACCTGCAACATTTACCGCCAGATCGCTGAAATATTTCTTATTTTCCACTACCTGTCGCATTCCCAGATGGAACGCATTCCAATACTCCTGCGGCAGATCGATCTGGTTTCTCACTTCCGCATGATATTCTTTCAGAAGATTCCCCCGGGAATCCGTTGTTTTATCCAACAAAGTCAGATTATAACAGGTTCCGCTGTTGGCAATCGTGGTAACATATCTGGCCAGACCTACCGTAGTATAACTGTTACTGCCCTGACCGATGGCGGAACGCACCGGGTCCTTGGTAGATACATCCGGCGCATACTCGCCGATCTCTACCCCGGACTTATCGGTCAGACCGTATAGATCCGCATATTTGCTCAATGTCTCCAGACCTGCTTCTTCATTGTAACTACCGCTGCTCGTTGCCAGCTGGTAACCCACATTATAGAAGAAATAGTTACAGGAATCCTTGATCGCTGAAGTCACATTTTCATACCCATGTCCGGAGATCTTCCAACATCTGGGAGACGGAGTGATCTCAGTGAAGGTTCCGACACAATTCACCTTGGTCTGCAGATTGATCACGTTCTCCATCAGTCCCGCCGTAGCGGATACGATCTTGAAGGTTGATCCGGGTGCCGCCTTATACTGTGTGGCAAAATTCAGCTGCGGACTGGATTTGTCCGCGTTCAGACGGGCATAATATTCCGCATCCACAGTATTTGCCATTTTGTTATTGTCATATCCCGGATAAGACACCATGGCCAGCACATCACCGGTATTGACATCCGTTATGACCACCGAAGCATTGCAGGGATCCAGCGCCAACTGTGCCGGCGTAATCTCCAGATTGGTGATCCGGTTCATCATGAACTGATATGCCGACATTTTACCGGCATACAATGCCTCTTCATCCTCTGCGGGAATATCTACCACACGTTGTTCACACAACAGCATGCAGATCTGTCTTCCGGTGATCTTATCATTTAAAAGCATATATTTGTAAAACCGTTTTTGGAATTCCGTAGTATGATCAATTGTCTCTATGATATACTCCTGAAGCTTGTTATACACCTCCGCAGAATCCGAATACTTTTCATTCAGATCCAGCCTGCTTACATCGATCCAGTTCATGGCAATGCAATACTGGAGATATTCCTTCAGCGAGATGACTTCATCCTTGGCCCATGCGATCTGGGTGGCATCATTGTCATCTACAAGTTCCTTCATGATCACGCCGTCGTCTCTTAAGAGACTTACGATATTGCTCTGGTATACCTGATATTCTTTGGAAAGCTTGTTATAAGGAGTTCCGCCTTCTGTCAGTTCATAATTCAGTTTGTCATAGACACCCTGCTTGTACTCCAGATATGCCGCATATACCGCCCGTTCCGTTTCACCGGCATCCTCTGCCTCAAAGTGTTTGCGATCCAGAATATTATTATTGATCATTGTAAAATATACATCATAGATTGGAATCTTAATTGAGGAGCTTTTCGCATTTTCCGGCAGATTAAACTCTTTGGCATTGATAATCTTGCTGGATACCAGGCCTGCCAGTTTTTGCTCCACAATATTGTAGACTGCTTCCGTAAGATCCTTGTCAATGGTCAGGTAGACGTCTGCTCCCGGCTGGGCCTCCTTCCGTTCCAGGATGGTAATTACCTTACCGGTATTATCTACCACCACTTTTTCACTGCCCTTGGTCCCCTGCAGAGTGGTCTCCATATAGGACTCAATGCCGCTTTTTCCTACGACATCATTAATGGTATAGGCATCCTCGCTTCCGCCTTCTGCCACCACCTGTTCATTCAGATCCGTCAGTTCATCGGAAGAGATTTTGCCGGTATAACCGAGTATATGTGCGAAATACTTGCTGTCTATGTAATGTCTCACCGTATCTTCCACAATGGAAACACCATCTAACTGATCGGAATTCTCCATAATGACAGCAACTGTTTTCTCGCTGACATTCGTTGCCACGGTAGTTCCCACATATTTTCGGAAGGAGGTCAGATTCATGGCATACCGGATGGTCACCATCTGCAGCCATTCTTCCTTCGTATAACCTTTTCCGACAATAAAAGGTGAAGTACGATCTTCCGGATCCTCATACTGTCCGATAGCAAAACCTTTTGCCCGGCTTAAGTATTCCATTAGTTCCTGGGCTGTCATAGCCTTCTCTTCTTCAGAGAGCTTGTCTACCGTCTTATAACCAAGCACATCCGCCTGGAAACGCAGCAATGCGGTTCCATCTACAGAATAGACATAATCCCCATCCTCATCAATGACAATTTTAAAATCCGTGATGACGCTGTCACCGTTTTTCTCAATCAGCTTGATCAGTCGGTACACAACATCATTCACCTCGGCATTTTTATTCCGGCTTGACTCAAATACATCCTCGATCTTCACGGAATAAGCCAGTTCATTTTCCGCCAGTACATTACCGTTACGATCCAGGATCCGGCCTCTGGTGCTGGTAATATCTCTCGTCTTCTCAATCTGCAGAATAAAATCATTCAGGTACTCTTCTCCATTGATGATCTGCAGATTAAAACAGCGATAGACCAGTACTCCGGCAAAAAAGAAAAACATTATGGTAAGTACGGTCAGTCTGCTGGTCACAATATTTATAATGTGATCTCTTATTTCATGAAACAAATTTCTGTGCGCTCCTTTTTTCCTTTTCCTCCAGCTTCTGGTTCACTTTCAGAATCAGAGGATATAACACGATCGTTACAACAATGGTATAGAGTGCTTCCGGCAGGATCACTCTTGTAAAATAATACGGGAAATGAAAACGCCCTCTCAGAAGAAACATCAGAATATAGCACAACAGTCCATAGGAAATATCGCTCACCACAATGAGTGCCAACGGCAATTTAATATCCTCCGGATAAAAGATTCTGCAGAATTTCCCGTTTATAAATCCTATGTACATCATGATCATGGCATAGAAACCTAAAAAACTGCCAAAAAAGATATCGCATAACAGCCCGCTGAAAAAACCGATCAGAAGTCCTTCCTTTTCCCCTCTCATAAATCCGAAAGAAGAAGTCAGAATGATCATCAGATTTGGAATGATCCCTCCCAGCGCAAGGCTGTTAAATACACTGCATTGTAAAATGAAGCACAGGACAACAAACAGAGTCACAATCACTTTTCGCAGGATACTGCTATTATTTTCCATCCGTGTTTCCTCCGCTTGGAATCTGTTGCTTTTTATCTGTGATCACCAGGACTTCACTCAGATGTTCAAAATCCACCACCGGAGTTAAATATCCCGACTTGGTCAGATTGTTGGTATCCTTATTGATCGTGCTGATATAACCGATCAGGATATTCGGAAGATATTTGTCACTGATATCGGAAGTGACTACCTTATCTCCCTCCACAACCGCATCCTGACTGTCCACCAGTTTGCTAAAGGAAATGACTCCCTGCGCCATAAGCTGCAGGTCTCCCGATACGATCAGGTTATCCCCGGTAGCCAGTGTCATGCCGCTGACGTTGGAATTATCGGAGATGATCGAAGTCACTCTGGACCAGTTCGGGCTCACAGAAGTAATGCGGCCTACCAGGCCTCCCCCCGCTATAACATTCATATCGTCAGCCAATCCGTCATTGGATCCCTTATCAATAACAAAGGAAGAATACCAGTTGCCGGAATCTCTGCTGATGATCCGGGCTCCGATCTTATTATAATCTCCGTATTCCTCATCCAGCTCCAATAAGCCTCTTAATTCATTCAGTTCATATTTGTCCTGCTGCAGCAGGGTGTTTTCCTCCGTGAGCGATGCCACCTGCTCCTTCAGGGCACTGTTCTCCGCTAAAAGTGTGCGGATCTGCACCAGTTCATCTGAACGGTTTGATATCCATTCTCCCGCCTTAGCGATGCCCTGTTCAAAGGGAACGATCACATATCCCACCACACGGTTAAACGGGCGGTTAAACACATTGGTCCCGAAGGTCACCAACATCATTACAGTACACAGGATAGTTAAAATAAAAAGGAGATATTTACTCGGTAAAGTAAACCTCTCCCCTTTTCTTTTTACGACTGGGCTCATTTACTCATCCCTTCAATTGCGTAAGCTACAGATTTATAGTTATCATCCTTGATGATCTTGGCAAGTCCCATTGCCACGCTGGTCAGAGGATTCTCTGCTACATTAACATGCAGTCCGGTGCCGGTTGCCAGTCTCTCAGCTAAATGGTTCACCTGGGATGCGCCGCCGGTCAGATAAATGCCGTGACGATAAATATCCGCTGCCAGTTCGGGCGGAGTTCTCTCCAAAATCACCTTTACATTATCGATAATCGTATTGAAATGCTCTTCCAGGGACTCATCCACCATTTTTGTGGGGATCTCACGTTCTACCGGAAGACCGGTCACAATATCTCTGCCGTATACGATGGCACCCTTGCCCTCTTCTTCCAGTTCTTTCAGGGCAATCTTTACATTTTCCGCTGTCTTGCCACCGATGATCAGTGAGAATTCTCTTCTGACCGCGGCACGGATGGCATCGTCAAATTTCATACCACCCACCTTGATCAGACGGCTTAATACGATACCACCCAAAGACAGAATGGAGATCTCCGTGGTCTCGTAACCGACATTTACCACCAGCACACCCTGGGAATTTTTCACATCGATATCCAGTCCCAGGCCGTCGGCTACCGCCTTTTCCACTACCATGATCTTTTTAGCTTTTACGTTTGCTCCCTTGACCAGATCGTAGAACGCCCTTTTTTCCACCTCAGTGACATCCGTCGGCACCGCAATGAAGAAATCGGAAGGCTTGGTATTGCCTTTTTGCAGATCTCCGATAAAATACTTCACCAAAGTCTCCATATTTTTAATATCCGCGATCACACCGTTGGAAAGCGGATAAGAAATATGAATATTACTGGGCGCTTTTTCATACATTTCAAATGCAGAGTTTCCGTAAGCAAATAAAGTATTTTTGTTCTCGATGGCAATCATATTCTTCTCGATCATAATGTTGTCATCATTGCGATTATAGATCTTTATATTGTTGGTACCGAGGTCGATACCGAATGCGTTGTTTGCCACTGTCGTTTTCCTTTCTTATATCATCTTAATAATTTTTGTTCTTTAAAGCTAGTATACCTGTTATCCCCGATAATAATGTGGTCTAACAGTGGAATATCCATCTGTTCTCCCGCTCCGGCCACGTTGTCGGTAAGTTCTCTGTCCGCTCTGCTGGGCGTCGGATCACCGCTGGGATGGTTATGCACAAGGATGATATTCACCGCTTTGTCTTTCAATGCTTCTAAAAATATCTCTCTGGGAGAGATCAGAGCCATGTTCACACAGCCGTCCGACAGCTTTTTCTCCCGGATCAACTGTCCCTTGGCATCCAGGCAGAGCAGATACACACATTCTGTATCCTTATGTCGCAGCTTCTCCATGAAATATTCCGCCACCATATCCGCACGGGTAAAACAGATCCCGGTGCTTGCTCTCGCCCGGCTCATACGATTGGATAATTCAGCGATGCATTTTAATTTCACTGCTTTCACTATGCCGATCCCACGGATCTGTGTCAATTCCTCCACGCTTACATCGTGCAGGCCCAAAAGTCCTTCCCTGGGATATTTTGCCAGTGCCAGGACCTTTTCTGCCAGCTCCACTGCGGAAGTATCTTTGGTTCCTGTCCGCAGGATGACTGCCAGAAGTTCCGCCTCCGTAAGGTTCTCCGGTCCGAATTGTTGGAATCGTTCATAGGGCAGCTGTGCGTTAGTGTTACTTTGTTGTGTCAATTTAACAGGCATAAGTCTCCTTCTGCCTTCTCCGACGTATGATATCTAACGGATAAAACGATATACCACAAACGAAATGATCACACCGATCACACTCGCTATGGTAATATTGAACTCCAGCCCGAACGTAAGAATGATAAAACCAAGATTCAGTTCTACCGGACTGCTGAGTCCGAAATTTTGTCCGTAATTCAGAAAGGTACCGTCAAAGTAAGTTCCTATAAATCTGCCGATCACAAATCCGATCAGCACCAGTACAACCAAAACCCAATTAATTCTCTTCAAACTACTTCCTCTTCTTTCTTTCGTGTACACTTTCCGGATCCGATAGGTGCTCCCCGCGAGCCTCCATCTTCCATACGTCTTTTAATACTATCACAAAAAGCTTCTTCTGTACACAAATTTAGTGGATTTTATTTTGCGCTTTTTCTACAGGATTCGTATTTTCTGGCAGGTTCTACATTGCCTGCCTTAGCTGTTCTTCTGTCACGATTCCCTTCTGCAGCAACGACTGCAGGGATTTCAAAATGCCGAACTTGGCATGCTGCCAGGTCAGTCCACCCTGAAAATATACGGCATAGGGTGGCTTAATAGGACCATCTGCGGACAGTTCAATGGAGGATCCGGATACGAATGCCCCTGCCGCCATGATGACCTGTGCATCATATCCCGGCATATCCCAGGGTTCCGGTGTCACATGGCTGTCTACCGGAGCCGCTGCCTGAATTCCCTGGCAGAAGCCGATGACGCCTTCCGGCTGTCCAAACGTTATCGCCTGGATAATATCATGTCTGCTCTCCGTACCGTTCGGTACTACCGCAAAACCTAATTTTTCATAGACATTAGCTGCAAAGATCGCTCCCTTTAATGCACCCGCCGTCACAGTAGGCGCCAGGAAAAATCCCTGATAAAAATCCTTCAGAATGCCAAGAGATGCTCCTACTTCCTTACCGAGTCCCGGGGATGTCAGACGGTATGCAGCATTTTCCACACACTCTTTTTTACCGGCAATATAGCCACCAATGGGAGCCAGTCCGCCGCCGGGGTTTTTAATGAGGGATCCCACGATCATGTCCGCACCCACATCGGAGGGTTCCATCGTCTCCACGAATTCTCCGTAGCAGTTATCCACCATACAGATCACATCCGGCTTGATGCCTTTGATAAAGGCGATCAGCTCGCCGATCCGCTGTACGGACAGGGTCGGTCTGGTCTGATATCCCTTGGATCTCTGAATGGTTACCAGATGGGTCTTCTCATTAATGTTTTCACGGATCTTATCATAGTCAAAGTTTCCGTCCGGCAGCAGGTCTACCTGGCGATAGGTTACACCGTATTCTGCCAGAGACCCTTTAGACGGGCGGATGCCGATAACTTCTTCCAAAGTATCATAAGGCTTGCCTACGGGGGACAGCAGTTCGTCTCCGGGTCTTAAATTGCTCATCAGAGCCAGTGCCAGTGCATGGGTACCACAGGTGATCTGGGGACGCACCAGAGCATCCTCTGTGTGGAACGTTGCCGCATAAACCGCCTCTAAGGTATCCCTTCCCAGGTCGTTATATCCGTAGCCGGTAGTACCCAGCAGGCAGGCTTCACTTACCTGATGCTGTTGCATGGCTTTTACCACCTTTAACTGATTATACTCCGCATTCCGGTCCACCTCGTCAAAACGCTCCCGCAGACTTTTCTCTATGACACATCCATAGTCATATACCGTCTTGCTGATCCCCATGGAAAGATACATTTCTTCATTACTGTTATTGCTGTTTTTCATAGATCCCTTTTTCTCCTAATTCCTTTATCATATATTCTAAAATTTTCTCTTCGTCATAGTCAAATTGCTGTTTATCCAGCCAGGTAACTGCGTTCTCCCTGCGAAACCAGGTTATCTGTCTCTTGGCAAAATGCCTGGTGTCCCGCTTCAGAGTATACACCGCTTCCTCCAGGCTGCATTCTCCGTCCAGGTACTCCAGGATCTCTTTGTAACCCAGTCCCTGCATGGATACCATTCCTCTGTGACAGCCCATTTTTTTCAGGCTTCTGACTTCCTCCACCAGTCCTTCCGACAGCATTTCATCGATACGGGTTTCGATCCGCGCATACAGATTTTCTCTGTCATCCGTCAGGACAAAATAGCTGAAATTGTATGGGCTCGTGCGCTCTTTTTCCCTTTCATTATGCGCAGAGATGGGTTCTCCGGTCAGTTCATAATATTCCAGTGCACGGATGGTTCTCTTGATATTGTTTGTATGAATGTTCTCTGCTGAAACCGGATCAATTTTTCTGAGCATGTCATGTAGTACTTCCGGTCCCTTTTCTTTCGCAAGCTGTTCCATTTTTTCCCGGTATTCGGTATTCTCTTCGTTCTCCGTAAAATCAATACCCCGAAGCACCGCCTGAATATAGAACCCGGTGCCTCCCACCAGGATTGGGATATGCCCTCTGTCATAGATCTGTTCCATGCATTCCAGACACCGTTTCTGAAATACCACCACATTAAATTCTTCCCACGGCTCCAGAATGTCGATCAGATGATGGGGCACTCCCTGCATTTCCTCAGGGCGGATCTTGGCGGATCCGATATCCATATGTTTATATACCTGCATGGAATCGGCTGACAGGATCTCCCCACCTATAGCTTTCGCCAGGGCAATGGACAGTTTCGTCTTACCAACTGCGGTGGGACCGGTCAGTACGACTAACGGTCTTTTTATAGATTGTGTTACCGACATAATTTTTCTTCCTTACACATTATCCATTATTCTGGGTGCAGTTTGCAGCATCGATAGCAATGACTAACATCAGCCCTTCCAGTTCGTCCTTAGGATCAGCAAAGTTAATCGTGTAGGTATCTCCCCAATGGAACAGTTCCTTGGAGATATGAATGATACTGCTGCATCCGTTGTATACATCATAATCCCATCCCAGAAAATCTCCTTCCACGCGCCAGCCGTTATAATCAATCTCGTATCTGGGTTTGAAAAAAGAAAACTGTTTGCGGATCTCGCCTTTCACCTGCCCGCCGATTTCGATTTCAAATGCCGGAAGCAGGGTAAACAGCCGCTGCCTGATCACACCCAGTTCACGATCATTTCTGTCATATATGTGTAACTGGTGTCCCAGGGAGAAAAATTCCGCCTTTACAAAGTATTTTGCATTTTCGTTCTCATCATAGACATCATAAGAATCTGTCCAGGAAAATACTCGTTGTTTGATCAGTAAGCGCATTATACAATCCTCTTAAATTTCTTCTCCAGGTCAGTCTCCGTCATGGTAATGATGGTAGGTCTGCCGTGGGGACAGTTGTAGGGGTTATCCAGTGTCAGAAGTTCATCGATCAGCTGTTCCGCCTCCTGAAGGCTTAATCGGTTGTTACCTTTAACAGCTGCCTTGCAGGACATGGATGCGATCTTCTCCTCGATGACCTGAAAGCTTCCGCGGTTGCCGGTCTCCTGTGACAGTTCATCAAGCACCGCTAAAAACAGTTCTCTCTCGCTGCACCCGTAGAGATCTACCGGGACACTGCGCAGGGCATATTCGTTGCCGCCGAAGGCTTCGATCTCAAATCCCAGCTGTGTAAAGGCATCCTCATAAGTATGAAGAACGCTTTCCTCCTGCCCCGTCAGGCTGACAATGATGGGAGGCATCAGGCGCTGGGAGACCACGCTCTTTTCGTGGAACTGTTTCATCAGGCGCTCGTATTTCACCTTCTCATGGGCGGCATGCTGGTCAATGATGAACAGCTTATCCTCGAACTGGATCAGCCAGTAGGTATCGAAGACCTGTCCGATGATACGGTAGCGGCTGCGGTTCTGCACAGATAACAGTTTCTCTTCAAACAGATTCATCTGCTGTACATCCTTCACCATCACCTCAGCGGTCTCCGGGCAGATAACAGGCTCTGATGAAGTCTCATCCCTTGGCTCCAGCGGTGCTGCCTCCACGAAAAAATCGTCCTCTTTCGATTCCGGTGTTGCCGCAGGTGCAATAGATTGTACCTCTGTCTGCTCACTTACCGGTTCCGGTTTACGGAGACTCGTCTGTATACCTGCATGTGTCTCCTGCCATATCGGCTTCTGTATAAATTCCCTCCGGTCTTTCGGTACCGCCTCATATTTGGCAGCCTCCATGACGCGGTAGCTTTCTTCTCTTTTTTTCTCGAACACCTCCGGCGTGTGTTCCTTCCAGGAAGCTTTTCTGTCTTCCTGCTCCTTTTTCTGAATGGATTTTTCATCCTCTAAGGAAGCATCCGGGATCATTTCCCGGTTCCGCAGGGTTGTTGCTATCTTCTCGCTCAGCATTCTGGCAAATGCCATGCCGTCGGAGAACCGCACATCCATTTTGGAGGGATGTACGTTCACATCCACGGTCTCCGTATCCATGGTGATGTGCAATACGCACAGCGGAAATTTATGCTGCATCAGATACTGCTTATAACCTTCTTCAATGGCTTTGGCAATCACACCGCTGCGGATAAAACGACCGTTGATAAAATAGATCTCAAAATTGCGGTTGGAACGCACCAGTACCGGTTTGCCCAGATACCCCTCAATCTTAATACCGTTTTCTTCCATCTGGATCGGTACCAGCTCCGCGGCGATCTCTCTGCCGTAGATCCGGTAGATGACTTCCCGCAGGTCACCATTTCCGGAGGTATGGAATCTGGTCTGATTCCCCAGTACGAATTTGAAAGAGATATCCGGTCTGGACAGTGCCAGATGTTCCATCAGATCCGTAATATAACTACCCTCCGTGGCAGGCTGTTTTAAAAATTTCCGGCGTACCGGCGTGTTGAAGAACAGATTCCTCATGAGGAATGTGGTACCGTCCGGCGCGCCTATCTCATCGATGGACTGTTCCTTTGCCCCCTCTAACACCATGCGGGTTCCGGTGAGGTTCTCTTTTCTCTTGGTGATGATCTCCACACGGGATACCGCAGCGATACTGGACAGAGCCTCACCGCGGAAGCCAAGGCTTGCAATATGGTTCAGATCATCCGCATCTTCGATTTTGCTGGTGGCATGCCGCAGAAACGCTGTGGGCAGCTGTTCCCGTTCAATGCCGCAACCGTTATCCGTCACACGGATGAACTCAATACCGCCTTCTTTTGCCTCTACCGTAATCGCCGTGGAACCGGCATCTATGGCATTTTCCACCAGCTCCTTCACCACGCTGGCAGGTCGTTCTACCACCTCACCGGCAGCGATCCTGTCGATCGTCCGGGAGTCCAGTACATGTATTCCCATATATCTACCTATGCCTTTCCCTTATATCTAACCGTTCCAGCGGTTCTTCAGCTTATTCTGTAACCGGTACAGAGTGTTCAGTGCATCTAATGGGGTCAGCGTCGTCACCTCGATCTCCATCAGTTCCTTCAGAATATCCTCATCCGTCACAGTGTCGAACAGAGACATCTGTGCCAGATCCACCTCATCGTATTTGGGCTGTTTTTTTGCCTTACCATCGTTTTTATTATCGATAGCAATGCTCTGCACCTTTTCCGTAATATCATTGTCCGACAGTTGTTCCACGATCTCCTTGGCACGGTCGATGACCATGTCCGGCACACCTGCCAGCTTCGCTACCTGGATGCCGTAGCTCTTGTCCGCACCTCCTTTTACGATCTTACGCAAGAACACGATATCGTCGCCACATTCTTTCACAGCAATGCAATAGTTGTTCACATTGTTCATTTTGCCTTCCAGCTCGGTCAGCTCATGGTAATGGGTAGCGAATAGTGTCTTGGCTCCTAAAAGTTTGCGGTTGCTGATATGTTCGATCACTGCCCAGGCAATGCTCAATCCGTCAAAAGTGGAAGTACCTCTTCCGATCTCGTCTAAGATCAGAAGGCTCTTGGATGTGGCATTTCGTAAGATATTCGCCACTTCATTCATCTCCACCATAAAAGTGGACTGACCGCTGGCCAGATCATCCGAAGCTCCCACGCGGGTAAAGATCCGGTCTACAATACCGATATTAGCGGTTCTGGCCGGCACGAAGCACCCGATCTGCGCCATCAGTACGATCAGTGCCGTCTGACGCATGTAAGTGGACTTACCCGCCATATTGGGACCGGTAATGACACTGATACAGTGGCTTCCATTATCCAGATAAGTGTCATTGGCAATAAACATATCATTGGTGATCATCTGTTCCACCACAGGGTGTCTTCCGTCCTTGATGTCAATAACACCCTTTTCATTTAACTTCGGACGTACATAATGATTTCGTTCCGAAACCAACGACAAAGACGCATACACATCCAGCTTTGCGATCGCTTTTGCGGTGTTCTGGATGCGGACCAGTTCCTGTGCAATGGTATCCCGGATTCTGCAGAAGACATCGTATTCCAGTGTCTGTAACTTGTCCTCCGCATTTAAAATAGTGTCTTCCAGTTCCTTTAACCGCGGTGTGGTATATCGTTCCGCATTTGCCAGGGTCTGCTTGCGGATATAGTCCTCCGGCACCAGATTCTTATAGGAATTGGTCACTTCAAAATAATAGCCGAATACTTTGTTATATTTGATCTTCAGATTCTTGATTCCGGTACGCTCTCTGTCCTCTTCCTCCAACTGGGCAAGCCATTGTTTTCCGTCATGCTTGGCGCTGCGCAGTCTGTCTATGGTTTCATCAAACTGATCCTTGATCATCCCGCCTTCCCGGATGGACAGGGGCGGTTCGTCAATGATCGCTTCATCGATCAGCTGATAAATATCCTCCAGGCCGTCAATCTGCTCCCGGATTTTAGTCAGTTCTTCTTTTTCAAAGGCAGACAGCACTGTCTTAATAGGCGGCAGCATCTGCAGGGAATTCCGAAATGCGATCAGATCTCTGGGATTTGCCGTCTTATAAGTCACCTTACTGAGCAGTCGTTCCAGATCGTAGATGGGATTTAAGTATTCCCGGATCTCATCCCTGGAGATGGAATCCTGATTCAGCTCCTGAATGGCATCCAGACGCTTCTCCATCTCATCCTTTTCGATCAACGGCTGTTCGATGTAATTGCGCAGAAGTCTGGCGCCCATGGCGGTCTTCGTCTTATCTAACACCCACAGAAGAGAGCCTCTCTTCTGCTTCTCTCTGAGAGTCTCCGTCAGTTCGAGATTTCTTCTGGTGGAGCTGTCAAGCAGCATATATTTGCTGGTAAGATAGGGATAAATATGGGTAAAATGCTCCAGATCTGTCTTCTGGGTATCATACAGATACTGTAACAGTGCTCCCGCCGCTAAAAGTCCCGTAGGGAATTCTTCGACACCAAGTCCGATCAGCGTATTTACCTTAAAATGTTTCATCAGGATCCGTCTGCAACCGTCATCATCGAACATATGGGATTCCAACGCATTGACGGAGATATGTAAGCGGGACTTTAAATCATTCACATCAAAGCCACTGACTAAAAATGCCTCGTTGCAGATGATCTCCGAAGGTTCGTACTTCATCAGTTCATCATTTAATTTTTTCAGATCTTCGACTTCGGTCACATAATAATCACCGGTAGTTACATCTGCCGCAGAGATACCGATGCCATCCGGAGTATAGGCAATGCTCAGCAGATAATTATTTTTGCCGGCTTCCAGAGATTGTACGTTTAAGTTGGTACCGGGTGTCACCACACGGATCACTTCCCTCTTCACCAATCCCTTGGCAAGCTTCGGATCCTCCACCTGTTCGCAGATAGCCACTTTATAACCGCGGCTTACCAGCTTGGACAGATAGCCTTCCACGGCATGATAAGGAATGCCGCACATGGGCGCACGTTCCTCCAGGCCACAGCTTTTTCCCGTCAGTGTGATCTCCAGTTCCTTGGAAGCCACCAGCGCATCGTCGAAAAACATTTCATAGAAGTCTCCCAGACGATAAAAAAGGATGCAGTCCTTATACTGCTCCTTGGTCTCCATATATTTTTGCATCATTGGTGTCAATTCAGCCATGATCTTCTCCTGTTCTGTAAAAGGATCCACGACAAAGCGGACACGCAAAAGCTTGCGTATCCGCATCTATCTTAGCACAAAATATTGAGGTTGTAAATTAAAGAACCCCTATGAAAAATGATAGTTTTTCACACTTACTGCAGCTTTGCTGCGCGTTCCAGTGCATCATCAATATGGGCACAGACATTTTCTCTGCCCACCTTATCTAAGAAACCGCTCTTCTCCATGACATGCATGGGCTGTTCCCCTACATGAGACAGAATGATCTGGATGTTTTTCTTTTTACAATCCGCATATAACTGCTCCAGATTGTGCATGGCTGTGGCGTCGATGGCGCTTACGCTGCGCATACGCAGTACCAGGCAGTTCATTTTCTCATCTAATGTGATCTTCAGGATCTTGTCCGCTGCGCCGAAGAATAAGGGGCCACTCACTTCATAGACCATGGTATTGTGAGGTACGACTCTTAAGGACAGGCTGTCCGCATCATCCTCATCATCCACATATTTCCAGCCTTCCACTTCCGTCACATCGCTCATACGCTTCATGAACAGAATGGCTGCCAGTAAAATACCTACCTCTATCGCTACTACCAGATCAAATACGACAGTCAGTACAAATGTGGTCACCAGAACGATAATGTCACTCTTGGGTGCGGTCTTGCACAGACCTATGAATTTACGCCAGTCGCACATATTGTAAGCCACCATGAACAGAATGGCTGCAATGGTGGGCATGGGGATCAGTGCCGCATAAGGCATCAGTACTACCAGGATCAACAAAAGTGTCACGGAATGCACCATACCGGCAATGGGGGTACGTCCGCCGTTTTTCACATTGGCAGCAGTTCTCGCAATGGCTCCGGTGGCGGGGATCCCACCAAACAATGCGGAAGTAATGTTGCCGGCGCCCTGGGCGATCAGTTCCATATTGGAACGATGTCTGCTGTTCACCATACTGTCCGCTACCACGCAGGAAAGCAATGACTCAATGGCAGCCAGGATCGCGATGGTAAAAGCATCCGGCAGGACGTTCTGTACCGTCTTCAGGCTGAAGGCGGGCAGAGAAATTGACGGAAGCTTATTGGAAATCTCATACAGATCTCCGATCGTATTTACATTCATGTTAAGTAGTGCAACCATGGCACTTCCCACCAGTACTGCGATCAGAGAAGGGGGAATCTTCTTGCAAAAGCCCGGCAGATACTGCCACAGGATCAGGATCAGGAGACTGATCACACCTACAAGCAGTGCCTGCACATTTGTGGTGGAGATGAACTGAAATACTGCTTTCAGTTTATCCATGGTCTCGATCAGCGGCTCTTCGCTGACAATGGTCAGTCCCAGGAAGTCCTTGATCTGTCCGATAAAGATCGTCACAGCAATACCGGAAGTAAAACCGGTGGTGATCGTATAGGGGATAAACTTGATCAGATTACCAAGTCGTAAAAATCCCATCAGGATCAGGATCACACCCGCTAACAATGTCGCGATGATCAGACCGTCCATGCCGTTCTTCGCTACAATTCCTGCAACAATGGTGGCAAATGCCGCAGTAGGACCTGCGATCTGTACGCGGCTGCCCCCTAAGAAAGAGATCACAAAGCCTGCGGTGATTGCTGTATAGATACCCTTTTCCGGTGTTACTCCGGAAGCCAGTGCCAGTGCAATGGATAAGGGCAGAGCAATGATCGCCACAATGATACCTGCGATCACATCTTTTACAAACTGTTCTTTCGTGTAGCTTTTCATCACTGAGAAAAGCTTCGGTTTCAATTTTTCCATAACATTCTCCTCAATATAATCTCCTCAATAAAAAGACCCGTGTGAAATTATAAAATTTTTATAAAATCACACGGGTCTTATCATAGCTCTATTTTTTAGGCTTTGCAAGACTTTTTTATTATTTTAAACCTATTCTACAATACGGTTTTTACCGTTATTTTTGGCAGTATATAATTTCCGGTCCACAGAAGTAAACAATAGATCCAGCTGTTTATCAGACTCATAACGTTCCATTCCACCGCTGATGGTAATATCCATCTGTCTGGTATTCTGGGAATATCTCCTTAAGCCTTCCTGGATATTCCGGAATGAATGTAACACTTGTTCCCGATCATCCTGTTCAAACACCAGCATAAACTCCTCGCCGCCGAACCGGGCTGCGATTCCTTTTCCCATCATTTCTTCCAGCATCAGTCTGCCGGCTTCCCGCAGTACATCATCACCGTATCCATGCCCATAGGTATCATTGACTGCCTTGAAATCATCTACATCCATCAATACGATCCAGAAGCTCTTCTCCGGCTTGCATATCCATTCATTCACCTGATTTACAAGATAGCGCCGATTATACAGCCTGGTCAGAGGATCATGGTTCGCTGCAAAGTTCAGATCCTCACTCAGACTCAGCAATTGCTTTCGTTGTTCCTCGTAACTTCTGAGCAATTCAAATATCATGGCAAATACAGACACTCCCACAATAACAAAGGACCCAAGCGTAGTTCCTATTTTACCCGCTTCATCCATATTTCTCCATACGGAAGGCCGTTCAAAGCTGCTCATCATGATCACCAGATATTCCAGCAGTGTGACCGTAAAAGAAACGATCACCACATTTCTCGGGAAAAATATCGCCAGTCCAACGACCCCCAGAACCAGATATACGATAGAGGCATCCCCGTAGCAATAATACAAATAAGGAAATTCAAACCATACAAGTAGTAATATGATCAAGACCGCCGGTATTTGCACCTTTTTCGTAGTCCATCCGATAATGCCGATGGTCACGATCATCAGCAGACATACCCCGCAGATTATGGTCGGCAGTTTCGTACCGTGAATACAGAAATTGCAGATTGTTCCGATCAGATTTGCAGTGCACGCCGTTATCGTCAGTATCTGATACATTTTCCAGGACATGTCCTGTTCCAGTTCTATTCTCTTTTTCTTCTCTTGTTCTTCCATTTCTATTCCCTTTTACAATTTATTATGACTAAACCATATGGCCCATATAATAAAATCCATGACATTCATCCAGTGAAACATTCACAAGCTTCCCCACCAGCGATGCATCTCCCGGAAAATGTACCAGCGTATTATTTGACATTCTTCCGGTCACTAAGGAACTGTCATTTTCATTGATCTCTTCTACCAGCACATCGCAGATCTGTCCCTGATACCTGGATACCTGTTCTCTGGCTGTCTCCTGCACGGTCTTAAGCACCCGGTCAAACTGCTCCTTTACCAGTTCCTCCGGCACCTGTTCCATGGCTGCCGCCGGTGTTCCGGTTCGTTTGGAATAAATAAAGGTAAAAGCATTGTCGTATTTTACGCGACGGATCACATCGATGGTCTCGTCTACGTCTTCCTTCGTCTCTCCTGGGAATCCTACAATAATATCCGTAGTGATCGCCATATCCGGAATCTCCTTACGGATCTTCTCCGCCAGCTCCAGATACTGTTCCTTGGTATAACGGCGGTTCATTGCTGTTAATATCTTCGTGGAACCGGATTGCAAAGGAAGATGGAGATGTCTGCAGATCTTCTTGGAATGCTTCATCACCTCGATCAGCTCATCCGACAGATCTTTGGGGTGGGAGGTCATGAAACGGATCCTCTCCAATCCTTCGATTCTTTCTACATCCTGCAAAAGCTGTGCAAAGGTAATGGGCTCTTCCAGATTTTTACCGTAAGAATTTACATTCTGTCCCAGCAGCATGATCTCTACAACGCCGTCTGCCACCAGACCCTCTATCTCCCGGATGATATCCTTCGGATTACGGCTTCGCTCTCTGCCGCGGACATAGGGGACAATACAATAGCTGCAGAAATTATTGCAGCCGAACATAATATTGATACCTGATTTGAAAGAATACTTTCTCTCCACCGGCAGATCTTCCACGATCTTGTCCGTATCCTTCCAGATATCAATGACCATTCCCTCATTTTCAAACAGGGAGCATAACAGCTCTGCGAATTTGAAAATATTATGAGTTCCGAAGATCAGATCCACGAAGCGGTAACTGTTTTTAATCTTCTCGATCACGGTGGGTTCCTGCATCATACAGCCGCACAGTGCGATCTTCATATGAGGATTTTTCCTTTTATAGCCGTTTAATACTCCCAGTCTTCCATAGACACGCTGGTTGGCGTTATCTCTCACCGTACAGGTATTATAGATCACAAAGTCCGCATTCTCATCTTCAATGATCTCATAGCCGACTTTTTCCAGGATTCCCACCAGTTTTTCCGAATCCCTGGCATTCATCTGACACCCGAAAGTAGTCACACAGCAGGTAGGCCTTCTGCCCAGTTCTTCTCCAAGCTTTGCCACATGACCGGAGGCTTTCTCCATAAAATAATACTGTCTGTCGGTTTCGTTCATTTGTGTTACATTTGTCATATAAAAAATATTGCCTTTCTAACATATCTGTATCTATTATCTGTCTGCGTATTTTGCTGCAATGGCGATCAATAGTCCGGTCGTTTTTTCCATGGACTGTACACAGGCATACTCATATCTGCCGTGATAATTTTCTCCGCCGGTGCACAGGTTCGGGCAGGGCAGTCCCATGAAGGACAGTCTGGCGCCGTCGGTACCGCCGCGGATGGGAGATACTTTGGGCTCGATTCCCAGCTCTTCCATGGCAGCTTTCGCGTTGTCGATCAGGTGCATATGCTGCTCCATGATCTCCCGCATGTTATAGTAAGAATCTTTCATATCCACTATAGCGGTGCCTTCCCCATACTTCCGGTTCAGGAAATCCGCACAGGACAAAAACAGCTCTTTTTTCTGTTCAAACAGCTGTCTGTTATGATCACGGATAATATAGTCCGCAGTAACTTCCTCCACATTGCCGCATATAGCATCCAGATGGAAGAAGCCCTCATAGCCTTCGGTATACATTGGATTCTGCTCTACCGGCAGCAGCTTCTGGAACTCCTGCGCGATCAGAATGGCATTTTTCATTTTGCCTTTGGCAGAACCGGGATGCACACTTCTGCCATATACATGAAGCTTTGCCCCGGCGGCATTAAAATTCTCATATTCCAGTTCGCCCAGTGCACCACCGTCTACGGTATACGCATAATCTGCACCAAACAGTTTCACATCAAAATGATCCGCTCCGGCACCGACTTCCTCATCCGGGGTGAAACCAATGCGGATCTTGCCGTGCTTTTTCTCAGGATGATTTAACAAGTCTTCCGCCATGGTCATGATCTCAGCAACACCTGCTTTGTCATCTGCGCCAAGCAGCGTCGTTCCGTCTGTCACGATCAGATCTTTTCCCACATAATTTAACAGCTCCGGGAAATCCGCTGTCTTCATAACGATGTTCTCTGCTGCATTCAGTACGATATCTTTTCCGTCATAATGCTCTACGATCCGGGGCTTCACATTGGTATCCGTCACCGCAGGCGATGTATCCATATGGGCGATAAATCCAAGTACCGGTGCATTCTCGTAGCCTGCGGATGCAGGAACGGTAGCATAGACATAGCAGTGCTCCTTATCATAAGTGATCTCTGTGGCGCCCATAGCTTCCAGCTCACTGACAAGGAGACCTGCCAGGTCATGCTGCTTCATGGTGCTGGGGGTCGTGGTGCTCTCTTCACTGGACTGGGTATCGATCTTCACATATCGCAAAAAATTCTCTATCGTCTTAGTCATAATCTCACTCCTAACGTTTCTATACAAATACAACTGATCCGGGCTTGTACTTCTCTCAAATATGTATAGCCGCATCTTGTTTATCATATCATGGTGACCGCATCGCTTCAATATTTAATTTTATTTAAGAGGTAATTTCCGGGGTAATTGTTCAGAGCTTATAGGTTCTTATTTCCCGACAGATTCCCTGCGACAGCATCACTACCGCCAGTAGATTCGGCACCGCCATCAGACCGTTACAGATATCCGAGAAATCCCATACCGCTTCCAGCGAACAGACCGCCCCAAAAAAGGCAAACATTCCATAGCACAGACGATACCACCCTGTCCGGCGACTATTTCCAGCCAGATATTCAAAGGCTTTCTCTCCCTGATATTCCCAGGCAATAATGGTAGCAAACGCAAACAATGCGATAGATAGTGCAAGCATCCATTCCCCCGCCCTGCCAAATGTGGCGGAAAATACAGCGATCATAAGCGCTGTTCCGTTCAAAAGCTCCCCCTGCGCATCCCTCTGTCCCAGCATACCGCTGGATGCTATGGCAAGCCCTGTCAGGGAACAGATCACAATGGTATCGATAAAAACTCCCGTCATGCTGATATAGCCTTGCCGCACCGCATCCGGTGTATCTGCACAAGCCGCACTGATTCCGGCTGCTCCGAGTCCCGCTTCGTTGGAAAATACTCCACGGGAGACACCATAGCGCATAGCCTGCCTGCCGGAACATAAGAATCCAATGCTCCCTCCTGCCATAGCTTCCGGGCAGAAAGCACCGCATAAAATCTGCAGAATTCCTGCCGGTAGATTATGGAAATGCGTAAAGATCACCATGCCTGTTCCGAACAAATAAAATACTGCCATACAGGGCACCAGATATTCCGTGACCCTTGCTATTTTATCGATTCCTCCAAGGATCACCAGAATTGTAAAGATACCAATCACCAGTCCTGTCACTGTCCGGTCGACTCCAAAAGTCACTGCCAGTGCCTCCGCAATAGAATTCCCCTGCGTCATATTCCCCATGCCAAAGGAGGCTAGTACTGCGAATATTGCAAACAGTACCGCAAGGATCCGCCCCATACGTCTATACGGAAATGCATTTTGAAGAACATACATGGGACCACCCACCGGTTTTCCTTTGTGATCTCTTACACGATATCTGACACACAGCGTACTTTCCACCAGTTTGGTCGACAGCCCGATGATCCCGGACAAAAGCATCCAGAACAATGCTCCCGGTCCTCCCAGCACCATGGCAGTAGCCACGCCTACGATATTTCCCGTGCCTATCGTTGCCGCCAGTTCCGTAGTCAGTGCTGAAAAAGAAGAAACCCCTTCTCCATCTGTGCCTTTCCGGCTCTTAGGATGGAACACCAGCCCAAGTGCCGCCAACAGATTTCTCAGAGGAAGAAAGAACAGACTTATCATCAGATAGCAGCCACAGCCTAATAATAAAAAAATAAGCCAGGGTCCCCATACGATCCGGTCTGTCTGCTGTAAAAAGCCTGTTACCTCTGTGATCATAAAAAGTCTGTCTCCCTGACTTATTTTTCTAAACTATATTCTTTATTTTTCTATTTTATACATTGATATCACTGTCCGACTACTTTTCCGGATTCCTGTATTTCCGGAATGTATTTACTGGATATCCGGCAGAAAACCCGGGATCTTTTCTGCGATCTCACGAATCCCGAACAAATATCCGATGCCTTTCTCCAGTTGTCCTTCGGAAGCATTGAGCAGTGTTGCGGTCAGATGCAGCTTATGCTCTCCGTATTCCAAATCACACGTATACTCGTCGTTATCGTTTTCCATGGTCGTCTGGGACTTCGCTTCTATTTCAGCTTCTATTTCAGCTTCTTTATCCCACATGATCTGTGCATTGGTATCATAAGGCATCTCTCCTTCGATTTCAATATAGGTCCCGGAATTATAATCATGCAGATAGGACTGCATATAATCAGTGATAAAATAAAAAGGCGCATCTGCACCGATATCATCCCAGGTGACAGGTTCTGTCTCATCTTCCAGCACAACCTTCATGGCATAGAGTGTTCCGGTCTCAGAATCCACGACACACTCTATACTGACTCCCGTAACCTCCTCTTCCTTCATGCGCATACAGATGTCATAGGCCATGATCGCGACCCCATCCGACAGCTTTTCATCATACAAAATATATCGTTTGATGGAAATGTTATCTGTATCCATATTTTTGAAAAAATAATCCTCCGGGATCACTCCCATATCCTGAAAAGTGTAATTCCATTCCGTATTTAAAATATATTCATCGATCAGACCATATATTTCACCATCTGTTGCAGCTTCATAATCTTGTTCAGAGATATAGTACTGTTTTCCCGCAGCGATACCGTCTGCCAGATTTTGAAGTCTGCGCATGGTGTCTGTCTCATACTCTTCCTTCCAGACGGTATAATCCGTTCCTGTATTTGACATGCTGACTGACCTGGTCAGCCTGCTCTTATCCTGCAATTGTAGCAACCCTTCCGGTCCTGCGAATGCAAATACGATCAGCACGAGCAGTCCACCCATACATAGTAGGAAATTGCGCCGGTTCTTATTCTCCTGTTTTTTCATCTTCCGCCTTTTGCTCCCCTGTTGCTTTTATTTTTTACCACCTGCATTTCTCCGGGAAAATATAACCGCATTACCGTGCCTTCTCCAAGCTTGCTGTCAATCTTCAGTTCCCCCTGATGCAGGGTGATGATCTTCTGACAGAGAGCCATTCCGATGCCGGCTCCGCCCTCCTTGCGGGATCTGGACTTATCCACCATATAAAAAGCCTCCGTGATCCTCGCGATCTCTTCCTGCGGGATCCCCCTGCCGTTGTCTACAACCTTGATCTCATAGCCCTGTGTGAGCTTACTTCCCTTCATCAGGATAAATCCGCCTTCTTCCACAGCCTTTACAGCATTATCCAGCAGATTATATAACAGTGACAAAAGCAGATCCCTGTCACCTAAAATCACCTCCTTTTCCAGATTGATCTTTCCCCGGATCCCTTTGCGTTCAAAGGGGATCCGCATCGTATCCCGGATATTTTCCTCCAGTTCTTTCGTCTGAATCTTCTTGAATTCCAATTCCTGTCTGTCCATTCCCACCAGCTCCAGCAATTTGTGAGACAGACTTTCCAGACGTTTTCCCTGACTGAAAATATAATAGGTGGCTTCGCCCCGCTCCTGCTCTGTCAGTTCATAGGAGTTCAGCATATCCGCATATCCAATGATGGAAGTTAAAGGTGTCTTGAGTTCATGAGCAAATGCCGCCGTAAAATCCTCCTTCTGTTTTGCTTCCAGCTCTTTTTCCTCCATCTGGCGTACCAGTCTGTCCGTCATCCGGTTAAAGCTCCGGGACAGTTCTCCGATCTCATCTGCACCCTGATAGGCAGCCCTCTTCTCCAGATTTCCCTCGGCAATCCTCCCCGCCGTGCGGTTTAACTGCTCTATGGGCCGGGTCAGATATCTGGACAGTAAAAAAGCTGCCAGACCACCGATCACCAGCAGACCTGCCAGAGCAATACCATATTGCCGCATCATATTGCTCCGCTCTTCATAAATGCCGCTCAGGTCCTTCAGGATCCCAAGATACACCATATCTGCCGAATCCGTCGCCTGATCTGTGATAATGCTGAGCAGATAATAACGCGTTCCTACCTTGCGGACACCGTAGACCTGATCTGCACCGGGATCCATGGTGCGGATCATTTCTTCCGCAAGACTCCTGATCTCATCCTGTGGCAGTTTCAGACTGCCCTCCAGAGTGATCGTGCCATCCGTTTCAAGGATCATACATTCCGTACCGTTCTGATCCGTCATCCGTTCTGTTGCGGAATTTCCCGCCTGTATCCCCGCGAATTCTGCTCCGTATTTTTCCATGTTCTGATACACCATATCATAAATGGTCTGAAAGAGCAGGTTCTCACGTTTTCCCTGCTCCGTCTCCCGTTCTAACATACGGTTAAAATAGGAAAACAGCATAAAGCTTCCAAACAGCATGAAGGCTGCCGTAAGAAGTGCTGTGATGGAAAAAAATAATTTATACGTGAACTTCATTCAAACGATACCCCACTTTATATACCGCTATAATAATATTTTCCCAATGTAACTTTTTCTTCAGCCGCTGCACATGCAGATCCACGGTCCGGCTCTGTCCCATATATTCGCCACCCCATACAGTCTCGTATATGGTTTCCCGATACAACGCCCTGTTTTTATTTCTGGCAAATAATAAAAGCAGATCGAATTCCTTCGGTGTCAGATAGATTTCCTCCCCGTCCAGAGTCACTCTGTGGGATGCCGTGTCAATGGTGGCATTACACGCCCGGATGACCGTCTCCGTCTTATGATATCTACGCAGCACCGCCTCCACTCTGGCAAGCAGTTCTACGATCTCAAACGGCTTGGGCAGATAATCATCCGCCCCCATTCGGAGTCCTTTCACCTTATGTTCTGTAGATCCCAGCGCCGTCAGGAAGATCACCGGCAGCTCACAGGCTTTCGCATAATCCATCAGCTCATAGCCGTTGATCCCCGGCAGCATGATATCTAACAATGCCAGGTCATACTTCTCCCGTTCCATAAGATCTGCCGCGCTTTTTCCATCCGGCGCCCAGGTACACAGATACCCTGCCTTGGTCAGATTCATCCGGATCAGATTAGCGATCGGCTCTTCATCTTCCGCAATTAATATCCTGAACATTTCTTCTGCCCCTCATTCTATAAATTCTTATATTACTTTAACTCCTGATTGTATCCATTTTGTATCATTCAAAGCTATGCACTCTTTTCTTCTTAGTTCATACCATATAATAAATATTTTTACGGAAAGGACAGCTGATTGCTATGAAAGATTATTCTTTCGAGGAACCGTTTGAAAAATATCCTCTTGCCATGGCTTATGTTCCCTGGCAGCATTTTACCCAAATGTATGAAAATCTGGAAAAAGGCTACAAAGCCGGTACTATTTTCCCCGAACTTGACAAACCCTTTACAGGAAGGAGATGTGTCAAATGAACAGTGAAGAAAAAAAGCTGCATGATATCGGCATCGCTGATTTCGTCCTGACAGATCTGATGCTGTATCTGGACACCCACCCTTCGGATCAAAAAGCCATGGAATACTTCAATCACTACGCACGGATCAAAACACAGATGGAGCGGGAATTCGCCAGGGATCATTACCCACTGCGCAAGGATCTCGCCGAAAGCAGCAGGGACTGGCGCTGGGGCAGTGCCCCTCTCCCCTGGGAAGGAGGCTGTAACTGATGTGGAACTATGAAAAAAGATTGCAATTTCCGGTAAATATCAAAGAACCCAACGCGAAGCTGGCGCAGGTCATCATCTCCCAGTATGGCGGACCGGACGGTGAAATGGGGGCCAGCATGCGTTACCTGTCACAACGGTATTCCATGCCTTATAAGGAGGTAGCCGGACTGCTTACTGATATAGGGACCGAAGAACTGGGGCATTTGGAAATGGTAGCCACCATCGTCCACCAGCTGACCCGTAACCTCTCCATGGAAGAGATTGAGAAAAGCGGATTCGCCAACTATTACGTGGATCATACCATCGGTGTCTGGCCCCAGGCAGCAGGCGGTGTTCCCTTTAATGCCTGTGAGTTCCAGGTAAAGGGAGATATCATCACCGATCTGCACGAGGATATGGCTGCGGAACAGAAAGCCCGCTCCACCTATGACAACATCTTACGTCTGATCAAGGATCCGGATATCTGCGAACCCATCAAATTCCTGCGGGCTCGCGAAGTCGTCCATTACCAGCGCTTCGGAGAAGCCCTCCGTATCACCCAGGACCACCTGAATGCAAAGAACTTCTATGCCTTTAACCCCGGGTTTGACCGCTGTGACTCCTGTGACAATTAACCCTTCCACAAAAAGAGAATCCCTCACACAAAGAGGGATTCTCTGATCATGATCTTATTCCACATTAAATACCAAGAAAACTTTTTACGGTATCCTTCATTTTATCCACATCACACTGCGTATCATGAAGTATGGGTGCGGTACGGATCTCTTCGATCGCTCCGGGCACCTTCACCTTAGCAATTTTGGATAATTCATCAACCAGTTCAAAATCGCCCATCACATCATATTTGGTGTCAATCGCATCCATGACGCTTCTGGTGAATTTGAAGGGGCTTGCGGTAGAAGCAATGACAGTGGTCTTATGATCCCCGGTCTCTGCCACATATTTTCCGTATACTGCAGAAGCTACTGCGGTATGGGTATCGATCACATAGCCGCACTTCTCATACAGACGACGAATTTCTGCTGCCGTCTCTGCCTCACTTGCAAAGTTACCATAGAAGTCAGCCAGCTGCGCCTTCATTTCTTCGGTGATCTCGTATTTGCCATTGCCGGTCAGCGCACTCATCAGCTCACGGTTTTTATCCGCATCATTGCCTGCGATACGGTAGATCAGACGCTCTAAGTTGCTGGAGATCAGAATATCCATGGAAGGAGATGTCGTCAGTACAAACTCTCTGTTGCGGTCATAGGTTCCGGTACGGAAGAAATCATACAGTACCTTATTGTCATTGGAAGCACAGATCAGCTTATCAATGGGAAGCCCCATATTCTTCGCATAAAATGCTGCCAGAATGTTACCGAAGTTACCGGTGGGAACTACGACATTGATCTTCTCACCCTCTGCGATCTTACCGTCTTTACATAGCTGTGCATAAGCATACACATAGTAGCAGATCTGCGGTACCAGACGTCCGATGTTGATAGAATTGGCTGAGGAAAACTGGAATCCCTTCTCGTCCATCTCTTTTGCCAGTTCCTTATCGGAGAAGATCTTCTTCACGCCGGTCTGAGCATCGTCAAAATTGCCGTGAATGCCTACTACGAAGGTATTGGCACCCTTCTGGGTCACCATCTGCTTCTCCTGGATCGGGCTGACACCGTTCTTCGGGTAAAATACAATGATACGAGTACCTTTTACATCTGCAAAGCCTGCCAGGGCTGCCTTACCGGTATCGCCGGAGGTAGCGGTCAGGATCACGATCTCGTTCTTAATATTGTTCTTGCGGGCAGAAGTGATCATCAGATGAGGTAAAATGGAAAGTGCCATATCCTTAAAAGCAATGGTGGATCCATGGAACAATTCCAGATAATACGCATTGTCTGCCTTCACAAGCGGAGCAATTTTTTCTGTATCAAACTTGGAATCGTAAGCACTGTTAATACAATTCTTCAGTTCTTCTTCCGTAAAATCCGTCAGAAATAATTTCATGACTTCATATGCAACCTGCTGATAAGTCATTCCCGCAAGCTCCTTAAGACTCTTGTCCAGTGTGGGAATATGATCCGGTACAAACAATCCTCCGTCATCGGATAATCCCTTCAGAATCGCCTGTGATGCGGTTACCGGTGCGCCGTTGCTGCGTGTGCTACGATATATTACTTCCATTTCCTCTCCTCCGTATCAATATGTATGAATTTTGTATCCATCTTCAATTTCGTAAAAGTATAGCATACTTTAAGCACTGTTGCAAGGTGAATTGATAAAGTCCAAGCTGCACGCAACATTCTTATTCTTGTTATTCCTTAAAAAACTCATGTCCGCCGTGCCGGAATAACAGTGTAAGCTTTTCATCAAACCAACGCATTCGTTTACTGTCCGCATAATCTCTGGCGGCAAAATAAAGTGCTCCTTCGGAGATATCCTCTCCATCCAGTGCTCGTCCCACTGCCCTTACGGTCTCCTCACTGATCTGTACTCTGTCATAGCTCCCATCGGACACCGGGGAAAACTGCGTGATCCCATTCTCCTGCTGGAACACGATCTCCGACACACTGTCCGGAAATTTATCGGAATTCAGACGGTTCAATATGACATTTGCCACCAAAAGTTTCCCCTCCTCATCCTCACATCCTGCTTCCGCTTCCACAATTTTCAACAGAACCTCCAGCTCCGCCATGTCCAAATGATACCTGCTGTTCCTCTGCAATTCATTGCAGTCGACTACCCGCTGTCCCGAGGATGTCCGGGAAGCAATTCCTATCATTCTGCTCTCACTGTCTGCCGCTACCGGCACTTTTATCTGCAGATTCCGCTGTATTTCTTCCATTTGTCCCAGGCACAAAAATCCTGCCAGAAATAACAAATGCGCTGTTAACAGAACAGTCAATGCCCGTTTATACATTTTCGATCCTCACATACCTACAAATGATTTTGACTCCAACTTCATTCTATGCAGCTCGTCCGAAAAATATATCTGTTGTTTTCCGGGAAAAAATGATACTATGAAATTATGAATGAGCAGAAAACAGGAAAAAGCAAACTGGATAAAGGGATATTTCGTGCCGTAAAAAAAGATGGAACCGTGTATTACCGCGCCTCTCTGACCTACCGTGGGAAGCACATCAGTCTGGGCAGCTACCGGGATGCCGGACAGGCACACTCGGCCTATGAAGAAGGGATTCGTCTGTTAAATAATTCCTCTCTCTCCCTGAAATCCTACCGGGAGACCTCTTCCCTTTCCTTTGAGAAGTGGGTCTGTCTGCTCAACTTCCGGGATAACGGAATCTACCTTGGGAACCCCATCTATATGGGCCAGCAGCTTTTTTACTATTATCTCACGCCACACCATGTACTGAAATTTGATCTGGAAGATCTGTTCTATTATTCTTCACACAAAATCATGCGGCGCGGTAATCATTATTTTGTGTCCGATTATGGAATGCAGCTGACTCTTACATCCCGCTATGGCATCAAAAGCTATGCCGTACCCGGTAGAGACTATTGTTTCCGCAATGGTGATCCCACGGATTTCCGCAGAGAAAATCTGCAGATTCACAATATTTATCACGGTGTCCGCAAAACAGTAACAAAAAACGGACAGCATCTCTATACTGTCCGCATTCATATTCATGGCAATTATCTGGTGGGCCGTTATGCTACCGATGTGGAAGCCGCCATTGCCTACAACAAAGCCATCGACATTCTCCGAAACAAAGGAGTGACCAATAACTTTTTATCCAACTACGTGGAAGACATTGCTCCCAGCCGCTATGCAGAGATCTATTCTTCTCTGCCCATTGCCCCCGGCATTCTGAATTATCCGGCTATTTCTCCGAATAATCAATGAAGCTGATATTCATGTTGGCATAACCGGCAATCCCGTCCACCGAGATATCGTCCGCGTATTGCCACATGGTAAACCGATACGGATAATCCGGAACATCTCCCACCTGGGATAACCATACATCATACGCAGACAGTTTTGACAGATCCACCTCCTTGATCAGCCATTCCTTGTTGCCATATAATAATGTTTTATATCCGGCCGCCGCTATCGTATCCAGAAAAGCTTTCGTGATCTTTGTCTTGTCCGCTCTGCTGACTCCTTCTATGCGGGCCGTATCGTTATCCACGAATCCCATATCAAAAGCCACCGGATAAGTAATCTTATAATCTTTAATATTGTTCAGTACGACGTTCGCTTCTTCCACCGCTTCTGCTTCGGTGATCGCCTGTGAAGTAAAATACACTCCGATCTGCAGTCCGGCATCTGTCGCTCTCTTCAGATTATCCGCGAAATACTCATCCAGAACGATCTGACCGCTGCCGTAACCTCTGGCTCCCACCCGAAGCATCACGAAATCAATGCCTGCTTTCTTTAATTTCAGGAAGTCCACATAATCCTGATATTTGGAGATATCCACCCCAACATAAGAAGTAAGCTTTCCATCCTGATAATATTTCATAAAATCCGACTGACACACCAGTTTTGTAAAATCGTATTCGTGTTTCGGCAGATAAGGGCTGATCAATACCCATTCTTCTTTCCCATCCCGATTAGTCACCAGGGTATGCTTTCCATCGGTGGAAGGATCTGTATCCGTCGTATCTTTTTTCCCATCCTGTCCGGAAGGATTCTCTGAAGGCATCGGTGTAGCCGTTGTCTCCGGATACATATCCCAAAAATCCAGATCCGAAGGAGTCAATGTGCTTCCGGTGATCAGATCCTGCGTATCCGGATACTTTGCTGTCTGCTGATTTCCTGCCTGTTGTACATTCTCCGTCTGTGCAGTTGTATTATTCTGTTGATGAGACGCCGGTTTCCTGTTAATGATCAGCACAACCGTAAGTATCACCACCACAAAAATAGTGACAGCAACGATCGCACTGACCACGGTAGGAGTCAACCCGCTTCCATGATCTTCATAATCGTCCGGAAGACGCATACTATTTCTCCTCTTTTATGCTTTTACAATACACTTTTTAGGGCATTTTTCCATGCAGGCTCCACAGCCGACACACTTTTCGGGATCAATGACCGCATGAAAATTTTCTACTTTCACAGCATCATGCTGACAATTTTTCACGCAAATTCCGCAGCCAACGCATCCTGTGGTACAGGCTTTCATAGTGACCGGTCCCTTGTCGGTAGAACTGCAGGCTACCTGCACCGTATTGGAATATGGGATCAGACTGATCAGGTGTTTCGGACATACCTCTACACATTTTCCGCAGGCCTTACACTTCTCTTTGTCTACTACGGCTACACCGTTTTTGACGTGAATGGCATCGAAAGGACATACCTGTGTGCAGGTTCCATATCCAAGGCAGCCGCTGTTACAGGATTTCGGTCCGCCTCCGGGGACAAAGCTCATCATACGGCAATCCTTGATTCCGTAATAATCATAGTCTGTCTTCGTCCGGTCGCAGTCACCCTGGCAGTGAACATACGCTACTTTTCTCTCGGAAGCCTCTGCCTCTACTCCCATGATCGCAGCGATTTTTTTGCCTACTTCCTCTCCGCCTACCGGACAGGTATTAACGGCAGCCTCTCCTTTTGCAATCGCAGCGGCAAGTCCGGAACATCCGGCGAACCCACAGCCGCCGCAGTTATTACCGGGAAGGGCGGCAAGTACCGCTTCTTCCTTCTCATCTACTTCTACTTTGAATTTTATACCGGCCACGCCAAGAAACAGTCCCACAAAGATGCCGACGATTCCGACACAAGCCGCAGCAATCAGAATTCCTGTTATACTCATCTATGTTACTCCTTCCTAGATCAGACCGGAGAATCCGCAGAAAGCAATTGCCATCAGTCCCGCTGTCAGCAGCACCATGGGCATTCCCTTGAAAGATTCCGGCACCTCATTGTATTCCATTTTTTCACGCAATCCAGCCAGGATCACGATGGCAATGGTAAAACCAAGGGCTGTGGCAAATCCGTTTACAATACCGGTCAGAATACCGTATTCCTTCTGTACATTGGTAATCGCTACACCTAAAACCGCACAGTTGGTGGTGATCAGGGGCAGATATACACCCAGTGCCTGATACAGAGAAGGCATAGCCTTTTTCAGGAACATCTCCACAAACTGTACCAGCGCCGCGATCACAAGGATAAATACAATGGTCTCCAGATACTCAATGTGCAGCGGCTGTAAGATAAATTTATAAATCACGCCCGCTACCGCACTTGCCAGCGTTATGACGAAAATAACCGCGGTTCCCATACCGCCTGCAGTCTTGATCTTACGGGATACTCCCAAAAACGGGCAGAGTCCCATGAACTGGCTTAAGACGATATTGCTGACAATGGAGGAACTGATCAGTAACAGAAGCATATCTTTCACACTATCCATTTATTTGTCCTCCTTATCCAAGTCTATTGTCTCAAGGTCATCCGTTGCAGCCTTAGGCTTTGCTGCCGCTCTGGCCGCGTCCATCACGGCATCCTCCGAAGTATCGGTATTGTCGTAAAATCTCTCTGAACAGCCGCTTTCGCCACAGTGCAGACAATCATGTCCGCAGCCGGACTGGATTTTCTCATAATCCTTGCCTGCCAGTTTTCTCTTGTTCTTCACATAATTCTGCAGAGCAGTCAATGCAGCCAGCACAAAGAACGCACCGGGAGCCAGTCCGAAGATGTTGATCGTTACATAGGAATCCGGCATGATCCGGAATCCGAAGACAGATCCTGCCGCCAGAATCTCTCTCACGGCACCGATACAGGTCAATGCCAGGGAGAAACCAAGTCCCATGCCAAGTCCGTCAAACAAAGAAGGAATCGGCGGATTGGAGTATGCATAGCTCTCCGCTCTTCCCAAAATAATACAGTTCACAACGATCAAAGGAATGTATACACCCAATGCATCATTCAGAGACGGCAGATATGCCTGTAAAAGTAACTGCACCGCCGTTACAAATGAAGCTATAATTACGATAAATGCGGGGATTCTCACACGGCTGGGAATCACTTTCCGCAACAGGGAAATGATCAGATTGCTCATCGTAAGTACCACCGCTGTCGTCAGTCCCATTCCCAGACCGTTCATTGCGGAAGTGGTTACGGCCAGTGTAGGACACATTCCCAGCATCAGCACAAAGGTAGGATTCTCCTTGATAATGCCGTTGTAAAGTCTTTCACCTGCTTTATTCATTGCCTGCACCTCCCTGTACATAATCATGAAATGCCAGAAGGCTTCCGTTCACGGCATTGGTCACGGCCCTGGTGGTGATCGTTGCACCGCTGATGGCATCAATCTCACTGTCAGAAGTGGAACCGGTCTTGGTATACGTAAAGCTCTTCACATTTTTCTGATGGAACTGCGGTACCAATACATCGCCTGCTTTCATTCCCAGTCCCGGTGTCTCGGAGATACTCAAAATAGAAATATCATTTACGGTACCGTCCAGACGGATTCCCACATACAAAACGATATTTCCGCCGTATCCCTCAGAGGATGTTGTCTGGATCACATAGCCCAGTTTCTCTCCGGAGGCATCCTGAGCTTCATATACCGTACCGATGGTAATTCCGGTATCGGAAAGATTCTGCGCCGTATCATCGGAAGGGATATACGGATCCAATTCTTCAAAATGTCCGGCATCCGTAAATACTGCCTGGCAGGCTTCCTGCACTGCTTTTTCTTCCTGCAGACGGATGGGTTCCTTGGTAAGTTCATAGACAAATCCAAGTAACAGGCCGGCGATCAGGGTGATGGCAAATAAAATGCCTGCTTCTTTTAACATTGCCTGTACATCATTTTTATTTTTCATGTTTCGCACCTGCCTTTCTTCCGAAAGCAACCGGCATGGTGAATTTTTCAATCAGAGGTACCAGAAGGTTTCCTAAAATGATAGCATAAGATACTCCTTCCGCTCCCGGTCCGAAGATACGGAAAATTCCGGTAAGAAGTCCCAGTACAACACCATATACATACTGTCCTTTGATGGTGATCGGGCGGGTAACATAATCCGTAGCCATGAAAAAGGCACCCAGGATCAGACCGCCACCGGCCAACTGTGCCGACAGATATGCGGGATCAAAACCATGTCCGCCGAAAAATCCGGCAAACAGGATCACTGTCACAATATAGGTTCCCGGAATGCGCAGATCGATCACTCCGATCAGGATCAGGAAACATGCCCCGATCAGTAACGCAATAACGGAAGTCTCACCGATGGTACCGGCTGTCTTACCTACGATCATATTCATGACATTGACACTCTCTCCTGCCTTCAGTGCCGCCAGCGGAGTGGCTCCGGTATAAGCATCACAGACGAAGTTCGTCATCTGCGAAGGAAAAGAGATCAATAAGAAACATCTTGCTGCCAGTGCCGGGTTCATAAAATTTTGTCCCAGGCCTCCAAACAACATTTTTACTACAAGAATTGCAAACACACCGCCCAGGGCAGCCATCCACAGAGGAATACTTACCGGCAGATTCAGTGCCAGCAGCAGTCCGGTGACCACCGCCGACATGTCTGTTATGGTTATTTTCTTCTTCCACAGCCAGCCGAATAACAATTCTGTCAGGACTGTGCTTGCAATGGTAACAGCCATTACTGCCAGTGCTCTGGGACCGAAATTGTAGATTCCGAAGCCGGCAGCAGGCAGCAGTGCGATCACCACAGCCGTCATAATACTACTGGTCGTTACTTTCGACCTTATATGAGGATTTGAAGATACTTTTAAAAGTTCACTCACTGTTCTTCCCTCCTACTTCTTTTTCTTTTTGGCCAGTTGAATTTTACGCATGGACTTGATCTCCTGCGTCAGAGGTCTCTTGGCAGGACATACAAAGCTGCAGCAGCCACACTCACAGCATTCCATTCCGTTATGTTCTACGAATGACTCTTCGTCAAAATGCTCCGCATAAGTTGCCAGCAGACTGGGAACGATCCGTCCCGGGCATGCTTCCACACATCGTCCACAGTTAATACAGGGACTGGGTTCCATCGCAGAGACATCATCCTGTGTCAATGCCAGCAAAGCAGTAGAAGTCTTGGTCGTCGGAACATTAAGATCAAACATACCGAATCCCATCATCGGACCACCGCAGATAATCTTCTCCGGATCCTGTTTAAATCCTCCCGCCACATCCAACAGTTCCTGATAACTCATACCGATGGGTACCCGGAAGTTCCGTGGATTCGCCACAGCATCACCGGTTACCGTGACAATGCGCTCCATCAGAGGGCGTCCTTCTGTAACCGCTCTGTAAATAGCAACCACGGTATCTACATTGTCTACAATGCATCCCACATCCGCGGGCAGCATGGAAGAATTGATTTTCCGACCCGTTGTGGCATAGATCAACTGACGTTCCGCACCCTGCGGGTACTTGGTCTTCAATGCCTTGACCGTGATCTGCGGATCATTTTTGGTCATCTGTTTTAACAGAGAGATGCAATCCGGTTTATTATCTTCCACTGCCAGAATTCCATGAGCATTATCGAACAGCTTCAATATGATCTTCAGACCGCCGATCAACTTGTCCGGCTCCTCCATCATCCTGCGGTAATCAGAAGTCAGATAAGGCTCACATTCCGCACAGTTTGCAATTACATAGTCAATTTTATCAGGATCCTTCGGAGATAATTTTACATGGGTAGGAAAGCCGGCTCCTCCCATACCTACAACTCCGGCTTCTTTTACAATATCGATGATCTCATCTTTTTGTAATTTATCCACCGGTGCATAGGGATGAAATTCCATACTTTCATACAGACCGTCATTGTCTATTACAATGCTCTGTATCAGATCTCCCGTCACTACACGCCTTGTCTCGATAGACTTTACAGTACCGGACACGGATGCATAAATCGGCGCCGACACAAATCCACCACTCTCCGCTATCTTCTGTCCTGCAAGTACACGATCTCCTTTTGCCACGATTGGCTTAGCCGGGGCTCCGATATGCTGAGACATGGGATAGACCATTTCTCCCTTAGGCAGAACATCCTGGATCGGCTTGTCTTTCGACAGATCTTTGCCATCATAGGGATGGATTCCACCTACAAATGTCAACTTCGCCATTTTCTATCGTCCTTTCTGAATCATTCTTGTATTTCAGATCACATTACGATAATTGTACTATTTTTATCAATTTTTATCAACTTTTATCAACAAAATGCTACTGCATTTTATAAAATTATGGTAGAATAAATTAAATAAGCAAACATGCCCCACGGCAGAAAGAGGTCATACATGAAAAAATCAGAAGAGACTCTGGAGGATTTTGCGATCTCCTATCCCTTGGATAAGCTGGCACCTCTGGAACAGGTACTGTTTCTCGATATTGAGACCACGGGATTTACTTCCCGTACTTCTTATTTATATATGATAGGCTGCGCTTACAATCGGGCCGGTAAATGGCATACCATACAATGGATGGCAGAGGATTACGCACAGGAGGGAGCGATTCTCACTGCTTTCTTTGACTTTGCGAGATCCTATAAATATCTGGTTCATTTCAACGGCAATAACTTCGACCTTCCCTTTATCAGCCAGAAATGTGCCCAGTTAATGCTTCCATTTTCTTTCGAAGGTTTTCAGGGAATCGATATTTATCGTCGGATCTCTCCTTATAAGTTTTTCTTAAAGTTGCCCAACTGCAAACAGAAAACTCTGGAGCAATACCTTGGAATCGCCCGTACGGATGTCTTTTCCGGTGGTGAATTGATCGGATTATATCACGACTATGTCAAGAATCCTTCCGAATTCACCGAAAAGGCTTTATTCCTTCACAATGCGGACGATTTAAAAGGGATGTTGGAAGTTCTTCCGATTCTCGCATACTATGATCTGTTTAACGAGAACTGTGTCAAAGCCAAAAAGGTACAGGCCAATTATTACAAAGATATGCATGGGGCACAGCGAAAAGAGCTGCTGATCACACTGCAGATTCCTACACCGCTGCCCAAACCTATTACTGCCTCTGCCGGTAATTGTTACTTCCGCGGCGAGGGAGAATCTGCTACTCTTAAGGTTCCGATCTATGAAGAAGAATTAAAATATTTCTATTCGAACTACAAGGATTATTATTATCTTCCTACCGAAGATGTGGCACTTCATAAATCCGTAGCTGGTTTTGTTGATAAGGAACACAGACTCCAGGCTTCCGCAGCGAATTGCTATACCAGGAAGTTTTCCTGTTATCTTCCCCAGTGGGATATTTTATTTACACCTTTCTTCAAGAGAGATTATAAGAGCAAGGAATTATTTTTTGAACTTACAGATGAAATGAAGAAGAACCGTGAAGGGTTTTCCCGTTATGCCAATCATGTCCTGTCCATGATTGCCGCCACATATTAAAAAAAGGAAAGCTGACCGCTTTCCTTTTTTCTTCCTATAAACCTATAAGGGTTTGACATAATAAAAAGAACTTTTTCTCTCAAATCCTATCTCACGATAATTCATGATCTGTTCCGTACTTCCGATAAAAAGCATTCCACCCTTTGCCAGGGAATGATAATACTTTCGGAATACTTCATCTTTTGCTTCCTCTGTAAAATAGATCAGAACATTTCTGCACACGATCAGATGATATTCTGTCGGATAAGCATCCTTCAACAGATTATGTTGATGAAAATCAACTCTTGCCTTAATCTCATCCGCAATCTTATAAGAGGGACCGATCTTCGTGAAATATTTCTTCTTTAGATCTTCCGGTACACCTTCTATGCTCTTCTCATTGTACAATCCGGTCTTTGCCTTTGCAATCACCTGCTTGTCCAGATCAGTAGCATAGATATGGATCTGTTGTAACGGAACATGCCGTGACAAAGCCATAACCAGTGAGTACGGCTCATCTCCCGTAGAACAGGCAGCGCTCCAGATTTTTAAATTCTTACCAAAACGCTGAATCAGTTCCGGGATAACTGTCTCATCCAGATATTTCCACTGTTCGGGATTACGATAGAACTCCGATACATTGATGGTAATATACCCTACAAATTCCTCGAAAAGTTCTCTATCCGTCTTCAGTGCCTGTACATACTTATCATATCCTACGATCTTGTGTTTTGCGATCAGAGTATCGATACGCCGCTTCATCTGCTTCTCTTTATAAGCATTCAGATCGATCGTAGTCAGAGAATATATCTCCTTTTTAAAATACTCATAATCATATATCATGAATATCAACCACCCAGCTGTTAATTATTCCTCAGTATCCTCAGCCTCTGCAGCGATCACAGCATCGATATCTACAGATACGACATCTGCATCAGACTCTTCCTCTGCCTCTGCAGGTTCGGGAGCTGTCAGAGCCTTTACGCTCAAGGAGATCTTGTGATCAGCCTCATTGAAATCTACAACCTTAGCTGTAACTTCATCACCAACGCTCAGTACATCGGAAGGTTTCTCAATGTGCTCCTTTGCGATCTGGGATACATGAAGCAGAGCATCTACACCGGGCTCTAATTCTACGAAAGCACCAAAGTCGGTCATTCTTGCAACCTTACCGGTTACTACATTGCCGACTGCATACTTCTGTGCAGCATCCTTCCAGGGGTTAGCATCATCGAATTTCAGAGACAGTGCGATCTTATTGCCGTTGATCTCTTTGATCAGGACTTTCAGCTTATCGCCAACCTTGAATACCTTCTTGGGATGTTCAACTCTGCCCCAGGACATCTCGGAGATGTGAAGCAGTCCGTCTGCGCCGCCAAGATCGATAAATGCACCGAAATCAGTTACGTTCTTAACAACACCTTCTACGATATCGCCTTCTTTGATCTTCTCAAAGAGTTCCTTCTGCAGCTCAGCCTTCTTGGCTACGATCAGCTGTTTACGGTCGCCGATATATCTTCTTCTCTTGGGATTGTACTCGCTGATCACGAATTCAATCTCCTGTCCTGCATACTTGGTCAGATCCTTCTCATAAGTATCGGATACCAGGCTTGCGGGGATGAAGATTCTTACTTCGTCCACAATTACACTTAAACCACCGTCCAGTACCTGAGATACGGTTGCCTTAAGTACTTCGTGATTGTTAAATGCTTCTTCGATTCTCTTGTTGCCTCTGTCTGCAGCAAGACGCTTGTAGGTAAGGAGAACCTGACCCTCACCGTCATTTACTTTCAGAACCTTGACTTCCATGGTGTCACCAACCTTGGCAACTGTGGTAAGATCCACGCTGGAGTCGTTGGTATATTCGTTCTTGGTAAGAATACCGTCAGATTTATATCCGATGTTCAGAATGATCTCTTCCGGTTTCACATCGATGACTGTACCTTCGACTACCTCTCCTGCATGTATTGTCTTTAATGATTCTTCCAGCATTTGTTCAAAAGTTAATTCTGACATAATTTTGAACCTCCTCAATTAATTTATTTGGGGTGGAAGCCCCCGCGGTAATACCCACTAGTCGAACAGCTTTAGGTAGATCTAAATGCAAGTCATCCAGTGTCTGTATAAAATAGGTGTGCTCACATTCCCTTTGGCAGATTTCGTAAAGCTTTCTGCTGTTGGAACTGTGCTTCCCTCCTATTACAATCATAACGTCAGCATCCGCTGCAATGGTCTTTGCCGATCGCTGTCGCTCTTCTGTAGCATTACAGATAGTGTTCACAACACTATCATTGTAACCTTTTTTTTCAAAAATTTCAACTATATATTGAAATTTATTGTAGTTATATGTCGTCTGAGAGACAATGCAGAGTTTTTCGCCTTCTGTTTTTACAAAATTTTCTGCCTGATCCGGAGTCTCCAGAACGGTAACGGGTCCCGGACACCAGCCGACGATCCCCTCTACTTCCGGGTGCTTCGGATCTCCCACAACGATCACATGATACCCCTCGTTACTTTTTAGTTCCACGATACGATGGATCTTTTTCACAAAAGGACAGGTGGCATCAATGCATTCCAGACCGTTTGCCTCCATGATGTCATAGATCTCTTTTGCCACACCGTGAGCACGGATGATCACTGTGGGAATGTTCTCCCCGGCTTTCAGTTGTTTCAGATCCTCTTTGTTCTCCAGAACCCGTACACCCTTTTCCGACAGTTCTCTGACCACTTCCTCGTTGTGTACAATGGGACCATAGGTATATATAGTCTTCCCGTTTTTTAATTGTTCATACACGGTATCCACGGCACGCTTTACACCAAAGCAAAAGCCTGCACAGTCTGCCAGTCTTACTTCCATATATCGTCTCCCATTTAGCCAATCAGTGCCACGATCCGGTCAATGACCTGTTCAATGGTCATATCGGAGGTATCCACAAGTACCGCATCCTCCGCCTGCTTTAACGGAGAAGTCTCTCTGTGCATATCTCTGTAATCTCTGTCCTCGATATCCTGACGGATCTTTTCTAAGTCGCAGGACTCACCCTTGGCAATCAGCTCGTCATATCTTCTTTTTGCTCTCACCATACTGCTGGCGGTCAGATAGATCTTGACCTGTGCATGGGGTAATACTACGGTACCGATATCACGGCCGTCCATGATCACATCGCTTTTCGCTGCCAGTGCCTGCTGGAGTTCTACCAGTTTGGTACGTACCGCCGGCTGTGCACTGGTGGTGGAAGCCATGTTGCCAACCTCCTCGGTACGCAGATAAGCATTGACGTTTTCACCGTTTAATAATACGACCTGTTCTCCGTCCACATATTGAATGGTGATATCTGCCTCCTTACATTTATCGGCGATCGCTGCCGCATCCGTAGGATCCACACCCTCTCTTAACATGAACAGTGCCATGGCGCGGTACATTGCTCCGGTATCCACATAGATAAAGCCCTTCTTTTTTGCCACTGCTCTGGCAATCGTGCTTTTACCGGCACCTGCCGGTCCGTCAATAGCTACATTAAAGCTCATATTCATATCCTCTTTTCTTCGTATTTTCTTTATGATTCTATTTTTCAAAAAATTTATTGTATGCTTTCTCCCGCCAAATGTCCCGTAGACCAGGCGATCTGTAAGTTAAAGCCTCCGGTCATGGCATCCAGATCCAGTACTTCCCCCGCAAAATACAGATGCTTTACCAGCCTGGATTCCATGGTGGAAGGATTGATGTCTTTTACAGAGATTCCGCCCTGGGTAATGATTGCTTCCGCAAAAGATCTCGTCCCCGTTACCGTCATGGGCAGTGCCTTGATCAGCATGCCGAAAGCTTTTCTCTCTTCCCTGCTGATCTCGTTGACCTTCTTCTCCGGAGAGATTCCTGACAGCTCTATCATAACAGGGATCAGTTTCGCAGGGAACAGATGATCCAGTGCATTTTTAAACTGCTTGTTCTTCGCTTCCTCAAAATCCCGAAGCAGACGTTTATCTAACTGTTCCGGTGTCAGTGCGGGTTTCAGATCCAGGAAAAGCTTTACTTCATCGTCACCTTTTTGTCTGGAAATATTTTTGGAATAAAAGCTGCTGGCGGACAAAATCAACGGCCCGCTGACGCCAAAATGGGTAAACAGCATCTCTCCGAAGCCTTCGTACCAGGTCTTCTTCCCACATTGCATCCGGATCTCCACATTTTTAAGAGATAATCCCATCAGCGCTTTGCACCAGCTCTCGCGGATCTCTAACGGTACCAATGCGGGCCTTCGCTCCGTTACTTTATGACCCGTCTCTTCTGCGAACCGGTAACCGTCTCCGGTGGATCCGGTAGCGGCATAGGAGCAGCCACCTGTACAGATAATGCAGGCATCGGCGGTCAACTTCTTATGATCCGTACATTCCACTCCGTAGAAGCAAATATTGTCGTCACTTTCCTTCGTCAGGATCTTTTTCACTTCTGTGTGCAGATGAATATCCACATGATATTTATGCAATTCTCTCTGCAGGGCGGCGATCACATCCGAAGAATGATCGGATACCGGAAATACCCTGTCGCCCCGCTCTGTTTTCAGGGGGCATCCCGCCTGTTCGATCAGATCACACACCTGCGTATTGTCAAAGCTGTAAAAAGCACTGTACAGGAATTTTTCATTGGTGCAGACATTTTGGAACAGCACATCCATATCCGCTCCATTGGTCACATTACAACGGCCTTTTCCCGTAATAAACAGCTTTTTCCCAAGCTTTTCATTTTTTTCCAAAAGGGTTACGTTATGTCCGCATTTTGCTGCCGCTATGGCAGCCATCATGCCGGCAGCCCCGCCGCCGACCACTATCACATTGCTCATTCTCATCCTTTTCTGCCGACATATCAACGTCACTGCTCCTTGCGTCGCAGAGAATAATCCAACATCGGTTCATCATCTATAAAATCAATCTCGTCATTCAGATACACCTGATAATTGTTCCAGGTCTCTTCCAGTGTCTCCAGATTCTTACGAACCTGCTCCGGGCACTTCAGGCAAAGCGCTACCACCAGGGCATTGATCACACTAAGAGGTGCCACCAGAGAATCCACAACCGACACCATGTCACTTCTCGCCAGCAGATTGCAGGAAGAATACAGATTCATGGGGGAATGGATGCTGTCGGTAATGGCGATCACTTTGGCATTCCGGTCATTGGCGAACTCCATTGCCTTTAACGTCCGCATAGAATATCTCGGAAAACTGATGCCGATAAAGCAATCCTTCGGTCCTATATGGATCATCTGTTCAAAGGTCTCGCTGACACTGGTAGTGTTCAGCAAAAATACCTTTCCGCGGATCATGTTCAGGTAAAAATGCAAAAACGCCGCCAATGGCTCATTGCTGCGGAGTCCCATGATATAGATGGTCTCCGCTTCTAAGATCGTAGCTACTGCCGATTCAAACGCCGCCGGATCCAGATTATCTATAGTATCCTGAATCTTCTCGATATCTGCCGTGAGAACAGAGGTCAGGATCTCCGACTGGGAACTTCTTCCATATTTTGCATCCATTTTCTGGATACCATTTAGTTTACCCTGTACACAGCTTTCCAATGCCTTCTGAAATTTCGGGTACCCATCATAACCGATCCCTGCGGCAAAACGAACCACGGTAGATTCACTGATTCCCAGTGTTTCTCCTAATTTAGCTGCCGTCATGAATACCGCCTGGTCAAAATGTTCCGATATATAGTCCGCAATGGCTTTATGCCCCTTGCTCATCTTCGCATAGTGTTCATTTATCCGGGTAAAAACATCATATTCTGCCACTGTTCTTAACCTCGCATTGTCTCATTGTAAAAAGCATAATAGGAATGTTCCAAAAGCTGCATCGTCTGCTGATCTGTCAGATCATAATCTCCGGTCAGAGACATGCAGGCGGCTCCATGAATAAAAATCCACATTTTCATAAACAGATCTCCGGGGTCCGGGCATCCGGCCACTCTCGCCAGATTGATCTCATAGACTACATTTCCGGCATCACCGTTCAAGATCTCATACATGCTTTTCGTCTTATGCTTACTGCCCTGGTCACCGGATACAAACAGAAGTTCAAACAGGTGTCTTTCTTCCCGTGCAAAAGCTATGTATGCCATTCCTAAGTTGGAAAAAGGTGTCTTCCCGGTACGGGGATACAGGCTGTAATAATCCAGAAAATACGCCGTTGCTCTCTCATAGACCGCATCCCACAGTTCTTCCATATTCTTATATACTCTGAAAATAGGCTGCGTGGAACATCCCGCCTTCGCCGCAACTTTTCTCGCAGTCACATTGGCAAAGCCTTCCTCTCTGGTCATGGCGAATGCCGTATCCAGGATCCTGTCAATCGTGATCATCTCTTTACGAGCCATAATCCCTCTCATTCCGCTGTATTTACAGCAAACAATGTGTCCTTCTATAACACTTGTTATTTTAGTGGGTGAAGAGGTGGTTTGTCAATATGTAAATAACTCATTCGCAATCCGGGCTATCGCCCTACTTGCTTCGCTGGTTCTTTGTCTAAATAACAGTTTCTCCGTGCTTCGCACTCCCGAAACTGCAAAACCACATTCGCAATCCGGGCTATCGCCCTACTTGCTCATGTGGTTTTGTTTTTCTAATAAAGACACCGCACTGGCTGCAAGCAGCCGTGCGGTGTCTTTATTGAAAAATTATTTAGACAGGGTATGCACCGTTTTTGGTGTCAGCCTGGGTCATATCAACCTTTTCCTGCTGTGCCTGACGATACTTGAAGAAGTCGGTAGCAACCTGAGGGAACAGAGCGTAGCTTAATACGTCCTCATCCTGCTGTTTCCATTCCTTCATTTCGCCTTCCAGCTTATCCATCTCGTTGTCAAGCAGATCAGCGTAACGGCAGGTGATTCTCTCCTCACCGGGGATAACCTTGTCGATCACTTCCTGGCTCATGGGCTTAACGGTCTGGCCGTACTCACCACGCAGCACTGCCTTGGTCTCCTTGGTAGCCATCTTGTAACGCTCACCAAGCAGTACGTTGAAGACTGCCTGAGTACCAACGATCTGAGAAGAAGGAGTAACCAGAGGGGGCTCACCCAGATCCTTACGAACCTTGGGGATCTCCTTCAGTACATCGTAGTATCTGTCTTCTGCATTCTGCTCCTTCAGCTGGCTCACCATGTTGGAAAGCATACCGCCGGGTACCTGGTACAGCAGAGTCTTGATATCAACACCCATAACCTTGGGATTCAACAGGCCGTTAGCCAGGCACTCATCTCTGTAAGGTCTGAAGTAATCAGCGATCTCAGCCAACAGGTTCTGATCCAGACCGGTATCGTAAGGGGTTCCCTTGAAGGTCTCAACCATAACCTCGGTAGCAGGCTGTGAAGTACCCATAGCAAAGGGGCTCATAGCGGTATCGATCACATCAACGCCGGCCTCTACTGCCTTCAGGTAAGTCATGCTTGCAACACCGGAAGTATAGTGGGTATGCAGCTGGATGGGAAGCTTGGTAACTTCCTTCATAGCCTTGATCAGTTCAGAAGCCTTATAAGGTACTAACAGACCGGCCATATCCTTGATACAGATGGAATCTGCACCCATCTCTTCGATCTTTTTAGCCATGCCGGTCCAGTACTCTAAGGTGTAAGCATCACCCAGGGTGTAAGCCAGAGCAACCTGTGCTTCACCTCTGCCTTCCTGTGCCTTGAACTTATTGGTAGCATTTACTGCTTCCTGTAAGTTGCGCAGGTCATTCAGACAGTCGAAAATACGAATGATATCAATACCGTTGGAGATAGACTTCTGTACGAAGTAATCTACCACATCATCTGCATAAGGTCTGTAACCTAAAATGTTCTGTCCACGGAACAGCATCTGTAACTTGGTGTTCTTGAAGCCGTCACGCAGTTTTCTCAGTCTGTCCCAGGGATCTTCCTTCAGGAAACGAAGGGATGCGTCAAAGGTAGCACCGCCCCAGCACTCTACGGAATGATAACCAACTTTATCCATCTTATCTACGATAGGAAGCATGAATTCGGTCGGCATTCTGGTAGCGATCAGAGACTGATGTGCATCACGTAAAACAGTTTCCGTAATCTTAATCGGTTTCTTTTCAATTTCTGACATTACGAATATCCTCCATAATATAATTTTCTTTTAATTAGCTTTAAAATACTCCGAAGATTGCCATGAATGTACCGGCTGCTACGGCAGTACCGATAACACCGGCAACGTTAGGTCCCATAGCATGCATAAGCAGGAAGTTGGTAGGATCGGATTCTGCACCAACCTTCTGGGATACACGGGCTGCCATAGGAACTGCAGACACACCTGCGGAACCGATCAGAGGATTGATCTTGCCGCCGGACATTACGCACATCAGTTTACCGAACAGAACACCTGCAGCGGTACCGAACATGAAGGCGATCAGACCCAGAGCTACGATCTTCAGTGTATCAGCATTCAGGAATGCTTCTGCACTGGTGGTAGCACCTACGGAAGTACCTAACAAAATAACTACGATGTACATCAGAGCATTGGATGCTGTCTCAGTCAGCTGACGAACAACGCCGGACTCACGGAACAGGTTACCTAACATCAGCATACCTACCAGAGGAGCTGTGGTGGGAAGGATCAGACATACAACGATGGTAACAACGATGGGGAACAGGATCTTCTCCAGCTTGGATACCGGACGAAGCTGACCCATCTTTATCTTTCTCTCCTTCTCAGTGGTGAGAAGCTTCATAATAGGGGGCTGGATAATGGGAACCAGTGACATATAGGAATATGCTGCCACCGCGATAGGTCCCAGGATTGCCGTCTGTCCCAGCTTACCAGCAAGGAAGATGGAGGTAGGACCGTCAGCACCACCGATGATGGAGATGGCTGCAGCTGCCTTGTCGTTGAATCCCAGCCAGATCGCACCGAAGTATGCTGCGAAAATACCGAACTGTGCAGCTGCTCCCAAAAGAAAGCTCTTAGGGTTTGCGATCAGAGGACCGAAGTCTGTCATGGCACCTACGCCCATGAAGATCAGGGACGGCAGGATTGCCAGTTCATCCAGCTTGTAGAAATAATACAGTAAGCCGCCGGCACCGTTTGCTGCATTTTCAGGGTGCAGCATGATATCGGGGTAAATATTTACCAACAGCATACCAAACGCTATCGGGAGTAAGAGCAGCGGCTCAAACTCATGACGGATAGCTAAATAAAGGAAAAAGCATGCAACCAGAATCATGACATAGTTTCCCCAGGTCAGGTTAAAAAACGCTGTCTGATGAATCAGGTTGTTAAGCGTACTAGCTATATATTCCATTTGATGACCTCCTGTTGTTTATAGAGCTGATAAAAAATTAGTTCAGAGTTGCCAGAACTGCACCAGCCTCAACAGTATCACCAACTGCAACGTCAATGCTTGCTACGGTACCGTCTTCGGGAGCTACAACAGGGATTTCCATCTTCATAGCTTCCAGAATGATGACTGCGTCACCCTTCTTAACAGCCTGTCCAACATTTGCCTCTACCTTGAAGATCTTACCTGCTGCACCGGCCTCAACCTTAATGCTGCCTGCTGCGCCGCCTGCCTTGGGAGCCGCTGCGGGAGCCTTGGGTGCTGCCTTGGGTGCTGCGGGAGCCTTTGCTGCTACGGGTGCTCCGGTAGATGCGCCCTCTTCTACTACTACATCATATACGTTGCCATTTACGGTAATGGTATAATTTTTCATTTTAATATCCTCCTACGATTTTAGATTATCTAACTTTGCGGATAGAACGAACTACAAATCCGTCAGTGCTTGCCGCGCCTTCGCTTGCTGCGATCGCAGCTGCGATTACGGCTACCAGCTCAGTGTCATCTGCTTCGGCCTCTTCCTGTGCAGCGATCTGAGTTACTGCATTATCAATACCAGCACTCTTTGTCTTTTCCTTCTTGCCCTTTTTGCTGAATGCAGCCTGGATCCTGGGAATGAAGTTGAACAGGGAAATGATCAGTGAGATCATGATCAGCATTACAAATACAGTTCCCATACCGATCAGAGTATTCAGTGCAGCCTTGGTCATCAGACCACCCATGGATTCTACGGGATTCAATGCTGCGGACTCCATACTCAGGAACATATCATTGCTGAAGATCACTTCTGCCTGTGCGTTCTGGTTTGCTCCGGTCACATCTACATGTACAATGATCTGATCATCATCGATGGTAGCATCTGCATCGCCGACAGCAGTGATACCGCCGATGGTTTTCTTCGCGGAATTGAAAGACTCGATAGCAGTCTTGTATGCATAACCGTCAACGGTGATACCTACATTTTCTTGTACCATGTATGCCACTTCATCAGCGGTATACTCGGAAAAGCTCTCAAGGGTAGCTTCGTCTTCAAAGTTCTCAAGAGAAGGGATCACATACTGGGTAGCGATCTGGATCGCAGTATCCATCTTACGCTGCTCATAATCCGTATAAGTCTCCTCACTGCCGCACGCCGTCAAACCAAAGATGCAGGTAATCATACATACTAAGCTTAAAAATTTCTTCATTTTATAATCACCCTTTCTTATACAGTTCCGTGTTTCTTGGCAGGACGGTCTTCACTTTTGGTGAATAACATCTCAAATGCGCCGATCACATATTTTCTGGTATCAGCTGCATTTACGATCTGGTCCACATATCCTCTCTTGGCTGCACTGGTTACATTCAGAGTCAGAGCCTCGTACTCTGCAGCCTTCTCATTGATCACATCAGCGCCCTGACCATCATACATGATCTTGGCAGCAAGCTTGCCGTCCATAGCACCGATCTGTGCATCCGGCCATGCCATGGTGATGTCAGCACCGATTGCCTTGGAGTTCATTACTACATAAGCGGTTCCTAAAGCCTTGCCGATCACAACGTTTACCTTGGGAACGGTAGCGTTAGCGAATGCGTAGGTCAGCTTTGCAGCAGCCTTGGCGATGGTCTTCTCGGAAGCTAAAGTTGCCTCATAACCCTTGACATTGGTCAGAGTCAGTACGGGGATACCGAAAGCATCACAGAAGTTCACGAACTCTGCAGCCTTCTCGCAGCCGTCTGCGGTCAGCACAGCGTCTAACTTCTCTGCTACTTTGCCTTCCTCATCGCAGATCTCGGAACGGTTAGCTACCGCACCTACGGTAACACCATCGAGACGTAAGAAACCGGTTACCATATTTTTAGCATATCCGGACTTTACCTCGAAGAAATTGTTGTCATCTGCCAGAATGGACAGAGCAACGGAAGTGTCGCCGACACAGCCTGCGATCTCAGGATTCACACGATTCAGATCATCGGTGCAGTCCTCTAAGAAGCTTGCATCATCTTCGTTGTTGGCAGGCAGGAAGCTTACCAGCTCTCTTACCTTCTCCAGAATGGTTGCTTCGTCAGCTACCACATCAACGATACCGCTCTCTTCTGCCTGGAACTTAGCGGAAGAAGAATCACACTTGGTGATCACATTGCCGTCCAAAGCGTTGGGAGCATTCACGAACAGCTTGGCATTCTTCTCTTCCATGAAAGTAAAATCCGTCATGGTAGGGAACAGACCTAAGCCGCCGCCACAGGTTCCGAATACAGCGGTGATCTGGGGGATCACGCCGGAAGCCATGGTCTGCTTTAAGTAAATCTCACCGAATGCAGCCAGTGCATCGGTTGCCTCCTGCAGTCTTAAACCGGCAGACTCGATCAGTCCGATCACAGGTGCTCCGGTCTTCATAGCCAGATCGTAGAGGTTTGTAATTTTCTTGGCATGCATCTCACCGATGGTTCCGTTCAGTACGGAAGCATCCTGGCTATATACATATACAAGATTACCATTGATCACTCCATAGCCGGTAATACAACCGTCAGAAGGAGTTTCATTGGGTTTCAGATTGAAATCCGTAGCTCTTGCGGTTACAAGTCCGCCGATTTCAACGAAACTGTTGTCATCGAGTAAAGCTGCTATTCTTTGACTCGCTTTTGAAGTAGTGCTCATATGTTTCAGCCCTCCGTTGATAATATAATAAAATAATAATAAAAAACTCTATTAATATAGAAGCACAAATGCCCCCATGATTAACAGTCGTTAGTATAACATAAAATCTGCAACTCGCAAAGAACGAATTGCAGATTTTTACAAAAAATATACATTGTTTTTTATTTTGAACAATATCCCCTTCATTTTTCATAGGGATCTCACCAAAAAACGCAAAAGGATCTGCCTGCCGCACCATACAAAGTCTATGGCTTCCACATCCTTTGCTGCGATCAGACGCTCTCTGCGCCATACCCAGCCGTCTACCAGATAGCTGATCTCTCCCACACACTCTCCTGCCTCCACGGGTGCCGTAAGATACTGTTCCTTACGGTAGAGGATCTCCACATTCTCGTCAGGGCCCATTAAGAGTCCCTCCACGCCTTCCGTCTCCGGATCCGGTTCCACAGGCAGCAGGACCTCCTCTGTCAGTGCATCATTCTGTGCCCGCAGCACCGGAATCGGCATAAGCAGCTGTTCTCTGCCCGAAAACGTTTCTTCTTCAAAGCTTCGATATGTAAAGTTCTCCAATCCATAGGTAAACAATTCCCTGCTGTCGCTCCATTTATAGGTCTTATGGTTCGGCCATCCGCAGGCAAGCAGCGCCACGATCAGACATTTTCCGTCCCGTTTCAAGGCTCCCACATAGCAGTATCCTGCCTTGTTCGTAAATCCGGTCTTGCCGGTAAACGCTCCGTCCATCATCTGCAGAAATGCGTTGTGATTGTGACACTGAAAGAAGCGTCCGTTCTCCGTAAAACTGTAATCCTGCGTCCCTGTGATCTCTAAAAACAGATCCCTCTGTGGGGAAGTTTTCATACAGTACCTGAGGATCTCCGCCAGATCTTTTGCTGTGGTATGGTGTTCCCTCTCTAATGTACTTCCGTCCGACAGTGTCAGAGTCTCCGTGGCATCCAGCCCGTTTGGTGTGATGAACCAAGTATCTTCGCAGCCGATCTCTTCCGCCTTTTCATTCATTGCCTGCGCAAATCTATGTAATGCCGCCTTGCTCTCTTCGCCGGTATGTTCTGAGATTTTCCCCGTCTCTCCCAAAAGTTTTCCACCGATGTATTCCCCCAGTACCACAGCAGTATCGTTATGGCTTTCCAGCATCAGGGAAAACAATAATTCTCTCACGGTATAGTGTTCTCCGCATTTCACATATAGCTTTACCTTAGGCATGGTGGCTGCATAGGCAGAGACGCTGACGGTTTCATCCACCTTTGCATTTTCCAGCACCAAAATACAGGTCATGATCTTTGTGGTACTTGCCATAGCCATGGGGATAGTTTCATTTTTTCCGTAAAGCACGCGTCCGGAATCCGCATCCAGAAGCACCGCTCCCTGTGCATACAGCTTAAACTCCTGTTGTAGATCGGATTTCCCGGTCTCATACCGGATCGCGTATGTCGGTTCGTTGTCTGTTATCCTATCTTCACGGAATTGTGATCCGCACAGACTTTCCAGACATATAATTCCCGCAAAAAGGGCACAAAAAAAGCCTCGCATAATCGTTGCTCCCAAAAAGGGTTACTTATTACTATGAGGCCGGTTCTTTGTCCTATTCTCTGTTTATATATTCAAAGTAAGCTGTACTTCCTGTTCCGCCTGCTGCTTAAATTCCTCCACCTGCACCGGATTCAGTTCCGGCAGTTCTTCCAGACTCTTCACGCCAAAGCAGCGCAAAAACTGCTCCGTGGTACCAAACAGCAAGGGTCTTCCGGGAGCATCCAGACGTCCCAGTTCCGTGATCAGATCGTATTCCAACAATTTGTTAATAGCATGGTCACAGCTGACGCCTCTGACTCTCTCGATCTCCAGTCTCGTTACCGGCTGCTTATAGGCAATAATGGACAATGTCTCCAGCACGGTATCCGTCAGAGTCATTTTCCTCGGAGTCTTCGCGATCTTGATCAGATATTCGTACATATCCGCCTTGGTGCACAGCTGTACGGAATCGTCGAACTGTGTCAGACCGATACCTCTGTTCTCTTCCTCGTACCGCGCCGCCATGTCTTTTAATATAGACTTTGTCGTCTTCACATCCTCTTCGATTACTTCCGCAAGTCTGCTGATCTCCACGGAATCTCCCATGGTAAAAAGGATGGCCTCTATCACTGCTTCTGCTTTACTGCGTTCCATGCTAAAACCTCACTGTATCCTAAACGTTAGATGTAATCATAATATCATCGAATATATTTTCCTGGCTGATGTTGATCTTGCCGGTCTTCATCAGTTCCAGAATGATCAGAAATGTAACGATCACTTCCATTTTGCTGTTCTGCTTCTCCAAAAGCTTACGGAAGCTGAAGGTCTTATGTTCTCTGGCATAAGCCTCCACGTACAGCATCTTGATGTCCATATCTACCTCATCCTTCTCGATATTGCCATACTGGCTGCGGACGGGGTCGATCTTGTCCTCCTGCTTCTTTACGATGGATCTGAAGATCTCATGAAGCTTGTTCAGATTCATATCGCCGATGAGTTCTTCGTAATCTATGGGCTGTCTGTAAGCTTCCACTTCCTTCGGAAGTCTCTGCTCTCTGTACATGTTCCTGGCAGCATCCACCTGGCGGTCTCTGAGTTCAAAGGACATGTATTTGTACATCTTGTATTCCAGCAGCTTCTGAACCAGTTCTGCTCTGGGATCCTCTTCCTCGCCGTCCTCGTTCACTTCCTTGGGCAGCAGCATCTTGCACTTGATGTCGATCAGCGTCGCCGCCATCACCAGGAATTCACTCATGACATTCATGTCTTCCCGCTGCATCTGCCTGATGTAATCCAGATACTGCGCCGTAATCTCTACGATAGGGATATCATAGATGTCTATTTTATTTTTTTCGATCAAATGAAGCAGCAGATCCAGTGGACCTTCAAACGCTTCCAGTTTTACAGATATTGCCATTTGATAAAACTCCTATTTCCCCTCGTCCGGCATAAGCTCCACTTCTAAGATCTCGCCCGGATTGAACAGCCGGATCGGGATCGTGTGCATTCCCAGTCCTCTGCTTAAGAGCATTCTGCTCTTCCCTATGGTAAACTCTCCGCCATCGTATTTTGGAAAAAGTCTCACATTGGGAGACACCACACCCTTTCCCCAAAAAGGAACTCTCACCATGCCGCCGTGGACATGACCGGATAACACCAGGTCTGCACCCCAGTCTGCGTATTTCGGAAAATAATCCGGGTCGTGGGCGATCAATATATTGAAATATTCTTCGGAGGGCTGTCCTAAAATCCCCGGCAGATATTCCGGATCCATGGGCTGTATTCCAAAACGTTTGTAGTACAGCCTGTCTATCTCAGAACCATAGATGCGGATCCCGTATTCCGGAAGATCCTTATGCTCGTTGACAAGCCTGTGAATACCGATCTTCGTAAGAGCTTCTTCATACCGTCCCGCCATATCCCCATAATTTTCAGGATACAGCTTCAGGCGGTGTTCATGGTTGCCGTTGCCGTAATAGACAGGATACTTCTTTGCAAGCTCCGTAAGAAATCCCACCGCCACATCCAGTGTTGCCTTCGGCTTCGCCGTCAGCATATCCCCGGCGATCAGGATCATGTCCGGTCCGATCTCATCGATCGCCTGCAGCAGTCTCTCATTTTCTTTTCCGTATCTTTTATTGTGCAGATCCGCCAGAACCACCGCCTTCACAGACTTTTTGATTCTCTGATCCCGCAGGGGATAATGCCGCACCACAAAGCGGTTACTGTCGTACAGCATTATCCACAGCATTATCACAAGGATTACTGCGATCACGGTAATCACTACATCCAACTCTTTTGCCCCCATGGTATGTTGCCAGATTATTGCCAATTTGTTCTATAGTATAACATATTATTTTGTCTTACAAAAGATAAAATTCCATTATTTTTCGCAGATAATCCTTATAAACTGCCTTCGCCACCGCATTTTCATACAGAATCGGTACACTGCCGATCTCCACGCCGTTCAGCAGATAGACCGCCCTGCCTGCCGTATCTCCTTCCGCAAAAGGTGCTATGGCAGTCTCCGGCAGTTCAATTTTCTTCTCCACGCCGTCCAGGGAATTTCCCTCCGTATCCAGATACCGGAATTCACTTTGGTATTTCACTGGCACCGTATCCTCTACGCCGCCCTGCACCCGCATATTCTGCAGGGGATCTGTATTCTCATCCAGATACAGATCGCTTATATTAAAGCCGTAGCTAAGCAATGTCCGGGCGTCCTTAAAACGTGCCTTATAGTCCGGTGCCCCCATGATCACCGCGATCAGATCAATGCCATCCTTCGTTGCCGTGGCGGACAGACAGAATTTTGCTTTGGAAGTGGATCCGGTTTTCAATCCCGTAGTAAACGGATACTGTTTCAACAATTTATTGGTACTGTTTAACGTGAATTTTGAGCTTCCCTGACTGGTCTCATGGGTGATGTCCTCCATCCAGATACCTGTATATTCAAATATTTTCGGATACTTTACCGTAAGCTCCCTGGACATGACCGCTACGTCCATTGCCGTCGTATAATGGCCGTCGGAATCCGTCAGGCCACAGCAGTCCTCGAAATGGGTATCCGTCATGCCAAGCTCCGACGCCTTCGCATTCATCTGTTCCACGAAAGCTTCTTCGCTTCCCGCTATGTATTCCGCCACCGCCACGCTGGCATCATTGCCCGAAGCTACAGCGATACATTTGATCAGGGTCTCTAAGGTCTGCACCTCATTTTCTGCCAGGAACACCTGAGAACCTCCCATGGAACTGGCATAGGCGCTCACCGTTACCGGATCCTCTAATTTGATTTTTCCCTGATCCAGAGCTTCAAAAGTCAAAAGCAATGTCATGATCTTGGTAATGCTGGCAGGGCTTCGGCGTTCTCTTGCATTCTGCTCAAAGATCACCTTCCCGGTGGAGCTCTCCAGAAGCACCGCACTGGGAGCTTCGATCGCTGCCGGTTCTGCACACACATTGATTCCGTTCCACCAGAATACCTGCATACTGATGCTGAATAGCAAGATCCCCGTGCAAATATATTTCCTGATTTTTTGCATAAAAAAAGCCACACTCCCCTATCCTTTTCTAAAAGATATGGTCGTGTGGTCCTATATATACCTGTAAACCTGATGTTTTACGTCTTACCATCTGGCGATCAATGCCTGGCAGCGTTCCTTCAGTGCTTCTCCCTTACTGCGGACATCGATGTCGAATACCCTGATCAGTTGTACCGTATAATCAATCGCCACAAGCAACAGAATACCCTGGATCAGGTGGGTTCCTATCTGCAGCTGCACCTTATCGATGATATGATACATGGCATCATGGACAAACTGCACGATTCCTATCGCATAAAATCCCCAGGCGACGGTACTCTCGAGGCAAATGATTCCCCGATAATTGAAGGGCTTATTATTATAATCCCACCATAATTCTCCCAGGAAACGGATCATACCGACCCCTACAAGATATTCAAAGGCCGTTGCCAGGATAGCTCCCAGAAAATATAATTCCACAAGCTTATCACGCAGCGGACTTAAGATCAGATACCCCAGCACTCCGCCAAAACCATAAATCGGGCAAAACGGTCCCTTGCCGAATCCCCGGTTGGTAAACTTGCGATTACAAAATGACATATACGTAGACTCCAGTGCCCATCCGAGAACACTGTACAATACAAATGCTGCTAACAGATGATAGATATCTGTTCCCAGTATTTCATAACTCCACATTTGATCTCCCTCAAAAGTACAAAGTCCCCGGTGATCACGCCGAGGACTGTTGTTTAACATTAGTTATATTTACGTTTTCTTGCTGCTTCAGACTTCTTCTTACGTTTTACGCTAGGCTTCTCGTAATGCTCTCTCTTACGAATCTCCTGCTGGATACCAGCCTTAGCGCAGCTTCTCTTGAAACGACGTAAAGCGCTATCTAAAGTCTCGTTCTCTTTTACGATTACGTTTGACATCTTACACCCGACCTCCCTTCAGTCCCTTCAAGTAACATGACTGACTGGGTTATTCTAATGCGCAGTTGTTCTACACACATTTGATATTATAGCATAAAAAATGTATTCGTCAACTACTTTTTTAATTTTTTATTATATTATAGTCTTCGTAGCCCGCATGAAAATAAGGACAAGCAGACTCTAAGCAACCGTCGGTACTTAGCGAGGGTATTTTCCTCGCTTATGTACCGTTACGGTTAAGCGTCCGAAGCGAAAGCGGGTCTGCGGTTCTTATTCTCATGCGAGCTATACTGGCTTTTACAAAATCTTATTTAAAAAACTTATCATAAATTCCGAACAAAAAGATGAAGATCACGATCAGGGGCAGTCCGTAGGTCAGATAACCGCGCATCCAGTCGTGGACTTTTAAACCCTTGCCGGTATTTACTTCTGCCTTATAGTTCTCCCATCCCCAGCCGTATCTGGTCACGCAGAACAGCAGGTATACTAGGGATCCTAAGGGAAGGAACAGATTACTTACCAGGAAATCTTCAAAATCCAGTACCGCTCCGCCGAAGACAGCAAAACCATCCCAGCTCCACACATTATATCCCAGTACGCAGGGAACGGACAATGCAATGATCAGAAACAGGTTCACCAGCGAAGATTTCCTGCGGCTGGCACCGGTCAGTTCCATGCCACAGCAGATGATATTCTCGAACACAGCCAGCACCGTGGACAATGCTGCGAACGCCATGAACAGGAAGAATAAACTCCCCCACAGGCGGCCGTAAGGCATGTTGGCGAAAATATTCGGCAGGGTAATGAAGATCAGGCTCGGTCCTGAGGTCTGATCCACCCCATAGGTAAAGCAGGCGGGGAAAATGATCAGTCCTGCGGTAATTGCCACGAAAGTATCCAGTACCACAACTCTGACGGACTCTCCCATCAGAGAATGATCCTTGCCGATGTAGCTTCCAAAGATCGCCATGGCACCAATGCCTAAGCTTAAGGTAAAGAACGCCTGATTCATGGCACCTACCAGTGTAGATACCACACCGACTTCCTGCATACGTCCAAAATCAGGTACCAGATAGAACTTCAGACCTTCCTTTGCGCCCGTCATGAAGAAGCTGTTGATGGCAAGTACTACCATAATGGCAAGCAGTGCGATCATCATGACTTTCGTCACGCGCTCCAGACCGTTCTGCAGTCCACCGGCACACACAACGATACCAATGATCACCACCAGTACCATCCAGAACATCATGACCCCCGGATCTGCCAGCATCCGGGGAAACTGTTCCGCTACCGCATCCGCGGAAAGCCCGGAAAGTTTACCGGCAGCCGTCATATAAAAATAGTGTAACATCCAGCCTGCCACCGTTGTGTAGAACATCATCAGCAGATAGCAGCCTGCCAGTGTAAAATATCCGTGGATATGCCACTTCTGTCCAGGCTTCTCCAGTGCCTGGTAAGCCTTTACGGGACTTTTCTTACTTGCTCTTCCCACAGCGAACTCCATGGTCATAATCGGCAGACCAAGGATCACCAGGAAGATCAGATAAAATAGTACAAATGCGCCACCGCCGCCCTGGCCGGCCATGTACGGGAACTTCCATACATTCCCGATGCCAATGGCACAGCCGGCAGACAACAGTATAAAGCCTAAACGGGATTTCAGATTCTCTCGTTCCATTATGCGAGCTGACCCTCCAGTACTTTGGACGCTTCCGCGATCGCTGCGGGAATGCCTGCGGGATTCTTACCGCCGGCCTGCGCCATATTCGGGCGTCCGCCGCCGCCACCGCCTACCAGCGCGGCAATTCCCTTGATCAGGTTGCCCGCATGGGCGCCGGCCTTTACAGCACCATCCGTTGCCATAGCGATCATATTTACCTTACCGTCCTGTGCGGAAAGCAGTACAACAACGCCTTCGCCAAGCTTATCCTTGAGCTGGTCGCCCAGATCTCTCAAGCCATTCATATCCACACCGTCTACGCTGGTTGCCAGAAGTTTCGTACCCTTCACTTCCACCACCTGATCGAGTACATCGCCCAGTGCAGATTGTGCCATCTTTGCCTTCAGGGATTCATTCTCTGCATTCAGTGCCTTCAGCTCTGCCTGCATATGCTGGATCTTCTCGGTCAGGGCTGCAGGAGTTGCCTTGGCTGCTGCAGCTGCCTTATTGAAGCTCTCTTCCATTGCCTGATAGTATGCCATGACATTGGCACCGGTCAGTGCTTCAATTCTTCTGACGCCGGCTGCGACACCGCTCTCGGACAGGATCTTGAAATAGCCGATCTCTCCGGTGTGCTTTACATGGGTACCACCGCACAGTTCCCTGGAGAAATCTCCCATAGATACCACGCGGACGGTCTCGCCGTATTTTTCACCAAACAGAGCCATAGCTCCGCTCTTCTTCGCATCTTCGATGTTCATGACATCGGTAACGACTGCAATATCCTCTGCGATCTTCTCATTGACCAGAGCCTCTACCTTCGCAAGCTCTTCCGCAGTCATAGCCTGTCCATGGCTGAAGTCGAAACGGGTTCTTGCGCCGTCCTGGTAGGAACCCTGCTGTTCTACATGATCGCCCAGTACGATCTGCAGTGCCTTCTGTAACAGATGGGTTGCGGAGTGGTTCTTGCAGACACTCTTTCTATTGTCGGTATCTACAGCAAGCTCTGCAGTATCATTTACGGATACGCTGCCGGATACGACCTTACCCACATGTCCGATACGTCCGCCTGCGATCTTCACGGTCTCAGTCACTTCAAAAGTACCGTTTTTTGTGCGGATCACACCAAAGTCACCCTTCTGTCCGCCCATGGTAGCATAGAACGGAGTCACATCCGTGATCAGGGTACCGGTCTCTCCCTCATTTAAGGTATTCACCAGTTCGGTCTCGGATGCCAGTCCTACTACTTTACCTTCTGCGGTCAGCGCATCATAACCTACAAATTCGCTGGTGATCTTATCATCCAGTCCATCGAATACACCTGCGGCGGTAGTCAGCTTCTGGGAGAAGTTCTGTCCTTCTCTTGCCTTCTGCTTCTGCTCTTCCATGGCAGCGGCGAAGCCTTCCTCATCTACAGTCAGATTCTCTTCCTGCGCCAGCTCTACGGTCAGCTCCAGAGGGAATCCGAAGGTATCGTATAAGTAGAATGCGGACTTGCCGTCGATCTCCTTTTTACCTTCACTTCTCTTCTGCTCCAGAATCTTCTGCAGCTCCTTCATGCCGTTCTCCAGAGTGCTCTCGAAGCGGGCGATCTCTTTCTGCAGCTCGCTTAAGACGAACTCGCGGTTCTTCTTCATCAGAGGATAGCTCTCTGCATAGATCTCATCAATATACATAGCAGCAATGTGCAGCAGCTGCTCTGTAGTCATATTTAAAGTGCGTCCGTGTCTTACCGCACGACGGATCAGACGACGGAGAATATAGCCGGCACCGGTATTGGAGGGAAGCAGCTTCGCCTCATCACCGATCAGCATCACACTGGTACGCAGATGGTCTGCCAAAATACGCATGGATCTGGTCAGCTTTTCATCCGCATTGTATTTCACACCGGAAGCCTCTTCAATGTAAGCGATCACCGGAGCAAACAGGTCTGTCTGGTATACATCTCTGGTACCGTTTAAGAATGCCAGAATACGCTCCAGTCCCCAGCCGGTATCTACGTTCTTCTGCTTTAAAGGAGTCAGATGACCGTCATGATGCTTCTCATACTGCATGAATACATCATTACCCAGCTCCGTGTATTTACCACAGTCACAGCCGGGGCCGCAGTTCGGTCCGCAATCCGGTCTGTCAGCGATATAGAACATCTCACTGTCGGGACCGCAGGGGCCGTATTCCAGTCCCCACCAGTTGTCATCAGCGGGCAGATAATATACGTTTTCTTTTTTGAATCCGGAAGCGATACGATACTGTGCGCCTTCCTCGTCTCTGGGGGCATTCTCATCACCGGCAAATACAGTGGCAGCCAGATGATCCGCATCAAATCCGAACACCTGGGTCAGCAGTTCAAAACTCCACTGGCAGCGCTCCTTCTTAAAATAATCTCCAAGGCTCCAGCTTCCCATCATCTCGAAGAAGGTTACATGGCTTTTGTCGCCTACGGAATCAATATCGTTGGTACGTACACAGCCCTGTACATTGCAGAGTCTGGTACCCAGAGGGTGCTTCTGTCCCAGCAGATAAGGCATCAGCGGCTGCATACCGGCAACGTTGAACATAACACCGGTAGAACCGTCGGATACCAGGGATACTGCTCCCACATCTACGTGACCACGGTCTATATAAAATTGTTTCCAGGCTTTTCTCAGTTCATCAGAAGTGAATTGTCTCATTCTCTCGGTCTCCTTGTCTCAATAATTACATCTTTCGGAAAATAAACCTACATTTCTACATTATAATGTTATCGTTTCGCCGCGTCAAGAATAAAACATCACTCATCCTCGTCTTCCAGGATCTCGTTCAATGCCTCTCTGGCCTCCTCGATCTCCTCTTTTTTGCCCTTTTTCAATGCAGCCTCGAAAACAGTGATATAACGATCCAGTTCTTTTCTTCGGTCTCCCAGTGCTTCCTCATACATCCGCTCCGCTCTGAGAAGCACCAGACGGTTCTCCTCCAGGTCTCTGGGCTGGATCTTCAGGTAGGACAATTCTTCCATTCGCTTCTGGATCTCATCATCCGTCATCTGGTTGTCCTGTCCCTTGATGATCATTTTCTGGGTCAGTCCGGTGGATACCACCTTGACTTCCACTTCCAGCAGGGAATTGATGTCATAGGTGTAAGTCACATCCACGGCTTCACTGCCTCTGGGCCCTTTGGGAACATCAATGTTCAATTCTCCCAGAAACAGATTATTTCTGGCGAAACGGCTCTCTCCCTGTAGTACCCGGACGCGCACCTTGTCCTGATTGTCTCTGACAGTGTACAACTGCTCCGTATGACTGGCGGGGATCACGGTGTTGCGCTCAATGATGGGACAGAAACGGCCGTCTTCAAATTTGCCTTCCTCGTATTCCACCACGACTTCCGTTCCCAATGTAAAGGAGCATACATCCGTCAGAATGACTTCCTTTACCTCCGCCCGGCGTTCCTTCATGGCCGCCTGGATCGCCGCGCCCAGTGCCACGGCTTCGTCCGGGTTCAGTCTTGTATCCGGGAATTTGCGGAACAGCCTGATCAGGAAATCCCTGACCACCGACAGTCTGGTGGCTCCGCCGATCAGCAATACCTCATCGATGTCCGACAGCTTCAGTCCTGCATCCGCCAGACTCTTCTTCACCGGTTCCCTGATCTTCATTAGCAGTTCTTCGCACTCTTCCTCATATTCTTTTAAGGTGATCTCTGCCGTTTTGTTCTCTTCACCCAGCATAAGTTCCATGGTCACCGCAGTCTGATCACTGATTCCCCGCTTGGCTTCTTCTGCCTTTTTATAGAGACGCACCTGTTCTTTCTCCGACAGATGCTTATAATGCAGTCCTGTCTTTTGCAGAAAAAGTTTCGACATCACTTCCGTGAAATCTTCACCGCCAAGATAATTGTCTCCGGCTACCGCCCGCACCTCCAGAATATTGTGATACAGCTCCAGAATGGAAACATCAAAAGTTCCGCCGCCCAGGTCAAATACCAGAAATCTGGTGTCTTTTTCTTTTTCGTACAGGCCGTAGGCCACCGCCGCTGCGGTAGGCTCCGAGATCATACGCTCCACCTTCAGCCCGGCCAGTTCTCCGGCCCGCTTGGTGGCTTTTCTTCTCTTGTCGTCAAAATAGGCCGGTACACTGATCACGGCCTCTGTGACTTCTTCCCCCAGATAGACTTCCGCATCTTCTTTCAGATAACGCAGGATCATGCTGGACAATTCTTCTGGGCGGAACTTTTTGCCGGACAGGTCATAAGTGCGATCCGTTCCCATGCTGCGCTTAAATGCCTGCGCCACACTGTCGGGATAGAGGTTTCTGCGTTCCTGTGCCGTCTCCCCCACATAGACATTGCCGTTCTCATCCACGCTGACCACAGAGGGGGTCAGATGTTTTCCCAGACGGTTGGGGATGATCACAGGTCCTTCCTCCGTAAATACTGCCACCAGACTGTTGGTGGTTCCCAAATCGATTCCGACTATCATATGTTTTCTTCTCTCTTCATTTTAATTTTTTACTTCTTCCCGAACAGCCTCTGCCAGAATCCCCGTTTCTCCGGCTGTGGCTTTTCCTTGTGAAAAGCGGCTACGGCAGGATCCGTATCCTTCGTCACCTGTTCCGAATGATACCAGTGCCAGATGGCCTGCAATCCCATTCCGGGATGTTCCTGCATCTGCTCTTTCAGCCGCTCCAGTGCTTCTTTCTCCCGACCCTTTTTCAGCATCTGCAGTATCCGTACCATCTCCAGTTCCTCGCAGACGGGATGTACACAGCCATGGCAGAAGGAACAGTCTTTGTCCAGTTGCAGGAGCGTATCCTGTTCCTCATCGGTGGCCGTATAATATCCCGCCAGATATTCGTGTACGATCCGAAGCTTCGGATATTTCAGATACACATCCTTGCCGCTTTTATCTTCTCTTTCCATGCAGGCTTTCAGCGCCTGTGCATAGTCAGCACCTTTCTTCTTATCTCCGTACAGGATGCATGCCAGGATCAGGTCCGCAATGTCATCCTTTTTGCTGAGATCCTCCTTATGGAAGATCAGTGCCTTATCCATATTCTTGATGGCCACTTTTCCGGAACCACAGATCAGCCCATACCATCCCAGATGGAAAAAGTAATCTTCGAAATACTCCTGGGTATTCCCGGTATTTTTCCCAAGCAGTTCGATCTTCTCCGGCCACGATGTCAGAATATTTCCGGCGATCGTCTTTTCCCCGCACCAGACACACAGATCCAGCTTTTCTCCTGCCGCATCCAGTACATTGACGAATGCCTTCTCCAGAACTTTTAATCCCTCTGTAGTCTTGTCATTGCAGGCCAGACATCTGGCGAAATCCCTCATACGGTTCCGATCCCGTTCTCCGGCACTTCCCGTCATCTCACGGTATCTCCGGTAAAACTGTTCCGACATTTCCGTATTGCCCAGCAAAAAATAAATTTCTGCCTGTTCCGCAATCAGTTCCGGCCAGGCATGATTCTGTGTTCCGCTCTTTTCATAGAAAAATACACATTTTCTCAGGCAGATCATGGCTTCATCGTATTTGCCGCGGCATCTGTGGATCCGTGCCAGTCCCTTCCAGGCAAAAGGATTGGCCGGGTTCGTGGAAAGCGCCTTTTCATAATCCGCTTTTGCCGCCTCCAGACAGCCTGCCGCATTATGAAAATCTCCCCGCTCCACCAGTAAAAATTCACAAGGGTAGGCATACAGATATTCCGTAATGATTGGAAGTCCTCTCCGGTAAAATATGGTCTTGCCCGCTTCCAGTTTGTTCAGATATTCCTTCCGGAATTTATCTATGGCGTCATTCATCTGTTCCTGGGGAAGCCCCGTATTGGTCAGCTGCCATTCATAGGCATCCAGGATCACACTTTTGACATTATTATCCTTCGCCTGTTGTAACAGTTCCTTCAGTTCCTCCGGATGTGTCAGATCCATGTACACCTTTGCCATCATTTCATAGGCCTTGACATAGGTTGGAAAATAATTTAGACAGGCTCTGCCGTTCTGGATCACCCCTGCTGCATTCCACTGCCTCTTCGCCGTTTCCAGTTCGTTGGCATATGCAGCGTAAACCTGATAATCCCCGATCAGTTTCTGGGATATCTCCGCACAGCGTTCATACTCTTCCATCTCCACATAGATCTGTGCCTTTTCGATCAGCATACCGATATCCTTTGGTGTTCCGGTCTCGGCTTTTTCCGCTTCCTCAATGGCTTCGGCGAATTTTTCCGGCTGTACATAGCCATAAGCCCGATAGCACTGCATCCGGATCATATGTGACTGTCGGATCCGGTCTCTGTCTTTTTCCTCCTCTTCGGCATCCGTATCCCGGAGGATCTTTTTCTCCAGGCTTTCTTCCCATTTGGCTGCCATGGAAATTGCCTTCTCATATTCTGCCGCTTCTGCCAGCAGTTTTGTCATAAGTCCCAGATATTCCTCACGCCTGTCCGCAGGAACTTTTGCTTCCAGCTTCCTGACCGTGCGGATTCCCAGATCGGTCCTGCCATCCTGCAGATAACACCAGCCCAGATCCAGTCCCAGACCGGGATCATGGTTCTGCGCATATTCCCGTTTCATTTCCCGTTCCAGTTCGGTGTTGATCTTCTGCAGTGTCTCCAGAAATGTGTTGTCTCCGCCTACGGAAAGAATCTCTTCCGCACATTTTTTTGCCTCTTTATAGTTCCCCTGCTCATAATACCAGTCCGTCAGGCGCAGGTTCGCCATGTAGTGTTTCGGCAGCTTCTCCCGAAGACTCTCATAAATAGCAGACGCTTCTACGCGCCCTTCATTTCTCCACAGTATTTCCGCCGTATTGTAAGCGATCAGATCATCCTCCGGATATCTTGCAGACAGTTTCTTTAACAAAGTAATGGCTTCTGCGGTCTGTCCCTTTTCTTCATAGAGGGACGCACGGCAGATCTCCATAACAGGGTGGGTAATCCCCAGAGCATCCCCACATCCGATCATCTGCTCCGCTTCCTGTAATTTTTTCTCCTGCAGCGCCTGATAAGCTCTGTCATAATATTGCAGAAACTGATCGTAATCCGCATCTTCCGCACCACGGAACTCGGAAAAATCCACTTCTTCCCCGGATTCGCACTTATGTACCATATAGCTTACAAACTGTGCCGGAAAGCGCTCTCTGAAGGCCCCCGCATTCTGTACAATGTGGATTTTCTCATCCAGAAGCTTCCAGATTGCGGTCGGCAGCTTATAATGTTCCATCAGAAAACGAAGCAGATAAGTGGTGCAGTTTTCCTCTTCCTCCAGAGAAAGAAAGTCATCCGCCTCAAAAAGCGCTTTCCATTTTTCCACATCACAGCGGTCCGTAATATTCTCATAGACCTTCCGAACACCACGTACCCACTGTCCAGCCGGAGTATCGTCCTCCAGCGTCGGTTCCGCCTCCTCGTTCTCTTCTGCATCCGGCGTTCCGGCATAGCGGCAGGCCTCCTCATAAGCCATCCGCAGTCGCTTGAAGCCTTCCGGATCATCCTCCGGATTCGTTACCGTCAGCTTGTCACGATAGGCATTCTTCAGTGCCCTTTCGTCTTTTGTCTGTTCGATTCCCAGAATCTGAAACACTTCGATCGGTTCCACGCTGTCCCCTCCACTGTAAGTATCAAAGTTTTCGTACCAATAGAAAAAGATATTGAAAAGGAGCAGAAAAATCTTTCTGCTCCTGAATAGTGATCTTAGAATGTAAACTTATCTGCAAAGTAAGCATCCAGATCTTTGATAGCAACACGCTCCTGCTCCATGGAATCACGGAAACGTACGGTAACGCAACCGTCTGTCTCAGAGTCAAAGTCATAAGTTACGCAGAAAGGAGTTCCGATCTCGTCCTGACGACGATATCTCTTACCAATGTTTCCTCTGTCATCAAATTCACAGTTGTATTTCTTGGAAAGCTCTGCATAAATCTTCTCTGCACCCTCGTTCAGCTTCTTGGACAGAGGCAGCACACCGATCTTTACCGGTGCCAGTGCAGGATGGAAATGAAGCACAGTACGAACATCGCCGCCCTCTAACTCTTCCTCATCGTAAGCTGCACACAGGAATGCCAGAACCACTCTGTCTGCACCAAGAGAAGGCTCAATAACGTAAGGGATGTATTTTTCCTTCTTCTCATCATCGAAGTAAGTCATATCCTCGCCGGAGGTATTGGCATGCTGGGTCAGATCATAATCGGTTCTGTCCGCAATACCCCACAGTTCGCCCCAGCCGAAGGGGAACAGGAACTCAATATCGGTGGTTCCCTTACTGTAGAAGCACAGTTCCTCAGGAGAGTGATCACGAAGTCTCATCTCGTCTTCCTTGATGCCAAGAGACAGCAGCCAGTCACGGCAGAAGCCTCTCCAGTACTGGAACCACTCCATATCGGTGCCGGGCTCGCAGAAGAACTCCAGCTCCATCTGCTCGAACTCTCTGGTACGGAAAGTGAAGTTACCGGGTGTGATCTCATTACGGAAAGACTTACCAATCTGTCCGATACCGAAAGGAATCTTCTTACGGGAAGTTCTCTGTACATTTTTAAAGTTAACGAAAATACCCTGTGCAGTCTCGGGTCTTAAGTAAACGGTGTTCTTGGCATCCTCGGTAACACCCTGGAAGGTCTTAAACATCAGGTTGAACTGACGGATATCGGTAAAGTTATGCTTGCCGCAGGTAGGGCAGGGAACATTATGCTCTTCGATGAAATTCTTCATCTCTTCCTGGCTCCAGCCGTCTACACTGCCTTCGATGGCAATACCGTTCTCCTCACAGAAATCCTCGATCAGCTTATCCGCACGGAAACGCTCATGACATTCCTTACAATCCATCAGAGGATCAGAGAAACCGCCCAGATGTCCGCTGGCTACCCATGTCTGGGGATTCATCAGGATCGCACAGTCCACACCTACATTATAGGGGCTCTCCTGAATAAACTTCTGCCACCATGCCTTTTTCACATTGTTCTTCAGCTCTACGCCAAGGTTACCGTAATCCCAGGTATTTGCCAGGCCTCCGTAAATCTCGGAACCGGGATATACAAAACCTCTTGCCTTCGCCAGGGCTACGATCTTCTCCATTGTTTTTTCCATGTCAGTACCAAACCTTTCTTGCTCTATATTTGTATTGCTGTATAACTTACTTTTTCATCAGTATCGTAACGACACCGTCGGACTGTGACGCATCCACATAACCGTCCTCTCCCATGACAACTCCCTCACTGAGATACAGCACCGGGTAGGGACAATAAATATATGCGCTTGCATTCGTAATGATCATGTGGTTCTTATCCAGAGCCTTGTTCAGCTTCTGCTCCTCCGCCGGTGTACCGTCTGCGGCACTTACCAGTCCCAGATCCACGCTGATCCCCTCGGCCAGTGCTTCCACTCTGGTTCCATAGAACAGCTCCTGTTCATTATAATCCGCATAACTCTCCGTATCGGCGAATTCCTGCACCACCTGAACCGTAGCGCCTTCTTCCAGCATCTGCACTGTCTTCACAGCCATAGGAGGTTCTGCTGCATCTCCATGTGCGGCGTTAAATTCCTCTGCTTCTTCCTGTACCATCTGTGTAAGACCGTCCAGACTGTAGAAATCCTTGTCAAACGTATTCACCAGATAGGATACTACTTTTCCGTTCTTCTCCACCACCAGAGAAGTATTCTCCACCGTCTCCGGAAGCTTTGCTGCCTTGCCGCAGCCGGTCAGGGACAGCATCAGAACACCTGACAGCATTGCCGAAATAACCTTTTTTGTGATATCGTGCCTCATAAATGAGTCTCCTTTTTTGGCATCAGCCATATCCGATTTTAACATAGAGTTTTGAGTATTTCAAGACTTTTGAACGACCTGTCCATGAAACGTTTCCGATATTCCGAGGCAATTCCCTTCAGTTCGTCAAGAACTTTGTCCGATACCGTAAATGTATATAATTTTTCTATGGGACTTTGTGCTATGTAGCTTAAGGCATACAGGGTGGATTCCTCCAGTCTGCGGCCTGCCGGCGGCCCGGGGTACTCTCCGTTCACTGCAATTGCTTTCAGTTCAAAGATACTGCGTACCAGTTCATTGGGCAGTGCCGGAGCACACAATGCTCTGAGAGACTGATACACTAACTTCAACATCTCCCGTTCATCGTTATTTTCTCTGCAATAAAAGTCCGCCACTTCCGCAAAGTACATGCCATAGCAGGCTCCAATATAATCTGTCAAAAGTTCCGGAAAAAAATTCTGGATATCCGCTTCGGATATGGTATAAGATGTTCTCCCCTCATAGAGGCGAAAGGTACCAAAAGCAAAAGGGTTGGTCGCTGCCGCCAGCCGGTTGCCCGGTTTTCTCGCCCCTCTGGCAAAAGCAGTGATCTTCCCTTTTTCTCTGGTAAGCAGGCTCACAATCCTGTCATATTCACCGAACGGTGTCTGTTTTAATACAATTCCTGTTACATACAGGGATTCCTGCATGATCCATCCTCCCGGGCGTTAAGGTCTGTACATCCTTCCGCCCTGCAGTCCACTGAGGTGCTGCTACAGCACGCATTGGGAAAATCTGTCCCCTCCGTACTCCGCAGATAATTCAGGTAATCCTCCACTCTGCCGGTATGTTCAAATTGCTGCCAGTAATTCGTGAACTGCATCCTGCGCATCCCCCTCTTCTTATCAGTTTATCAGTGTGTCATCCTCTGTAAAAATAGGGTCTGCAAATTTTACTTTTCTATTCGCCCATCTCAATGTCTTTCGGATTATATCCGAAGTTTTTGAGCAGGATATCGCTGTCTCTCCAGTCCTTCTTCACCTTCACCCAAAGCTGTAAATTGACTTTCATTTCCAGCATATCTTCGATCTCCGGGCGGGCCTGGGAACCGATCTTTTTCAACATCTGGCCACCCTTACCGATGATGATCCCCTTGTGGGAATCTCTCTCACAGATAATAGTGGCCTCGATGTCGCAGATATTGCCTCTCTCCTTCATACTTTCCACGGTTACGGCAATACCGTGAGGAATTTCTTCGGATAAAAGTCTGAGTGCCTTCTCTCTGATCAGTTCTGCCACGATCTGGCGCATGGGCTGGTCGGTGATGGTGTCTTCATCATAAAAGGCCGGACCGTAGGGCAGATATTTCAAAATGCACTGAATCAGTACATCCGTGTTGTCGCCCTTTAAGGCGGACACCGGGACGATCTCGCAGAAATCCAGTTCCTTGCGGTAGGTGTTAATGAATGCCAGGATATCGTCCTTTTTCACGGTGTCCGTCTTGTTGATCACAAGGATCACGGGAGTCTTGGTCTTTTTCAGCTGCTCGATGATATGACGTTCTCCGGCACCGATGAAATTCGTGGGCTCCACCAGCCACAAAATTACATCCACATCATTTAACGTATGCTCCGCCACATTTACCATGTAATCGCCCAGTTTGTTTTTCGCCTTGTGAATGCCGGGGGTATCCAAGAATACGATCTGTCCCTCGTCCAGCGTCAGTACCGTCTGGATACGGTTACGGGTAGTCTGCGGTTTGTTGGATGTGATGGCGATCTTCTGTCCGATCAGTCGGTTCATCAGCGTAGATTTCCCTACGTTGGGACGTCCGATCAGGGTGGCAAAGCCGGATTTGTATGCCGGATTTTCGTTCATTTTTTATTTCTCCTGTTCTTTCTTGTTTTCTGTTACCTCTGTATTTTGCAGAGTTTTCTGCATTTTTGCTTCCGCTTCGGCGAATTTTTTCTGTTCCTCCGTACGGATCCGTTTGGTGCGCTTTTTAATCTTCTTTAAGATCAGTACGATCACTGCGATCACGATCGCCCAGATCACCAGATAAGGAATATGGATCACGAACCAGATCGCTGCTTCCTTCAAGCCCTCGCCGATATTTTTCAGACTGTCCACAAATCCGGTGGAAATACGCTCCCAGACGGTCTCTTCTTCCACAGGTGTATAGACTTCTACTTCATCAATATAAAGGTATACGGTACTGTAGTCAACCCGGTTATCATAGCTGCGAAGCTGGGATTCCATGCTTTCTAACTGGTATCTGACATCCGACAGACGCTGTTCGATGGTAATAATATCTTCCACACTCTCTGCCTGCTCCAGAAGCTGTAATAATCTCTCCTGCTCCGTCCGCAGGGCATCCCTGTGGCTCTGCAGGTCTACATATGTCAATGTTACATCCTGCACATTCTCCGAACGACTGGTCACATTGCCCAGCTCTGAGACCGTATTCTGGAACTCCTCCAGTCTGTCCTTCGGGATGCGGATGGTCAGATTGGCATTCCTTGTAGAACGATAACTATAATATGTACTGCCGTTATAGGCATCCAGACTTTCGATATAGCCGCCGAGCTCTGTTACTTTATTCTCTACCGCACTTAACAGCTTATCATACTCCCTGGTCTCGACATCCATATTCACGGTCTTGATCAGTTTCCGGTCTGCTGTGGCTGCAGTCTCCTCAGGCACTGTATTACTTGTGTCCTGAGCATTTCCTTCGGAATCGTACCCTTCTGTCATGCCAAATCCATCTTCATAAGCGGACGCCTCCGGTGCAGCTGCCTCATTGGAAGCAGCAGAATAATCCGCATCCATGAGATCACTGATGCCGTAACTGCCCTTCGATGAGCTGCCGCAGGCGGTCAGCGATAATATCATGCCGGCAGTGAGCAACCCTGTAATGATCTTTGTTTCAAAATTTCGTTTTTTCATAACCCTCTCCGTTCTGCGGACGGCATCCTGACAGCCTGTCGGATCCGCCTGCTGTTGACTTTTTATTGTTCACCCCTATAAACGAAATAATATCATAAAAGTTCTTTATTTATTTGATCTTTTTACGATTCAGAACCACTTTTGCAAAATCGCAGCTTTCCTTTTGCCGCTTTAAAACAGATTTTCCACCTTCAGGAATCTGTCCTGTTCTTCCTTTACCTTAGAAGCCGTACCTACGACACAGAGCAGATCCTCCTGCATAAATGCCCGGATATGTGCGGACAGTGCCCGGATATCCTCAACGGTAGCGGACAGCAGCTCGTCACGTTCTCTCTGTAATGCTGCATCGTCCAGTCCCGTCATATAGGCACTCAGAGAATACAGTCCCTTCGCTGCCGGATTCATAGGCACATCCAGATCACTGACAGCACCGATGATATACTGGGTCATGGTACGCTCATCCGCGGTAAATTCTGCAATGGCATCCGCTGCCTTCTCATATATATCAATCGTCTTGCCGAGGTTGGGATCTCTGTATGAGACAAAATAGCTGTCACCGGATCTGCCGAAGCTGCACATACAGCCGTAGGCGCCTCCCTTTACACGGACATTGACCCACAGATATTCATAGCCCAGCATGACCTTCAGCACTCTTAGGGCTCCGGTATATTTCAGTCCGCTCTTGCGGAAATTACCGGCACGACATACATAATTGACCTGACCGGAGGTTAAGAAGCCTTCGTTCTTCCGGGAGACTTCCGGAATATAATGTGCTTTTTCCACGGATCCGGTATAGAGTGCTGCCTTAAAGGCTTCCACCGGGGCATCCAACAATCCCACTGCCTTCTCTTCACCGACGAAATCCACCATGAGATTCTCCGGACGGAAGATCATTTTTAATAACGTCTGTAAGATCTCCACCAGTTCTTCTTTTTTCTCGTCAAAATGTGCTTCCAGCCCGGTGATCAGGCGATAGAACGGGATGCCGGAGATCTCCTCGCTGACAGCTCCGGGAATACTGCCGTAGGACATGGCTCTTCCGGCAGCCACGCTATGTCCGCCGGACGTCATCTGTGCCTGCATGCGGGACTTGCCCTCCGCCAGGATCTCATAGAGACGCTTGGTGTCCGTGAAATCACTGGTCATAACGATCTCACGCATCAGATCGATGGCATCCGCAATACGATCATAGAACACCTTCGTCTTCAGCTCCAGAGTCAACGTAAATTCATCTGTATCCTGCAATCTGCCATACACATTGTTCACCGCAGCCATGCCGCCGGTGACCAGGTTCATCTCATTATAGAGGTCTCCATAAGTATAGTTCTCTGTATTGAGGAGCCCAAGACAGCCTTTTAAGATGCCGATATACGGGAAATATTTTCCGGGGATCTGATCCAGTCTGAAGATCAGACGTAAGTATCCGATACCGTTGGTAAACAGATCATGATACAAAAGTGTGGTATCCCCAATACTCCGTACCTCGTTCACCGGGAGATTTGCCTCTTTTTTCATATCCTCCCGCTTCAATAGAGGAATCTTCTCCAGATCCTCCTTCGCATCCTCACTCTCCTGGAACTCGGTCAGTTTACGGAAGGTCTCTTTTACGGCTTCCAGTTCTTCCGGACTCATGACCGCTTTCACCTGTGCCATTTTCTCACGCTGTTTCTGTTCCTGTTCCTCTAAAAGTCCAAGCTTCGGCTGCAGGATCACCACGCTGCGGTGCGTATTGTCCAGCAGGTATTTTTGTACCAGCCCCTCAAAATATCCGGTCTTAACCTCCTTACGAAGCTCGGCAAAGGTATTGTTCGCCTCGATATGAATGAACGGCAGTCTGTCGTCATACAGCCAGCTGTCCAGCACCTGTAAACCATACATCAGTCCCTTGGGATAAGAACCGAAATCTGCCTCTCTGTATTTGAATTCGTAGTAATTGATACCGGCAAGCAATGCCTTCTCGTCGAAGCCTTCCGCTGCCAGCTTCTCGAGTACTTCTTTCGTTACCTGTAAAAATTCCTGTTCTTTTTCTACGGAAGTGTCCTTCGCCACGACACTGAAATATGGCTGACGGATACCGTTCTCGTAGATGCTGTAGACATCCTTGCCAATGCCACGGTCTACCAGCGCCTGCTTTAAGGGTGCTCCGGGAGCGGAGCACAGCGCATAGTCCAGGATCTGAAATGCAATGTAGAGCTTCGGATCCAGGCTGTCACCGACGCAGAAGTTCTGGGACAGATAGGTATTCTCTTCTTCGTCCTCTCCCTCGCCGATGGGACAGTCTCTGACAATACGACCGGGCTTGTCGAAAGCCGGCTCCTCGGTCACTTCGGAGTCCACCTTAAGAGCATCGTAAGCAGACAGATAATGTTCGTCGATAAAGGTCAGCTTCTCCGCCATATCCATGTTACCATAGAGATAGATATAGCTGTTGGAGGGATGATAGAACTTCCGGTGAAAATCCAGAAACTCTTCGTACGTCAGCTCCGGGATCACCTCCGGATCGCCTCCGGACTCACAGCCATAGGTGGTATGCGGATACAGAGAGTTCATGATCTCCCTCTCCAGCACATCATCCGGAGAAGAAAATGCTCCCTTCATCTCATTGTAGACCACGCCGTTGACCTTCAGCTCTTCCTCGTCACCTTCGAGCTCATAATGCCAGCCTTCCTGCCGGAAAATGGATTCGTTTTTATAAATATTCGGGTAAAATACAGCATCCAGATAGACATGCATCAGGTTCTGGAAATCCTTGTCATTACAGCTTGCCACAGGGTATACGGTCTTATCCGGATAGGTCATGGCATTTAAAAAAGTATTTAAAGAACCTTTTACCAGTTCCACAAAAGGATCCTTCACCGGGAATTCCTTCGAGCCGCATAATACAGAGTGCTCCAGGATATGTGCCACGCCGGTGGAATCCTTCGGGGTGGTACGGAAACCAATGTAAAATACTTTGTTCTCATCGTCATTGGATACCAGTGCCACTCTTGCTCCTGTCTTCTTATGACGGCACAGATAGGTCACGCTGTTGATGTCGGGGATCTCCCGTTTCTCTATGATCTCGTATGTGGATAAATCTTCTACTCTCATTTATTTACGTCTCCTACTTTTTAGCTTAATCGATTTCTCCGCTCTTCGAGCTCCCGAAATCGTAACGCCCATTCGCAATTCGGACTATCGTCCTTCTTGCTCATGTTCGTTTGCTCCCCTCATAGAAAGCCTTCGCTGCCTGCAAGCAGTCGCGTATGCTTTCTATGGGTGAGCTTAATCTATCAAAAGCCTGCCAGTGCCAGCTTGCTCATGGAGATTTCCTGGATCACGACGCCCTTTGCCTCTTTTTCTTCCGGGGTCATGGCGGTCAGTTCCCGGATGTTCAGCTCCTTCGTCACATACCGTTTCTTCCCTCTGCCGAAGATCCCTTTTTTCTCCTCGATGATATTGATCTTCACTCTTGCCTTGATCCGGTCGTAGATCTTGACCAGAAAGCTGTCCGGCTTCAAATAATACAGATGGGTTTCCAGCGTATCCTCGGGATCCACTTCCTTTTCCGCTAAAATATAGCGTTCCACGATCAGGCGGAATTTAAACGCCACATCATCCTGCTCCAAAAGCTCTGCAAAAGTATATTTTGCACCTATGTAGACCTTTGCCGTGTCCTGCAGGCTGTATTTATAGTTCTCATAAACTGTCTTTTGCATTGTTGTCGATATCCTCAATCTTAAAACCGCTCATCCGCACCGCATCCTCGATCATTTTGCGGGACATGCCGGTCTCCTCCATCAGTTCCTCTATGGTCACCTTGCGTTGCAATTCCTCCGCCAGTTCTCTGGCTTTGTCCGCCACCTTGTTGACTTTGTCTTCCACCCGCTTGTCGATCTTGGAATTCTCCGCATGCTCGGCAATATATTCTTCCATGGCATCCATGATCATCTTACCCAGCATTCCTTCCACTTCCTGTGGTTTCTCCAGACTGCCCAGCATAGTAACACCAAAAGACAGTGCCAGATTACCTTCACCTACCAGATCCTCCAGCAGAACGCCCTGTCCGGCGTAAAGCTTCGCGATCTCCGCCACATCTGCCAGATGAATCTCGATCAGGCGCTGCTGCGCATCCGCCTCACCTGCCATGGCAGACATAGCAAATGCCAGCTTCTCCCCATCAGTGTAGGTGGGTAACTCCGCCACCTCGTCCAGATATTCCTGTAAATAATCCTTTTCCTCATCCGTCAGGAATTCGTCGGGATCCATGGGCTGTCCGATACCTATTTTATGTTTCAACAGATAGTCAAATACCATCTGCAATTGTTCACCGCTTAAGTCAAGTTCCGCGAAGGCATCCTTTACCTGTTCTTCGCTGATGCAGTTCCCCTGCTCCTTGGCGGTCTTGCGGACCTGCTCTAAGGTCTGGGCAAATAATATTTCTTTGTTCATATAAAAATTCTCCTTTATAATAATACACCTTCTCCGTGCTCCTCACTCTCGAAAGTGTACATCCATTCGCAATCCGGACTATTTCACGTGCTCATGGGTAAACAGATGATACTGGCAATATTCGTAATTACCGTTGCATTTAGAACAGAAACGGAACTCCAGGCTCGGATCGTCCTCTTCCGTCCTGCCGCAGATCGCGCATTTATGCCTCGTAGCTTTAGTTCTGCCTTCGTTTGTTTTTCTCTCAAATTGAGCCCTGCGGTGCATCTGTTTCGGCGAGATGCGGCTTTTGTGCATTCTGTAAAAGTATAACACAAAATTAAGTAAGGATGCCACAATTGCAAATTTCGTAAACAGGCTGCCTACAATCACATAGTAAACCATCAAAACGGCATCCAGGATTCCCATCCATTTTACTTTTACGGGAATCACGAACATTAAGAGCACCTGCATATCCGGATAAGTTGCTGCAAAGGCAAGGAAGATCGACAGGTTGATGTAATAGGTACTGAATGCATAAGAACCACGGTAAAATAACACAGACGCTGCCTCGGCAGCCATACCTCCGGTGATCAGGTAAGCAAATCCCATGCACAGAAAGCTTCCGATAATGGTGAACAACATGCCTGAGAAAATATACACATTATAACGGTAGGTCCCCCAGGTGCGCTCCAGAGTAGACCCCAGACTGTAATAGAAAAACAACATAATGATCGTAAAAATGTCCAGGCTGTCAGGGGGCACGATCACCCAGGTCACCAGTCTCCAGATCTGTCCGTGCAGGATCCGGTAAGGATCCAGTGTCAAAAAGCCCAGCAGGTTCGTACCGCCTGCAGCTCCCATCAGTTGGATGATATATCCCGCCACATAGCACATGATCAGTACGAGTGTGAGGTTCGGAATGGCATATTTGCCGAATTTTTTCTCAAATTTGCTCATAAAGTCGTTTCTCCGTTTCTATTAATTACCTATTCGTTTTTTCTCTATCGAGATTGTAACATCCACAGGACAATAAGTAAACCGCACGTTCAAAAGTTTATAGAATTACTATTTATTTAATTTTTTCTTTACACAATTTTAACGACAGCGTTTTGTCTTTGTTCGTTGCAATATCGTTTTTTTTGTCGTATAATGAAAAAAGTTTTGTGAAAGAAAAGTCGCATATATTAAGAAGTAATTCTGTAACTCATCATTGACCTTCTGAATAGTTACAGCATTTTATCAGGAAGGATGTATCACATGAATTCAAAGGAAAAATACGCAACACTCGGCATAGATATCGGTTCTACCACTGTCAAGATTGCGATTTTAGATGAAAACCACAATATTTTATTTTCCGATTATGAGCGTCACTTCGCCAATATCCGGGAGACTCTGTCCGGTCTCCTTAAGAAAGCCTATGATCAGCTGGGAGAATTGCAGCTGCACCCCATGATCACCGGCTCCGGCGGACTGACGTTAGCCAATCACTTGGGCGTTCCTTTTACACAGGAGGTGGTAGCCGTGGCTACCTCCCTGCAGGAGCTGGCACCCAAGACCGATGTAGCTATCGAACTTGGCGGTGAGGATGCGAAGATCATCTATTTCGAAGGCGGTAACGTGGAGCAGCGTATGAACGGCATCTGCGCCGGCGGTACCGGTTCCTTCATCGACCAGATGGCAAGTCTGATCCAGACGGATGCTTCGGGCTTAAACGAATATGCGAAAAATTATAAATCCCTCTACACCATTGCAGCCCGCTGTGGTGTATTTGCCAAGACTGATATCCAGCCGCTGATCAACGAAGGTGCTACCAAGGAAGACTTGTCTGCTTCTATTTTCCAGGCCGTGGTGAACCAGACCATCTCCGGTCTGGCATGCGGTAAGCCGATCCGCGGTCATGTAGCTTTCTTAGGCGGACCGTTACATTTCCTGTCTGAGTTAAAGACCGCTTTCATCCGTACTTTAAATCTGGATGACGAGCACATCATCGATGTGGACAACTCTCATCTGTTCGCAGCCATTGGCTCCGCACTGAATGCAAAGGAAGATGTCTGCATCAGCCTGTCCGATATGGTGAAAAAGCTGTCCTCCGATATCAAGATGGATTTTGAAGTGGAACGTATGGAGCCCCTGTTTGCTGATCAGGCGGCTTACAAAGAGTTCGTGGAGCGTCACAGTAAGCATCATGTAACCACCGGTGATCTGCAGTCCTATCAGGGCAAAGCATTCCTGGGTATCGATGCCGGTTCCACCACCACGAAGATCGCTCTCGTGGGCGAGGACGGATCCCTGTTATATTCCTTCTACTCCGGCAACGACGGAAGTCCGTTAAAGACCGCGATCCGTTCCCTGAAGGAGATCTACTCTCTCCTGCCCGAGGGTGTGGAGATCGTGCGCTCCTGTTCCACCGGTTACGGTGAAGCTCTTATGAAGGCCGCTTTCCTGTTAGATGACGGCGAGGTCGAGACCGTGGCACATTACTATGCAGCTGCATTTTTTGATCCCAGCGTCGACTGTATCTTAGACATCGGCGGTCAGGACATGAAGTGCATCAAGATCAAGAATCAGACCGTAGACAGCGTACAGTTAAATGAGGCTTGTTCCTCCGGCTGCGGTTCCTTTATCGAGACCTTTGCGAAATCCCTGAACTATACCGTGCAGGATTTTGCACAGGCTGCCCTGTTCGCAGAGCATCCCATCGACCTGGGTACCCGTTGTACCGTATTCATGAACTCCAAGGTAAAGCAGGCGCAAAAGGAAGGTGCTTCCGTAGCGGATATCTCCGCAGGACTTGCCTACTCCGTTATCAAGAATGCTTTATTTAAGGTGATCAAAGTCTCCGATGCGTCAGAGCTTGGTAAAAATATCGTGGTACAGGGCGGTACCTTCTACAACGATGCCGTTCTGCGCAGCTTTGAGAAAATCGCAAACTGTCAGGCGATCCGTCCCGACATCGCCGGTATCATGGGTGCTTTCGGTGCGGCGCTGATCGCCAGAGAGCATTACGAGGACGGTTATGTGACCACCATGCTGGATTATCAGAAGATCTGCGACCTGCAGTTCGAAACCAGTATGGCAAAATGCAAGGGCTGTACCAACAACTGCCGTCTGACCATCAACAAATTCTCCGGCGGCCGTCAGTTCATCTCCGGCAATCGTTGCGAACGCGGTATCGGTGGTCAGAAGAATGCCCATAATGTACCGAACTTATACGAATATAAATTACATAGATTATTCTCCTATGAATCCCTGGATGCCGACAAGGCTCCCAGAGGTGTGGTAGGTATCCCCAGAGTACTGAATATGTACGAGGACTATCCGTTCTGGTTCACATTTTTCACCGAACTGGGCTACCGCGTGGTGCTCTCTCCCAGCTCCAATCGTAAGATCTACGAGCTCGGTATTGAGTCTATCCCGAGTGAATCCGAGTGTTACCCGGCAAAGCTGGCACACGGTCATGTGACCTGGCTGATCCGTCAGGGTATTAAGTTCATCTTCTATCCTGCGCTGTTCTATGAGCGCAATGAATTCGAAGATGCGAACAACCATTACAACTGCCCCATCGTTACTTCTTATTCCGAGAATATCAAGAATAACGTGGAGGAGATCGCCGGCGGTGAGATCACCTTCCGCAATCCGTTCATGTCCTTCAGAGATCTGGGAACAGTAACGGATGCACTGACGAAGGAATTCACCGAAATTCCCGCTGGCGAGATCGCCGCAGCCTGTGAAAAGGGCTGGCAGGAGTTGGCGAATGCCCGTCACGATATGGAGAAAAAGGGCGAAGAAACGCTGGAATACTTACGTCAGACCGGCAAGCGCGGTATCGTGCTGGCTGGCCGTCCTTATCATGTAGACCCGGAGATCAACCACGGTATTCCCGAGCTGATCACCTCCTACGATATGGCAGTGCTTACCGAGGATTCCATCTCCCATCTGGCAAAACCGGAGCGTCCACTGATCGTATCCGACCAGTGGATGTATCACTCAAGACTTTACGCCGCTGCAAGCTATGTGAAGACGGTTGAGAATCTGGATCTGATCCAGTTGAATTCCTTCGGCTGCGGTCTGGATGCCGTCACCACCGATCAGGTGAGCGATATCCTCTCCGGCTCCGACAAGATCTACACCTGTTTAAAGATCGATGAAGTCAACAACCTGGGTGCGGCACGTATCCGTATCCGTTCCCTGTTGTCCGCGATCCGTGTCCGTGAGAAACTGGGCAAGCACCGCACCATCCGTTCTTCCGCTATTGAGAAGGTACCGTTTACCGAAGAGATGCGCAAGGATTACACCATCATCTGTCCGCAGATGTCCCCGATCCACTTTGAGATCCTGCAGCCTGCGTTCAATGCCTGCGGTTACAATTTCGTCGTATTGGACAATGACAACAAGCACTCTGTGGATGTAGGTCTGAAATATGTTAACAACGATGCCTGCTATCCCTCCCTGCTGGTAGTCGGACAGATCATGGAAGCTCTGCTGTCCGGCAAATATGATCTGAACAAGACCGCCATTATCATGAGCCAGACCGGTGGCGGATGCCGTGCGACGAACTATATCGGCTTCATCCGCCGTGCCCTGAAGAAGGCAGATATGGAGCAGATTCCTGTCATCTCCCTGAACCTGGCGGGTATCGAGAGCAATCCCGGCTTCCACCTGAATGCAGATCTGATGCTGCGTGCAGCGGTAGCTGCCGAGTTCGGTGATATCTTCATGCGTTGTGTCTACCGGATGCGTCCTTATGAAGCAACTCCGGGGTCTGTGGATGCCTTACATAGAGAATGGCTTAAGAAGGTGCAGGATTTCGTATCCGCAAAGCATATCAGCATAGGCAAGTTCCGCAGGATGTGTACCGAGATCATCCGGGATTTCGATGCGATACCGGTACTGGATATCAAGAAGCCCCGCGTCGGCGTGGTCGGCGAGATCCTGGTGAAATTCTCTCCTGCCGGCAACAATCATCTGGTGGAGCTCTTAGAGAGCGAGGGTGCGGAAGCTGTAGTTCCCGACCTGATCGACTTTATGCTCTACTGCTTCTACAACCAGATCTACAAGGCAGAGCATCTGGGCACGAGCAAAAAGACTGCGAAGCTCTCCGCACTGGGCATCTGGGCCATCGAGCATATCCTGCGCGGCTCTGCCGTGAAGGCATTTGAACAAAGTAAGCATTTCGATGCACCCACCAGCATCTACAAGATCGTCTCCTATGCGGAGCCCATCGTATCCATCGGCAACCAGACCGGTGAAGGGTGGTTCTTAACCGGTGAGATGGTGGAACTGATCAAGGAAGGCGTACCGAACATCGTATGTACCCAGCCCTTCGGCTGCCTGCCGAACCACGTCGTAGGTAAGGGTGTTATCAAGGCCCTGCGGAAGGCATATCCTTCCTCCAACATCGTGGCCATCGACTACGATCCCGGTGCCAGCGAAGTCAACCAGCTCAACCGAATCAAGCTCATGCTCTCCACCGCCCAGAAGAATCTGAAAAAGGGCGAGGGTGAGGAATAAAGAAACTGTTTTTGATATGTGGCGGTAATTTGCAGTAATGGCTGCACCCACGGCTGGGGATTCGTAGAATCCCTGCCGCGGGTGTTTTTGACATCCCAATTATTTTTCACCAATTATTTTTTCTTAACAAATCTCTTTTCAAGCTTCCGTATATCATGCTATAATGTGTTTTAATATTAAGCAGCCGCCGTCCTAATTTTCTGCATGGTTTCATGCCGCACGAATCATAACACTAATTACCCGTGCGCAGCGCCTGTGACATCGTGATCTCCGCCTGTATGTGGTGACATCTACGGCACAATACATATGTGCAGTTTCCTGTTGGTCATTTTCGCTATAAGCTGTTTTGGGGCTGTTTTAGTACAAAATTTCTTATATTTCTTCTTTTTTTGTATCAAATTTGCCTTTTTTATTAAATCTGATACAATTCTCCCTTTTTTCACTTGAAAATCCATTGTTTTTGTATTTTTTTCCGCTATTTCCCCCTATTTACACCAAAACATTTCGAAAGGAGTTTGCATGATCCAAAATTTAGACGCCCACCTTAACAAATTGCAGGCACAATGTGACTACCTGCGTCACAAGCTTTCTACTTTTCCGGAAGGAGAATTATCTATTCAAAAAAATGGTTCTTACCACCGCTGGGTTATTAAAAATAAGGAGCAGTCTGTATATTGCTCAAAGTCAAATCGTTCTCTCGCGGAAGTTATGGCTTTAAAGAAATATTACTCTCTTCTACTGTTTGAAGCCGAAGAAGAACTCTCCCTGCTCAATTTTTATATAAAATCCCATGAAAAAAAGGATTCAGCGGCCAATCGTTCCAAGCCTCTGACATCCTCTGACCTGTTGGCAGAGTCTTCTCCTTATTACCCATTACTGCAAAGCTATTTTGCAAAGGACAAGCTTCCGGTGTCTGCACAGAAATGGTGCGCGGAGAGCTATGAAACCAATCCTTCTCATCCGGAAAATCTGATCCATACCACACTGGCCGGGCATAAAGTCCGCTCAAAATCTGAAGTTATCATATCGAATCTGCTCTATACCAACCAAATCCCTTATCGCTATGAAGCGGCGCTGCCGTTAAAAGAATTCACGGCTTATCCGGATTTTACGATTTTACATCCGGTTACGAATAAAATCTTCTACTGGGAGCATTTCGGTATGATGGATAATGCGCCTTATTGTGATACTGCCTGCAACAAGCTGAAAACCTACTGCTATAACGGAATCTTCCCATCCATGCAGCTGATCACCACTTATGAGACAAGCAAATGCCCCATTTCCACAGATCAGGTGCAGCAGATCATTACGCAATATTTCCTCTAAATCAATAATTCCCTACCTAAATATTCTCTTGATATTGACTCTATTTCTTAATTAAAGGTAATCAATCCTATCATTTTCTATACAGCAAAAAGGACCGGTTCGTCCGGTCCTTCCGATAAAACACAATAAGCGATCATGATGCATTTGCCCTACGGCTCTCAATATACTGCTGTAAGACTTCCGTGACTTCCTCCGGTGCAAGACCGGCATCCTCGATGATGTCACTCACCGCTTCCAGTTCCTTACGCTTCTTCTGTTCAAACAATTCTTCTAACTCACGTTGTTCTGATTCCATGCGGATATTTAACGCATTGATCAACTCCTGTTTTGCCTGGATCTTTTCCTCCAGGGATTTTCTCTGTCCTCTTGGCATATACTGTGTGCTCCTTTCCTGATGGCAATCCTATGGATCCGTGGATCATGCTTCCTACCGCGTGATCCGAAAAAGCATGGCCATTCATCAGGGATCACAGGTTCCGTAGGAACTATCATAATCTATCATGAATGGCCTGATATGTTACAGTATATGGACAAGAATGTAAAAATATACCATATTTCCGGCAATATTATGCTGCTCCGGAACGATTTGGCGAATCTGTCAATGTATCTCATACCCCGGAATGATCTGGTGAATCTGTCAATATATATCATACTCCGCAACGGTCTCGTGAATCTGTCAATAAATATCATTCTCCAGAACGGTCTCGCGAAACCGCTCAAATCCTCATTTCAAACCGTCTATTGCTGTCTTCAGCTTGTCCAGCGCCAGTTGTAACGTAGCCCTGGGGCAGGCGATGTTCACACGTTGAAAAGCGGCTCCGCTGGGTCCGAACATGGATCCTCCGTCCAGCCAAAGTCCTGCTTTGTCCACGATGAACTGATCCAGCTCCTTACCGGTGATTCCCAACTCACTGCAGTCCAGCCATACCAGATAGGTACCTTCCGGCTCCACCAGATGAATCTGTGGAATCTTCTCCTGTAAATACTCTCTCAGGAAATTCAGGTTCTGCAGCAGATATGCTCTCAACTGATCCAGCCAGTCTTCTCCTGCACGATAGGCTGCTTCACACGCCACAATCCCCAATGCATTAGGTTCATCATAACCGGTCTTGTCAATCTCTGTCTGAAATGCTTTACGAAGCTTTTCATTGGGGATAAAAATATTGGATATCTGAAGTCCAGCCAGGTTAAAGGTCTTGCTGGGCGCCGTACAGGTCACAGTAAACTCCGCAAAACGAGGATCTACATTGGCAAACACCGTATGCTCATATCCGGGATAGACAAAATCGTTGTGAATCTCATCGCTGACCACGATCACATGGTGGCGCAGGCAGATCTCTCCCAGTTGTTGCAGTTCCTCTGCCGTCCACACTCTGCCCACCGGGTTGTGAGGGTTGCACAAAATAAACAGTTTTATATGTTCCTGCTCAATCTTACGCTCAAAATCTTCAAAATCAATCCGGTATCCATTATCTCCACTCTGCCCAGCCGTTTTCTCATAGATCAATGTATTGTCAACTACTCTCCGGTCATTGTCACGGATAATATTAGTAAACGGATAATACACCGGATTCTGAATCAGTATAGCATCTCCCGGATCAGTAAATGCTTTAACCGCTGCACCGAGAGCAAATACCACACCCGGAGTCTTCACGATCCATTCCCTCTCCGTCTTCCAATTATGATTCCTCTCCATCCAGTTCATCACAGCATTGTAGTAAGCATCCTTTGGCTGGGTATAGCCGTAGATTCCATGTTCTACCGCAGCATGAAGACTCTTCGTGATCTCTTCGGATACCGGGAAATCCATATCCGCCACCCACAGGGGCAGCACATCTGCCGGCTTTCCTCTCTCCACCGCAAAATCATATTTCAGACAATTCGTTCCCTTCCGGTTCGTAATCTTATCAAAATTGTATCTAGTCATACGAATTCACTTACCTTTCGTCAACCTGCAAACTTTCTGCCTGTGGCTCCAGGCTGCAGATTAAATTTTATCGGTCGCATGCATTCTTCCAGACCTTCTGCACGCCCTGACACGTCGCATCGTTGCTCGCCCTCTGTGAAGCTCTCCACAGAGCTGGCTGAACTACTATGTATACCAGGTTACACCCACACTAAGCAAACGCCTGCTCTAAATCTGCCAGCAGATCATCAATGTTCTCAATACCTACGGACATTCTCAGAAGCTTCTCATCCACTCCCAAAGCTTCACGCACCTCTACCGGTACATCTGCATGGGTCTGCTTCATCGGATAGGTCAGAAGGCTTTCCACGCCGCCCAGACTCTCCGCAAAACGGATCAATTTAACGCTCTCCAAAATCTTAACAGCTTTCTCTGCAGAATTCAACCGGAATGAGATCATTCCACCGTATCCGCTGCACTGTCTGTCGATCAGCGCCTTATCCGGTCTCGAATCCAGACCGATATAATATACCTTCTCCACTTCCGGTCTGTGTTCCAGCCAGTGTGCGATCGCAAGAGCATTTTTCTGATGCTGTTCCATACGTACAGCCAGAGTCTTGATCCCTCGAAGCAATAGCCAACTATCAAACGCAGACAGACAGGCTCCTGTCGTCTTATAAATATTGTTCAGCTGCTGATACAGGGCATCATCCCTTACTACCAGGAATCCGGATAATGTATCGTTATGTCCTTCCAGGTATTTCGTACCACTGTGCACTACAACATCCGCACCTAACGTAAGCGGCTTCTGAAAATACGGGGATAAAAAGGTATTATCAACGATCAGAAGGCATTCATGCGCGTGTGCCAATTCTGCGATTGCCTGAATATCTGCGACCTTCATCATAGGGTTGGACGGAGTCTCCAGATAAATCGCTTTCGTCTCCGGACGGATCGCTGCCTTCACAGTCTCCATATTTGAAGTATCCACACAATCTACCGATATTCCATTCTTATGGCTGATCGTGTTCCAAAGTCTTAATGTACCGCCATACAGATCATCCGTAGCAATCAGATGATCCCCGGGAGAAAAAAATTCCATCAGTGCAGTGATCGCTGCCATACCGGTAGAAAATGCAAGAGCCTCCGTTCCCTGCTCTAATAAAGCAACCGTCTTCTGCACTTCATCTCTGGTAGGATTACCGCAACGGGAATAATCATATCCTGTGCTCTTACCCAGTCCCGGATGAGCATACGCCGCATTCTGATAAATCGGCATGCTGATGGCCCCAAACGGATCCCTTCTCTCATTACTTCCCTGGACACAAATGGTCTCTGCTGCAAATGCCATCTTTTTCTCCTCCTATGCCTATGTATAATACTATATTTGCATTCCTACTGTTCCAGTAGGTATAGTATATTTTTAGCATAGTAAGAAATAAAAGTCAATATCTTTTTACCAATAAAGCTTCATCTGTTCTTCTGCTTCCTTTTCTGAAATTCCTCGTCTCGTATACTGGTCAAACAATTCGCACATGCTGATCTCATCCTCCTCTGCAATATCTAATCCTTTTAAGATTTCTTCGGTATCATCCACGTTTTTATCACCGGACAATACCCGTAGCATTTTGATAGTAGCTTCTTTATGAATTACTTTTCGGTCTGAACGATATGCGTTACCTTCTGCAAGATAATCTTCCATGGTATTTTGCTGCATCTTCCCGTTGATTGTGCAATGTATTCGTGCTGATTGCATACAGACTCTCCGTTGCAGCAGTAAATTTGAATATTTCCCTTATCAAATTCCACACTGAACAAACGGATATTTTTCTACCAATTCCGTGTCCATTTCCATCATATTCAAAATTCTGCTGGCTGCACCGGAAGGATGATTTGTCCCCGCTTCCCAAGCTTCCACTGTCTTCTTGGTCACACCAAGATAGCCTGCAAAAGTACTCTGTGACATTCCTACAGAATTTCTAATATTTCTAACCTGCTCCGCTCCATATTCCTTAACAGGGATAATCGTCACTGTTCTCCTGTTTAATTTTTTGCCTTCTGATTGTGCATCTTCTATAGCTTCATTTAAGCCAGTCATGATACTCTCATATACACTCTTCATAGTCACAACTCCTCGTATTATATATTGTCACGAAGTCTGTCAATATATATATTAATGTTATTTCGTTCCTGTTTTGACAAATTATCCTTCTGTTTTTTTGAATATACCGTAATCAAGTATATGGTTTCTTCTATGACAAAATCGACATAGCACACTCTCACACCTCCACTTTTCCCATGGTGTTTAAATGCAAATCTTGCCTTTCTGAGCCCACCTGTACCCTGCATAACTGGATATTTGTGAGGGTTCATCATAATATCAAATTCCAATCTTCTCAAATCATCATCTGTAAATCCAAATTCATCCCAATTTCGAGAAAATTCATCTGTTTGTATAAATGTTCTAGTCATTTTCCTCCTTTATATTACCCTATATAATAGGGTGCGTCAATAATTTGTCCTATTAACATTGTAAAAAGTGAATTTCACGGCGATATGCCTCGAACTGCACACAGGGTGCAATAAAATGATGCCCATATATGATGCTATCCTAATATATGGTATCTTCGAAATCTTATCTATACAGACTTTCTGTAGATGAACTTAATATATCACAGAGGTATCCATTCTGCAAGGAAATCCGGTAAAACAAGTGCTGAAAAACTATACAAAAACAGAGCTGTGGAAATTGGTTATTTCTCACAGCTCTGCTTTTTGTGCAATATTACTTTTTTAAAGTTTAATCCAGTTCAAACAGTTCCTGGGCGCTGATGGATAACTCAGCTATTCCGCAAGGAGTTACTTTTGATCCACTATCATACACGGTATAGACTCTTGCGTAGATAGTAGATGCCTGCGCTCCTTCATTCAAAATCGTCCCGGAAGTGTCGGTACTAAACAGTCCCATCTCATCCGAAGAATATTTCAAGGTATAGGTTGCGCCGTTTGTAATCGGGTAACAATTCTTAACTCCATTGCGTTCAATCGGTAAAATTACATTTCCATTGCTATCCGTGATCTTGAGGCCATCCTCTCCATCCGTCTTTAACCGCAATACCTTTCCTGTAATTCCGTCCACACTGATGGCTCCGGATGTATCATCTGCACAGGATTTGTAAAATTCAACGCATAATTGCTGTCCACCTGCCAGAATATTGTAGTCATCTGCCTGGAAGTTGACACTGATGGTTCCGTTATTCTTATCATCCAATACAATATGGTTGACCGGATCATACAGCATATACACGGATTGGATCTTGCTACCGCTTTTATCCTTAAATCTTACGGAAGGTGCAGTCACACCGGCATTATACGCTGCAATCATCGTATTAACAAACAGTTTGATCTCCGATTCCTTGCTGGGTGTGGAATGTCCCGCTCCGGAATATGTCACATTTCCCATGGTATAGATATAATAATTATTTACCACATCATTGGGTGTGATGTTATAAATATTAGTATTTTTATAGTTGCCGTCAGCCACACCGGAAATACAGTACCACACAACAATATCATTTTTACCGTCTCCGTTGCGGTCCAGCTCCATATTCGGCTGTAACCACTGGTAATGCGTATTACTGATCTCCAGCTGTTCATCTGCAGATATCTGATATGGATACTGCGTAATCTGGCCATCATTTACCTGTGTTGCGATCAGCGAGCTACCTGCGTAATCACCCATCAGCAAACTACTGGGATAATTCCATCTAGGATCTCCACCATCATATCCAGCCTGTTTCAGCAATGAATTCTTAACAGGAAACCATACTTCCGAACTGCCTGTTTTCCGCAGATCTTCCAGATAGCTTCTCAGGAAACGAACTACCGTATATTTAGTCACACCTTCCTTTTGCCAGAGCTCATTATCCGAATTCGGTTCCTTGATCTCGTCAAATGTATAGGACTCTAATGTTTTAAGATATTCCTGGTCCCTCTTCTGTTCCTCTCCCGTGGTGCTTGCTGCTCTCTGCTGATAATACTCTTTCAATGCTCCATAGCGATCCAGTCCTACGGATGCACGAATGGTCTTATTAAATTCATATCCCCAATACCAGTAATTCTTTTGGTCTTCCTTATATCCTTGGTCATTCCACTGAATCGCACTTTGGATATTATTGACATATGAAGTAGTATCATGGGTGAACAAAATACTCTTGCCGGATTCTATGTAGTCTCTGACAGCCCAGCCAACAGCCAGATTCCTCTTAACATTATCCAACTTATTATTGGAAATATCACTTGCGCTATAGGTATACCCAAACCGGTAGGCGTCACCAAAGCCGAGTATCAACATATCATATTGCTGGAACAGATTGTAGGATTCCTGGTATATCTTCTGTATATCAGTATCCGAAGTCCCGCCAATTTTCAGCTTTTCATTTACAAGATAGGTTACAGTCATACTGTCAATGCTTTTAGACGGAGTTACCGTTCCATCCCAATTGACTTGATCCAATCCTACTACATTCCAGTCAGTTAATCCATTAATGCACTTGGAAAAAGTAGAATTACTATTATTCTGTTCGTCATGAAGATTCCAGTTATTACGGTTATCATCAGACAACAACTGCAATACACGGATTGTCTTTTTCCCACTTTGCTGCGGCACAGATGTATAGCCTGACTTGGCAGTTCTCACCAGTCTGTCCGCATTATCGTAAAATACCAGCTTCCATGGAATAACTCCTACATATTCCTCCGGCAGAGCACGGATCACACGATAGGTCTCCCCGGTACGCAATTCATATCTGTTTCCGTTTGCCGTTGCAATCGGATCAACCTTATTCCACTCATCTCCCTTTCTTATATACACAGTAAGACCGCTGACTTCTTCCGATGACGTATATGTCTTACCTTCTACATAATCAGAGCCGGAGAAACGACCATCAGCATTTTTATCTACGAACAGTTTACAATCATAGGTAGTACCTGTCTGTGATATTGCAGCATCATTCTGCAGATTAAAAATATATTGCAGCTGATATTTTCCGTCTATCTTCTCCAGAGAGCCACCGTTGCTGGCACCGTTCTGATTAGAATTATATTTCAGTTCCTGCGGATATGCCGCTCCGTAAGTAGTTACCCAGTTGACGGAAAGCTTTGACAGATTCAGATAATTACAAAATACGGATCTACGTGCAGATAATGTGGTTCCTAATTGAGTATCTGCTGTATTATTTGTCAGCTGACTCTCTGTAAAAATATTTTTCTGCCAGTATAAGTACTGACCATTTTCATCTTTCGTCAGAGCGAACTGAACCAGCTTGTAAAAATAAGAATTTTTGTCCAGCGTAGCTGTTGATGCCACAGGTATTTTATCGTCCCCATATTTAATAAACGTATCCGCAATGACCACCGGATATCCCGCCTTAATGAACTGACAGAATTCCTCATATCGGGTAGAGTTCATATCATTGCCGGGACCACGATAGACATCTTCACTCTTATTCGTTGAATCATCATCGTTAGTCTTACTGTGATTCAGCGAAGAATCCTGCAGTCTGTGCCTTGCATTATACGTCTCCCTAGCCAGCGTAACATTCTCCGTTTTCGTTTCGGTGGCATAGTCATAGTAGTCTCCTACATGAGAATAAATCAACCCTTTCATCTGTGGATCATTATACACAGTCACACCATTTTCTGTGTTCATCTTGCTGACCCGGGCTCCGAGATAGATCATGTCGTACTTTTCATTCAAGTCCTCGATCTTACCTATAAATTCCGCAGATGACATTTGTGTAATATTGATCTTGGTTACAGATTCCTCATATTTTCCGGTCATCCCCGTCATTTCAAATACTTTTTGGGGGGTTAGCACTGTATTCTCATCATCAAAATCATAGCAGGGTTCCAGATCCAGTACACGGATGGAGGATTTCACCGTGACTCTGTGCATATACCAGTTCAGAATATATCTGGTAATAGACGCCTTACTGATCTCTTCATCCATCTGTGCTGCATTGCTGTTGTTTTTCTTAGCCAGGAAATTCTCGTACTGAATCTCTTTTAATACTGCTTTGAAGGTTGCCGCTTTCGCCGCATCCCCTTTCCAGTCAGTCAGGAAGTCAGAGGCAACATAAGGCGTCGCACTGTCATCATTCAGATAAACATTGTCATATAAAGCCTCTTTCACGGAATCGTCCAGGCTAAGCGAAGCTGCCGTCTGACCGTTCCAGTAAGCATCTCCCTGTGAAGCAACTTCTTTGGCAATATTATCATCGGAAACCTTCAAGATCGTCAGTGCCATCTGTGTCAGTATCTTATTATTCTGATTATTATTCGGTTCCTCAGCCAGCGTTTTATTTTTGCTGTAAAATCCGTAATCCATGACCACCGGTACTCTGTCTGCATTATTCCGCTCACCGGTAGTATCCTTAATACCGAATATCATCTTCGTCAGAGCGGTTGCTGCAGAAGTCATATTCACAGATTCCGCTGCATAACTTCCCCTGCCGGAGAGATAGATCAGATCCACATCATCCAAATTAATTCCATAATATGCCTGTGAATCTGTGGCAGTCAGCTCTGCCAGCTGTGCCAGGGTCAAAGTCGTCACTTCGATATTAAAATCATTGACTTCTCCACTGTAATCGGTATCCTTCTCATAGCGGCTGCTTCCGGACAGATTTAAAACTTCCTTCTTAAACCATTCCTTATTATAAAAGCCACCACTGTAAGTCACCGTTTCAAAAACATTCTTACTGTTATCACCGATAAAGTCATAGGTATCCTGTGCGCTAAAATCCGCATCAATATCCTTAACCTTTACCGTTGTCGTACCGTTTCCTACTTTTACATACCGGCCGGCGGAATTCTCTGTATAGACATCACTAAGGCGGAAATCCGCATCGGACACACAACTCACCTTAGAAACATAATATTCACCATTCGCATACTTATCAAAATGCAAAAATTTTCCATATGTAATCGGTTTAAAGGTATAGGTCTCCCCTACTTTTTTCGCCCATAAAACAGACGATGCTGTTGAACTGTTATAGACATACAAATTGGCTGAAGTGCCACTCCCGGGATCATTGCCCGAGGCCGTTGCCGCTGCCGGGTCATTATCAGATAATGATCTGGTAACGCCGGAAGCATTTTCAGAGTTCTCTACGGATGCGGAAGACTCATTCCCCTTTACAATCGTTCCCAAATACGTATAGCTTGTGATACTACCACTTACTTGTTCTGCATACACCTTATGTCCAATATATTTGTCAGGTGCAAAATCAGCCGGATTGGTAATATTCATACTACCGTCTTCGCCGTCATAATATTGCAGAATGTAGCGGTCAGCTGCATACGCCTCTGTTACTTCCGTGCCATTCTCCACACGCATGACCATCGTGGCCGAAGTCCATTTAGTAAACGTAGGGATTACTCCCTGCATTACTGCATTCGTATCATTTGTAGCCTCCACTGTACTCTTCCGGTCATAACGGGTCTGTCCCTTAGGGTCTTCAGTATCCTGCAGCATTCTATAAGCGGAGCCGCCGGTCACATAATTATATCTTCCCTTCGTGCCGCGGGCGACAAAACTGCCCCGAATATCTTCTGTCCGGGAGCCACTTCCTTCCTGATAGCGATCCAGACGGCTGACAGGACCATTTCCGATCAGATCCTTGAAATTCTCAGTTCCCACCTGGCTCTGCAGCTCCTGCATGGTCTTATTACGCTCCGATGCCGCCGGCAATTCCGATAATTTTCTCCCCTCGCTTACCGGTTCTTCTCCACCGATCAGATAACCGATGGATGCATTGCTTTTATCCGCAACAATTTCCAGAATATGAAATGTCTCACCCTGCGTCTGTTTCTCCTGTACCAACTGCTGAATCCCCGGCAGTGTCATCTCCTGTGCACTTGCTTCTATAGAGCCATAGCTCTGGCAGACTCCGGCTGCCAAAGCTATGGTGAGAACTCCTGCTATGCACTTTTTTACATAACTATTTTTGTGTTTCATTCTTTCCTCTCCAGAGTATCGTAGTGACACGATTGCCTATCGTCTGACCGGAACGGCTGTCAACAAATTTCAGATATAATTCTTCGTTCTGTTCTTTCTGATCTATGATCACCGGTACTACATAAGTCTCTTTTCCATTCAAAACTCCCGGTTCATATACCGCCATTCGTCTCTCAGTTCCATCGGCATTTGTAACAACATTTTGGGCATTTCCAAATGTTGTTCCATCTCCCAGTTTTTTATCTGCGAAAATAACAGCCACCAGGGGAACCGGTTTTCCACCGAGCCCAAATGCACCTCTTCCATGATCATATCCATAGATACTTACATAGTAAACATTATAGTAACTCGCGTTAGACCCCTGACTGATATCGTAGGATCTGTTACCATCTGAAAAATAGAATTCACAAGCCGGAATCAAAACATATGTTTCCGCGATCAATCCGTTCTTATCCCACGCTTGAAGTTTTAATTCGTATTTTCCGAAATCAATATACCACTTTGCATACATTGAGGCATTGATTCCTGTCGTCGTTGCATACAGATTACTGGTATATGCAGGTGCAGAATATCCCAAAACACTTTCTGGAATCATTGTATCTTCATAATCTCCAAGACTGCCTGCCGCATTTGCGAATCCGACTCTTCGATCCATCCCCTTGTCTGCACCCTTGTTATCCAGTGTAGGATTTGCCACAGCCAATCCCACCTCTACATCATTGACAATCTTCCAGGTTACGTCCTCTGCCTTTCTTTCAGGATGATCCTTGGTTATATAGTTCTTTAATGTAACATCTATTTTCCCATTTCGATTCAACACGAACTGCGAGCTGTCAATATACGGATCCTTCGTAGCATCTTCCACATTCAATTCTGGAATGACGATATCAACATCCGGATATATGAAATCAGTGGGTGATAACTGCACAGTTGCAATAACCCGGATCGTCTTTCCTGTATTATAGGAACACTTTAAGCATTGTCTATAAATAGACGAATTTTTTGCTGTTTCCTCAAAGGTATATCCATCAGGATTTCCTGCCACTTCCCAGGTTATGATCGGATATGTATTTCCATCCGAGCCCTTGGCTTTTACTGCACCGGTCAGGCATTCCAGATCTGCACACCATCCTACTTTTTCTTTTCCGGTAACCGGATCATTATAGGTATATGTCTTCAACGCATCACGGATCAGCGTTGCGTCATACAGTCCCCTGGCTTTAGTCACCGTTACATATCCATAGGCTTTCCAACTATTGTCTGCATTGGCAGTGCAGGTGACTTTTAAGGCTCTGACGCCTGCCCGTTCGTCCGCTGCGATAGTCAAAAGTCCGGTAACCGGATCAATACTGGTGCCGGAGGATTTCGCATATCCATCCGTTCTTTCCACATTACTCCAGGTCACGCCTAAAGCCTCTGCCGCCGGAGAACCGACTAACGTATAGGTATACTGTTGCGTCTCTCCTCTTAATAGCTCTACATATTCCGGTGACAGTGTCAGTGACTTAATCTCCAACTGCTTGACATTGATGGTAGTAGTTGCTGTGAAGGTAGGATCTGCATTCAGCACACAGGTGACCCTTAAAATATCATTTCCAATAGTTTCTTCTGCACCAACGGATACCGTACCCTTATTATTGATAGAGCTCTTATCACAGGCTGTACCATCTACACGGCTCAGACTCCAGCTTACCCCCTGTTTCTTAGCCAATGCAACTGCTTCCGGTTCGCCTTTCAACTCATAATCGAATCGTTTGGTAGCTCCCTGGTCCACCGTAGGATTGGTAGGAATGATCGTCATTGCCTCCAGCCAGATATGCTCCTCGGTATCCTCCGGCAGTGCATTTCTCAGCTTAATCGTTTCGGAAATCTGATAAGTTTTATCCTGATACGCAAACAGCATGTTCAGAATAACTTTTCTCTTAGATCTGGCCTCACTTAAATCCACCTGGAAAGAGCTGACGTGCTCGGCCATCAAAGCAGGTGCCGCTGTGGCGAGATCTGCTTCTGTCGCTGCTTCATAGAGATATACCTGATTAGCATTTTCATACTCTGTTCCGGCATTACTGTTCCCCTGCCAGCGGATCATATATGCATTATCATTGTTGACCAGGTGGAGTTCACCGACCTGCGCCTGCACCTCATTGCCGGCATCATCCTTCGCCGGATTACCATCCAGATCCACAGCAGTTCCGGTAGTGTTTGTGAACTTGATATCCTTCTCCACATCAATGATCAGATCGATCATCTGATTGGCTGCCAGCTGCGCTTCTTCCTGTAACGTCAGTTCCTTGTTGCCACGCAGATACGAATTATTGCCGGCCACGATAAACGCGCCTACCGATCCTGCCACAATGGTCATGATTGCCAGACAAACGATGATCTCTACCAGTGTAAATCCCTTGTTTTCCATTTTCTTTCGTATGTTCTTCATGGTCAACCTCCTTACACAAATCCGCTTATTTTGTCACAATCTTACCGGTTCTTCCCACTGTTGTAATTTCTATCCTTCTCGTTCCGTTGCTGACTACTATTCGCTTACAGAAGTTCTTCTTGGTACCTCCCGCCTCACAGGTTCCCGCTTCGAAAGCTCCCGATGCACGGTTAAACACCAGATGCAGTCCTTGTGTTGAAGAAGCATAGGGCATGGTTCCCTTTAATTCCGTCAGGGAGTAAGCATGTGTGTCATCATCATCGAAATACACCTGAACCTGAATGGGATCTCTGCCCACCACACGGTCAGACACTTCCGTCGGGGTTCCGTTTATCACCTGATATACCATTGCATGATATTCCTTATCTGTACTGTCATAGGAAATCACACATTCCACATTATTCTGTTCTTTTCCCAGCGTCAGCACCCTGGCTCTCTCTATCGTAGATACGATCTCATCCGCACACTTTCTTACCCTTCGGCCGGTCAGTGTACCCACGGATAATCCCGCCACTGTCACCACGATTGCCATAATAGCAATGACAATGATCAGCTCCACCAGGGAAAAACCGCTGTTTTTATTGTTTCTGCCAATTCTCATATACGATCAGGTCTCCCAGATTGATTTCTGTATTTGCATAGGTCTGATGATCCGGCTGCAGGTAGCCTTCGCCGCCTTTCAGGAAATCCACCACATGATATTCCACCGTATTGCCGCCGGCTGCGGTAATCTCTTTGGAATAGGTCAGTGCCTGTAACACCGCATCTTTATCAGCATTCACCTTTACATTCTGTCCCAGACGGATATTGCCGCCGGAGATAATGATTCCCTGAAAATCCTTCTCCACAGTTACATCACCGCTGACCAGGATCAGTCCCTTGGTAAATTTCGCATATTCCGTTGCGGAATAGGTATAATCCCCATCTACGATCACTGCCTTACATTTCGGATCCGCAGAACCCTCGAAATATTTGGAAGCATCTATATCCGAACTGCCACCGTGTAATACGCCGCCAAAGGTTAGCAATGTGCTGTGATCCACCAGGTTCGTGTATGCATTGGCACTGTCCGCTCTCTCAGCCTGTGTCACTTTCTCATATACATCCAACATTTTCTTGGTCAGTGCCTTGAATTTATTCTGATCCGCTTTCAGGATCGCCTGATATCCACTGTTGGAAGCATCTACTGTCAGCGAATCCTGACGCACATTTTCGCGGCTGCCGGTGGTCTTCGCATCATCATACATGACCACATTGCCTGCCAGATGCATGATATACGCTCCGGAGCCTTCCTCCCGCAGTTTGATCGCCTTTGTATAAATGCCGGTATAGGCTTCCATGGTACTCTGATTCATACTGTAATAATCCCGGAAATAACGATTAGCATTACTTCTGGAGCTGTCAGAACCCGCGTCAAAATTTACATAATAATAAACCAATGTGATCTTACTGTTCAACCGTTTAAAATACTTCTCTATATTTCCGGATGTGATTCCGTAGGAAGCCAGTGTATTTCCTTTCAACGCCTCACAGGGTACATCCAGTGCCACATCGATTACATCATCACGAAGCCTGTTATTATTAACATCCCAGATTTTATCATTGTACTCTTCTAAAGTGATAGGATTGCTCTTCTGTGACAGTACAGACCCACCGGAAGTACTTCTGCCAATGCATTCTGCAGGTACCAGATAAGCCAGCTGATCGCTCTTCACGGCAATAGACTGTCCCATCATAATGTCACTGACATTCTCTCCTGCGATATTCGTAGCTGACCCGGAGGTACCGCCGCCCGTTTTCAGGGATATGTAAGAATTTCCTGCCAGCGTCAGGTTACGCAGCTGATTCAGATAAATCTCAGTATTGGTACCGTTGACAATGATTGCGCTGCTGTCACCATTACTGCCATCTCCGAATCCCACATATCCCCCGGTATATTCTTCATTCAATAACGCTCCCGCGGAAAAAACATTATCTTTACCGCTCATGATCAGATCATTCGCTACATATACACCATTTCCGTTAAAGCGAATCGTTCCTTTACTACCGGCCTTGATCGGGCTGCCGCCATGCATGGTGATCGATCCCGCCCACAGTTCGCCATACTGATCGGCATTCAGGGTTGCTCCCTTCCCCAGATACAGTTCTGACGCAGCGATCATACGCTTGTCCGGATTCTCCTTGCCAGTCGGTTCCTTCAAATCTACAGTAACATTACTGCCTTCGCCCTCTTTGATACTGCCTACGACGAAACGATCTGCATAAAAGCTTCCACCGATCTCATTTTGGCTTGGCAGATTCGGATCTGTAGGTAATGCCTGGATGGAATCCTGCGCGATCATGGAGATTCCTGTAATGGAAGGTACTGTCACTGCCTGGGAGAAATCAATCTCAGGCACTTTGATCCGCAGATCCGTCTGAATAACAGAGACATAACCGCTATCATCGGTATATGTCACCCGCAGAGCACAGATTCCCAGACCATCCTTATACAGTTTCATTCTACCTTTGGGATTTTCTGCAGCGGTTATTTCCAGTCCTTTGCGATCCGTCACTTTTACCGTGCCACTCTCGTCCAGATAGATTCTCCGCCAGCCACTTTCATCCGACAGATCGTCCAGTGAGGTCGTCTCCAATACGGTACGGCTGCGTACCTCTGGAGTCAGACAATCTGTTCCGAAAAATTTCGTCAGATCATAATAATTTGTGTCCGTAGATCCGGCCAGCATATATTTTGACTGCATATCCGTCAGAAAATAATAACGCAGCTTGCTTGTCTTTTCCTCTGCACTGGTACTGCTGTAATTCTGTAATACATTTTCGTACGCATTTCCCACTGATTCCGAAATCTGTGTTCCCATATAAGATCGTATCTCATCCAATACAGTCTCAGCAGAATAAAAGTTGTCCTTTGCCTTCAGATTGTTGACCTTCATCTGATAGTTTAACAGCGACATATACATTAAAACACTGGCTAAAATGCCAATAAAGGCCATAGCTATGATCACAACGACCAAAGCCGAGCCTTTATTATCTGTTTTTCTTCTGCCACGTATTTCCATGGTTCTACTTCCTTCCGGTTCCTAATCTAACGTCCTCTTACTCGATCGCAGTACCTGTCATGGTTACAATCGGTCTTCCGGTACTACTGTCTCCCTCTGCATATACCTCAACCCGCATATCATATATGCGGTTCTTCTTCTCCTTTGGTGTCAGACTATCTACATCCATAATACTTTTGGCAGTATTTCCATCCACCTTGTTATTCGTTCCGGTCATACTCAGATTTCGGAAAGTATATACGGTATTTCCGTTTGTGATCAGATTTGTCCGTAATCTGCATGCAGAACGAAAATCAGATCCTCCTAATTTGTCGCCATCTGCCGGATTCCAGGCAGGATATGTTTCCCGCAGTTCAAACGAAGCTTTATAAGACATCAGCAACGTATCATAATAAGTCCTGCTCCCGAAACTATTGACCCATTCATCGGACGGTTCCTGAATTGCCAGGAACACATTCACCGGCACATTCCCCGGATTATTTACAATAACACGGTCTACCGGTTCTGCCGGAATTCCGCTTTGGGCACATTCCACGCGAGGCTGCAGACATACAATGATATTCGCCAGTCCATTCTGTATCTTGTCTTCTGTCGTATATGTCCCGTCCGCCTTCTTCGCACGGATCCGGTCTGCCTGTTCCCGCAATGAATTCTCATTGGAAAAAATCACATAATCCTGTCCGTTCTGCGGATAATCTCCGGATTTTCCACCCAGATCCACAATGCCGGTATTGCAATGATATACCGTAGATGCTGTCACCAGATACGTATCTGCCTCGGTTATCTCGCCTAGTCCAAGATCCAGGCTGATCTTCCCTGTCATGATATTGATCTGAATTGTCTTGGTCGTATATCTGGCAATCGTCGGAATATCTTTATCCGTACCCGTTTTATAATACAAATAGGCATCTGTAGCAGAATCCTCCGCTTCAGCATAGACAGCATTTCTTCCTCCCGACAGATTCTCCAGCTCCACAATATCCTTATCGTTGAACATATCATATTCCGTACGCGTAGGATCCATGGTGATCACCACATCATACGTTGATGACGTGGTACTGTCATCCCTCACGGTATATTTCCATATGCCGGTTCCGTCGCCATTCACATCTCTGTTTACCGTATTGGTAAACCCTTCCGGTGTTTCCCCCTCATAGATTTCTGCCATTTCCTCCAGCGAATGTGCTTCAAACATTTCCATCACATCTTCCGCGATCGCTGTGGCATGCATAGTGCTGCGGGATTTGGCATTCGTTCTGGCACTGGTGACAAAGCTATGCAATAGCGGCACCACGATGATCGCCAGAACTACCATTGCGATCAAAAGCTCCACAAGGGAAAAACCTGCATTATTCAATTGTCCTTCCTTTGTATGCTTCTGCATTGTGACAACTCCCAATTAAAAAATCTATTAGTTCATGTTTCCGAAAATAGTATCCACACCCATCTCCATGGCAGGGATATACGGTTCGCTGTATTCCTTATCCGTTCCCATCAGATAATACGTATTCAGCGTCATGTTGCCGGACAACATCCCTTCTTCTGAATTGTAACTGATGCTGACACTCTGAATACTCTGTCTCTCCTGCTGATTATAGATATATCTTACCAGTCCCTTGAAATCATTATAAGTGCAGGAAATACTGATACCGAGAGGTAATTCATACATATGTGTATCCGCATAAGCCGTTCCCTCGGTGGAAACGGGACTATTGGTTACAATTGTGGTCGTATCCGTCCCGGACACTGCGGCATCCGCTTCCGCTGCGGCGGTATCTGCCGGTGCATCTGCTGTTGCATTATCCAAAGCAGAGCTACTTTCCGCCTGCGGAGTATATGGAACCTCTGCCTCCGTTCCAAAGGAGATATTCGCCACCTTGGTTCTGGTAGCATCCTCCATGTTCTTTACCATCATAATACTGTCTTCCGGTAATATATCTACCGGAAAACGGCTCTCAAAATTAGTGATGTATGACTGCATTTTCTCAGTAGCAGCCAGATAATCCGCCTTACGCTGATCCAATACCTCCAGTGTAGACACCTGGGATCTTAAGGACATATTCTGGCTTTCCATAGAATCTGCCAGATCATTAAATTTTGCATATACCAAAAAATAAGTAACCACAGCAAGGAGGATTCCGAGTACTGCGATCAAAAGTTGAATTTCACTCTTTTTCACCTTCATTTTATTTGCCTCCTACTGTACGGACTGGGTGGACTCTACGGTCTCCCCGGTCTCTTCTGTCTCATCACTCAGTTCTCTGTATGTGCCTGTCATGGAAAACATTACCCAGGAGCCACCCATCTCGTCCTGGTTATCTGTAATATTACTGATCTGTACATCCTCGATACTTTCCATATTGCGGATATTGAGGATTGTACGTGCTGCCGCTGCTTTTCCCTCTACATTGACGGTCATGCTGATGCCGGTCTGATCAGAAGAAAAGCTGTCAGTGTAAAAGCTGTCCGGTAATATCTGCTCCAGCTCATTGATGAACTCTACGAGATTCTCATTGGGATTCTCGGTATACTCATACAGATATTTGTATTTATCATACTGTGCTGCCGTTGAGAGATATTCATTATATACCGTCTGCGCGGGCTGTAATTCCTCGACTCTCGCCTGCAGCGCCACATTCTCTGCCACGGTGCCAAAGTATCTGGTCAGGGAAGTGACTGCCATGGCGATGGACAGGATCACGCCCAGTACCAGGACCGCCACACTGACAAAGGTATAGTTCGTACCGCTGACTACCGTCAGTCCCTTCGCCTTCTGGGTACTCTTATCGATCAGTCCTACGGGGGCGAGTACTGCGCCCAGGCAGGAAATATAGGCTGCGGGTCTGGTGGAACGGATGGCCTTGCTCATGCCGATCTTGTCATCCATCTCGGACAGGGTATGTACCTTGCGCTCCAGGCAGTTGGTGAACAGCTTGCTCATGCCGCTGAAGCTGCCGCCGAGACCGGTGACGTAAGTTCTCTCAATAGGTGTATCACTGTTTCTGGAATCATAGAAATCAATGACGCGGCTGACGCCGACAATCAGTGGCTCCAGGGAAGCGGTGATCTTCTGTCTGGCTGCTGTGACCTCCACATTGCCGGCATCTTCGTCTTCCCAGCGTCCGGCATTTTCCTCCCAGAGCTTATCTCCCTGATGCAGTACTCTGTTCAGGCAGGTCTTCTTCTGGAAACGCTCTACCGCGCTCATGGGATCGTTCACGGCATAGGCACCGGAAGCGATCATGGTCTCGATGGCATCCTGCACGCCGTATGCCACAGTTCTCTGCAACAGCACCTTACCGGCGGAAAGCACGGTCACGATGGTGTTGTTCTCATCGATTTTGATCATCATGGTAACTTTTTCAGACTTCTCATCACGAAGGATCTGGTATAAGCTGTTACTGCTGTAATCGAAACACTCAACCTCCCAGCCGCACATCTGCGCCAGCTGGTAATAGCTGTTTAACAGTGCCTTGGGCACTGCCAGCGCCATGACACGCAGCTTTCCTTCCTCGGTCAGTCCGCCTGCCAGATAATGTCCGATCTCATACTGGGTCAGATCCACAGGGAAATAATCGTTCGCGTTGGTCTTCACCAGTGCCTCGATCTTGTTCGCCTTCACGTTCGGGATCTGTACCTCACGGCTCGCCACTCTGGTAGAAGAAATGGTGAAGATCACTCTCTTCGTGCGGATGCCGTTCGTGCCCAGTGCGTTCACCAGGTGATCCGCATACTCCTGCGTCGGCTGCAGCATACCGTCCACCACGACGCCTTCCGGGGTCTCGACGGTCAATACCTTGTAGACCTTCGGTTTCTTCACCTTATAGTCGATCTCGCAGATCTTCGTAAAGGAGTTACCGATCTCAATACTCAATACGCGATTGTTCATTGCCATGCTTCTACCCTTCCTCTTATCGGTTCTTTATCGTATTTGGGACAGAAAAAGTGTCCCAAGAACTTTCTAATCTCATATCAGATGTAAGTACCCGGTTTCTAATGATACAGACCCAGATACCACTGTAAGAATTCATTGCCCCACAGAACAGCGACTGCCACCCCTGCGGAGAGATACGGTCCCATGGCGAGGACATGCCCTTCGCCGCTTACTTTCATACGGATCAGATGAATCACGGAACCAATGATACATCCCAGTAAAAATGCGAAAATAATCAATTTCCAGCCGAGCAACAGTCCACAGACCGCCATCAGCTTCACATCACCGCCGCCAATAGCTCTGCCACCGGTAGCGTAATACAGAATAAGTAAAAATACACTGACACACAGGAAGCCGATCAGGAAATCCAGCCACTGTGTATAGTGGAAGGTTCCATGGATCAGCCCCAGTGTCAGTAAAAATAAGTTAAATCCCACAGGGATCTCATATGTTCTGAAATCAATCACACTTAAAGCAAGAAGTGCACTAAACAACAAGCAGTAGACTAGGGAATCCACGCTCATCCCAAATTTCCAGAATACGAGCAGGTACAGCACTCCGTTCAGTGCCTCGATGATGGGATACTGAGCGGAGATATGTGCCTTGCATTTCCGACATCTGCCTCCCAGCGCCAGGTAGCTGAACAGCGGTACAAGGTCGTACCATTTCAGCTGGTAACCGCAGTTCATGCAGTGAGACCTGGTCGTTACAATATTCTCTTTTTTCGGGATACGGTAGATCAACACATTGAGGAAGCTACCGATCACGATTCCATAAAGGAAAATCACTATGTAGAGTAAGATTGTAGGGAGCATGTCAGGTGCCTTTCAAAAATTATTTAATTTTATCATATGTGGTTTTTGCTGTTGTACCTAATTCAGGATACAAATCCGTAGCAGCAGTAGCAGCGGCAGAAGCGGTACCATAGGCAATATGTACAATATTGTTACTATCAATTGAATAATAGAATTTTGCACCACTCACTTTCTTAACAGCAGGTACTGCACTAACCAATGTAGTTGTAACCTCATTATAAGTTCCATCAGATACATAAGTTGCAGTTTTGGTTCCAGCTTCAACATCAGCAATTGCAACTCCAATTTCAGTTGCTAAAGACTGAGCATTCTGAACATCAGTGGATTGTTTTGACTTTTCAACATATCCAATATACTGAGGTGCTAAAACACCAATCAGGACTGCCATAATGGCAATAACGATGATCAGCTCTACCAGGGAGAAACCTTTGTTTGTTAAGTTCTTCTGTTTCTTGTTCATAATTACATTCTCCTTTTTATGTGTTTTTTAATTTCAGGGTAGTAAGTTTTCCGCCCCATTTATTAATTATCGTCCTGTCCCTACACAGGACGGATAATCCAATTTTAGAGAGTATCCAAAGCCTGATACATGGATACCATGGGTGCCATGCATGCTGCAATCAATCCACCCACTACGATTGCCAGTACAATGATGATCATAGGTTCCAGTGCTGCCATCAGCGACTGAATTTCCATTTCCACTTCTTCATCATAGTAGTCTGCAATCTTGTCCAACATTTCTTCCGTACTACCGGCTTCTTCCCCGATGCGGATCATCTGGTATACCATCGGCGGAAATAGTCCACTCTCCTGCAATGGTCTGGATAAAGGCATACCAATGGTAATTTCTTCTCTTGCATCCTGCAAGGCTTCTTTAAAATAGATATTACTCATGACACCAGAAACAATATCTACGGCCTCAATCAACGGTACGCCCGCGCCAATCAGTGTACTCAAAGTTCTCGCCATCATAGCAGCTGCCGATTTCACGGTAAGTTTTTTGAAAAGCGGTAGCTTCAAAGTAATCTTGCCAAATACATGTTTTCCCAGATTCGTTCCCGCAAAATATTTAATTCCGATTGCTATTGCTATGACTATAGGAATAATAATAAACCAGTAATCTCTGATTCCATGGCTCATATTTACATAAAATTTAGTAATCCATGGCAAATCCGTTCCTAAATCCTTAAACATGTCTTCATAAGAAGGGATTACCTTTACCAGCATTACAACAGTAACAATGACAGCCACTATGCATACAACCACAGGATAAATCATTGCTTTTTTCAGCATTGCCTGGGTCTTGCTGTTTTTCTCCAACTGCACTGCAACTCGGTCGAGTGCTGTTTCCAGACTACCGGATGCTTCACCGGCGGCCACCATGTTCACCATGATCGCCGGGAATACCTTCGGGTGCTCTGCCATGGAGTCTGCCAGTGTCTCACCCTTTTCCACGCTGATGCGGACTTCTTTCAGTGCATCCTGCAATCTCTTGTTCTCTGTCTGTTCGCAGAGCATTTTCAGGGATTCGAGGATGCTGACGCCCGCTTTGGTCATGCTGACGAACTGGCGGCACATGACGCTTAGATCCCTGGCCTTGGGCCATCCGCCGATCTGGATGTCGATGTCTTTCGTCAGGAAGCTCTGTTCTCCCAGATCGATAACGGTCAGCTCCTGCCTTCTCAGTTCTGCCATTGCCAGATCTTTGTTATCCGCTTCCAAACTTCCCTTTACTTCTTTTCCAGCCTTTGTGATGGCCTTGTAGCCATAGGTCGCCATGTGCCTTCCCTCCAATTACGTCTCTATCTTTAACTGTCTCCCCAACTACGTAAGACGAGCCCCGGTCCTGAAAAGGACCAGGTTTTTGAAAAATTTTTATAAATTTTGATAAATTTCTATAAAATATTGCTGTTTTTATAGAATTATACGTCAAATGATACCTTTACCATCTCGGAGAAGGAGGTGGTGCCATCCAGTACGTAATCCGTGGCACTCATACGCAGGGTATGCATTCCTTCTTTTAATGCTTCTTCCTTTAAGATATCGGCACCCTCCCGCTTGCTGATAATGGTCTTCAGCTTCGGAGTGATCTGCATGATCTCGTAGACACCGATACGGCCCTTGAAGCCGGTATTGTCGCATTTGCTGCAGCCGCAGGGTTCGTAGATGGTTACGTTTTCCTCTTCCTTCAGGCCCATGAATTCTTTTTCATCCCTGGTGGCCTGCTTCGGCTTTTTACAGAAGGGGCAGAGTCTGCGGACCAGTCGCTGTGCGATAACGCCGATGACGGAATCTGCGATCAGGTAGGATTCGATCCCCATATCCTCCAGTCGGGTGATGGTGCTGGCGGAGGAGTTGGTATGCAGGGTACTTACGACCAGGTGTCCGGTGATGGATGCCTGTACGGCGATGCTGGCAGTCTCCTGGTCACGGATCTCACCGATCATGATGATATCCGGGTCCTGTCGCAGGATGGAACGCAGTGCCGTCGCGAAGGTGAGGTCTGCCTTGGTGTTGACCTGTACCTGGTTGATACCGTCGATATTCGCCTCGACAGGATCTTCGACGGTGATGATGTTCACGTCTTCTTTGTTCAGTTCGCTCAGTGCGGTATACAGGGTGGTGGACTTACCACTTCCGGTCGGTCCGGTTACCAGGATGATACCGTGAGGATTTTTCAGAATGTAGTCAAACTGTTCTAATTCGTAGGGTTTGAAGCCTAACTGGCTCTTGTCGCGGTTCAGTGCACTCTTCGCTGCAAGACGCATTACGACTTTTTCCCCGTATACGGTAGGCAGGACGGATACACGGATATCGTATTCCACGCGGTCTACGATCTGGGTGATACGTCCGTCCTGGGGTTTTCTCTTCTCGGAGATATCCATGCCGCCGATGATCTTGATACGGGCGATGATGGCGGACAGTACGTTGACACCGTATCTCGCTCTCTCATAGAGGGCACCGTCGATACGGTAACGGACACGGATGATATTTTCCATAGGTTCGATATGGATATCGGATGCACGCTGGCGGACGGCCTTTTCGATCATGTCCTTGACCAGCATTACGATGGGGGAGCTGTTGATGTTCTCCTCCGTGGCGATATCTTCCACCACATCCAGCTTTTTCTCTTTGGCATAGGCAGCCAGTGCCTCGGTTACTTCTTCCTGACCGAAATATTTATCGATCGCCAGCATGATGCTGCGGGTGGTAGCTACTACGGGCTCTACCTGGAAGTTGGTGATGATATTGATGTCATCGATGGCGTTGTAATCCAGGGGATCCGCCATGGCGACCATGAGAACGTTGAAGTTATTTTCTTTGTAAGCAAAGGGGAAGATCTTGTTCTTCTTCAGGACATTGACCGGCACCAGATTCAGCACTTCCTTGTCCACATTGATGCTCTGGAGATCGATCATATCCAGATCCAACTGTTTGCTCAGTGCCTTCGCCAGGTCATCCTCCGATACGATGCCTTCATCTACGAGGAATTCTCCCAGCTTCTTGCCCTGACGGGCGGGATTATCCAACGCCTGCTGCAGCTGTTCATTCGAGAGAACACCGCTGTTTACCAGCAATTCACCTAAACGGACCTTTTTTCTGCCTAATTCCATGATCATTCACCTGTTACTTTTACATATTTGGGTTATCTGTATAATTGTAGCATTTTTCGTTACAACTTACAATTTTTTTGATTCAATACTAAAATAGTATAGCATATTTTAGATTTATGTAAATTGTTTTTAGTACTTTTGTTTCAATTTCTGCGAAAAACATTTTTGTTGCTTTATTTTCCATTTACCTTTAAAATAGAAATGTCTTTAAAAATTTCTTAATATGCCACTATCTTGGCACCCTTTTCCCAAAACAGAACTATATTTTTATATCTTTTTTAAAAGGAGTGATTTTATGAATTATATATATCCGGCTATTTTTTATCCGGAGAAAGACGGAAAATACTCTGTCATTTTCCCAGATCTTAATGATCTTGCCACTTACGGCGATAATCTTGCCGATGCTTTTGCAATGGCTCAGGAGGCATGCGGGCAATACCTGTTCACCTATCTGAGAGACGGTGATGTGCTTCCCGTTCCTACCCCGATTAATGCAATGAAATCCGATGATCCCACTGCATTCATAAATTTAATCTGTGTGAATTCCGTTAATTATTTCTGTTTTTAAAATAGAAATAGAATAATATGCTTACGCAAAATATTAAGTTAAAATTTTATAAATTCGTTGCATAATTCACTTACTTTATGTATACTGTAATTAATAGATAAGCTATATGTTTATCGTGTGGACTGACACATAAAATCCGAAATTCTTTCCGGACTTCGGGTGCCGGACAGTTGACTGGCAACAGAAAAACCAGAGTGCTTATCGGACTTCGGGTGCCGATCAGTTGGCGGACAACAGAAAAATCAGTCATAAAAGGAAGGTGTCTTTTGCTACGGCAATTGAACCTTCCTTTTTGTTTTCAACTTACCATATGAGGAATATACTATATGACCAAAAAACAAGCCATTAATATTATCACAAAGTGCGCCAAGCAATACCACCATCGCTTAGAAGGATGTCAGGTTGCTTCTTCATTTTACCGGTGTTTCACTGAGTACCGGAATAAATGCTAACAATTTTTATCGTGCCGCATTAAATAATCGTCTATCCGAAAATGATTTTTCTTTTAAAAGCAATCATACTACTGAACTAAAACTTAAAGTGTTGGATGTTATCATGAATATTGACGTCAAAGCTCGTATGATAGGAAATTATATCGGCCCTCACCTTGAACTTTATACCGAAAAAGTCACAGGCACTACTACTGCCTGTCTTGGGCTTATTCAAAATAATGACTACCATATTCCAAACAGCGTTTTAAGTGAAGACATCCGTTCAATTGTACCAAAGCCTCCCGGTAAAATATATGCAATCTTCAAAAAGCCCACTAATTCACATCTCTATACAGAGCTCACATACAAATCACCAACAATAAAAATTACCGCTAAATGTCTCCCTCAAAATCTAACCAATGAAATTGATCCGTCTCTTTTAGAAAAAGATCTGTCATATATACAATAAACCAGCGAAAGCTTTCCTTTCGCTGGTTCAAGTTACAGTGTCACCGCGTATTCACTGTCGTACATTTTCTTCAGATTTTCTACGCTGTTATATTTTTCACCAATGCAAAATTCCTTGGACCAGGTCATGTAGTAGGCCCAGGGGATTCTGCTTTTTGCAAAAGCTCCACATCGGGAAGGTATCCCACTTCTGCCAGGGCAGCCACTTTGTCACGGGAGGTGGCTGCCACCAGTTTCTCATAGGCATCCGCATAGTCTGTGGACTGATACTCCGGGAGGTAGACATCTATGGATACTACATCCACGTATTCATCTCCGGGGTAGGCTTCCTCTATATCGCAGTTCCAGACCCAGAGCAGGTTATGCAGGTTCTTTTCTCCGGTATAATATTCGAACATCAATCGGTATAAGTCTCTTGCGACTTTCGCGCCCTTTGCTCCCCACCAGAACCAGGTGCCGTAGGATTCGTGGAAGGGGCGCCAGAGGATGGGGATATGTTCCTGCTGAAACTGCTGTAGGATCCCGGCGATCGCGTCCATGTCATGATAGAAGGCGGCTCTCTCCGGAGTTCCTTCCTGCAGTATTTTAGCCGCATCGAAATCGGTATGCTCGGTGTAGAAGCTTTTGTCTCTGCCGCCTAATGGCGAGAACCAGTGGAAACTGAAGGTGAGGATACCACCGGTGGTATAGTCTGTGCTGTTCTCTGTACCCGTGTCGTTCACTTTATCCGGGCGGTTCGCTCTTGCCCACTGCAGGGCGGTCTCTGCCGTGCCTTTATTCTCTTCCACTTCCGTCAGGCATTCCGGGGAAGCGTCTGCATAATTGATATTCGGAGAATACGCCAGTAGCTCGAAGCCTCGCAGCTTTGGCTCTTTTCCTGTGGTCTGCCGGATATAGGCAATCTCCTCACAGGGGATGGTCTGGGTGTGCTGACCGGTGATGATCTGCTGTCCCGCTGTATTTTTGAGGTATTCCAATAATTCTTTTGCTTCTTGTGTAGCTTTTGCATCCGCTGTTGTCATATATTTTGCGTTCCTTTCATTTTCTGTAGGCATTATATCTGTTTATCCGGAGCTAATAGCAATTTATCTATTACCGGATGAATCATACTTGTTTCTAATATTATATTTATCGCACAAAGCTTTTTGCCTGCGTCCTTACTGGATGCACCACAATGGTATGCCTGTTCGGTAGGTTCACCATAATCTAAAACTATCAATCTATCATGGCAATCTGCATTCGGTTTTATTCTGAGCGGAGGATATTGTTGTAAAAAATCATTTACTACCGCTGTTGACAAAAAACCTTTTTTACCATGACCATTTTCTGTAAATAAAACAATTTCTACCCCCTCTTGTTTCTGCGATAAAAGTTGTAAAGTCTTTGTATTCACATAATTATCTACCACATAAATGCTCTTTTTAGCCTGCTGATATATATCTATGTACGCTGCATCTGCCTCAAACTTTTGTCCTTTGTAAATAACAAAATTTTTAAAATCCTTCTCTAAAACAAAGTTTTCACTGAGAGCGTCTATACTTCTTTGAATATTATCAAACCTGTCTTCAGATTTGTTTTTCCAATCTACAACACCCGCAACCTGCACGGATATTTCCGAAACTTTTGCCGTAACAAGTCGTAACTCCGATGGTGTAACAAATTGTTGATTTTGCTTTATATAATGACGCATCTCACGAAATGCACGCATAATAAAAATACTCTGCTGTTCTGCCAGTTGTCCTTTCAAAACAGTTGCGAGCATGTATATTCCCTGCTCAGTAAAAGCATACGGCATTTTCTTGATATTAGTGCCCCTTTTATCTCCCTTTTCATTCAAAGTCACAATTTGTGACTTTGAAAACTCTTTTGGCACTTCTTCTTTTTTTAGTTGAAACATAAAATCTTCTGGAAATCTGTCAATATTTCTTTTTACCTGCTGATTTAGTGCCTTGACTTCATAGCCATAGAATTCAGCCAAATCATAATCCAACATCACTTGCTGACCTCTTATGACATAAACTCGATTACATATATCATCTATTGTCATTAATTCTGTATTATCTGCCATAGCATTCCTCCTACAAATTGTGCAATAAATTGTGGCACAATTATCAACAAATCATTTATCACTTACGTTGTCTTCCTTCTCATCCTTATTTCTTTTATCGGCCAGCTTCTCTATTTTAATCTTATATGCCATCAACCGCAGAAGATACTGTGGCATCTTTCTGTTCCCCAATTCCCAATCTGTTTCCGTCATATATGGAATTTCAAAATACTCGCAAAATTCTTTTCGGTTCATTCCAGTGCTCTCTCTTAATTTTCTTAATTCTTCTCTTGCTTCCATAAGTTCTCCTTTTTATGCATTGCATAAATTTATTTTATATCCTTTAATTCATATGGTCAACAATTTATTACAAAAAAGAAGGTATAGAGACTAATTTTCCATCTCTATACCCTCAGTTTATAACAAGTTGTCAATCATTATAAGCCACACGCCGGCTTTATACTTCCTGATAATCGTTACCGGTGTCGTTCTTCTCTACATTCTCTACAGGCTTTGTATCTTCTGCCTTTTCCTTGGCGAAGCCCTTTGCCAGCATCTCGTTGATATCGAGTCCGGTGGACTCTTTGATGCCGTCGGTGACCTGGGTCACGGTGGTCATGATATCGCCTGCCAGCTTGCTGGAATCACCGCCGAACATCTTGATGGAATCTACGTTCATGTAGCCCTTAGCCACAGCCTCTGCGATCTTGGGCAGCTGCTCGAAGTATACCTTCAGAGTATCCAACTCCATCTGCTGTCTTGCAGCGTCGCCGTACTGTTTCATAGCTTCTGCTTTTTTCAGGATACCGGCTGCCTCTGCCTCTGCCTTCGCCTGGATGGCTTCTGCTTCTGCTTTACCTTTGGCTGCCACAGCGGCTGCCTCTGCCAGACCGGCCGCCTTGACTGCCTCTGCCGCCTGCTCCTTGGCGAATCTCTCTGCCTCGGATTTTGCTTTCTCAGCTTCTGCCTGTCTCTGGATCTCGAAAAGTTCGGCTTCCGCTCTCTTCTGTCTCTCATACTGCTCGGCATCTGCCTTCTGCTGTGCTGCGTATTTATTCGCTTCTGCGGTCTTCTTGACCTCAGCTTCCAGAGCTTTCTCCTTGATGGATACTTCTCTTTCCTTTAATTCCAGTTCCTTCTCCTGACGGGCCAGGTTCGCGTTCGCTGTGGTGATCTCCACGGTCTTACGCTGTTCCTCCTCCTGGATCTTATATGCTGCGTCGGCTTCTGCCTTCTTGATATCAGATTCTTTCTTCAGTTCAGCCTTCTTGATCGCCAGTTCGGTCTGCTTCTGGGCGATCTCGGTCTCTGCGATAACCTGTGCATCATTGGCATCCTTCTGCGCCTGTGCTCTGGCGATGGCCACATCTCTGTCTGCCTGTGCCTTTGCTACGGAAGCGTCCTTCTGGATCTGGGACATGTTATCCTGTCCTAAAGCAGTGATCAGGTTGTTCTCATCCTCGATCTTCTGGATGTTGCAGGACTCGATCCAGATACCCAGGGCATTCATATCCTTCTGCGCCTTCGCCTGAACCTCGTCACCGAAGGTCTTACGATCATTACACAGCTCCTTCAGGCACTGGGTACCGATGATCTCACGCATGTTACCCTGTAAGGAATCGGTCAGCGCATCGCGGATCTGATCTTCGTTCATGTTCAGGAAGTTCTTCATGGCTGCGTTAGCCATCTCGGTGGTGATCCTCTTATTAGAATCGGCACCTGCCACTACTTCCCCTTTGGCATTCACGGTAACATCTCTCTGGGTCAGGACTCTGACCTTAGCCACGGCGTCAATATCTACACCGATGAAATCCTTGGTGGGGATATAGCCATTGGTCTTGATGTCGATACTGATCTGCTTCAGGATCAGTTCATCCTTTTTCTCCAGGAAGGGGATCTTGATGCCGGCACGTCCGATCAGGACCTTGGGCTCTCTCTTGATACCGGAGATGATGTAGGCTTTGTTCGGTGATGCCTTCACATAACCGGATGCCAGGATTGCCAGAATGGCAATGGCCAATACGACGATTGCGATAATACCAATGTTAATTTCCATATGTACTCCCTCATTCTTTCTGCTTTCGTAATATATGAAAAGCTGCTTGTATGATATGTATTTTACCATACAGGCAGCTTGACGAACAGTGATATCTATTATTTTTTTATCAATTTATTGTAGCAAAATGCGCACGATATTCCACGTGTGTTACCGGATCTGAGCCAGGTCGTACGGTGTTGCCTGATATACGTAATAGTTCAGCCAGTTACTGTAAAGGTTATTGCAATGGGATCTCCACTGTAACAGTGGTCTCTGCTCCGGATCATCATCCGGATAATAATTATAGGGAACCTGGATCGGCAGTCCCTTGTCCAGGTCTCTGTGATACTCATTGTTCAACGTATAGCGATCATATTCCGGGTGCCCGGCCACGAAGATTTTCTTGCCTTCCTCTGCGATAGCCAGGAATACACCGGCTTTCTCGGATTCCGCCAGGATCGTCAGATCCTTACAGGCATGAATGGCTTCGGAAGGAGTCTCGGTATGGCGGCTGTGCGGTGCCAGGAAAATATCATCAAAGCCACGCACCAACGGTATTTTCCGGTTGGATACTTTATGTTCGTAGACACCGAACAGCTTCTGCGGCAGCTGTCTCTTGTTAATACCGTAATAATGGTAGAATCCGGCCTGCGCAGCCCAGCAGATATGCAAGGTGGAAGTCACATGAGTCTCCGCCCAGTCTAAGATCTTACAGGTCTCCTCCCAGTAATCCACCTCTTCAAAGGTGATATCTTCCACCGGTGCTCCGGTGACGATCAGTCCATCGAAGGTGCGGTCTTTGATCTCATCAAAGGTGGTGTAGAATTTATTGAGATGGCTTGCAGGGGTATTCAATGACACATGGGTCTTGGTATTCATGAAGGTCACATCCACCTGCAAAGGGGTATTGGACAAGGCACGCAGCAGCTGCAGCTCCGTGTCCTGCTTTACCGGCATATTGTTTAAGATCAATACCTGCAGTGGACGCATATCCTGATGCAGAGCACGGAATTCGTCCATGACGAATATATTTTCGTTCTCCAGTATCTCTTTGGCAGGCAGATCATTTTGTGTCTTAATAGGCATTTCATTTTCCTCCAGGTCTACTTATTCCTCGTAAGGAATATTATAAGTCTTCAGGAAATCCTCCTCTGTCAGAATCGGGACCTGAAGCTCCTTGGCTTTTTTATTTTTGGAAGAAGTCGAGGTAATGTCATTGTTGATCAGGCAGGTGGTCTTCCCCGTCACACTGCCGGTGACTTTACCGCCTCTCTCCTCGATGACTTCTTTCAAGTCATTACGACTGGCATAATGGTTCAGACTTCCGGTTACGACGAAACTCATACCGGATAGTGTCTGTGCATTTTCATCCACCTGAGGCACCTCAATGGTCAGGAACTGTTTCAGATGTTCGATCTGTTCCAGGTTCTCCGCATCGGACATATACTCCGTAAATGCCCCGGCAAGCACTTCTCCCACACCGGGGATAGCACTTAAGGTCTCTGTGTCTGCTGACTGCATTTTCTCCAGATCATAATCAAAATATCTGCAGAGCACCTTGGCATTGGCCACACCGATCCCCGCGATTCCCAGTCCGTAGATCAGGCGGGGCAGCGTCGTATGGCGCGCAGCTTCAATGCTGTCTATCATATTCTGATAAGACTTCTCTCCGAAGCCCTCCATCTGTGTGATTACTTCCTTATAACGATCCAGCCGGAACAGGTCAGCATATTCGTGGATGAAGCCCTGATCGATCATTTTCTCCAATGTAGCTTCGGAGAGCCCATCGATATTCAGGGCATCACGGCTGACGAATAAGGTGTATGCCTTGATCTCTTTCGCCGGGCATTTCTCGTTGGTGCAATACAAGGTCTGTACTTCATTCATCTGACGGATCTCGGTGGGTTGTCCGCAGACAGGGCAGACCTTCGGGATCTCCACGTTGTCACTGCCGGTCAGATTCTCTGCGATCTGGGGGATGATCATATTCGCCTTATAGACTGTAATGTGATCTCCGATCCCCAGTCGAAGGGAACGTAATATGCTGATATTGTGCACCGAGGCACGGCTGACTGTGGTACCCTCCAGCTCTACCGGCTCGAAGATGGCTACCGGATTGATCAGGCCGGTCCGGCTGGCACTCCATTCGATCTCTTTTAAAGTGGTCTCGCGAAGTTCATCCGCCCATTTAAAAGCAATGGAATCTCTGGGAAATTTTGCAGTTCTGCCCAGGGACTGTCCATAGCTGATGCTTTCATAGGTAAGTACCAGTCCGTCGGAGGGAATGTCATAATGCTCGATCTTGTGTTCAAAGTCTTCGATGACTGACAGGATATTTTCCTCGGTCACCGCCACATGTTCTACCACCGCAAATCCCTGCTCCTGTAAAAAGGCAAACTGTGCTTCCTTGGAATCGTGGAAGTCCACATCGTCCGCTTTTACGAGGGTAAACGCATAAAATCTCACATTACGCTTTGCCGTGATCTCATTATTCAGCTGTCGAACGGATCCACTACACAGATTTCTGGGATTCTTATATTTTGCCTCTGCATCTGCGATCTCACCGTTGATCTTCTCGAAATCACTGTAAGTGATAACCGCCTCGCCCCGCAGGATCAGTTCCCCGGTATAAGAAATATTTAACGGAAGATTCTTAAAAGTACGAGCGTTATTCGTGATAACTTCCCCGATCTCACCGTTTCCCCGGGTAACCGCTTTTGCAAGTTTTCCTTCACGATAAGTCAACACAATGGTCAATCCGTCCAGTTTCCAGCTTAAAATTGCAGGGTTGCCCTGCAGCCACTCCCGCAGTTCTTCCCGGCTTTTGGTCTTGCCCAGAGACAGCATGGGGCTCTCGTGACGCTCCTTGGGAAGCTCATCCACTGCTTCGTAGCCCACATTCACCGTGGGGCTGTTCGCCAGGGTAACACCTGTCTCTTTTTCCAGTTCCACCAGTTCATCATAGAGCTTATCGTATTCATAATTGCTCATGATCTCCCGGTCTTTGGCATAATAGCTCTCCGAAGCCGCATTCAGTTGTTCTACCAGATATTTGATCCGGTCTATCTTGGAAGACTGCATATTGTGTTCCTGCCTTTAAAAGATTATTTACGATTTAACATTCCGGTGTCTGTCAGAAGCGTTTCCAGTTCTTCCCCTGTGACCTCACGCCACTCTCCGGGCTTCAGATCTCCCAGGCGGATATTCATGACGCGGATCCTTTTTAAGGATCTCACTTTCGCTCCGCAGGCTTCGCACATCCGGCGGATCTGTCTGTTGACTCCCTGAGTCAGTATGATCCGGAATGTATATTTTCCTGTTTTTTCTATCTTACATTCTCTGGTAGTGATATCAAGATCCTTCAGATAGATGCCTTTTCTCATTATCTCCAAAAAATCGGGTGTTATTTCCCGGTCGATCTTTACAATGTATTCTTTTTCATGGCGGTTTGCTCCCCGCATCATGGCATTGATGAGGTCTCCGTCGTTGGTCAGAAGGATCAGTCCCTCGGAATCTTTGTCCAGGCGTCCGGCATAGGTCAATCTCTCCGGACAGTGGATCATGTCCATGATCTTTTTCTCCGCATGTGGATCCCGCTCTGTGCAGACGACGCCCACCGGCTTGTAGAAAGCCAGGACTTTACAGGTCTGTTTCCCCTGTAAAATCTTCTTTCCCACCTGTACGGTATCCGTCTCTAACACCTGCTGTCCCATTCCTGCGATCTGACCGTTGACTAAGACTTTTCCCTGTTCGATGAGTTTGTCCGCATCTCTCCTGGAGCATACACCGCACTGTGCCAGATATTTATTCAGCCGCATCCTGCATCCTCTCTGCGGCATCCGCCGCCTCGAAATCGCTAAGACTCTTCACCTTGGGAATTCCGTTACCGTTCGCCACACCGAGTTTTGCTGTCTCGTCCGCGAGTTCATTGTATTTTACCTTGGAATGCGCCGGTACTTTCGTGAAACGGATCTGTATCTTCTGTCCCCAGCCTCTCATGGTCTGTGCGTATTTCTGTGTCAGTTCATTTTTGCTCTTCCACGCACCGGTGACCCATTTTTCGATCCCCTCGTAATCATACCGGATCTCAATGGCTCGAAATCCACTGTTTAAGGCAAACCGTACCGCATACATGGCTCCCAGCATCTCTCCGGAGACATTTCTCTGTTTCAGGGAGTCCGGGTTATCGCCATTGCCGTATTCTGTATAGATCCGCCCATCGGGAAGGATGAAAATACAGCCAAAACCGTATTTTTTCAGTGCATCCTGATAGCTTCCGTCCACGTAAGCCAACAGTTCTCCCGCTGCGGGGCAGTCCTTTGGATCTGCATTTTCCGGATATCTTCCCAATCCCTGCCACTGTGCCATAGTTTCGTCTGTCTCCTTTTCCTGCCCGGTCTGTCGTATTTATCGGATAAAATTGGTCTTCTGCGCCGGTTCTCTCTCCGGGAAACTCACACCGGCAGATTTGCCTGCTTCTATACATTTTAACAACCACGCCATATTATTGCCCAATGTGCGCATGGTCTGCATACCTTCCAGATCCTGTTTTACCTCTTCGGGGGTATTACCGTGTACCTGGTTCCAGTACTGGCTGGATACCACCGGCATGCAGTTAATGGTAAAGTATTTGTTCAGCTGATCAAATGCTGCGGAGGCTCCACCGCGTCTGCAGCTGACGACACAGGCGCCGGGTTTCCCCTGGAAGATTGCTCCTCTGCCGTAAAATACACGATCTAAGAAAGAGGTGATCATGCCGGAAGCCGATGCATAATGCACCGGGGAGCCAAACACAAAACCATCTGCGGTCTTCGCCTTTTCAATAAATTCGTTCACAATATCATTGCGGAAACATTTTCCGCTCTTCAGGCAGGCACCGCAGCCGATGCATCCGGTAATAGGCTGGGTTCCCAGCTGAACGATCTCTGTCTCAATGCCGTTTTTCTCAAGTGCTGCCGCTACTTCTTCCAGTGCTGTATAGGTGCATCCCTTCGCATGTCCGCTTCCGTTTACTAATAATACTTTCATTATTTGCTACCTCTTTTTCATCATTTATAACATGTTCTGTTCTTGCATGATCTGTTTCTGCAAGCTATTATATCCGTAAATTAAGCGGTTTTAAGGAAGCTGTCCTCATGCCGTCTAAAATCTCTCACTATTTACTGTCCATACTGTGTATCGGATGTCAGCAACAGGGTGTCATCCTATGTAAGTTTTTCCTTTGCAAGATCCTTTGAGTCAATCGTACTAATTATAAACATAATCCTGCTTTTTTTCAACCTTATGTTCAAAACAGGCAGAAAAAAACAGGCAGTATCTGCTGTTCGTAGAACAGAAATAACCGCCTGTCTGATATTTTATTCCTCTGTGGGTTTCTCATAATATGCGAAATCGTTCTTGCCGTTCTTTTTCACCTTATACATGGCATCATCCGCGCATACGATCAGCTGTTCCAGATTATCGGTGTCCTTGGGATAGCTTGCAATACCGATGCTGCCGCCGATCCGCCGTTTCGTTCCGCAGAGTGTCACATCTTTGGCAAATACCTGACGACACTGGTACGCCGTCTTCTCCACCAGCATGCTCTGACTGCTGCGAAGGATCAGGATGAATTCATCTCCAGCGAACCGATAAGAGGTAAGTATCTGGGACTGCATGTCCTTCAGCCGGTTGGCTACCTGCTGCAGTGCCTCATCTCCCGCTGTGTGTCCGTAAGTATCGTTGATCTTCTTAAAATTATCGATATCCAGCATCATGACCGTACAGGGAATCTGGGCTCCGATCAGCTGTTCCAGATCCTTCATGAACTTGCTACGGTTCGGAAGTCCCGTCAGGAAGTCATGCTGGGATGCCGATTCCATGATCGCACGTGCCTTCTCCAGTTCCTGTAACAGCTTTCGTCTGCGGTAATTATCGAAGCACACCCAGCAGATAATAACATCGAGTGCAGCGATAAGGATAAGTGCCGGGATCAAAGCCTCACGGTTTCTGGCAAAAAAGCCCTCCCGATGATTTACAAATTCGGTATCTTTCGGAAACTGTGATGCCTCCAGTCCGAACTTTCGCATGACATCTTCATCTACGCAATAAATGTTAGGGCTGTCCTTTACCACATTGATCTCTGCACTGTCGGTACCATTCGCGATATCCATGGCCATCTGTGCTGCGATCTCTCCGGACTTATACATGGATACCACATTACCACCCAGCAATCCATCACCGATCCCGGCCTCCACCATGCGGTACACCGGCACTTTGGAATAAGTTACGAGCATACGGACCGCCTGCGAACTGGTATACTGCTTGCCACTGCCATCATTTGACATTACAATGTAGATCAGTATGGTATTCTCATCCGCCTTGCTGACTGCCTGCTGCAGCTGTGCGGTTGTCAGTTCGGAAGAATTGATCTCAGAGAATTCCAGTTCCGGATATTTTGCTTCGGCACTGTAAAAATTCTTACGCTCTGCCTCACCGGTCACAGAATCATCCAATATGGCCACTACTTTGTCTGCTGACGGATTTACCTTTAATGCCATATCGATATTTTTTTCCACTGACAGCTTCTCCAGGATCCCGGTTACCAGAGGATTCTTCGCTGCTTCCAGGGCATATTCCTCATCATTGACACCTTCAAAGACAATGGGGATACCATCAAACAGTTCCTCCCTGAATGCCATTGCATAACGGAGTGCGGCATCATCTCCCACGATCACGACATCATAGGGATCTGAATGATCCAGATGGTACTTCAGCATTTCGTCAAACATTGCTGCTGACTCTTTCGTCCGGAATCGCTTCGTATCCATGAATTCATAATCCACGGTGGTATTCTCGTCCACCCCCGCCTTGATTCCTTCGATCTGTGTCTGGACTGTATCCCATCCATAAGAATACGAGCTGATAAACAGTACCCGCTTTCCCTGATTCAGATTCTGTGCTTCTGCCTTCATTGACACCGTCCCAATAGTCCCAATGCCTATGAGAACAGCCAATGCAAACAGCCATGCTTTCCACTTTCTCATATTCCTTCCCCCTAATTCCAACAGGTATGCTACCGGGGTCAAAAGTCCGAACCCAATACCACGATATGAGGAATTACATCGCTGGTACTATTGTACCACATTGTCTGTTGAAAGCAAAGAGCTTAATTTAATCTTGCGATAATACCTTCTTCTTTTTTCTCTTTCATTTTTCCGATAACGGTAGGGATTGCTCCGAGCGCCACAAACAGATACTGTAGAACCAGATTGCCTATGTAGCTTCCCATATCAATAATTTCTGCGGAAAGTGCCGCAGGGATCAGTCGATAACACTCGAACAGACTATAACCTGCTTCCGCACCGCCGCCCTGATTGAACAGAATGATCGCCCAGTCCACACGGTCTGCAAAATACGTCATAAGGATCATGATCACAGCGCTGATGACTACTGCCTTTTTGGTCAGTTTTCCGCCCAGCATCTCATATCCCTTCAGAACGCACACCGCCATGATCACACCGGATAATGCTGCTACATATCCCAACTGGCTTAAGATCAGAACACTGAGCATTCCCAACAGGGATCCTAACAGGGCACCTACAATACCGCCTACGATGTTTTCTTTCTTCTGCGCCTTCTGCTGTGCCTTCATTGCGATGTCACTGCGCATCTTCATCTCGCAGTCCGGACATAAATGATAGTATTCACTGCCCATTCTGAACGCTCCGGTCTCTACATTCTGACCGCACAGATCACAGCATGGACTGTAACTGTTTGTACGCAGGAATGTCGTTGTAGCTGCAAGTGCTTCGTTCAATGTATCCTTACATTTTTCCGCATTGGACTGTGCCTTCAGTGATACTCTGATATCCAGATTCTTCTGACCAAAACTCGCGATCTTCTTGCTGCTTTTCTGAAACCCTTTCACTGCCTGCTTGTCAAATGTCGACCCGTCAGCGCTTTTTGCCGCCGTATGCAGCACCATCATATATGGATATCTTGCATCGGGTGCATAGACGATAAAGTCAAACCCATCCCGTTCCCCATGAAACAGGCCACCCACTTCATCATAACGCAATCCGGTTCCCATGGCAATCTGCTGATAATTTTCAATCTTCTTTTTCTGATTCATTTTTCTCCCATCCTTTGTAATAGAAAATTAGTAATCGCTCTGAAGCGTTACGAAAATCACACTTTTCCATTTTACACTTTACCGTGTTAACATGCAACCCTATTTAGGAGTTTTTTCGCCGATTAACCTATTTGCTATAAAAAAACTGTAGGCACATCTGTGTAACCTACAGTTTTTGAACTTCCTTATAAATAGAACAAGGTAATCGAAATCACGCAAATACGGAATTTGCATTCCATCAGCACTTGATCTCAAGGTAACCTAACAGCTTGCTCATATCGTACTCTTCCAGTACGCCCAGATTGGAATCGTAGAATTTGCCATCGTAATGTACCAGGTAATGACAGAAACGTCCCATCTTTTCCATCATGATACAGCACTTCGGCAGTACAGCGGGTCTACCCTCGGTATATACGATGATGTCGGTATGGTCAATGCCGTAATAGTTCAGTGCAGAGATCACGCGACCCATGGTAGCCTGCCACTCTCTGCAGTCCATAACGCTGATAACTTCCGCAATGGTAACACCTGCCAGCATTGCCACACATGCCTGGCCGCACAGACCGTCCTCAGGCTGGATGATCACATTCATGCTGTCGATCTTGCGGATCGGGTTCTCGAAGCTGTAAGGGCTGTTCTGGTCCATACGGATCAGGGAGCCGTTAATATGTAACAGGATCTTGTGGAGCACACCCAGCTCTACCTTTACAGCAGCTTCATCGGTGATCACGATCTCGTAATTGCCCTTCTCCTTGGGATGAAGCTCGCACTCAATGATATTGTTATCCAGAACGATATCTCCCTTGATGCCTTCTCTCTGATGGCATACTTCCCATACATTAAAAGGAATCTGAATGGTGTATCCTGCATCCTTTTTCTCTACTTTAGATTCAAAAAAATATCTCATGATTCATTCCTCCGTTGCTTTTGCTGTTCCCGAATATTCTCTTAAGAAAAAGATTTACGAAAGCGGTTACATTTTCTAATTTCCTTGATTCTAGCAAAAATTTCCGCCCTTGCAAAGAGCTTGTGGAAAAGTACTTAAAAAAAAACATCCTGTCAAAAAAATATCAAAAAAGCGCCCGTTTTAAAACAGACGCTTTTTATAAATCCAGTGCATTTAAAGCCCTAAAATTGCAGATGCAACGCGGAAATATACTAACAGTGACATTGCATCCACGATGGTGGTGATAAACGGACTTGCCATTACCGCCGGATCAAAGCCGAGACGCTTTGCCAGGATCGGCAGAAGGCATCCAATGATCATTGCGATCACTACCGCTGCTACCAGAGTCAGGCACACGGATGCTGCCACCAGCACCCCTACTTTATCCAATAACAGTAATTTTACAAAGTTCGCTGCGGAAAGTGTGATACCGCAGATCAGTGCCACGCGGATCTCCTTGAATACGACCTTCGGCACATCCCGGTACTCGATCTCATTCAGGGACAATCCACGGATGACCGTAACGCTCGCCTGGCTTCCGGCATTACCGCCGGTATCCATCAGCATGGGGATATATGCCACCAGTACTGCGCATACGCTTAATGCGTCTTCAAAAGAAGAAATGATAGCTCCGGTAAAGGTAGCTGACACCATCAGAAGCAGCAGCCAGGGAATACGCTTTTTGAAGGTCTCAAATACCCCGGTCTTCATATAGGGCTTATCGCTGGGCACGATAGCCGCCATTTTTTCCATATCCTCCGTGGTCTCTTCTTCGATGATATCCACGATATCGTCCACGGTGATAATACCTACCAGCCGGTTCTCATTGTCCACTACCGGCATGGCTGTAAAGTCGTATTTTTTGAACTGTCTGGCAACTTCTTCCTGGTCCATCAGCGTATTGATGGAGATGACATTTTCATGCATGATGTCACCGATGATCTCGTCGCCGTCCATGAGCAGCAGATACCTCAGAGCCACCGTTCCCACCAGTCTTCTCTGGGCATCTAAGACATAACAGATATTGATGGTCTCACTGTCGAGCCCCACCTTACGGATCCGCTCAATGGCCTGATTCACCGTCAGATTCTCCTTCAGGTCTACATATTCGACCGTCATGATACTTCCGGCGGAATCTTCCGGATAGCGCAGCAGATGATTGATATCTCTGCGCACATCGGGGCTTGCGTTGGTCAGAAGCTTTTTGACAATGTTGGCAGGCATCTCCTCCAGCAGATCGGCCGCATCGTCCGCCATCAGGTTGTTGATGATGTTCGTTGCTTCCTTATCCGACAGGGACGTGATGATCTTCTGCTGATTGTCCATATCTAAATAGGAAAAAACGTCTGCCGCCAGGTCCTTGGGAAGGATGCGGAAGACCTTTAACATCTCTTCCTCTTCCAGTTCTTCCAAAAGTCCCGCAATATCGGCATCGTTGAGTTCAGCCAGGTACTGGCGCAGCTTGGTATACTGCTTGGTGTTAAGAAGCTCTAATACCTCTTCCAGTTCTTTGATCTGTTCCATGATGATCCTCCTTATGATGTTTTCTATGGGTGTAACTTACATGGCAACTTCGCCCCGGAAGTGGGTTGTCAGAGCTCTTCTGTGTACACTTCATAAAAACCACCACCTTTCCTCATGGAATCATTAAACCGCTATTTTTATTTTATTTCATTGACTATTCTTTGTCAACGAAATAAGTCTCTTTCAATTTCTCAATTTTTACCTTTCCACAGGTGGTTTCTGTCAAGTTTTTCCTGACTTTTTCCTCTTTTTCCACCGGGATAAGTAAAATAAATTTTACGTTTTCGGCATAGATACTGTCCACAGGAACAATGCCCTGCTGTCCGAAATAATATTGCAATTTTCCTACATCATTATAATCTGTCGTCACTTCCAGTTCACAGCCTTTTCGCAGGATCCCCGTCTCGCAGTGGGCAAGACCTTCCTTCACCGCCTGGGTGTATGCCCGCACCAGCCCGCCGGTACCCAATAGGGTGCCGCCGAAGTACCTCGTCACCACCACCGCGATGTTGCGGATCCCGGAGCCTGTCAGCACTTCTAACATCGGTCTGCCCGCAGTGCCGGAGGGTTCTCCGTCATCACTGCATCTTGTCAGTTCGCCTCTGCTTCCTATTATATATGCAGAACAGTTGTGTCTGGCATCCCAGTACTTTTTCTTCATTTCTTCTATAAAAGCTACGGCCTCTTCCTCGTTTTCACACTTACGGATCGTTGCGATGAAACGGGATTTTTTCTCCACGATCTCTCCTTCGCCGCCGGATAATAATACTCTGTAGCTGTCTGTTGCTGCCGTATCGCCCATGTTAACCTCACTTATTTTTGTTTTCCTTCGGATTCTTTTCCAGTGTAGCATAACTTTTCCAAAATGTGAAACCCTTATAACAGTTCCGCCATCATTTTCATAAAAGTGCCTGCTACGCAGTCAACGCCGCTGTGCGGCTCATCTTTTTATTCACCTGATGGCGCTTCGCTCATAGAACGATCAAAACAGTGCATTGTGTGCAAGCACCCAAGCCCTGTTTTTACCGTTCTATGGCGGAACTGTTATTAAGGAATTCTAAAGTCTGGAAAGAAAACCTTTATTTACATAGCATTATTTGGTATAATATTTTCGTCTGTATCTCAGACAGAAAGGACTTGTTTTATGAATTATGGTAAAAAAGGTGTCCGAGCGAAGCAGAAGGCACTCAACTCTAAATCACAAAAATGGGGAAGGAAGCTCGCACTGACCTGTGTCAAGATCATGCTGGCCGCTGTCGTAGGCATCGGCATCTGCGGTGTAGCTGCCGGTATCGGTGCTTTCCGTGGCATCCTCTCTTCCACTCCCACGATCCGGCTGTCCGACGTCGTAGCCGTTGGTGAAGCCACCATCGTATATGATAAGGAAGGCAATGAGATCGACCAGTATGTCAGCACCAACTCCAACCGTCTCTCCGTAGGCATGGATGAAATTCCCGACTATCTGGGCAAAGCCTTCGTGGCGATCGAGGACCAACGTTTCTATCAGCACAACGGTATTGATGTCAAGGGTATCCTGCGTGCCGGTTATCAGTTCTTAAAGACCGGCGGTGAAGAAGCCCAGGGTGCAAGTACCATCACCCAGCAGCTATTGAAAAATACCGTCTTTACCGACTGGACTTCTGAGGGCAATAATAAGATCAAAAAGATCAAGCGTAAGATCCAGGAGCAGTATCTGGCACTGGAAATCACCAAGTATTATTCAAAGGATGAGATTCTGCTGCGTTACATGAACGCCATCAACTTAGGACAAAATACTCTTGGTGTGGAATCCGCTTCCCTGCGTTACTTCGGTAAGCACTGCAGTGACCTGACGATTTCCGAGTGTGCTGTGATCGCTAGTATTACGCAGAACCCTTCCAAATACAATCCGATCCGGCATCCGGAAGAAAATGCAAAACGTCGTGAGACCTGTCTGAAAAAAATGCTGGAGCTTGGCTTTATCAGTCAGGCACAATACGATGAAGCCGTGGCAGATACCGATGCGGTATACGAGCGTATCGGGCTGTATGATATCGACTATCAGGAAGCCAATGCTACTACCGGCTCTTACTTCTCCGATGCCGTGTATGAGCAGGTAAAACAGGATCTGATCCTGTCCGGTTATAACGAAGCCATGGCAGAGACGCTGCTTACTTCCGGCGGATTGCGTGTGGAATCCACTCTGGATCCCAAGATTCAGGCAATTCTGAACGAAGAATATGCAGATCCCTCCAATTATCCGGAGAACGTGAAATGGTATCTGAACTATGCACTTACCATTATCTCTCCTGATGGCACCAAAAATAACTTCAGTAAAGAAAACATGATGACCTGGTTCAAGGAAAATCAGAATAAAAAGTTCAATCTGATCTTCTCCTCCCAGGATGATGCTTATGCGGCTATAGATACGTACCGTTCCGCCATGTTAGCCCAGTTGGGTGTGGAAGACAATGCGGATAACTACGAAGAGACGATCACCATGACACCTCAGCCGCAGTCTGCTATGGTCATCGAAGAACAGAGTACCGGTCATATTGTAGCCATGATCGGCGGCCGTGGCTCCAAGGAAGGCCGTAGGACCCTGAACCGTGCTACCAGTGCAAAGCGTCTGCCCGGATCTACCTTCAAGGTAGTGGCCTCCTACGCTCCCGCTTTGGACAGTGCCGGGAAGACTCTGGCAACTGTCTACAACGATGCACCGTTTAATTACGCCGACGGTACTCCTGTACGTAACTGGTACAAGTCCGGCTACCGTGGCATCCAGAATATCCGCAGTGCGATCCGTGACTCCCTGAATATCATCGCTGTAAAAAATATCACGGTGATCACCCCGAGACTCGGATACGATTATCTGTTAAACTTTGGATTTACCACTCTGACCGACGGTGTCCAGGTCGGCAATGAGATCAAGTCCGATGTGAACCAGTCCCTGGCTCTGGGTGGTCTGACCTACGGTGTTACTCCTTATGAGCTGACAGCTGCTTACGCAGCCATTGCAAACGGCGGTACTTATGTAACGCCAAAGCTGTACACCAGAGTCACTGATTCGGACGGCAATGTAATCCTGGACAATACGAATCCTCCCACCAGACAGGTGATCAAGGAAACTACTGCTTTCCTGCTGACCAGTGCCATGCAGGATGTTGTTACTTCCGGTACCGGTGGAAAGGTTAACTTCGGTGGCATGGCCATTGCCGGTAAGACAGGTACCACAACAGGACCTACCGACGCATGGTTTGCAGGATATACCCCTTATTACACTGCTGCTACCTGGACCGGTTACGATAACAACGTAGACTTAAACAATGCGGAAGACGGTGTCTCCAAGACTTTATGGCGCAAGGTGATGAAACGGGTTCATGAGGATCTGCCGAACACCCAGTTCCCGGTTCCTTCCGGAATCGTACAGGTTGCGGTATGTTCTCAGTCCGGAAAACTGCCGATCCCCGGTCTGTGTGATGGATCTGTTTATACCGAATACTTTGCAGAAGGTACCGAACCTACCGAGAGCTGTGACGTGCATTATCAGGGCGAGATCTGTGCTTACGACGGACTTCCCGCAAGTCCTGACTGCCCGTTCAAGTACACCGGTGTGGCTACCATGCCTCTGGTAGAGGATCCCGCATTACAGCAGGGTTCTACCGTCATCATCAACAATCCGGACGGTACACAGACAGTCAGCACACCGAACACCAGAACTCAGTGTCAGCATGACGCTACCTTCTTCGCGAATCCGGATTACGAAGCAGTCATCAATCAGCAGCAGGCTGAGATCAACGCACGGAATGCCGCTGCACAGCAGCCACAGGAATAGAACAAAAAGGTGCGCCGCATGGCGCACCACTAAAAAAGTCCCCGGAACTTCAGATTCCGGGGACTTTTTGATGCCTACGGATTGCTTCGTGCTATGCACTCTCGCTTCTACGCTCCGCTTCGGTCCGTGCTAAACATGTGCCACTGGCACATAGCACCCTACCCTCTATTCGCATATCGGTAAACGTCAAAACCTGCGCCTTGGCTAATTAGTTTTTTTATGCCACACTCTAAATGACACGAAAAAACTACTAGTTTTTTGGAGGAGGCTAAAGCGCATGGATCAATTAACTCACACTGTCCGTAGGTCGAACTGGATAAACATCATTCGACAGTGCCAGGACAGACCGGCAGGCACTACAGCAAAACAGTGGCTTGCTGAAAACGATATTTCTGAAAAATCTTACTATTACTGGCTCCGAAAGATCCGCCGGGAAGTCTGTGAACAGGAGGGACTCCAGGATGTCACCAACCCGTCTGCTCTCTCTTTTGTAGAAATCCCGGTAAAAACTGCTCTGGACACAACACCGGTGCCAACCGTCCCGGCAGCAATGACTCCGGTTGCAGTGATCAGATCAGGCCGCCTGACGCTGGAATTATCAAACGATATTTCAGAGTCCCTGCTTTGCAGGCTGTTGCAGGAGGTACTTCATGCTTGAAGATGCTGCCGGTATCCGCAGAGTCGTGATTGCCTGCGGATATGTGGATCTGCGCAAAGGGATCGATGGGCTGTCCATGATCATTGGAGACAGATACCATCAGAATCCTTTTGAAAAAGGAACTTTATTCCTGTTCTGTGGCAGACGGTCCGACCGCATCAAGGGACTTCTATGGATGGGAGACGGTTTTCTTCAGCTCTACAAACGGCTGGAGGCAGGTTCCCTGTCCTGGCCGAGAACCAGCGAAGAAGCCGCAGACCTTACAGAGGAACAGTTCCGTTATCTTATGATGGGGCTGAATCCCCTGAACCCCAAAGTCAGGGAAGTAACACCGCAAAAGCCCACCTGATCTTTGTGCAAAACATAGATTTTTTATGCCTGTTATCGGGTCAGATCCATTCCCGGTGTTACAGCCTCTCTGAACGCTGTTTCATGGTCTGTGACGTATCCACAGGAGGATCCGGATAAAATTTCAGCACCTTGAAAACTTTATATTTCCCTGGCTCTATGACCATCACACCGCCATACAGGCATAGGCAGAATGACGAAACCTGCGGGGTTGCCGGTTCGCAATCCTTTGTGTTTTCTGGTATAATGAAAACAGTTTAAGGAGCGGGACAATGGCAGACAGACATACACTGGAAGAACTGAATAACTGCAGCAGGGAAGAACTGATCACCATCGTTCTTATGATGCAGGGACAGCTGGATACCCTGAATGAGAACATCGAGCGGCTGATCGAACAGGTACGCATAGCGAACAGCTATCGTTTCGGAAAACACACAGAAACGCTGGATTCCATAGATGGTCAGATGTCCTTCTTTGATGAGGCAGAAAGCTGCTGCGATCTGTCTGTCCCGGAACCTGCTGCGGAGGAAGTACTTCCATCCCGACGTAACCATAAGAAAAAAGGGCAGCGGGAAACGGATCTGAAAGATTTCCCGGAAGAGATCCTTCCTCCTTATCAGGTATCCACAGAAGAACTGGATGCGTTTTATGGTGCAGGCAACTGGCGCAGAATGAAGGATGAAACCTACAAAAGACTGCGCCATGAGCCGGAATCCTGGACAGTGGAAATCCATACCGTGGAAGTCTATGTAGGCACTGGCGGAGATCATCAGGACGAATTCTTACGTGGAAAGCGCCCCAAGGACCTTCTGCGTGGAAGCATCGTTACTCCTTCCCTGCTTGCATCCATTCTGAATGTAAAATATGTGAACTCCTCTGCACTGCACAGAGTCGAGCAGGAGTTTCAACGCAATGGTGTAAATATCTCCAGACAGACCATGTCGAACTGGATCATCCGGTGTGCTGAGAAATATTTCGCACCGTTTGTGGATCGTATGAAGCAGGAACTGCTGTCCCTGCCGGTGACGCAGTCAGACGAAACACCGACACAGGTGATCGGTGACAGTGACCGTCCGAACAGTAAATGCTACATGTGGGTACACCGTTCCGGGGAGTTCTATAAGGAACGTCCTGTGGTGATCTACGAATACCAGAAAGGCAGGGATCACGAAAAGCCGCTGGAGTTTTACCGGAACTACAAAGGAGTTCTGGTCACGGACAGTCTGGAGCAGTATCATCTGCTGGACAAAAAACTGCCGGGAGTGACAAACGCAAACTGTTGGGCACATGCAAGAAGAGCCTTTGCAGATGCCGTAAAGGCAGCGGATAAAAAGAATCCCCTGTCAGTAAAAAATTCCGTGGCATACCAGGCATTACAAAAGATCGCAGAATTCTACCGGATCGATACCGAACTGAAAGAACTTCCGGCACCGGATCGCCTTACACAGCGGCAGACAAGGATAAAGCCGCTGGTTGAGGATTTCTTTGCGTGGGTAAAACAACAGGCTGCAGAATGTGCGGTGCCTCCGAAATCCAGGACCGGACAGGGACTAAATTTCGTCATCCATCAGGAAAACTATTTAAAGGTATTTCTGACCGATGGGGATATCCCAATCGATAACTCCGCTTCCGAGCGGGCTATCCGGACTTTCTGTATCGGCAAGAAGAACTGGATGTTCCATAACACAGCCAAAGGTGCCAGAGCCAGCGCTCTTGTTTACAGTATTTCAGAAACAGCAAAGCTGAACAATCTGCGCCCATACTACTACTTCAGGCATATCCTCACGGAGCTGCCGAAGTATTGTGACGAAAAAGGAAATATAAATCCGGCAAAACTAGATCAGCTGATGCCCTGGGCAGAGGAACTTCCCGAGGAATGTCGGAAACCACGCCGCTCATAAAAGCGGCGTTAAATTTAAGGGTAGGCGTAGGATTTGACGTTTACGCATATCGTGGGATTATCATCCCACTTTTATGCTCATATCGGGGCGGGTCAAAAAGTCTTTCTCCCACATATGAGCAAGCTCATGTGGGTTTAGACCTTTTGACCCTGGCATCATATACTACACAATACCCTGAGCGGTCATAGCGGCTTCTGAGGTGTCCTCAGATTTACTGGGGTTTTGAGGTCGTTTGTATATCACGTGTATAGAGTGATTGTCGGACAATTTCGATGAACACCTATTTTTGAAAAGATTATAATATATGCAAACAATGATTGAATAAAATGGAATTTGCTATATTTTATCATCTGGCGGATATATTAACCCACTCTTTCATATGATACTAATAAATATCATTATGGGAAATATAGTTTTCTCCCGAAACAATATCTTCTGCAATATAGAAAGGAATACCATACTGCGGTTTATTATGTAACTAATTTGTCTCCGCTTCAATTTTTTGTAATTTTTTCTGAGTTTCATCAACTTCGTTTCCAAATGCATGTATTTTTTTCCTAAGTTCATTCCACTCATTAATAGATATTTTATAGTTTTCACTATGTTCAATACAATCTTCTGGGCATTTTCTCGCTTCTAATTGTCTCATAGTGTCATAATAAAGTATGTATTCCTGTGTCCTACAAACATCTAATTTTTTATGTGCCAATGTATTTCTTGCTTTTACGATTTCACTCAAATACTGTTCTACTGTCACATCATCAAAAGTCAATTCTGAATCATATTCTAACATCTTCGCAAATATTTCATATTTCAAACTAATTGGAAAAAGTTCACTACTTAAGCCAAGAATTTTGTTTATATTTTTTATTCCATCTTTTTCCAAATTAGCAATCTGATCATCAACTTTTTCAGTAAATTCATGTTTTTTTGTCTTTATGTATTCCAATAGTATGTTCGAAATTTCTTGTTTTTGTACCGATGTAAGCTTATCAAATTTATATAAAATATATGACTGTACTGTAAAATCGTTCTCAGAGGTTTGGTCCATAAGATAACCTCGAATATTCGACAAAGACGTCAAACGTCTTGCATTCTTATTAATTAACAAATAACTTTTGTCATCAAAATTATCTCTATTCGCGACATAAACTCCTTCAAATGAACCTATATCTTCTTCTATTATCCTTCGTATCTCACTTTCTTTATCCGACGAATAAAAAAGAATATCTGAGTCCATATTTTTAGCTCTTAAATCTGTTATTAATTGACTACCTACAATTCCAGATGATAATGAATAATCTATGAAAAAGATATCATAAAGTCTAAAACCCTTCTCATTATTTTTTATTTTCTCAAAAAACACATTTACATCTTGTATATAATGAAACTTTAATGAGATTCCATTATCCTCCGCATATGTTTCCAAGATTTCTTTTGTTTCTTCATAGTAGGTTGCTGTATCTTCAACCCACAATATGTTCAAATCGTATCTCATACTTTACCAAACCTCACATGCAATGCAAACCCTTTCTGGGGTTCGGACTCTATCGTCACAGTTCCTTGCAAATCTTTTTCTACAATATCTTTTATATGATACAAACCCACGCCAGTTCCTGTTAAAGTATATCCTTTACCAAACTCAAACAGTTCATTCAAGTCAGCTATATCAGAACTAACACCATCACCGTCATCAATAAAATCTATTGTATATTGTTTTTCATCTTTTCCTAATAAAACTCTTAATTCATTCGCATTATATTTTGTGGAATTGCTAACTACATTATCCAAAATAATAGCAATATTCTGTGGAACGAATTTCATTTCTATTCCCTCAGTATCACTTCGAACGACCTGAACTTTAAGCCTGTCAGAACGATTCAAAATATTCATGGCATATTCTTCTATGAAGTCAAAAAGATTCCCTTCCATAAACTCTTCTTTAGTATTAAATTGTGCCATTGCACTATATTCTAATACAGCCTGCATTCTCGAATTTAAATAAGAAATTTTTTTCAAACAATCCCATGCATCTTCTTCTTTGAATTTTCCTCGTTTTAATTTCATGACATTGTTTTTTACAACTTTAGAAATCGTAGAAGAATTTATGCGTATCATATGCAACCGTTTAGCAAAATTTATTTGATCCTCATCAAGTGAATCTACTAAAAAATGATTTCTTTTCTTCTCACTTCCCAAATGTGCATTTAATAATTCTGCTCTCTTTTCTTGCTCATTTTTTTCTTTTTCCGCTTGTTCTTTTTGTGCAACTGCAGCTTCTCTCTCTCGTTCTGCCTTGATGCGTCTCTCTTCCTCTTCCCTTCTTTCCTTTTCTATTCTCTCAGTTTCCGCTCTTCGAAATTCTTTTTCCTCATTATTTATTTGTGTACCAATATTAGATCTTGCACGAATAAGTGCATTAATAATTGGTTTTAATATATCAATCAATAACTGAACTCTTTCATTGTCTTCAACAAATCCTTGTCTGTTTGAAGTTGCAATATCTCCTAATTCATTATCATCCAATATATCAAAACTGATTTCACCCTCAATATAATTTGCAAATGCCTGTGTATTTTTCACATAATCAAGAAAGTTTTCAACTGCCAATTTATTTCGAACATATAATCTCAGCTGATTCGGTCTATATACTTTATTTTTTAGATATTCCTCATCATTCCACTGTGCCTCTACCTTTTTAATCGATGTATGAATACCAATCCATCCAGTCATACGATATGGCATTTTTTCTTTTGTTAGTGTTCCGTCAGCTTTTATAAAATTTTTCTTACCCTCTATTTCATAATTATTCGCATCTAATACTTGGACTTTTCTAGGAATCTCTGTTATCTCTTCAATTGTACTACCGATTTTTACATACTTAGACAATTTAGATTCTAAATCCACATCAGTATTATTGTAAAAAGCATAAAAATTTTTAAAAGCAATTGATTTTTTTACTTCCTCAAAGCTTATATTATCACCAGCATTATTTATAACACAAACTTCTATTTTTCCCTTTAACTCATCTGTTAAATAAAAATCAGATAGCCTAGCTTTTAATCCTTCTAATGTTTTTACACCAAAATTTGTAAGATTTACATTAGTCAATCTTATTAATGTACCCGTCTGGATTTTTTCCCATTCTTGATAACATTCTATCCCTATATTTGATACTATACACTTATCAAGTTTTGGAATATCCGAATCTTTAACATTCGATGCATCTAAACACCATGCCGTTTCTTTACCGTTTTTCTTTGAAACCAAATAATATTTATTAGACATATATAGAGCAGCTAACTTTCCAATCCCTTTTCTGCCCATTAATTGTTTCTTTATCTCTTCACTTATCTGGTCATCTTCTCGCTTATCTTTCCCAATAAGTACATATTTTTCAGATAAATCATTGTAATCCATTCCTGAACCATTATCAAAAATTTCAATTGAAGCATTTTCTTGATCTATTAAATTTATATAGATTTTTACAGAATCCGCCTGTGCATCTAATCCATTAGCCACCAACTCAGCAATTGCCGTCCAATGATTAGAATACAACCCTTTTCCCAAAAGGCGTAACGCAAAATATGAAAAATTAAAATAAATTGTACTTTCTGTATTCTGCACGATTTCACCCCACTATCCTAAAATTTCCTCCAACTGTTCTGCAAACTTCATCGCTAGTAATGGTGGTACTGCGTTTCCTATTTGTGTTTTTATTTCTCTTTTATTTCCCGTAAATTGAAACCAATCCGGAAAAGACTGAATTCGTGCTCCTTCACGAGGTGTTAAAGCTCGATTTTGTTCATAGTGTATACATCTTAAACCAGATGGCGTTGACATATTATTTGTAATGGTTGTACAGGGTTGATTCGCATATAACCTTCCATATGTATTTTTATATCCAGAGGTTAATCTATATTGCTCTTCTAGTATGCCTTGATCAACCAAAGAATTAATGTAATCCTTTCCCTCCCCTTGGATTACATTATCCATAATTGTCTGTATTTTATCCCCATATACAGCTAAAAAATGTGCGGAAAGTTCAGTATTTGTACCTCGCATCAATCTTTGATAATCATTTTCCGGCTGTTCCTCTCCATATTCATGAATATTTTCTCCAGATGCAATATGCGGCAAATCCGATATAGCCTCCTCCAAAGTTAATTGTTCTGGCTCTACTTCTAATTGATTAAAATCCCACTCTATATCTAAGTCATTTCTAATGCCAATAATAAATACTCTTTCTCTATGCTGTGGAACTCCGTAATTCACAGCATCTATTGTATCATACACAATATTATATCCTAATTCTTCATTGATATTCTCAAACATATTTTTTATATTATCAATGACCAAATTCCCTTTTTCATCTTTCATTGATAACATTCCTTTTACATTTTCAAATAGAAACATTCTAGGTCTAATTATTGACAGCATCCTATAATATTCATTATACAATTTTGCTTTATCATCATATACTCTACGACCAATAGTACTATAGGATTGACACGGCGGACCTCCTATAATTAAATCAACCTCTTCTTCTCCTATTAATGCTCTGACCTGTTCTTCTGTTAATTCCTTTATATCTTGATTAATCATATTAATATCCGGGAAATTAATACGAAACGATTCTGCTGCCGCATGATCATATTCATTCGCAAAAATAATATTACAATTTTCATTTCTAACAAATGTGTTATTTTCTCTATTATAGTAGAAACCAAAGGTTAATCCACCTGCTCCTGAAAATAAATCAACAATCCTCATTTGCGACACCTCAATCCAAAATGTGCACAATACACCTAGTATATTTATACTATACCTTGCCACGTTTTTTATCAAGAAAAATCTTCATTTTGTGATATTAACATTATTATCAGCCATATAAAAAGCAGATATTACAAACACTCTGCAATACCTGCTCATTTTAGTTTGTTATTAAATTTATAACCGACTCCCCAAACCGTCTGTATGTAAACTGGCTTGCTTGGGTTATCTTCTATCTTTTCCCGTATGTTGCGAATATGACTCATGACAATATTGTAATCGACGGAATATGGTTCTTTCCAAACACTATCATATATCTGCTCTTTGCTAAACACTCTGCCTGGATTGTTGGCTAACAACAATAGAATTTCAAACTCAGTATATGTCAGTTCAATCTCATTTTCCTCACGAACCACGTTCCGCTTATACTTGTCAATACAAAGTCCTTCAAATTGAAGTATACCTTTATCTTCATATTCCAAAATCTCTGTTCTATTACCTATACACGACAAAATACGGGTAAGAGTATCCTCTTCATTCTCCTCAAATGTTAATAATAAAACTTTCACATTTTTATATCTCTCCTACCAACTATGCATCATAATTCGTTGATTGTTGCCGTAATTGCCATATTGCGGATACGTTTTGCTGGAGCATATATCGCCACAATACATGAGAAAGCAACCAGTAAAAGTACAATTGCAATAGCAGTAAAAGGAATATTCCATGAACCGCCAAAATGAGTAATAACAACCTTTGCATAAATCAGATAGTGAAGTAGCAGCCCAAGTACAATTCCGGCAGCTGTGCCGCAGATAGCATATGTGACTGCTTCAGCAGTTATCATCTTCGCAACCTGCCCGCTTCCCATACCAACAGCACGCATAGCTCCATATTGCTTTATCCTTGCAGATACACCCATGGAAATACTGTTTGTAATATTCAGCACCGTAATCAGAGAAATGATTGCCAGAAAGCCATATGATGCAATTCGGAATACCCAATAAGAACCGTTGATGTCACTATTTTCTTCCCGGTTATCTACAAATAAATAATCGCCCGCCAAATCACGAATTTTACTTACTGCCGCCTCCGATACATCTTTTTTCAATACTACACTTATCATAGCAAATCTGCACTCTCCCGTCAGACGCATAAAGGTTTTTTCCGAGCAGACCACAGTCGGTGCACCGCTGACACTTCCTACACCCTTGGAAGTAACGCAGACAATCTCAAGTTCTTGGTTTCCAATCTTAATTTTATCCCCGACATCCAAACGGTTATCTTGATTATATACTGCCATCGCATAATTCCCATCTTCATAAACTCTTGATATATCACCGCTGATTACTGACTTCTTGAATGTATCAAGCAGAGTCTTATCATGGGAAAACAAATCAATTTCTGTTTCATTGCCATTAACCTCAACGGATAATGCTGTGCGTGTCATCATACCAAAAGCCGATTCTACGCCCTCTATTTCAGCTATTTTTTCCGGAAGATTCCCATCCAAAGAATTCGTGTCATCTTGGCTTGCAATTGTAATATCCGGTGTGAATTTGCTGGTCACTGATGGGAGAAGCTTATGCACAAGATCAAGGCAGGCAGAAAATGCCAAAAAAAGCACGATCATAAGTGCGAAGGATCCTGTCATAAGGAATAAATTTTTCTTCGTGCCGGTTGCATGATGGATGCCCAGTGATGTTTCAACTTTTAAAAATCTTGTTTTGGCTGCATGATTAACATTTTTAGACATATCTGCATTGCCAGATACCGCCGCAACCGGAGAAACCATAGCTGCTTGCTTCGCCGGAGAATGGGCTGCAATAAATACAGTAATGACACCAACTAAAGCGCCGCAAAGAATACCGTTTATACTTACCGCAAAAAGTGGCATATCAACCCATTCACCTTTCACAAAAAACCTTAAGATTGCACATAATATCCAACAGGTCACTATCCCTAATACACAGCCCATCGGGATTGCCGTTTTACACCAGTTTAGTGCTTCAAGCCTGACAAAACGGATTATCTGCTGCTTGCTTGCACCAATACAACGCATCATACCGAAAAACTTTGTCCGTTGTGCCACATTGCTATTCATACAGCTTGAAATCATAAATACACCTGCAATCAATATAATAACAAAACAAGCCACTGCCAATGGATAAAGTCCATTTACACTTTCGTTACTGCTGGCTCCCAACATTCCTAAAACAGCTGTATTCTCCTTTACATTTTCGGCAGTCAGATTATATTGTTGCATTATATCTGCAATCGTTTTCTTCAGACCGTTTTCATTTTGGAAACGAATGTAGAATTGAGATGCAGACTCTATACCGTTAAGCCTACGGATTTCGTCAAAAGCCTTCCGATTCATAAACACACAGCATCCACCAATAATATCGTTATACTCTGTATCATCCTCATAAAATCCGGAAATGGTATATTTAACGTCTCCCATAGGAGTATCTAAAGTAATTTCATCTCCAATCTTTACACTAAAAAGTTCTTTTGCATCAGCACTAAGAGCAACTTCATTTTCATTCTGCGGGTACACTCCCTCTGTCGGATACTTCATAATATCTGTAATGTAGCTTTCCTCAATGCCATATAAAACTGCATTTTTACCATCTATGTAATAATTCTGTTCTGCATCGGTATTTATCTCATCGTACCAAGAAGAAACTGCAACTCCAGAGTTCTTTCTAATCTGTTCTGCTTCATCCTCCGAAACATTTTGTAAAGCAATATGCCAGTCTCCATGATTATGACGCATTGCTGTTGTTTCTGCATCCGTCCACATATCAGCCATAGAGAAGATAGATGTTACGAGAAACACCGCAAGAATGATACAAATTCGTGTCATTCGACTCTGACGTTTATGTACTTTTGCAGAGATGGGCACAAGACTTAAATAACTTCTCATTCCCTACACCTCCCGAAATCAGTTAGTACACCATCTGATACCTGCAATACACGATCTGCAGTCTGTGCGATGCTGCGATTGTGAGTAATCATGATGATAGTCTGTTCGTATTTTTTCGATGCCTCTTTCAGCAATGCAATGACCTCACTACTGTTCTGTGTGTCCAGATTTCCTGTCGGCTCATCAGCGAGTATGAGTGACGGTCTGGTAATAAGTGCTCGTCCAATCGCTACTCTCTGCTGTTGACCACCGGATAACTGGCTCGGCAAGTGATTTCTGCGCTCCTGCAAATTCAGAACAGTAAGCAGTTCTTCCAGATACTTCTTGTCGGGTTTCTGATAATCAAGAAGTACCGGAAAAATAATATTCTGCTCTACAGTAAGCTCCGGAACAAGATTGAACGCCTGAAAGATAAAGCCAATATTTCTGCGCCGGAACACAGTAAGTTTTCGATCATTCATGGAGAAAATATCCTTTCCATCAATCATTACCTTTCCCGACGTTGGCGTGTCCAGAGCACCAATCATGTTTAGGAGTGTACTTTTTCCAGAACCAGACTCCCCGACAATCGCTACATACTCACCTTTTGGAACGGAAAAACTGACATTTTTCAATGCCTTCACAGCGGTCTCTCCGCTGCCATAGGTCTTACAAATATTATTGACCTCTAATAAGTTCATAGTGCAAACACCTCTTTCTCAATGATTTTAATATTAGGCAGGTTGACTTTGCCCCTGTCCTATGTCTGAAAGAATAGCACATGAATATTACTGCAAGGCTACAGTCAGCCTACAATTTTGTAGGAATCAGAAAATTCATTGTGAAAGTCGTCCCTCTGCCCAATTCGCTGTCAACCTCAATGGAGCCGCTATGTGCTTCAATGATTGCTTTTGCCAAAGGCAGACCGAGTCCAATTCCTTGCTTATCCTTTGAAAAACGGCTACGATAAAACCTCTTGAAAATATGGTGTAAATCCTCCGGGTGAATCCCGTAGCCGTTATCTTTTATAGAGATTTGAACGGCATTGGATAAAGCTTTCCATTCAATGCGAACTGTATCCCCATTTGCTGTATAGTCGAGCGCATTTTTTACAATATTATCTATGGCTTCGATCAGCCAGTCACGGTCACAAAGGAGTGAAATATCCTCTGATCCAGACAAAAGGATTTCCTTCTGTTCCTGTCTGGCCCTATATGCAAAATGCAGTTCAACATCCTGCATCATATCAGCTACGCTCTCCATACTTTTCTCAATCACAATGGAGCCGGCATCCAGCTTTGTAATCTTTAAAAGACTTTGAACCAATGTTTCAATACGATCAAGTTCCTGTTCTGATAGTGTGGCAAATTCTTTTATGTTTGGCAGTTCCTCCGTTTCATCCTGCAACAAACCATTATAAATATTCAGTGCTGCCAACGGCGTTTTCAATTGATGCGATATATCAGATATAGTATTTTTCAAAAATTCCTTTTCCCTTGCTTCATTCGCTGCATGGGCGTTTAACACCGCAGCTAGTGAATTTATTGAATGGAATAATCTATATAATTCGCCCTCATCATCACATTCAATACGGGCATTTACATTTCCTGCAAGATAAGAATTAATCTGTGATACCGCATCCTCCAACATTTTGTTTTGTCTGAGAAAATACAAAAAACAGACCATCAAAATTGCAAACGTTGTCAATAAAGAAAGTAACAGTACCCAAAAAGAAAATTTCTCATACAGCACCCAAATCAATACTTCCGTCAGGACAAGGAAATTTACAAGAACGACCATTATTGCAAGAAAAAAATGTTTTATGTCTTTATTTACAAATATTTTCATAGAACACCTCAACCCAAAACATTCCACTTATAGCCCATACGTCGTACCGTTAATAACATTTGCGGTTCACTCGGATTATCCTCAATCTTCATTCTCAATCTGCGCATATATACAGTAAGCGTACTGCTGTCAATATAGTTACCCTCACAATCCCACAGCTTATCCAGTATCTGTTCCTTTGTAAGTACCACATTGGGATTTTTCATGAACAAACAAAGCAGCTTATATTCTGCGGCAGTCAAATCAATCAGCTTCTCATTTTTGAATACTTGTCCCTGCAGCAAAAGCACCTTAATTCCATTTGATTGCAGTTCTGTATCAGTTGAATTAAAGTCCTTTGCTCTCCGAAGCAAAGCATTTATTCTTGACACCAAAACTCCCAACTTAAATGGTTTTGTGATGTAATCATCACCACCAATATCCAGCCCCATAATAATATTCATTTCCTCGTCAGAAGCAGTCAAAAAGATAATCGGCACTTTTGAAACTTGTCTAACTTTTTTGCAAAATTCAAAACCTGTACCATCGGGCAAAGATACATCCAAAACCAGTAAATCATACTTGCCCTCACCCCATAACTCATTTGCTTCTTTTAGTGTTCTGGCAACGGCTAATTCAAATCCCTGCTTTCTAAAAGCAAAGGAAAACCCGCTAATCAAACTTAAATCATCTTCAAGCAGTAATATTTTACTCATGTTTATTTTCCTTTCTTCTACCATCCTTAGGTTTTTGCGCTGATTTGGGTATCAGCCAAACCGTTCCCATCTTTACAGCACCGGGAATACGTCCGGCAGAGCAATAATAATTTATCCACCGAGGTGTTACACCCCATTTTTCACTAGCTTCTTTTAATGTCATATAATCCATATCTATCCCTCCGAATGTTATTATAATTCGCTCTTTCGAATAATACAATATTATGTATAATGACAAGTTCTCCACCCATGAGTGCCTAAAACAAACTTAGTGCTTTCTTTTTCTTTGTTTAGAATATACGCTCCGCAACATCCTTGTTATTTTCAAGTTATTTATTATGTATCAACGGCTGCTTCTTCAACATCGCCTTCTGCGTCCTCCACACCTCGTCCATAATCGCTTTCACTTCTGCCATATCCTCTTCATAAACATTCCCGGTACTGTTAATTCTCTTCGCAATCTGATTCAGATTTCCGCTGATTTTTCCAAGCGTTTCGTTATACTGTCTTAGGTAAGAATAATCCACATCATAAACAAATCCAAAAAGTATCAATGTCCTGATATAATCCGAAGCACTCTTCCTCTTAGACAGTTCCACCTTTCTGTCCAGGATATATTTCTCATTATCACTCAAATAAATTTTCAGTTCTTTTTTCCTCGTTCTATTGGCTCTATCCTTTGCCATATCGCTCCATCCTTTCTCATAATTTTAAGGGTTAGGGAATTCTCCCTGAACAATAAATTTGAGCATTTCTTCTTTAAGAGAAATCGCTCATTTTATCGCCTGTGTGGGAACACAGGCAGTGCTTGCTAAGTTAGTTTTTGTCCTTTTCCGAATCTATTGCCTTTTGTTCTTTCTGATCCAGTTCAGCCAAGCGATTCTGCACCATTTCCCGTAAGTTCGGCAATGCACTTCCTATGTTCACTTCTGTTCTTTTCCGCCTTTGGATGGCTTGGTAGATTTCTGCAAATCTTGCTCGGTCAGCAACGATATTTTCCGACAGGCAAATATTCTGAAACCCTAGGCGCTTTACGACTTCTCTGGTAACTTCATCAAAACTTTCCATTGCAGCTTGCTCCTGATACATTCCGTAATGCCCGATTGCTCTGCTGACTTTCTCCCATCCTTCGCTCCAATCAGAAATCGATGGACTTACCAGCTCTGTATAAATATCCCGCAGTTCTGCGACGGTCGGCTTGAATTTATTTGTCAGCATATATTGTTGGAGTGCCTTTGATAATATATGATAGTCCAGATCATGTAACAAGGCGTACCACACGTCCAACGCTTCTTCCGTCCCAATAAAATCTTCTCCATACATTGCCTGCATGGCTACAACTAATGTTGCAAATTCCTGTTTAGTCACCAAAAACACCTCCCGTACTTTGTATTTTTTCACGCTCCAACCATGAACTTACATTGCTTCCGCTTTTCTTTTCCTTTTCCTTTTTTTCTTTCACTGGAAAGAAATCCGTCCAGCCATTCTGAATTGTCTGCTTAATAATTGCCACTTGTTCTACTGGAGAATTCGATAAACTTTCCAGTTTATCAATGCAATAACCGATTGCTTTCCCCTTCACTTCCTTGCCATTTTCTTTTCGATATTCCAGGTAAGAAAAAAACATACTATTCAGCACCGTATCAGCAAAGTAAGAAGGAATTTCCTCTATCTCTGGTTCTCCCTCTTTCTTTGGCTTCTTCTCTTCCTTTTTACTATTCTCTATCTCTGTGCTACTGGAAATTTCGGTGGTGTTACCTTCCGTTACTGTTGCATTACATTGTAACGCCGCCTGCTCTTTTTCCTTTAGCAGCTTTTGATTCGCCCTATGATTTCTGACTCTGGCTGCTGAAGCGCTCTCACTGCCAACCATATCCTCCAAATACAATAACTGTAATGATTGGTCATCCAAGAACACAGCCGCATGATATTGGCACAAAGCAGAAATCGTCAGCTTCACAAGTGCCGGCTTTTCTCCCGTATCCAATGCTATTTCTTCATGTAAAGACGGCAAAATATTCTGATAGTAAATAATCCCTTCTGTGTTAATCGCCTTTAACAACAGTTTCAGATAAAGCAGGACAATACTATCTCCCTCAGGCAAAGTTCGCAGTTGTTTGATGATCAGTTCCTGAAAGAAGCTGACCTGCAATTTCAACCAGTAATATCGTTTTCCTGCCATTTAGCATTTCCCTCCGCCCTGAATAAACGCATCCAACATACTTCTGTAAATGATGTAATGATAGCGGCTCTTTCCATCCTTCTTAATGGCATAGCCGATTGGCAGCCTCTCCTGTCTCATCAAAAACTGCAAGGTCACAACATCCATGTTAAGCAGTTTTGCTGCCTCTTTTGTCGTAACTCGTTCCATTAGCGTTCCTCCTCTCTATGTGTTTCCTCTTTGCCGCTTCTGACCTTCCTAATTGCCGAATTCAGCCGTTCAAGCTGTTTCCCCTTCAAATCCTTCCTTAGCCATCTGCAAAGCGTAAATTCGGAAATTCCCATTGCTTCCGCCACTTCCCACTGCTTTACCTGATTTTGCTTCATCAGCAGTTTTACTTCATCTTTTTTCACTTGTTTCTCCTCCATATTTTTGTTGACATTGTTGCTGTTGTTGTCTATACTAATTATGTACTATATAGTACATATAAATAATTCTGTTTCTTATATGGTACGAGCAAATATGATGTGTAAATGAAAGGAGTACATGAAAAATGCTGACAAATCAAGATGAAATCCGAGAACGGATCATTCAAATCCGAAAAGAAAGGGGGTTATCACAGAACCAACTAGCAAAAGACTTTGGGATTTCCAGAACGCATTACTGTAATGTAGAAAATGGTAAGAAGCCTGTAACAGAAAGCTTTCTCAAAGTGCTAGCCAGCGGTTACAAAATACCTATGGAAGCGTTTATTCCTAATGAAAATGGAGATTTGATGCAATATTGCGAATGCACCAATGATTTTGTGAATGCGATTATCAATGACTATTTCAATTCTTTTGAAATACGCAAATACTACATTAACAAATATGAACAGCCTTATTACGGTGTTCTCTCCTATCTGCATGATATCGGCTATACGGTTGAATATGAACTTCTTCAGGAAGCCCATTTACAGGATTCCTTCGTTTCAGAAACCGGATCTGTTGATGTAAAAGAAATTGCTGAAGACGGCGTGATCCATGTCTATTCAAATGAGACAGGCAAAGACGTTGCCCAGATACCCTTAACCAAACTGGCCGAACTGGAAAAAGAAGTAAAAGATTTTGTAGAATATAAGCTCTCTGCGTACAAGGTGGCTAATCCTACCAAACGTTCTGACCTGCTTCCGAAGTCCATTTATGCTTTTGATATTCCGAATGAAATTGCAAGAGTAAAACGCTACAAAGAATATGCAGAGTATTGCCTTAAACAATTAGAACAAATGCAGAAAGAAGGTTAGATATGAAGTTACCAAACTCTTACGGCAGCGTAATCAAGCTTGGTGGCAAACGGCGAAAGCCCTACGCTGTCCGTATCTCAAAACTTGTGGAAGACGATACCGGGAAGGTCAAGCGAAAATACACCTACCTGGCTTATTTCTCCAAACCGGAAATGGCTTACACCTATCTTGCTGAATACAATAGCGGAGCCGTTGTTCCAGAGCATATGAAATACTCGGACTCGCCTACTTTCGCAGAGATGTACGAGAAATGGAAGAAATACCGAAAATCGCTTAAAAACCAGATTAGTGATTCCACATGGCGAAATTATGAGATTGCTTTTCATCATTTCAGTGAACTGCATGACCGCAAATTTATTTCCATCAAGACAAATGATCTGCAGCAATGCTTAAATGCCTACAATCACAAATCGCAGACTACGATTTCTTCCATGCGAGCCGTCCTGAAGGCTATGTATCAATATGCTAAACTGAATGAATACATAGACAGGGATTTAACAGAAGGTCTCGTTTATGAATGGACAAATTCTACAGAGCAGATTCATGACAGGTATTCCGATGAAGAGATTAAAACACTCTGGTCGAAGCTATATGAAATCAACAATGTAGATATTATCTTGATTATGATTTACACCGGCTTGCGACCAACCGAGCTGTTGGAAATCCAGACGGAAAATGTCCATTTAGACGAAAAGTACATGGTAGGTGGCATGAAAACCGAAGCCGGGAAAGACAGAATTATCCCACTGAACGATAAGATTATCCCTCTCGTCAAGAACCGCTACGACCCAAACAAGAAATACCTGATTAATAACAAGTTTGGAAATCATTACACCTACGGAACCTACATGAATGGCAATTTTAACACGTGCATGGGAAAACTCAAAATGAAACACCTGCCCCACGATGGCAGACACACCTTTGCTTCACTCATGGACAGTGCCGGAGCAAATGACGTGTGTATCAAATTGATTATGGGACACAGTATGAAGAACGACACCACTAAGGGAACTTACACCCATAAGACTTTAGAAGAACTTCTTGCAGAAGTGAACAAGATATAAAACAATAAATCGAGACTGATTGCTGGATACACTTATGATGTTTCTGATGATAAACATTACACTCATATTCAGCCTGAATCATCTTGATAAGCACTGGATGAATGCTTCAAAAAGCATCCAAAATCAGTAAAAACGAGTGTATACCACCTGTATATCACTTGTGTACCACGTGTATATAACGACCTCAAAATAACGTAAATTATCTTCTATTTATGAATATTCTGACAATTCTTTTGCCTTATCAATACATAAAGAAAAGTCCCATAAACACTGGGTTTACAGGACTTAACCATATCTTATATTATCTTAGAAATTCTTAATTAGCATACACCCTGTGCTGTCATAGCATCTGCAACCTTCAGGAAGCCTGCGATGTTCGCACCTGCTACGTAGTTGCCTTCCATACCGTACTTTTTAGCTGCATCATCCAGATTATGGAAGATGTTCACCATGATGTTCTTCAGCTTGGCATCTACTTCTTCGAAGGTCCAGGAAAGTCTCTCACTGTTCTGGCTCATCTCCAGAGCGGAGGTAGCAACACCGCCTGCGTTGGATGCCTTGCCGGGGCAGAACAGAACGCCATTCTTCTGGAAGTACTCAGTAGCTTCCATGGTGGTAGGCATATTAGCGCCCTCTGCTACAGCGAATACGCCGTTAGCTACCAGCTGCTTTGCATCCTCCAGATCCAACTCGTTCTGGGTTGCGCAGGGAAGAGCTACATCACACTTAATAGTCCATACACCGTGCTCACCGTTCTTCTTCTCATGATACTGTGCACTGGGTCTTGCTGCTGCATACTCAGTCAGTCTTGCACGCTTAACTTCCTTCACTTCACGTAACAGCGCTACATCGATTCCTTCGGGATCATAGATCCAGCCGGTAGAATCGGAACAGGTAACTACCTTTGCACCTAACTGCTCTGCTTTCTGGATAGCGTAGATCGCTACATTGCCGGCACCGGATACAGTAACAGTCTTGCCTGCGATATCCTTGCCATTGCACTTTAACATCTCCTCTGTCAGATACAGCAGACCGTAACCGGTTGCTTCGGTTCTTGCCAGGGATCCACCGTAGCTTAAGCCCTTACCGGTCAGAACACCTTCATACAGGCCGGTCAGTCTCTTGTACTGTCCGTACATATAACCGATCTCTCTTGCGCCGGTACCGATATCACCGGCAGGAACATCGGTGTCTGCTCCGATATATTTGTAAAGTTCTGTGATGAAGCTCTGGCAGAAAGCCATGATCTCTCTGTCGGATTTGCCCTTGGGATCGAAATCGGATCCACCCTTACCACCGCCGATCGGCAGACCGGTCAGGGAGTTCTTGAAGGTCTGCTCAAAACCAAGGAACTTGATGATACCTAAGTTTACAGAAGGATGTAAACGTAAACCGCCCTTGTAAGGTCCGATCGCAGAATTGAACTGTACACGGAATCCGTTGTTTACCTGTACCTGACCCTTGTCATCCACCCAGGGTACGCGGAACAGGATCTGTCTCTCGGGAGTTACGATTCTCTCCAGCAGAGCGTCCTTACGATATTTTTCCTCATTTGCCTCGATCACAACACGAAGAGATTCCAGAACCTCTTTGACTGCCTGATGGAATTCGGGCTGTGCGGGATTTTTGGCCACTACCATATCAAATACTTCATCAACATATGACATCTGAATGTCCTCCTTCAATTGGTATACAGATTCATGACAACCGGGTTGCCATATGCTTTATTATAAAACGACTTTTTTAATTGTACAATAAACTTTATCCCACTAAATCATAAAAGTTTTGACCGTTTTTCTGTATAATTTGCACAATAAATTATACAAGTATACAATCTGTGCGTTATACTGTTCGTCATTTTACCAAAAGTGTGCTATAGATATTCTTTCAGGGCCCGAATGTTACTGTTTTCCATGGCGATAAGTTCCTTCGCCAATGCCCTGCTGGAAGTATCCGCCATCTCTTCGTTATGCGCCAGTACTTTCTCCATCTCCAGAACACCGTTATTGCTTCCCTTTATGATCATTTCCGCTATATGTCCCGTGCCGGTATTTAGAAGTGTATTGTATCCGATGCCCATCTTAAGCATCATATTCTCTATAGCATTCGTGCGATAAATCTGTGTTTTGCCTTCTACCAGTTTCTGCACTGCTCTGTCATGCAGCCTGGAATATTGCAGCTCCTGGTCTGCCACTGTCGCAGCCAGACGGTCATCGTAGATTTTATCCGTAACAGCATCCAGTGCTTTCATCGCCATTTCCGTATTACGCTGTATTTCCCGATAGATGTTAATTTCCTGTTTGTTCATCAAAAAAGCTCCTTACCGTTTTTGGTAAGAAGCTTTCCCTGAAAATATTTATTTTATTCGTGCAATACGAATTGTTCCGCAGCTACGCTGCTTCCACAATTCTACCTACATTCGGATTCCGCTGATTTGCTGACGCAAATCGCTTCTTCCTCATGTAGGTGCGATTTTCTTAAGTTCATAAGTCGCCGTATGCAAGCATCCGCGAGCTTATGAACTTAGAAAATCTATTGCACATACTCGCTCTTCACATATCCGATCTGTCCGTTGTATTTGATCTTGCTCCAGTCGCCTTCTGTGCCTACCAGCTCTGCGGAATCACCGCCGGAGAGAACTCCCAGTCTGTCTGCTGTCTCGCTGGCCGATGCACGCACGTTAATATTGGTGGTGGCAGTAACTGTTCCGATGGTCTCAGTTCCCGCTGCACTCTCCGCCAGCTGCAGGAACTCTGTCTTGATGTAGCCTTCCTTGCCTTCGTAATCCACCTTGGTCCAGCCGTTAGGACGCTGTTCCAGAACCTGCAGCTTCGTACCGCCGGACACCTTGCCCAGTTTATCTGCCTGCTCACTGTCAGAGCTTCTGACATTCACGGTTGTGGTGGTGGTTACATATTGAGGTCCCTGATCCTCTGCCTCCTGCTGTTCGCCGTTTTCCGTCTGGGTATCCTGTCCGTCCGTGCTGCCTTCCTCTGTTCCGGCTTCTGCGACCTGCGTCTCTCCGGCCACCTGATTGGCAAGCTTCTCGCCTACCGCAATACTTACCTGAGAATCCAGTTCACTGATATACTGCAGCACCTCCGGATGGTCCACCATAAGTTCATTATATTCCACGGTAATCTTATTATTGAATTCCACAACATCATCCTGCGTGCTGACAGTCTTGATATATTCATTTACTTCTTCACTGTTCTCACCACGCTTAATATACAGTCCGCCCTGATCGTTGGTACAGATATAGAGTGCCTGATATCCGGGAACCTCTTCTTCGTGACCCACAAAAGAGATCTTGTAATACACATAGGCGATCACAGACCCTTCCTCCGGTCCCGTCTTGGTATATATTTCCAAAGTAGGATAATAGTCAATATACTGAGACAGTTCTACATAACGATACATATCCTTATCCGAGATTTCATCGCATACGGAACGAAGTGTCTCTTCATCACCTGTCGCCATGGCATTATAATACGTTGCGATCAGTGTATAAATCGCACCTTCTTCGTTGGCCACCAACGGCACTTCCTCCGTCGCCGTCTCTGTTGCCGTCTCACTGGCTGCGGATGCGATCTCTGCCTCCTGCTGTGCCTCTTTATGCCGGTTACTCAGGCTCAGGCTTACGGATACGGTAATAGCCACCGCCACTACAACTACTGCCGGAAGCACGACCTTATTATGTTTTATGATATAATTGCCGATGGAATGTATTTTCTCTTTCCACATATATAGTCCTTTCCGAATTCTGAAATATTCCTTGAATTGCAAAAAGCCGCAAGCGGCTTCTCTCATCTCTCTCCCTATAATCAAGGTGATGTAAATGCATCCGACAGGAATCGAACCTGCATTAAAGGCGTCGGAGGCCTCCGTTCTATCCATTAGACTACGGATGCAAATATTACAAATTTGTTACATCACCTCGACTATAATATCATAAAACCCTACACATGTCCAGTTAAAATTAAAGTATTTTTACACAGCGCTCCTGCCTGCTGTATAAATAAAGTTGATCCGACAAAATCTCTTCCGGAGTCAGCTCCGTGCTGTTTACCTCGACGATCATCTCCTTCAGCTCCTCCGCACTCCGTCCCTGATCTACCGGAAGCAGAATAAATTCATGAACCGAACTGGGAATCAGATAATAATCCCCATCCACCCGTTTAGCCAGCTGCTCCAGCACTTTCGGGTATAAAATGCAGCAGGCACCGTATGTTTTCCCGGCATTTGTCAGGATCAGCATGGGAATCTCCCGTGCCAGATGTTGTCTTACATCTGCCTGAAGCTCCTCCAGCAGTTCCTCCAATGCACTTTCCATCGGCATAATGTCGCAGGGAAAAAGTCTGGGAGTATTTTTCACAGCACAGGCAAACAATTCTCTGTCCGTCACATTCCATGCGGACATATGGTTGTTGTAAATAGGGATCATTCCGTTCTGCACTCCATTGCCATCGTATGCATAGTAAAAACAGGCAGCCAGATCCAGAACGGGAATATATGGCACTTTTTCCAGGAAGCTTCGGTTTTTATCACGATTGATCAGCCGGAAGCATATCCTGTCTTTTACTTTTTCAAAATCCGTGAAAAATGAGATATCGATCTGTTTTCCCACGGCATCTTCTCTGTACACCGTAACGATCTTCCGGATAATATCCGCAAATGTCACACCTTCCTCATAGGCCTTTAGAAAAGAATTCAGGTATATGGTGGGCATCATGTTTTCCTGCGCCCTGCGAATCATAAGTCCCTGCAGGATCACTCCATTATTCTTCTGTACTTCTCTTAATTCTACGCTGTATTCCTCTCCAAGCGCCTCACTGACTGCACGCTGTACTTTTGTTCTGAAAATGGTCATTTCCATATAAATACCTCCATGTATCTCCGAAAGCGCTGTCTCCCCAGACCGGCTTTTACCCATGTGGTATTTCAAATTGCAACAAAAAAGGCAACAAGTACACCTTCGAAAAAAAGGTCACTCATTGCCTTACAGGTCTTATGCTCGGATATCAGTGATTATGCACGAGACAGATACTCACCGGTTCTGGTGTCGATCTTGATCTTGTCACCCTGGTTAACGAACAGAGGTACAGCTACGGTAGCTCCGGTCTCAACGGTAGCAGGCTTGCTGGCACCGGTAGCGGTATCGCCCTTGAATCCAGGCTCAGTCTCTGTGATCTCCAGTTCTACGAACAGAGGAGGCTCAACGGAGAATACGCTGCCATTGTGAGAGCAGATCTTGCACATCTCGTTCTCTTTTACGAACTTCAGTGCATCGCCTACGGTCTCAGAATTCAGTGCAACCTGATCGTAAGTCTCGGTATCCATGAAGTAGTACAGATCACCATCTTCATACAGATACTGCATATCCTTTCTATCAATACGCGCCTGAGGGCACTTCTCAGTAGGACGGAAGGTCTTCTCAACTACACCGCCACTCTTGATGTTCTTCAGCTTGGTTCTAACGAATGCTGCGCCCTTTCCCGGCTTAACATGCTGGAATTCGATAATCTGGTAAACATTGTTATCATACTCAATGGTAATACCATTTCTGAAATCACCTGCAGAAATCATAATGTATTCCTCCTAATATTTTCACGTCATAATTCTTTAATATTTTAATATAAAAGCATACATATTTCAACTACTTTTGAATATTTTTTTCAAATTTCTCTTAAGAAATCAATTGCCTGAAGATATCCGTCCAGTCCCTGGCCGTAGATCTGCTTATTACATACCGGTGCCGTCACGGAAATCTTGCGAAATTCTTCTCTGCGTGTAATATCGGAAATATGGACTTCCACTTTCGGAATATCCACGCTTGCCAGTGCGTCCCGGATAGCATAACTGTAATGAGTATAAGCTCCCGGATTAATTACAATACCGGTTGTTCCATCAAAATAGGCTTCCTGGATCCTGTCGATAATGGCTCCTTCATGATTGCTCTGGAACGTCTGGATCTCATCCCCGGTCTCCTTTGCCTTTTTGTCGATCAGATCCAACAGATACTGATAATCCTGCGTGCCATAGATTTTTTTCTCCCGGATTCCCAGGAAATTCAGGTTAGGGCCGTTGATCACTAAAATTTTCATTTTCTTCTCACGCTCCTTTTTCTTCGGTGCTTCTTTCAGCTTACGAAGCTGCAGCTGCAGTTCCTCTGCCAGTTCATCAGAGTATCCCCTATTTGCATCCAGGATGATATCTGCACATTCCGTATAGATTTTATCCCGTACTGCTAACAGTTCCCGGATTCTTCCAAGCGGATCCTCACATTGCAACAGCGGTCTTGTGGTATCATTTTTGAGTCTCTCATAGACTACTTCAGGTGACACTCTTAAGTATACCACCGTTCCACATTGATGCAACAGGGGACGGTTCACCGGATTGACCGGGGTTCCTCCGCCTACGGACAGAATGTACTCGTATTTTCTACTGCCGCATTTGCGTAAGACTTCCGTCTCCAGTTCCCGGAAATAGGTTTCCCCATCATCCGCAAAAATCTCCGAAATGCTCCTGCCTTCCTGTCTCTCAATCATTTTATCCGTATCTTCCACCGGCATCCGCAGCAGATAGGACAGCTTTAATCCCAGTGTGGTTTTCCCCGATCCCATAAAACCGATCAGGACGATATTCCTGCGCTTGTGCTTCATTTTATTTTCCGTCCTCTGTCTTTTTTGCTTCCTGCATCCGTTCATAGACTTTGTCTGCCAGCCACGATTCGACCTTGCAGCCTGTCCACAGTTCAAACGCAATAATTCCCTGGTACAGCAGCATCTTCGCTCCGTTGTAGGCCTTACCGCCCTGTGCCTCCACCAGCTCCATAAACCGGGTCTTCGGCGGATTGAAGATCAGATCGTAACCGGTATGTACTTTTTCATAAAATGCAGGATCCTCGATCACGGCCGCATCACAGTGGGGATACATGCCCACACTGGTGGCCTGTATTGCAAGATATTGTTTTCCTGCCGGAAGTGTGTCATACGCATCCACAGACATTGCTTTCGCAAATTTCCTGCCGGCGATACGATTGACTTCGTCCGCCACCTCCTGTGCTTTCTGCACCGTACGGTTGAGAAGGATTGCTTCCCTTGCTCCCTTATCCAACAGCAGCATGGCTACGGCTCTCGCCACACCGCCGGCACCCAGGATCAGGACTTTTTCGCCCTTCACCTTCACACCATCTTCACACATGGCGCGGTACAATCCGGGCATATCGGTGTTATATCCCTTATAGCCTGTCTCGGTCCGTACCAGAGTATTCACCGCTCCGATATTCTCTGCCAGCGGATCGATGTCCGTCAGATACGGGATCACATCACTTTTATAAGGAACCGTCACATTTAAACCCAGCAGATTCAGCGCAAAGGCTCCCTTTACAGCATCCTCCAGTCTTCCGTTCTCCACATGGAATGGGACATATGCCAGATTCTCTCCAAGCACCATGGACAGAGTATTATGGATCACCGGTGACAGCGTGTGCTCCACCGGGTTGCCGATCAGTCCACAGGTTCTGGTATAACCATTGATATCATTCAGCATTTTACTTTCCTTTCCGGCGGCATTCTCTATGGTAGAAAAACAGCACTATTTTTTCTAAATATCTCTTCAGTACGATCTGGATCTCTTCCTTAGGATGGATGGGGCGCGTCAGATAGGTCACGATGCCACATTTTTTGGCTCCCCACACATCCGTGAACAGCTGGTCTCCCACAAAAAGTGTAGTATCTTTCGTAGTATGCATCTGCTCCATGGCGCGCAGATAGCCGTCTCTTCCCGGCTTGCCTGCCTTATAAATATAAGAAGCCCCTACCGCGTCCGCAAAGCTTTTCACCCGGGGTTCCTTATTGTTCGATAATAGAAGCGTCTGAAATCCCAGCTCCCGCAGTCTGCCGAAAAATTCGATCGCCTGCGGTGTCGCCGGTGCCCCATGGGGTACCAGGGTATTATCAATATCAAAAATGATCCCGCGATAACCCTTCCTATATAATGTCTTGTAATCTATGCCATAGGCGGAATCCGCCTCATGATCCGGGTAAAACTGCTGCAGCATATGTCCCGCCTTTCGTTTATTTCCTCTATAATATGATGTCGGGGTCAAAAGTCCCCGACTTTGATGCCTACGAATTGCTTCGTGCTACGCACTCCCACAATTCTACCCAATATTCGCATATCGTGGGATTATCATCCCACTTTTATGCTCATATCGGGGCGGGTCCTAAGGTCTTTCACCCACTTATGAGCAAGCTCATGTGGGTTTAGACCTTTTGACCCTGGCATCATAATATGATGTAATCTGCTTTTTCCCACACAGAGAATGTCTGAAAGTATGCCTCTTCCAGAGGGATCCACAGCTGTAAAAAGTCCTGTAATCTGTCCTCGCCATTCCGCTTGCGGATCCGCTCTTCCTGTGTCTTCCCATCAATATCCAGAAATACCCGACGGTCCATATAGTCACCAAATACCGGGTGGCAGCTGTAGGCTCCCTCCACGAATACATAACCGTTATTTCCTACCGGAATCTCTTCTCCCAGGGTCATCCGGGAGCAATCAAATCTCCGATAGGAAAAAGGTCTGCCAGATCTCAGATTCGGGAGCACTTCCGTTAAAAAGCGTTCATAGTGCACATTTCCTCCGGGCTCGCTTCTGCGTTCCGGTGTCCGAAGTGCAGGCGGCAGGAAAAAATCATCCATATGGATCACATCCCCACCCAGTTCCTTTACCAGTCTTGCAGCCAGTGTCGTCTTCCCGGCCGCGCATCTTCCGTCAATGGCAATGATGCGTACCTCTTTAGGAAGTTCCCGTAATTCCTCTGCCAGATCATTAAAAAATCTTTGCGATCTCATCCACAGCCTCCGCAATGTATTCTCCCAGCCGTCTGCTCTCTACTCCCACGATCGTCGCATGGCATTTGTTCATGGGGATCAGGACCAGCTTCGCATCACCAGAAGCCACTGCCGCCGCCATCGTGGGTGTGATCTCCCCCAACATGGCATCCGCCATAACGATTCCCATGGGTCCCATGATCACGTCCGCTCTCTTACTGTTATATACCACAGCGTTCTCTCCGGTGGCTCCGCTTGTCACGCCGCTTTTCATCATATTCGCCGTAGCCGTGGCGTTGGTTCCCACAGCGATCAGTTCCGCCTCAGGGAAATGTTCCTTTAATGCCTCCAGCAGGCTTCTGCCTACGCCTCCGCCCTGGCCATCCATTACCATAATACGCATAACCTTACTCCTGTAAAAATAATACTTGTTTCATGATAGCATGGCAGATGCTTTTTTGCAATTTATCTTGACAAAAAAATGCTTACCCTTTATTATAAGTTGTGCTTCACGAAGGAGCCTGACGCCAGAAGGCATATTACCCCAGAAGGGGGAACTATGCCGTTCTGGCTTTTTTATTACTGTTCAGGAGGTTTCATTCCATGAAAAAATTAACCGTTTTAAACAAGAGCATTATCACCGCTCTGTGTGTTGCCTTATGTGTGGTACTGCCTATGGCTCTGCATGCGATCCCTAAGGGTGGCGTCCTGTTCTCTCCCATGCATCTGCCCGTACTGCTGTGCGGTCTGGTCTGCGGAGCTCCTTCCGGTCTCATCTGTGGTATTTTAGGGCCCTTTGTATCCAGTATGCTCACCGGCATGCCCGCTTTCGGCTATATGCCCATCATGATGATCGAGCTGGGACTCTATGGTCTGATCAGCGGTCTGGTCATGCAGTCTCTCCGCAGCGGCAAGCTGGTCATTGATCTGTATGCGGCTTTGATCATCGCCATGCTGGGCGGTCGCGTGATCACCGGAATCCTGCGTGCCCTGATCTTCGCCGGCGGTTCTTACAGCTGGTCTGCCTGGGCTACCGGATATTTCGTATCCTGTCTCCCCGGCATCATCCTTCAGCTGATCTTACTTCCTACCATTTATGTGGCATTGGAACGCGCTCATCTCCTGCCGGTTCGTTACGCTGCCGTTTCTGCTACTGCAGAGGCCGAAGCTGCATAAATCCATACACCATCGAGCCGGCCGGCTCCTCGTACTCACAGAAAAATGGCTCCTCTGTCTTACAACAGGAGAGCCATTTTTTGTCTGTATATCCGTATGAAATACAAGATCTCCGCCACTGCGGTAATGCTCCAGGAAAACATATACAGCAGGTACAGGGACGGAATCGTATGAAAATACGCAAATACCGTATAAACCCAGATCACACGGAATACACAGGAGCCCATGATGACAATGAACATCGGTACAATACTTTTGCCCAGGGCTCTGGCTGCCGCAATGGTACAGTCCATAAATGCCGAGATGCAATAGGAAAAGCCCATAATCGTCAGACGATACATTCCGGCATCCATAACTGCCGCATCTCTGGTAAACAAAGACAAAAACGGTCTTCCGAAAACTACCAGTGACACTCCCAGGAGCAGACCGATGCCGAAGGAATACGTTAGGCTGATGAGGTAACTGCTCCGCACTCTTTTCTTTTTGCCGGCGCCGTAATTCTGCCCCATAAAACTGCCACAGGCGGTATAGAATGCCGCCATGACATCATACACCAGTGCATCCGCATTGGAAGCTGCGGAATTGCCCGCCACCATCGTGGCATCAAAGGAGTTCACGCCCATCTGGACAAAGCTGTTGGCGAACTGGAAGATCACGTTCTGTAATCCGGAAGGCATTCCCAGCTTCAGAATATCCCTCGTAAGTTCCCGATCCATCCGTAGTTTTCCGGGATGCAGTGCATAGATGTCTTTGCTTCGAAGCAGTGCCTGTAAGATCAGCACAGCGGACACGTATTGGGAAATGATACTTGCTAACGCCACTCCCGCTACATCCATCCGACAGACAATGACGAAGAAAAGATTTAAGATTATATTCAGCACTCCGGAAAATCCCAGATAATACAACGGCTTTTTCGTATTGCCCACCGCACTGTACACCGCGTTACCGAAATTGTAAATTGCCAGTGCCGGCATTCCCAGGTAATAGATCCGCAGGTACAATACCGCTTTGTCCAACAGCTCTTTCTTCGTCTTCAATGCCATCAGCATCCACTCAGACAAGCCTACCCCCAGCACTAATAACAATACGCCCATGATCAGGCTGACCAGTGCTGCGGAATGGATGGTCTTCGACAGGCTGTCCTTATCTTTTGCTCCGTAATATAATGCCGTTAATACATTGATACCACCGGACAGACCAATGAGGAACCCGGTAAACATGGTGACCAGTGTCGCCGTGGAGCCCACCGCGCCCAGAGACAGAGATCCCGCGAACTGTCCGATCACTGCAATATCCGCCATATTGAAAAGCACCTGTAGCAGATTGGATAGCATCAGCGGCACACTGAAGATCAGTATTTTCTTCCCTAAGGATCCTTCCGTCAGATCCTGCATATTCTGTTTCATCTTGCTTTTATCCTTTTCCCTGTTACTTACTTGATTCCCATTACAATTCTCCCCGCCAGCTTCCACTCTGACGAAAAGAACGGTCAAAAAGCTTTTTTGCTCTCTGACCGTTCCCTATTCTAGCATATCTTTTCTTTGTTTGCCATATTTCTTTGTTATATTTTGTGCTATATTTATCTGCTATTTTTCTGCTGTATTACGCTACCTCTTTGTCTGAATTTTTCCCTGCACCGAACAGCTTACGGATGCAGCTGTAAGCGACCATAACGCCCAGTACCATAAGCAGCACGGCAACGATCAGCTGTAAACCGTCCACCAGGAAGGTTGCCTGTCCGGCAGCCACATTTTTCACCAACGCGATCGTCTTCTGGATCAATGCGGTGAAGGTTACGACTAACATCATTCCCATGGGGAAGTACAGCGTCCAGCCAGTACGACCGGTGGTTTTTAAGAACACTGCCAGTGCGATCAGTACCAGGGCGGCCAACAGTTGGTTCGCAGAACCAAACAGAGGCCATACATTGTTGTATCCGCCCAGAGTCAGCAGATAGCCGAAAAACAGGGTGATCACGGTTGCAAAATATTTATTGGTCAGAACCTTCTGCATGGGAGTCATCTTTGCAGTGTCTGTGGTATCCCCTAAGAACAGCTCCTGGAAGGACATGCGTCCGATTCTTGCTACGGAATCCAGGGAAGTCAGTGCCAGTGCGGATACACACATGGTCATGAATACGGTTGCCACGGTTACGGGAACACCCATTTTCTCCAGGAATCCTGCAACACCGGAGGAGAAAATGGAGAAAGGAGTTCCATCGGGTTTCGTACCATTCACAGCTACTGCTCCGACTACTACCAGTGCTACCACACCAAGCAGGCTCTCTACGATCATGGCACCGTAGCCTACCATGGGCATATCTTTTTCATTGCTGATGGTCTTGGAGGAAGTACCGGAGGATACCAGGCTGTGGAATCCGGATACCGCACCGCAGGCGATCGTGACAAACAGGGTCGGGAACAGGCTGCTGTTGCCCACCTGAAAACCGTTAAATGCATTCAGCTCCATATCGGGATGTGCTACGACCACACCGAGTACAGCGCCGATGATCATGCCCAGTAACATAAAGGTGGTCATGTAATCTCTGGGCTGCATCAGAAGCCACATGGGCATTACGGATGCCAGGAACAGGTATGCCATGATGATGTAGATCCATGTGGTCTTGGAAGCATAGATCGGAAGCTTCATGCCTACCGCAAACATCACTACCAGCAGACCGATGGCTACGACTGCCTTAACCCACTCGTTCATTTTTCCAACCTTTTTCTGGATCAGACCGAAGATCACAGCAACCAGGATGAACAACATGGAGATGGATGCTGCACTGCCGTTAGCATATGCCACACCTGCATCTTCCAGTCCGGTACCTACAAAAGTACCTGCCACCATATCGGTAAAGGCTGCGATAACTAACAGAGTGAACAGCCAGCAGAACAGCATGAACAATTTCCTGCCGGTCTTACCGATGTATTTTTCAATGATCATTCCCATAGATTTTCCTTCGTTCTTCACAGAAGCATACAGAGCACCGAAGTCCTGCACCGCACCGAAGAACAAGCCGCCGATCAGAAGCCACAGAAGCACAGGCACCCATCCGAATACCGATGCGAGGATGGGACCCGTCACAGGGCCTGCCCCTGCGATAGAGGAAAACTGATGAGAAAATACGGTGAATTTGGAGGAAGGCACGAAGTCCTCTCCATCTTCATGGGTAAATGCAGGCGTCTTCGCCTTCTCATCGATTCCCCACTTTTTTGCAAGCCATCTTCCGTAGAAGACATAGCCTGCTACCAGCACTGCCATTGCGATCAGAATGATTACCAAACTGTTCATTTTTGTTTCCTTCTTTCTTATGTCTTGTTGTTTTGTCGTGACAGAAAGAAAAATTCTGATTGCCCGTAAAACAAAAAAGCCTTCCGTCTCCGGCGCCCTTAAGCACCCAAAGACGAAAAGCTCTAAGCTCTCCGCGTTACCACTTTGCTTGCCATGTTTTATCACATGACCTCTTGTTCCCATCTCCATGAAATACAAATATTTCATTTCCAACAGGCTTCTAAATAACGGTAGAATACCGGTGACACCTACTTAAAATCTTCAGTGCACTTCTCACAGAGGATAGTCTGTCATACTCACATACCGTCTCACACCAGCCGACGGCTCTCTGAAATGCTTCCGTATGCAGATCTTGTTCTGCTCATCGAATTTCACTTTCTGTTCGATAGCAACAATACCACTCTGCTTTTATATTGTCAATAACTTTCTTTTCACATTTTCTTGATCTTTTTTATCATTTTCCCTTTTTGTCGGCAATCAGGGGTTTGATGGCAGAATAAATCTCACTGGTGCGCTTGCTGTCCTTGAACTCTTTATTCAGGGCATTGTTGATACCCTGCTTGGTCTTGTACTGGCGGATGAATTTTACCACCTGCGGGACGATGGTCTGATCTGTAAGGACTTTTTCTACGGCTAAAGTCAGTTCATCCGGTTCCTCCGCAGGCTTCTTTTCTGCAGGTTTCTTCTCTGCGGGTTTCTTCTCAGTAGGCTTCTTCTCTGCAGCTTTCTTTTCCGCGGTCTTATCATCTGTCTTTGCAACACTCTTCTTTCTCGTGTTGCTCTTTTTCCTTGAAGGCTTCTTCACGGGTTGTGCAGGCTCGTCCACCGTCTCAGGCTCCGGCTGTACGGGTTCTTGGGTCTCTTTCACCGGCTCCGGCTGTGTGGGCTCTTCGGGTGCATCCGCTCTCTCAGTCTTCGGCTGCATGGGCTCTTTGGTCTCTTCCACCGGCTCTGGCTGTGTGGGCTGCGGCTGCTCTGCCACATCCTCTGCAGTGGTAACGACTGTTTCTGCCTCATTTTCCTCTTCTGTCAGAAGATTCTGCTCTGCCACAGGATTCTTCCCCCATAAGAGGTTACGGATGATCCGCACGGGAACTCCCTGCGCCTTCCAGTACACCATGAGGCTGGTGAAGCCATTGTCCTTGGTCACGATAAAATAATTCGGGTGTATCCCCTCCCTCTGCTGTTCGCAGATCAGATATCCCAGATAGGTTGCCAGCTGGAAATCCAGTGCATTCTTGGTACCCACCGCTACTTTGTGGTAAATGATGTTTGCCTTCGTCTCATTTAATTTCCGATGCAGGTCAAAGGTCATGCTGTCAGCATTATCGCTGTAGAAAATACAGACAGTATCTTCCTCCGTCAAAAGCTCCACGCCTTCCATGCCACGGCTTTTTACATTTTCGAAATCAATCAGATAATATGCCATTACGCTTCCTCCATGCTCGTTGTCCCACTGCCTTCTGTATCCACGGACTTCTCTGTCTGTTCCTCTTCTGTCACCGTCATCTCCACAGCATCCGTCTGTTCTGTCTGTTCAGAAGTCTCTGTATCTCCCATGGGATCTGCCGCTGTTGATGTCTTAGTATCCTCAAGAATTTCCGTCGGCTCCTGCTTTTTCTTCGGAAGCTTTTCGCGGATACTCTCTTTCCAGCCGGAAAATACTTCCTTTGTCCGCTTTTTCCATTCTCTTCTCTTCGCTGCACGCTTCTGTCTGGCTTCTTCCTTTAATTCCAGCTTTTCCTGCTTTTTCGCCTGCTTCGCCAGTGCTTTTTCTTCCAGTTCCACTTCCTTGATGGCAGCCTTTTCGATATCACGGATGTAGCGATTAGCCTTTTTATGATTCTTACGATCCAGTCGATAAGGGTCATACAGGAAATAGGACACCGCTCCCAGCAGCAGAAGCACCACTCCGGCTATCGTAAGCGCCGGTACGATAAGAGCATACTCTGTAAATCCCAGTTCATAGCACACAAACACGATCAGCATCGACGGGAACAAGAGCAGATACAGAATCCTCGTCAGGACATCCAATATTGCATGCTGTCTCTTCCCATTGTTCAGCAGCGTTCCCTCGATGGCTGTATAAAAAGCCATGAAAATACATAATTCCGAGCCGAAACCATGGAGATATCCACAGATTCCGGTCAAGATCAGCGACAGAAAAAACATGCCGAACGCTGTTCCCCGATACAGGGCATAGCGGTATTCCGTCATTCCCTGCAACTTGTCCTCACTGATGCCGTGCATCTGGTAGACATCCTTGCGGATCAGGCGTTCAAACTCTTCGTTATACCGCTGCTCCTCTTTGGTATTGCGCAGGTGGTCTTCCACCGCCTTGCTCATCTGCTCAATATATTCCTGCTCCTTACGGATGCGCCTGGTCCGAAGCTGCTCCAACTCATTCTGACGTTTTACTTCCTCTTCCAGCTTACGTACTTTGCCGATCCTGGGATTTTTCACCGTGATCTCCGTAGGCTCCGGGAGCACTGTGCTTTCTTTTTTTCCCTGTTCTTCCTGTTCTTCCATTTTGGGGTCCTCTTTCTGTGTGTGATCCGTTAGTCCTATTATAATTTTTCCCACGCAGAAAAACAACCTTTAGTTCCCCTTTTCTTCGGTTTTCTCCCAGCCTGCCATCAAGTGCAGTTCCAACGGAACGTTATAATCTGGTTCTCCGCCTTTTTGTGCAAAAAAGCGGGATGCAGGCAGGGTCTCCACCCGTATGTCTCCCTCATCCGTCGTGAGATACCAGCCTGCGAAATGATACCCTTCCCGTTCCGGAGTCGGATATCCACACAGATACACTGTTCCACCGGAATATTTCGGTGTCAGTGCATTATACATCTGCGATGGTTGTCCTTCCATCGTTCCTCCATTGGCATCCAATACCATTATCATCTGCCATGCAGCAGGATCCTGCGAGTTCCAAACCGCGTGAATATCCACACTGCGATTGCCTTCCTCATCCGGTTTGATTCTGGCTGCATCCTCTGCGGTAAAGCTTTCTGTAAGCAGACTCCACTTCGGATAGGTATCCTTATCGCCTGAAAAATGTGCCGCCCATCCCAGGAATGCAAAGCCTTCCGGTGTCTCCGGCTGCGGCAGAGTGATCACTTCTCCGGCAAGAAGCTGTTCTATGGAGATTTCTCCTTCTTCCAGGATTCTCTCCCAGGCATCAGCAGTGGGATTGGCCAGGTGCGTCTCATTATAGATCTTGTAATATAAGATGCCGCCTTCCAGAGGATACTGTTCTTCGACAGGTTCTGACGTTTCTGCTATTGCAACGTCTGTTTCTGTCTCTGTTGTCACGGACTGTACATGGTCATTTTCCCTGCCATCCCGATTCTCTCCGTTTTCATCAGGTACCTGCACCTCCTCCGTTGTCTGTGCCGGTATTTTCGTCTGATCTGCCTCAGTTCCATACACGCTGCAACCAAGCAGTACACAAGCTGCCAGCATACAGAGTATGCGCATTACTTTTCGCTTCCGACTTTCACTGTGTTCCGGTACCCCTTTTTCCACAGGTTGTTTACTCTGCAGATATTCGTCCGGCAGCGACGGATATTCTGGGGCTATGGAATCCGGCGGGAGTGTCTGGTATTCCGGTAGTATATTGTTTTCCTGTTTCTGCATTTTATTTATCCTATAATATTTATGATCTTCTTTGATCTTCATTTTCTCTTTTATTACCGGATCCACCCATTATTTATTATGCACATCCAACTGCGGGAAGGGGCACTCCACACCCAGCTTTCGAAAGCCCAGCAGCAGATCGTGATTCAGAATACGCATGCCGGAATAGATATTTTTCTCCGAGACTTCCACTACGAACCGGAGCAATACTCCGGAATCCTGCAATGCCTGCACTCCTACATACACAGGAACTTTTTTCATAGTATCTTCATGTGCCTTGTAGATTGACTCAAGGAGTTTCGGCAGTTCACTTTCCAGCTTTTCAAGATCCGTTTCATAAGGGATGCTGATATCGCAGACAGCCTTGGAATAATTGTCGGAGCGGTTCAGGATATTTTTCATTTCGGAATTATTGATGATCTTCACATTGTCACCGGTATCCGTGATACAGGTGGTGCGGATGCCGATGCTCGTCACAGTTCCACGGAAACCGTTCACCTCCACGATGTCTCCCACATTATACTGATTCTCCAGCAGCATAAAAGTTCCTGTCACCACATCCGCGATCAGACTCTCCGCGCTGAAGCCGACGATCAGAGCCAATACTCCGACACTGGCAATGATGGTAGTCATGTTAACTCCGAGGATCGTCAGTCCTGCGCACAGGATCACCAGAAACGCAATATATTTTGTCAGACTGGATAACAGAGAGAGCACAGACCTGACTCTGTGATTCGCCGGTTTGATCAGCCCCAGGATCCATACGATCAGACTTTTTAAGAACAATACCCCGAAGATCAAAAGCAATAATTTACAGACTGCAACTGCATTGACCGTAAATATCCTCCCCAATTCCTCTGTCTGAATCTGTCCGGTTCCCAGCGCGATTCCCATGATAAGTATCAAAAATACTGCATACACGATTAATTTTTTCACATTTTTCTTCTTATCTTTGTCTTCCATTTTCTCTTGTTTTCCTCCTGTATAAACTGCATTTTGATGTCTCATTTTATCATTTTCGCCGAGCAAAACACAGTTGACAAATGTCTCATTCTGGTAATATGTGACTATTTCACAAACATAGTAATGATTCCTATTATTATATTTGTTACTTTATTCCATTTTCTTTTTTCAGGAAAAGAGATATACTATATACAGAAACAAGGAAATGTTTCCATTAACCACAACATAAAAGAAAGGATGATAGATTATGGCAAAATTATATACCATTACTTTAAACGGCGTTACAGAGGAAACTTACAACAAGGCAACGGATTATATTCAGGCAAATGCCCTTCGCCTGAACTATCGCCCGGCTGCCTCCACCATTGATGCGGAATTCCCGGATGACATTGATCCCGCCAAAGCTCCGGAGCTTGCTGATGCTGTGATCCGCGAGGTGCATCAGACTCTGTAATTTACTTTTTTCATTTTCCCAGAGCTGCAAAAGTCCGTCGATGCCTTAATGCACCGACGGACTTTTTCTCATTCGTCTCTCCTTTGGTATGGGAAGGCACCACACAAATGCTCAATTTTTCAGATATTCATCATATAAGATATCCATGTGCAGCCAGTCATAGTGGTTCCGCATATAGTAACAATGTCCCCGGTATCTGCCACTTATCCTGAATCCTGCCTTCTCATAACACTTAATGGCAGGTGTGTTCGTTTCCAGTACATCCAGATGGACGCTATACACTCCCAGCACCATAAAGCAGTACCGCAAGAGTATCTGCACAACTTCGGTTCCAATGCCTTTTCCACGCGCCGACTTTTCTCCGATGTTAATGGATAACCAGGCTGACATGTCCTCAGTCCGATGGTCAATATGACAATATCCAATCAATGTGTCTGTCTCTTTCAGAACAATTCCCATCCGCATAACAGAATGGTCACTTACCCAACCGGGCATCCGGGTGATGTCCACCACAGAATGTGCATGCTCTATAAAGACACAGGTGGTTTCATCCGAAATCCACTTCGCGTATAAGTCGACTGCCTCCTCATCATCCCTCAGTACGGATAAAAAAATATGATTTCCATCTAATCTGCATATATTTTTACTCATCATGCTACCTTACATTTTCAGCACTTCTATTTCAAGAATTTATTTCTTTTTCCCAACGCAATATAAACTCCTGTATTGTATTTTCATAATCATCCGACTGTTTAAACAACTGGTAAGGACTGTATCTCAATTTCCCAGCTCCCTGTCTCAGTTCCATGACAATGTCTTTCCAATAATCTCCGCCATTGATTATATAACGCTTCGTTCCCGGAAATCTTTCGTCTATGATACTATTTAATATCTCTGTAAATTCTGCCTGGGACACTACTGCTGCCTTATTCACTTCTGTTTTCTTTTCTTTCTCCAAATTTTTTTGCACTTTTTCATTTTCAGGATATGTTTGACATCCGTTTCTGTAAGGCCATATTTACAGTCCGTCACAAACAGGTTCATCTCCTTCGGTCTTGAAAACAACTGTGCATCGTCAGTAAGCACATAGTCTCATTTTGTGTATCATTGTCCAAACTTAGTGTAAACTCTTTTTCTATAATCGGCAACTTAAATTCTATAGATTTCAGCCACTGACCACTCTCTTTGCGTTCTTCGTAAATCTGCACATTATCCACTAACTGCGACAGGAACTCCCGTTTTTCTGCTTCGTTCATTTGAGCATACAATTTATCAAAGAACACGAGTGCCTTGTAAATGTTATCACCTGTAATCTTATCTGCCAGCAGAGAGCATTTCTTAGCCTTTGCAGATACCAGCAGCTCCTCTGCATCATCTATTTTATCATAAGTCTTGTACAAATGGTTCTCTAAATCTGTTTTTCTTCGCTGATAATGCTTATCCTCATAATCAAGAGAATCCATATCTGATAAAATAGTATCTTTATTATGATATAGCTTTCTTAATTGCATTTTATAATTTTCTATTTCCTGATCTAATGCACTAGTATCTACTTCCATATTTATTTTGTTGCGGATTAAATCCGAAAATTTAGGATTACTAACCAATTTACTAATCACCTCTGCAACAGAAGCATCCAGCATTTCTTCATGCACCTGTTTTTTGTAATCACACTTATGACCTCTAGTCATATTTCTGTGTTTGCAGCCATAATAATAAAAATCCTTATAGTTACTTCCATCCTTGCGTTTCTTAATAGACTTGTTGCCATACATTCCTGCACCGCAGACAGGACATTTCAAAATTCCTGATAATAGATGAATCTTTTCTCTCTCATACTCACCGGCAATTTCATATTCATTATAGTCGCAGAACGCTTTCATTTTTGTTTTCTGTGCATCCAAAGAATAGCCATCTATCTGCATGGTTGTCGAGACACGGGTGTATAAATATACTTTGATTTTCTCTTTCTTCAATTTACATATCACCTCCAGGAAGTGCCGAAACTGCCGACAGATTGATACTGGCTAATGTATCCATCTGCCTGATTGCCAAATTTCTAAGCAATATAAGTCTTTCTGATTGAGGTTTCCCCTGCTCAATTAAAATAGCATTATAACTTTCCATATTTGCCAACACCAACAACTGATTTAAATTTGCATCATCACGCACATTCCCCTTTTTACCCGGATTATTATTTTTCCATTGCTTTGCAGTCTGACCAAATAAAGCAACATTTAAAAGATCTGCTTCACTGGCATATGTATAAGCAATCTGTTCTGGTGTTAGCTCTGGTGGAATCAAATTTTCCTTCACCGCATCCGTGTGAATACGGTAGTTCACCTTTGATAAAGCCCTGTTCAAGTTCCAGTCCAATGAAAGTCGACTGTTTTCATCTTGTTTTAACCTGCGGTAATCTTTCATAATATACAGTTGAAATTCCGGAGAAATCCATGTAGCAAATGCCATTGCAATATCGCTATGTGCATAAGTTCCTCCACCATATCTGCCTGCTTTTGACACTATTCCAATAGCATTGGTCTGTTCAATCCATTTGGTTGGCGTCATAACAAACCTGTTTAATCCTGCCTCACTTCTAACCGCCTCGAATTGCACACGGTTAAAATTTGGATTATGAAGTTCTTCCCAAACAGCCAAAAACTCAACTGTATTTCTATTTCGCATCCAGTTTTGAATGACAAATCTGGGATCATTATCATTTCTATATTTTGCAATATCTGTCAACGAAATATATTCATTTTCAAAATCTTTCGTGTAAATCCCAATATCAATTCCTTTTGCGTGAATAATTTCCCTAACTATTTTATTTGCCATCTCTATTCCTCCACCATGTTCTCCATCTGTTCCAACTTCTGCAAGGCTTTCATATACGCCATCAATCTTTTATACTGCACATCTCCAAGGCTGTGAATCTGCTTTAAAATCTTAATATCCGACCTGGTAACTTCATAATCCATATCTGCATCTTTATATTCCGGATCAATTCCTTTTCCAGTCAAAAGCTGTTCGGGAGTAATCTCCAATGCATCACATATAGACAACAGACAGTCCGCTTTGGGATTCGTCTTTTTCTTCTTCCAGTCACTGATGTTACTTGTTGCAATCCCGGTCCTTCTTGAGAGTTCCAACTGCGTTATGTTCTTCTGCTCCATCACATAAAAAATTCTTTCACTGATAATCATGGTTTTTCCTCCATCAACATTCCGTATATATCCGTATTTATAAATTTATATATCCGTCTATACGGTTATAGTATCATGCTGCAACTTTTCTTTCAATAGAGATTTTTGTATTTCTGAACTTTGTTATATGCTTCTCTTTATATAGCTCCGTGTACAACTGTCTTATTCTTTCCCTACGAAGATAAAAATCCGGATCAGGCAAATTATCCAAGTCCATTGCTTCCGCATACTTTGCCACCATTTCTCCAATAAAATTTGCTAAATTGCTCCATACATCTCTTTCTTTTAAAACCACTTTATTCTTAACCATAATTAAAATCCTTTCTGACATTGTCATTGAAATCCATCGTATCCCATCCATAGTGATGTTTCCTCACTTCCTGATAGGATAAGATAGGAATAATCACATATCCGTTCAATGCCATCTTTCTGATATATGCACTCATGTTTTGAACTCTAGCTTCCTTCATTCGATTATGCAGTATCTCCACCTCTTCCGGTTTGAATTTTACATAAATTCCTTTTGAATACTTTTTCACTTTTCTTTTCCTCCATATCTTTTCAAATTTGTAATTTTTAGAAATCATTCTTCCGGGGGCAATCGACAATTTCTAAAATTGGGCAACAAAAAAGCAACCGATATTACTCGATTGCCACTCTGTTACTCTTGCGAAACTATTCCTTTTTCAAAAAATTTGTAAATATTGCCTAAATGCTTTTATAAACTTTTTCCTTCAAAAAACATTACAAATTGATAATTGACTTTTTGAAAATTATTGTTCTCAAGTTTCTATCAAAATTAGAAAAAGCTCAAACCACAAGGGTTTGAGCTTCATTTGCGCATTCACGTTTTCTGTTTTTGGGTATAGAATCTTCATTGCTAAATATAGAGTATTGGTTTGATTTTGTCAAGCCTTAGTTCTTACTGTATATTCTTCTTTTCCGGCAATTCTTCCCACATACTCTCAACCAGTTTACACAAAAACTGCCGATCATCTACATTATCAACCAAAATCATTTCTTTAGCGCCATGATACGGCTGTTCCATCTCAGCATCCGGCATCAGCCTCAATGCCATCGGAACCGGCTTCACCAAAAGTCTGTCATCATATACTCCACCAAAAATCCTTCCACGGTAATAAAGGATGTATTCGCCCATCATTGCCCTGCTGCTGACTTCATCCAGTCCTGATAATTGTTCCATAACAAAATCCAAATACTCTTTTGTTGATGCCATATTATTTCCCTCCACACCCTTAGGCTCTCTTTATCGGATGCCTGATTGCAGTCTTCAACTTCTCCGGCGCTACTTTCCTCGCATCGCTCAGATAAATCTCGTGGTGCATTCTCCGATCCGTTATATCCAATGCGTATCCCTGTTCTTCCATAAACCTGTGCATTGCATCTACCGTAACAGGCTCATCGTCATACGCTCCGATATGCATACACTGTACACATAAGCCCTCCTCATAGGAAAAAACTCAGCCTTAGAAAAATCCTTCTTTTTCTTTGCCGTAGCTTTCCTGACAGCCCAGTCGAAATCTTCCCTGGTAACAAAATCCGGCAATCGAATAACAGAGATCCACTTAAAATCTTCCTTACGAGCATAATCAATTCCGGATACTCTGTCTCGCCTGCCGGCTCGGTCGGTTCGCAGCATGGCGTCCCCCGGACGCCGCTCA
>OHKX01000013.1_pt1 | contig 154349 bp, 122 predicted proteins | sample 1568921 | NCBI WGS metagenome assembly OHKX01 (sample SAMEA3879564, study PRJEB24766) | human gut metagenome | biome: human-associated habitat; feature: feces | place: USA | collected 1985/1987
CCCCACTGCTGCCTCCCGTAGGAGTTTGGGCCGTGTCTCAGTCCCAATGTGGCCGTTCACCCTCTCAGGCCGGCTACTGATCGTCGCCTTGGTGGGCCGTTACCTCACCAACCAGCTAATCAGACGCGGGTCCATCTTGTACCACCGGAGTTTTTCACACTGCTTCATGCGAAGCTGTGCGCTTATGCGGTATTAGCAGTCGTTTCCAACTGTTGTCCCCCAGTACAAGGCAGGTTACCCACGCGTTACTCACCCGTCCGCCACTAACTTACATATCGCTAGGCTTCAATGTAAGTCCGTTCGACTTGCATGTGTTAGGCACGCCGCCAGCGTTCATCCTGAGCCAGGATCAAACTCTCATGTTAAAATGGTGTTTGTGTCCTGCCAGTTTTATCTGGCATTGTTTACTGTTAATTCGGGTAGCTTCTCGATCTTTTTCATCGATCTGCTTGTTCTTGAATCTCGCAATTCATTTTTCTGAAAATCTTGGAATTTTCAGGGTTGCATTACTGTTTATTTGTCAAAGATCAGTGATTCTTTTGTTGCTGTTGTTCTCAGCGGCAACTCTGATATCTTATCATGACCGCTTTCGTTTGTCAACAACTTTTTTAAAAACTTTTTTGTCTTGAAAAACTTTCGTTTTTCGCGACAATCGATATCTTATCATACCTTGTCGGTATCTGTCAACAGCTTTTTCAAAAACTTTTTAAGTCTTATCGGAAGCTGTTTCGTTGTCTTGGCACTGCCGCAACAACGAAACTGAGTATATCACCCTATCTTCCACTTGTCAACACTGTTTTTTATTTTTTTCAAAAAATATCTACAATAGTTGAATTGTATATTCATTTGATGCATTTTTAAGACGAAGTGCTATCGTCTGTACAGCATCTGCCACATCTTCGTTTACTTCCAGTAATAGTACCAGTTCCTGTGACTGTCCGGGTTCCAGTGTCTCCTCATAGGTAGACATGTCATTCGGTAGCATGGTAGTCAGTGCATTTGCTCTGATGCTGTCATTCACTGTAATAATATATCTGGAATTCGTATTCAGCAGATCTATCGTCTCTTCCTGCTCTGTTCCATTCGTCAGATGAAATCTGAGTACCAGCAATTTCTTCCCCACGGATGCATCCAGCGCAAAATAGTCATCCTCAACCCCGTCCTCGGGATAAGAATCTGCTACCATATAATCCTCATAGGTAATGCTGACACCTTCCGGCAGGCCAAAAAAATCTTCCATACTGGCAGTAATCTCTTCCTGCGCCGTGGGCATCGTCACTTCCGTGGTACCGGTGCTACCCGTCTCTTCCGCTTTTTCCTCTTCCTGCGATGCTTCCTTTGCTGCTTCCTTTTCCAATTTGGCGATCACCATTTCGGGATCTACCAGGCGGCTACGATTATTGGCATCATATTTTAACAAAGTAACTGCCGCATACTCTCCGACCCGCTGGGATTCCTCTTCCGTCAGATCCGGGATCTCGTTGCCGCAGGCTGTCATGGATAACATCATTGCACATAATAAGGCTCCGCATACCATATTTTTATTACGTCCTGTCATAGTTCGTTCCTTTTCTTCCTTCCTGTCCATTGCATCACTCATTGCATTTCTTTTCCAGTATAATATAGATTCCGGCAATTACAAGAGCAATTACGCCTACCACGAAGAAAAGTATGGTCTTCTGCAGGATCGGTGCGCCCCAGTAATCATATAAGGCTATTTTACCACAAGTACACAAAGAAAGCACTAAGCCATAGATTCTGACGGGCTTATCCTTTTTCACGAAACCGGCAGTCACGCTTACCAGTGCGATCAGCATGATCAGAATGCTGTTGATCACAGGGATATTCGTCTTGACGATCAGTGCCATATAGGTCAGGAATATCACGATGATCAATTCTCTGTGTTTAAAATTCTTATAATATTTTTCCTGCAGGGTCAGCACCAGATAAGCCAGTACAAAAACAAACATACATAAATAAGTAATGTAGGAATTCCGATAGATCGGATTTGCCAGAGCGATCAGTGCTCCGATCTGTCCGATCAGGACGGATACATTAAATACGAGGATTCCCTTGTCCCGCATACAATTCACATTATTGAACAGCAGAATGCTCACGAAGAGAATTCCGGAAAATGCCGGCAGTTTTATCATAGGCATCAAATGCGACAGAGCAAAAAATGCCAGTGAAAAAGTCAGCACGATCTCCTGGTAGGTACTCCATTCATGCACAAGGAACATACTGAGGATCGTTCCTGCCAAAAGCACATAAGCATAGGGGATCTCCTTCCCGTTCATCAGAAGCAGGATACAATATACCGTAGTAATGATGGCATCCAGTGCCGCAAGGCCCCCTTTTGCCAGGCGTGACAGTACTTTTACTGCTATCAGCAATACCGTAGCACAGATCACGATCCCCCAATCATTCTCTATTACTGAAAATCCACAGAAAGTCACGAAACTGAAGAAATAGCAGGGAAGCCATTTCTGCCATCCCTTTTCCGCCTTCCGCATAGCAATCACAGTCAGTATTGTGATAACAAATGCTATTCCGGTCAGGGCAAAAATGCCAATATATCCATCCGTCTCTGCTGCTCTCCAATAATCATCCATACCGGCACCCGTCATAATTCCGGATACCAGAATAAATGCAATGTAAATAGCAAGCAATCCTCCACTTTTCACCACACGTCCGGTCTGCTTTTCTATTTGCGCATAACGGCTCTGTACGACAAGTACCAGATGTGCTATCAGGAAAAACACACTATAAGCTACAACCGCAACACCAACCGACATGCCCTGTGTCCACACAATACAGCCTACAGCCGTCGGGAACAGCATTGTGGTACTGGCAAGCAGGATCAGCTGTGATGCCGTATGGAATCTGTGCACCGGTACACAGGCGCACAATATACTCAGGATCAGGATCAATCCCATTACCATCAGGACCTCCGCCATCGATAACCCGGAGGACATGGATAGTGGGTAAGCACAGAGCCAGCAGGAAGCAATTCCCAGCAGTCTGTGGATCAGCGAATCCCGTTTCCGGCTCAACAATACCGTGCCTACGGTGATCACACCAATGATCAATGCTGCGGGAAACATCCCGAAATTATGTAAGGACAGCGTATTGATCATGGTGGACAGGTACAAAGCCGCCATGCCGATCGCCGAAAATATCTGTGCTAGCTTCGGTAATTTTCTCCGGATCAACAGCTCTGCCAGCAACACTACGCCCAGGGATACCACATAGAGAGAGATTCCCTTGATCCATCCGTTCATGAAATACATTCCCATCAGCACCAGGGCTGTCAGGATAAATACGCCTCCCACCACCGACAGAGCTATGGTTCCAATGAGATATTCCGCATTCTGCTTTTTCTTCGTCCCCTGTACTACAGTCTCTGCTGCCGGCTGTGCGGAGAACTGCCCTGACGATTGTGCAGTAACCTGTTCTGCCGGTTGCCCAGTGAACTGTCCTGCCGGCTGTTTCTGCATGGGCTCCTGTGTAGAAGGCTGTACGGACTCCTGTATCTGCCCTGCGGCAGCACTTTCTGCTCTTGCCGCATTCAGTTGCTGTCTCTGATGCCAGTATTCCACGCTTTTATCCAGCTCCGCCTGTAACTGCTCCACATACTGGGGCTGTTTCTGTATTCTCGGGATCAGCTGCTGTACATACTGTGTAAAGATCGGGTCCTTGGACTGCATCAGGTATTCCCTTGCCTGCTGCTCCAAAAGCTTTGCTCTGTCCTGCTGTGTATTCTGTTCCATATAATATCCTCCCGCATTGTATGATCTATTGCGTCATGTATGTTTTGTATCTCTCCATGTCCTGTCTGTGACAGTCGGCATGGATCAAAATACCGTCTTCCCTGTACTCCGTAGAAAAAACCTGCGCCTCTTCCATAAGATAGGAAGCTACATTCCCCGCGCTGTACGGTATCAGGAAAGTACAATCCACATTGTCCGCATAGACCTGCTGCTCAATGGCTTCTGCCAGTTCACGGATACCGGTATTCTGCCCTGCGGCGAGATACCAGTGCTCCTGTCTCTTCTGCGGCAGTGGTTCCATGCCGCATTTGTCTGCCTTATTATACACCACAATCTGCGGAATGTCACCTGCTCCCAGTTCCTTCAGAGTATCGGCAGTGACCTGCATCTGCTGTCTGTAATTTTCATCGGAAAAATCCACCACCTGGACCAGCAGATCTGCGTATTTTACTTCTTCCAGGGTCGAACGGAATGCCTTTACCAGACCGTGAGGCAGCTTATGAATGAATCCAACCGTATCCGTCAGGAAAAACGGCTTATTATGCCCTGTGTCTATGCTACGGACGCTGGTCTCCAATGTGGCGAACAGCATATCTTTTTCCATGACCGTCTTCTCCGGAAGTTCTCCGAACTGTTCCACCATGCGGTTCAGGATCGTAGACTTTCCCGCATTGGTATATCCCACCAGCGCCACCTGCGGAGTCCGGGACTGCTGTCTTTTCCTACGCTGCACATCCCGGGTCCTGCTGACATCCTCCAGTTCCTTTTTCAGTTCCGTGATCCGGTGTTCGATCTTACGTCTGTCCAGCTCCAGCTTCTTCTCACCGGTACCCTTGTTACTCATGCTGCCGCTGGCGCCGCCCTGACGGCTCAGTGCATCGTACATGCCCACCAGTCTCGGAAGCATGTATTGCAATCTCGCTGTCTCCACCTGCAGTTTGGCTTCTCTGGTCTGTGCACGTATGGCAAATATGTCAAGGATCAGATTCGTACGATCAATAACGGTAAGCTCCAGCTCCTTGCCCAGGTTACGTACCTGCGAAGGTGTCAGGGAATTGTCAAATACGACCTCCTGCGCGCCTCTCTCCTCCGCCAGTCTGCGTACATCATCCACCTTGCCCGTTCCGATATACAATGCTTTGTTCACATGATCCAGCCGTTGTACGATCTGACCCACGACTTCCTTCTCCGCGGCTTCTGCCAGACTTGCCAGTTCTTCCATGGAATATTCAAAATCCGCTTCTTCCCCGATGTCCACACCGACTAACAGCACCTTTACCGGTGCCTCCTGCATCTGTTCTTCCCTCATATAAAAATATATCCTTTTAAAATCATTATTTTGTCTCTAATTCAAACCAGAATTCCACACCGTTGGTATAATTGATCACACCGTAAGGCTGGTTCATGGAATCCATGATTGCCTTCACGATGGACAGTCCCACACCGCTACCGCCGTATTCTCTGGTTCTGGCTTTATCTACTTTATAGAATTTTTCCCAGATGTGGCCGATGGAATCCTCCGGGATCGGCTTGCCGGTATTGAATACCGATACGCGCACCCTGCCATCCTTCTGTTCCATTTTGACATCGATGATCTTCTCACCCTCGCAGTGATTCACCGCGTTGGAGAAAAAGTTCATAAATACTTCTTCTATTTTAAATTCATCCGCCCAGGCATAGATGGGAGGATACTCTTCCATCCGCACCGTGATATCGTTCTGTTTGGTCAGAATTGCCGCCGACTGGATATAATTCTTCACCAGTGCCGTAATGTCGAAACGCTCCATAGTCACCACATCGTTGCCGAATTCCAGCTGGTTCAGCGTCAGAAGCTTTTTCACCATGTTGTTCATCTTCGCCGCTTCATCCACGATGACATCACAGTAGAACTGTCTGCTCTCGGGATCATCATTGACGCCCTCCTGCAGTCCTTCCGCATAGCCCTGGATCAGAGCGATGGGAGTCTTCAGTTCATGGGAGACATTCGCCAGGAACTCCTTACGCATTTCATCGATAGCTTCCTTTTTCTCCACATCCCGCTGCAGCTCATTATTCGCAGTCTTCAGTTCTGAAATCGTCTGTTCCAGGGAATCGGACAGTTTATTAATGTTCTCGCCCAGCAGATCGATCTCATTATGAGCCCTGCCCTGATATTTTGCTTCAAAATCCAGCTGTACCATCCGCTGTGAGATATCGTTCAACTCCAGGATCGGCTTCGTCACACGTCTGGAGACAAACCAGATAATAATACCACCCGCCAGTGCTCCCAGACAGCCGACCAACACGTAAAAACGATTAGCGATCTTAGCACTCTCCTGAATACTGGAGAGCGGTGTCTGCATGATAAAAGAGATTCCGGTGTTCAGCCTTCCGTAGATCTCTAAATATTCCTTATTCTCCTGCCCGGTTCTCTGGATCACATAGTCATCACCGTTCTCGATGATCCGCTCATTATCCGGAAACGTTCCGAAGCCGAACACATAGCCAATCAGACGGTTCTCCAGTCTCTCGCCGCCGTTGATGGATACATATTTCATGTTGGAATTCACGTCCATGACACACACTGTCATGTTATAGCTTCTGCATACGTCATCCAGCTCCCTGGCGAATTCCTCGGAGCCATAGCTGTCGCTCTCCGCCGCCTGCTTGATCGTCTCATAAGCATCGTGAATGACATCCAGCTTGCTCTGCATATAGACTCTGCCTAAAAACATGTAATTCAGTAGCAGGCACAAAAGGATCGTCCCGATCATCAGCCCGATAAATATCCAGGCGAACTGTCCTCTGATGGAATGCACTTTTTTCTTCTGCTGTTTATTCTGCTGTTTCATCCATTTTGTACCCCATTCCCCATATGGTCTTGATGAGATTGCCTTCCTCGCCCAGCTTGCTGCGCAGCTTCTTCACATGGGTATCAATGGTACGGGCATCCCCGAAGTAATCATAGTTCCATACGTTGTTCAGTATCTTCTCTCTGGACAGGGCAATTCCCTTATTTTCCATAAAATAGGTCAGAAGTTCGAATTCTTTATAGCTTAAGTCCACATCTTTGCCGTCTATGATCACGCGGTGTGCTGTCTTATCCACAGTGATCCCACCGCAGGTCAGTGCTTCGTCCTGCCCTAACTGGTTCGTCCTGCGTAGGATCGCTTCCACCCGCGCCACCAGGATCTTGGGGCTGAAGGGTTTTGAAATATACTCGTCCACTCCCAGCTGAAACCCCTGCAGCTCGTCTCTCTCATCTCCGCGGGCTGTCAGCATAATAATAGGAACTTGGGAGTTCACACGGATCTCCCGGCATACCTGCCAACCATCCATTTTCGGCATCATGACATCCAGAATGATCAGTGCAATATCCTTATCCTTATAAAAAATATCCAGTGCCTCCTCGCCGTCTCCGGCCTCCAGCACCTCAAAATTACTCTTCACCAGGAAATCCCGGACCAGCTTACGCATCCTGCTCTCATCATCTACTACCAGTATTTTCAGTCTGTCCATACATACTCTCACCTTTCTGTTGTAGACATAGTATAGCGCGGAAATATGTCAATTCTGTGAAACTTCGGTCTCCGTATTTCCTGTATTCCCTGTATTTTCTATATGTAGTTCTCTCTCTTTTTCCCTAACCGTCTGCTCTCTCTGGGTCAGCTCCTGTTCCCAGGATGCGTATTTATTCTGAAGATTCCGCTCGTAATTTAGGATATTGGGTTGGTCGGAATTCAATGTGATCACAAACATGGCAATGATCGCCACGAGCATCACGATGTTCATGATCACTGACAGGCAAAGACCCGCCTTTTTGCCCCCGTCTTCCGGCATCGGCTGGATCCGTCTTCTGGCAGGGGACGTCTTCGTCCTGACATCAGCAAAGCTCGTCCACAGAGGGATCGGAGGTACTTCCTCCCCCAGTTCTTCTTCCCGGGCGCGCAGCTCTCCCTGCAGCTCCCTGAGGTACTCCAGTCCTACCGGGGTGCGGAACACCCGGTCTTCCAGCGCTTTTTTATAAATGGCAAGAACCGACTGAATATCCGCATGATCAATGCGCTTATCCAGATAGGCAATCTTCTGCCGTTCCTGCTCCGCAAGTCCGGCATCCTTCTCGGAATAGAAGGCAAAGCCGGACACTACATGTTCTCTCTGAACTACATCCATTTACAGTTTTTCCTCCGTTGTATCTGCCGCATTCTGCAGTAAGATGTGCTCTCCCTGCACCAGGGGATAATGCACGGGAATCTCCCCATCCAGGTTCTCCCGGTACATATCTACGGCTGTGATCTGGTGGTTCTCATAGGTAGTGTAATAATAAATCCCCCTGTCTGCATTGCAGCAGGAAGTATAAATGGTGATCTCATACTTACCGTTTTCCAGACGGCAGCACCCTCTCGTCTGATCCACACTTCCTAAGATATGGAAAAACTGACTGACGCTTTCAGACTCCGAGGTCCCCGATACAGAATTCATTTTCGTAAAAGCCACCCGGACAAAACGGGAGGCAGAGGACAGATCGCCGGGCAGCCCCATAGCTCCCATGCCACGGCTGTACGGTTGCAGCTGAAGCTGCTCTGAAAAATGGTTCACCGGCTGGTCCGGAGACAGATAGCTGTAATCATTCAACCGGAACAGCTGCTTGTCAAAGGGAGGATTGTTCGTCAATACTCCTACGGGATTATCATAGATGTTCAGTCCCTCCCCGACTGCCTCTATCGTGATTGCCTCGTCCCTGTCCGCCAGGATCCAGTGCAGCTGTGATGTCGGGAACTGCTCGCTGAACCGTGTATCCACCAGATTGATGTGGGTTAACAGTGTCCGGGCTTCCTGCACCGTAGCACACTGTCCCAGGATCCAGGGAATGAACTCGAACTGTGCGATATTGTCTCTGCCCTCCTTGGGCTTACGATATAGGGCGTTACCCGCGAAATTAAGACCTGCCATACCCAGACCCTTTTCATTGACCGCATCATAATACAGCGGGTAATCCCCTACCATATGAGCGATACCGATCATGGCATAATGCTCAGTCAATGCATTCTGATGCCGTAACTGAAAAGAGTAATTACGCGGTGTCACCACCACTTCTTCTCCGTAATTAAATTCATAATCAAAAGTTCTGCCAAAATAAAAATCCTGCGATCTATAAGTTGCTGCTGTGCACATAATGGTCTCCTTTACTGTTTTCAGATCAATGTAGATTACTCTTAGTCTATAGCATTTGCAGAATGATTGCAAGTATGCGAAAAACGTTGACGCATCGTAAAAAAAGTGTTAATATTAAGGGACAAAAAGAGTGCTACCGTACAGCAACGGTTCACCTTAGTTTATAGTTCTAAAAAAGCAACTTGTACCTTTGGTGGAGGCGGTTGCTTTTTTAATGCTTTCGTTTCTGACTGGTCTGCACGATACTGATCACGGTCACGATGATGCTGATCATCGTAACTACAATACCGACAGCGCCAACCACTGTTTCTATCATTTATGTACCTTTCGTTAAATTTCCCATTCGTATCACCTCCGATAATACTGGAAGTTCTCAAAATGTTCCCATTCTGGCGAAAGGCGAACCGCTTACCGTTTTGGCAGCACCCACGTTTATTATAAGGTATAGAGGACTGTTTTCCTATGAATTTCTAAAAAATAAGTATACAAAATTGAGTATGTTGAAATTGGCTATTTTCACGGATTTGGATTTTGTGCATCTTTACTAAGTGTCCTATTACTTGTATTTTCAGGCTGTTCACAGCAAAAAGGTTCCACCGGAATTCTCCGGTGGAACCTTTTTATGTTAGTTTTTACACAACTAATTCTTAAAAATGTTTTGGATCAAACTGTGGTTAAGATTACTGTAACAGAGACAGTACACCCTGGTTAGCCTGGTTGGACTGTGCAAGCATAGCCTGACCTGCCTGCGCCAGGATGTTGTTGTTGGAATACTTAACCATCTCAGTAGCCATATTGGTATCACGGATAGCGGACTCTGCGCTGGTGGTATTCTCTACTACGTTATCCAGGTTGTTGATGGTGTGCTCCAAACGATTCTGAACAGCACCAAGTGCGGAACGCTGGGTGGAAACCTTCTGGATAGCTGCGGAAATGGTGTCAATAGCAGCGGTAGCTTTGGTATCATCATCACCAGATACCTGAAGACCATTTACTCCAAGTCCACGTGCACTCATCATAGAAATGTCAACATCAATCTTGTTATCTTCTGTAGAATCAGCTCCTACATGAAGGCTAAAGTTTAAAGAATCATTCAAATCTGCAAATGCCTCAAGTTCAATCTTGCCATCTTTTGTAGATACAGACTTAACTTCTCCACCAAGATTATCAGTAATATCTTTCTTAATTGCTGCCAACATATCCTCTTCGCTTTCAAACACCTTTGTGTTAGCATCGCCACCTTTAGCAGCAGCAAGAGCTATATCTTTGGTAAAATTATCACCGTTAGTATTCTCAGCTTGCATATCATAAACATATTTATAAGTTTTGCCATTTACTGTAACCGAATCTGCCTTATATGTGCCTTTAGTTTTAGCGGTATCATCACCTACACTAGTTGCTGCTCCAGTATGTTTGGTAATAGCAATGGAAGCCTTACCTGTTGTAGCGTCTATAGCATTTAATTTACCATGAGCTGTTCCGTAAGTAAGCTTCGCCGGTGTTTTATCTGCATCTGTACCTACACCCTTCAGCAGATAACTCTCATTGAATTTAGTTGTGGTGGAAACTCGGTCAATCTCAGTAACTAACTGATCAATCTCATTCTGGATGTAACTCCTGTCGTTCTCAGCCTGAGTACCGTTGGCAGCCTTTACAGCCAGTTCGTTCATTCTCTGCAGCATATCCTGAACTTCGTTCAGAGCGCCTTCAGCGGTCTGTACTGCACTGATACCATCCTGTGCGTTGGAAGAAGCCTGTGTCAGACCTCTGATCTGCTTTCTCATTTTCTCACTGATGGACAGACCTGCTGCATCATCAGCTGCACGGTTGATCTTGTAACCGGAAGACAGTTTCTCGGTGGACTTTGCCTGAGAAGCGGTGGTTAATCCTAACATTCTGTTAGAGTTCATAGCTGTTAAGTTGTGTTGTACTACCATAATAATTTACCTCCATGTGTAAAAAAGTGTTGCAGATACATCCGTTTATCTGCAGTGTGTGGTTAATAGTTACTGCGGCCCTAGGATTCCGCATTGTTAGCAAGCTTTTGTCCCACAGTATCTAAAGTTATTTGTTCTGTACGATCACGACGTTGGATTTTTTCTTCTTGGCGGTGCCTTCCGGATTCTTGTAATACTTCGGGATCGTCGCCAGAAGCTCCGGATCCTGGATCCGTTTTTCAATGGCCTTGCTTCGTACGATGTTCACATCCTTGGGGGCATCGATCATGATACGTGTCTGTCCGCCGCTGCTTCCCAGAAATACAATCTTCACATCGTCTCCGATCATCAGAAACTCTTCATCTCTCACCGATAATCTCAGCATAGCCATTCCTCCTTGAAATCGATTATTTCCTTATAATTTGCTGTGTTTTGGAAATACTGATCGTAATGTAACAAACTTGATATTGTGTTACCTTTTTGCTTTCACATAGTATATCGGTACGCTCGCAGAAAACTTAACCCCTTTTTTGAAAAAAATTGAACCCCTCATTTGCCAAAGTAAATGCAGCCCCGGAAAGTATATGTTATAGTTCACAGATATATAAAAAACGCCGGTTTTATGCGGCTTACACTAATTTCTAGGAGGAATCAGATGAATACAGCACAACCAATTCGTAACCTGGAGGATCTGAAAAATTTTAAAAACTACTATAAGGAAATCCACCCCGATGCCAGGAACCAATTGTTAGTGATCCTGGGCTTGAATACTGCACTGAGGATTTCGGATCTGCTTACACTGCGGTGGGAAGATGTTTATAACTTTTCTCAAAACAGATGGCAGGAGCATATTGAGATCATTGAGCAGAAGACGGGAAAGACCTCCTGCATCTATATCAATCATAATATTCACGCATGTCTTCAAAATTATCAGGCACAGCTTCAAAAGGAGCGAAAACCTATTCAGCCAGAAAAGTATCTTTTTCCCCACAGCAATAAAAATGAACCCATCAGTCGGGTGCAGGCTTTTCGCATCATCAAAAAGGTGGCAGCTTATTACAATATCCCCGGCGTGATCTGCTGTCATTCCCTTCGCAAAACCTTCGGATATCATGCCTGGCAACAGGGCGTACAGCCGGCAATGCTGGTCAGCATCTATAATCATTCGTCTTATGAAGTGACTAAACGATATCTTGGCATTGAGCAGGATGACCGGGACAAAATATTTCAGGAGATCATACTCTGAACACAAGGGTAACACAATATCAATTGTGTTACCTTTTTTATTTACACACGCAACTATTAATTCAAAAATGGAACCCCAAATCAACTTCGGAGTCCCATTCTATTTTTTAATTCAGATTCAATTTCTGTCCCACACGGATCTTATGTAAATCCTTGATCTGCGGGTTTTTGGCTTTCAGTTCCGCCAATGACATATGGTTGCGTTTGGCAATGGCAGACAGGGTATCTCCTGCTTTCACTGCATAATCGCCACTGTTAAAATATACGGTTTCCTTCGGCTGTGCCGCGGTTACCGTTACCATGTAATCACCGCCCTGCTTTAGAGCGAACATGGACTGCCCATTCCTGGTCACGAGGAAGGAGCCACAGTATTCCAGTTGTTTCTTCTCGGCATTATAGCGATAAAGATTTGCGTATTTTCTGCTGTTTTCTGCTCCGACATTCACATGAATGTTCACAGCTACCGGGAATGCTCCGGTGTCTTTTACAGACAGCTGTTTTGTGGCTTCTGCCTTCTTGGATGCTGCCATGGCTGCCGGGATATTCCGGGCTTTGCTGTCAACGGTGAGATCAATGTTCTGTAATGCATTCAGAGCTGTGCCTTTCAGATCCTGTCCGCTGATGCTGACTGCCACACCGTTGCCGCTATGAAGTGCCAGGGTCACATCTGAGCCCTTAATGCTTCCCAGCACTGCGGCAGGGAGTCTGGTCTCTCCGGAGCATACGATATTCATGTTCACGCTGTTAATATTCGGATTCTGTGTCACTTCCGCGATCTTTGCCTGTACGTTGGAAGTCACGGTGTTCCAGTCTACTGTCTGTACCGGAGCGGATGTCTCCTTGTCCGCAGAGCTGCTCTCTGCTTCCGGTGCTGTTGCAGGCGCCGGGGTTACTGTCGGCTGTGGTGTAACTACAGGTGCCGGGGTAGCTTCTCCGGTCTTGTTCAGGTACATATCGTCCCAGGATCCCCAGGCTTTGGCAGATGCGGTTGCCCGGATTCCTACCGTTACTTTTGTTCCATCCTTAGTGATCTCGATATTCTGTACCTCAGGATTGCTCCAGTTCTTCCAGCCGTTTAATTCGCCTTGTGCTGTCTGTGTCTTACCATCTACAGAGACATAGACCTCGTAGCTGTCTGCTGCTAAGTTTCCACCACCCTGAAGATATCCTCCAAACCGATAAATTCCTGCATCCAGCGTAATTGTCTGTGTTACATCATAAGTAAAATCACTGTCATTGTAGAAATGCAGATATCCGTTTCCATCTTTGGAGTCCTTGCCATCCATCGGAACTTTAATACCGGTTCCGTTTAATGTCCATGCGTTGTCTCCATCCTCAAACCGGGGATTGGTCAGAAGGTTCTGCGGATTCACGGTGATCACGCATTTTGTCTGATAGGTCTCTCCTTCCAGAGATACTGTTCCGTTCACGGTATATTTTCCTGCTGCGTTGGTGTCAACTGCGGCAACATCCTGTGCGTTCCAGGTTACGTTTTCTGCTCCGGAAGTATAATCTGAATAGGTAACGTTTACCGTCTCCGGTAAAGTAAAGGTACTTCCTAATTCTATCTCGATTGCATCTGCATTTTTAACAGTGCTGATTTTTTTAGCCGTCTCCGCACCTGTTTTTACATAACTGAATATCTTTAAGGTTTCCAGAGGATGACCGGAGGCATCAAACAATGCCTGATTGTCTATTGCGGATCCGCCGTACCATTTTCCGGCATCCTCGGCATCATATTCTTTCGCATAGGAAGCTGCCCAGCCGGAACCATATTTTTCCCAGGCTGCCTTATTTTCTGTCAACACATTCGCAGCATTCTCTGCGTTTTCATCGTATACCTTTACAGGGATCCATGCAGGCTCCCAATAGAATACGCCGATACCTTTGTCCATTTCTGCGACGGCATTGATTACCTCACGCAGTTCCTTCGCCTGTCCGTAGATGCTGAAATCATAATCCATGCCTGCATCGTTATTGCCTTCGCGGACGGTGTTTGCATGACCGTCACTGTCCTCTAAGCCGGTCGCCCAGGAGGTCTCCGCTACCATGACTTCTTTTCCATATTTTTCCGTAATCGCATTTAACTGGTTCTTAAGGTTATCCAGGGTTCCATGCCAGTAAGGATAATAGGAAGAGGCGAATACATCATACTCCACACCGGCATCGGCCAATGCTTTAGCGTAAGTCATATAATTTTGTTTCTCAGGATTTGCGAAATGCACTACTGCCTTGATTTCTTTGTTCCGATCCTGCTCCACCTGTTGGATTGCTTCACATCCGGCGCGGAAAATTGCTGTGGTGTTGGCATTCTCCAGACCGCTCTCTCCGGCAATTCCGTTGTTTGTCTCATTACCGACCTGTACCATTCCGACATCGACGCCTGCATCCAGTAAAGTGTTCAGGCTATTCATCGTATAATCTTTTACTGCTGCTGTCTTTTCCGCAATCGTCATGTCTGCCCAGGCTTTCGGTGCCTTCTGCTTGGCAGGATCAGCCCAGAAATCGGAATAGTGGAAATCGATCAGGACACGCATTCCGGCTTTAGTAGCCAGCTTACCCATGTCCACCGCTTTCTGCAGGTCATTATTGCCACCGCCGTAGCCGTTATCGGATGCATCGTAAGGGTTATTCCATACACGGATACGTACGTAGTTAATACCGCTATCTTTCAGTAGCTTAAAAAATCCGGCATCATCCAATTCATTTCCTGCAAAATCATAATATTTTACACCGCTGTCTTTCAGAGCTCTGTAGGATGAGATGTCCACACCGCCGATGAAATCACTCGTCAGTCCGTTTACCTTTTCCACATTGATTCCGGCTTGTTCCACAGTAGCGCTTTTTAATTCATCTTTCGCTTTTTTCAGATTCGTGATCTTCTCTTCGATCTCTGTGACGGTTGTGGAAGTATAATCGCCATTCAGTGCCTGCAGGAAGTTCTCGCTTACTGTCATGGATTCCTGCAGAGCTTTCCAACTGTCAGCAGTATAATCTGACTCGTTTAATGCTTTATATTCCGTGATCAGATTCTGCAATTCTTCTGCTTTTACTTTCTTTGCAGCCTGAATTTCAGTGTCACTTGCTTTCGTCACCAGGATGTCATCTATCTTCAGATAGCCGCCTGCTGCAATATCCAGAGAAATGGTAATGGTAAGCTCCGTACCTGCCTCTACGGTTAATGCATCGGTCTCTGCAGGAGTATAGACATCCCAGCCTCCTGCGGTCAGATCCGCCGATACTTTTCTATCTCCGGCTGTGAGGCTGATGGTTCCGGTCACGTTCTCTCCGGCTGTCAGGAAAGATGCTTTATAGTTACCGGCATCGGATGCTGTCACCGTAGTAGCAGCTGTCAGATTCTGTGCCATTGCCGAATAATAATTCCAAACGTTTGTAGTATCATTTCCGGCACCGGTATCCGCCTTGGAGGTAGCACTGCTGTCTATGCTCCAGGTCTGGGACCAGTCAGACATATCCGTAGGATTGGTTCCTTCTTCAAATGTTTTGGAATACAGCATATTACTATCCGGAGTCGGTGTAGCTGTGGGAGTCGGTGTAGCTGTGGGTTCCTGCGTACTTTCCGTCTCACCTGTCGCATCCTTCGTCAGTAACAAACTATCCAGGCACACCCAGGCTCCCTGTTCACTGGTAATATGAAAACCGATTTTATAATTTGTTTCTGCTTCCGCTAACGTAAAATGCGAGGTAAACTGTTGAAAGTCAGAGGTAATACTTAAAGAATCTGTATCAAGGATATCCTCACCACGATACACTGTAATGTTTCCCGTCATACTGTTGGTGTCTTTAATCCACCCTGTGACTGTATAGTCTCCTGCAGTTAAAGAGGCAATTGTCTGGTAAATACTTACCGTACCATCCCCATTTCCAAAATTGATTCCCAGTCCACTTGAAGTACCGTCATAAGCAGCCCATTGATCGTATTTTATAGTATCGGCTGCCTCCCAGGTGGATCCTTCAAACTTCCAATTTCCAACTGTCCAGAATTCACTGCCGTCGTCCCCCATATCGCCACCTGTAAACAGATTGGTTTCCTCCGCATTTACACAGCTCAACGGTCCGGACTCACTCAGATTCCCTGCAATCAGAGCCGCCACACACGCAAATGCCAGACCTCTTTTCCAGTCTCTTTTTTTCATCGTAACCTTCCCTTTCCGCCTTCCGGCCGGAGCGTAAGGCTCCGGTCGGATCCTCTATGTTCACTTAGCATCCTCCCTTGGTTGCGCAACTTATTTGCGCAACCGTTTGCTCGGCTATGTCTGGATTATATCATGTGCACTTTGTATTTTAAATTGACAAAAATTCTAATATTTCAATTTATATTTTGTATATTTTGCACCATTTGTTGCTATTTTTTCATTACTTTATGATTTCAAGTGTAAAAAGAGATATGCGCAATTTATTGCGCATATCTCTCTTTGTATTACGTATACCTACGGGTTACATCTTTTGCATGGGACATATCCCATATTAATTACTTCTTCTCTGCTGCCGGTGTAGATCTGTTTATTTTTCTCTTTCATATCGTCCACGCTGGAGCATGTGGGATAGTGGAATTTCATGGTGTTGGTATTCAGCACATAAGTAATTCCCTGAGATTCCTGTGGCGCCGACGATTCCGGTGTGATCTGTACCGTAGTATCGGTCTCAGGCTGTGGTGCCGGTGTCTCTACCGCAACAGGCGCTACTGTGCTTTGGTAGGTTTCACTGCCCTCCGACCAATTATCACCGGTGGCATAGTCAATACCGATCCCCGGCTGCACATTGTAGGCAAATACACAGAAGCAGATACCCTCCCCGGCATCTTCCACGGAATAGGCTTCCATGAGGACACCATCTGCCAGCAGGTTATCACCGTCAAATATGGGAGTGACACGGTACAGGACATGGTTCCCTGTATTTTTGATATAATCGCAGACTTTCGTCTCAAAAGGGAGCATTCCCTGTACGTTGAGATATCTTGTTCCGGTGATCAGGTTCAGCGGGTTGGCGTTTTCCGCCGCCAGCATATAGGCGATCAAGTGGCAGCGATTGTATAGGTATTTTCCGTCCACGTTATCGTACTTCACCAGATGCCAGCCGCTAGGCTTCACAGCTCCGATCTCCCCTCTCGGTTCTGTCGGCATCAGGTCCTGTCCGACGTTGGCATATGCCACGCCACAGCGCCCCAGGCTGTCCAGCTCGCTGTAGGTTTCGAAGGACTGTGTGGTCAGCTCCTCCTCTGTGAAATAAGGCTGGTTGCCATTGACTTCTGTATAAGGTGTGCCGGAATATGCCGGAATCTCCCGGAGGGAAAATGCTGATGTGCCCTCTCCTGCCGGAACGTCTGTTGCAGATGTGACCTGCTGCGATTCTTGTGTATCCGAAGAGCTTTCCAGTGGCTGTCCGGATTCGGGTTCCGATACTGCAGTCTCCGATGCTTCCAGCAATTCGGAGGGGATCGTCGCCAGCTGCTCTATCGCATAGGTATTATCCTGCGACGTGACGGTGCTTTCCGCACAGCCGGTGAATGCCAATAGCAGTGCCAGCCATAATGACAATTGTATTATCAAACGTTTCTGAGGTCTGTTGTGTTTCATTTTCATAGCTTGTCAATTACTCCCTTGTAAAACACTTTGGAAATTATACCACATTATTCATCCGATCTCTTCTTTGCATTGACAATTTTTTTAAAAAACAGTATGCTGAAAATATCTGAAAAACACTTCGAATAATATGCCAATCATCTAAAAATTTAGGCTTATTATTTGAGGTGTTTTTTTGCCGGAATGGATTCTTAGAAAGGAGATTCTTATGTCTAAATATGTTTATCCCGCTATTTTTACTTCTGAACCAGATGGAGGTTATTCTGTATATTTTCCCGATCTGGAAGGTTGTTATACCTGCGGCGACACACTGGCTGATGCTCTGTTTATGGCTGAAGATGCCCTCGCGCTTATTCTCTATGGATATGAAAAGGACCAACGCCCCATTCCACAGCCCTCCAAAATGTCAGACATCAAAGTTACTGCGGATTCCTTTTTAAGTATGGTTGCATGCGATACCCTGGAATATCGCAAACGTTTTAATAACAAAGCTGTTAAAAAGACATTGACCATTCCCGAATGGCTGAATGAAGCTGCTGTTGCAATGAATATTAACTTTTCACAAGTATTGCAGGATGCTCTTTTGCAGCGAATCAGTCCTCAATAATGCACACACGAAAAATAAAAAGTGCCGCAAAAACGGCACTTTTTCTATGGAGTAGACGGGAGTCGAACCCGTGTCCAAAAGCCTATTCCCTGTCCTTCTACGAGTGTAGTTTATTCTTTGACATTCCCTCCGCGCCCCGGGAATAAACACCCTGAGCATTTCAGTAGCTTCATGTTACGCCCATATGCGCAAAGCTTTGCATATGTCGTTTCTCACATGTTTGAAGCCGAGATCCTAAGGTGTGAGTGCCCTAGGGCCGACTGCTGCCATTAGGCAGCGTATGCTAAATTATCGTTAGCGTTTAATTTTAATTTGGCCATTTAACGCATTACCATGCGACTCGCTTCTCCAGCTGCAAAACCCCTGTCGAAACCTTTACTACCCCTTATTCAATTGTCAGACCAAGTATACTTGATGGCACACACACTGTCAAGCACTTGCAGTAAAGCATTGCAGGATCAGAGCCTGCAGATCACAGATTGCGGACCTTGAATTCCTTCTCTGCCTCTCTGCGCTGATCCTTTTTGGCAATGGCTTCTCTCTTGTCATAGAGCTTTTTACCACGTGCCAGTCCGATCTCTACCTTTACCTTACCGTCTTTAAAGTATACCTGTAAAGGGACTAATGTATACCCTTTTTCCTTGATCTTGCCCAACAGCTTGTTGATCTCGTACTTGTGCAGCAACAGCTTTTTCACACGAAGGGGGTCTTTGTTAAAAATATTCCCCTTCTCATAAGGACTTACATGCATTCCGTAGACGAATACTTCTCCGTCTTCAATGCGGACGAAAGCCTCCTTGATGCTGCATTTTCCCATCCGCATGGACTTTACTTCCGTACCGTGCAGGGCAATGCCGCACTCATAGGTCTCATCGATGAAAAAATCGTGATATGCCTTTTTATTGTTTGCGATCAGCTTCTGGGACTCTTTTCCTTTTGCCATGGCTACCTCTTAAAACCTTGTAACTATTCAGAAACCCATTCACAAAACGCCCCTGCGGAGCTTTTTTACGGCTCTGAATAGTTACAGTTTACTATATTTTCTGTAATTGTCAATGAACTAACAGTTCATTTAATCCGCAGATTTATTGATCCACCAACCGGAAATTGATGGTGCGCATAAAACGGTCGCAGTCTTCCACTTCGATCCGCACCGGCATTCCCAGTTTGAAGCAACGTCCGGTGGCTTCTCCCACCATCTCACAGGCTGCCTCATTGTAGTGATAATAGTCGCCCGGGATCGTGGAAATATGGATCAGCCCTTCCACGGTATTGGGCAGTTCCACATATAGTCCCCAGCCGGTGACACCGGAGATCACACCTTCGTATTCCTCTCCGATGTGCTGTTCCATATATTCTACCTTCTTCAGCTTGTCCGTCTCCCGCTCTGCCTCATCGGCACGGCGCTCCATCTCGGAAGAATGCTTAGCCACCTCCGGCAGAATATCCCTGTAGTGCTCCACTCGCTCTGCCTTCAGGCGTCCCCGCAGCTGCTCCTTGATAATGCGGTGGATCTGCAGATCGGGATATCTGCGGATCGGTGAGGTAAAATGACAATAATACCGGCATGCCAGTCCAAAATGTCCGGTACATTCCGTGCTGTATTTCGCCTGCTTCATGCTCCTCAGGGTCAGTCTGGCGATCATAGGCTCTTCGGGAGTTCCCTCAATCTTCTGTAACAGCTTCTGAATCTCCTTGGGATGGATCTCCTCCGCGGAGACCTTGCTGTTCCTGCGCCCCAGCGCCTTCATGTAATACCCGTAATTGCTGATGAACGTGGACAGCTTCTGGATCCGCTCCGGATCCGGTACATCATGGACACGGTAGACGAAGGGCAGCTCCTGCCAGTAAAAATGCTGCGCCACTGTCTCATTCGCTGCAAGCATGAAATCCTCGATCAGCATAGTAGCCACGTTCCGCTCGTAAGGTTTTATATCCAGCGGATGTCCTTCCTTATCCAACAGGATCTTGCACTCCGGGAAATCGAAATCAATAGATCCCCTCTTCTGTCTCTTCTTCCGCAGTTTGTCCGCGAGTTCAGCCATTTGTTGGAACATAGGGAGCAATTCCCTGTACCGGGAATAGTCTGTTACGGTTTCTGCACCTTCCGCAGGGGTTCCGTCCGGCGTACCGGCGTTATGCTCTACACACTCCGGCTCCTCCAGCAGCTTTTTCACCACAGTATAAGACATCCGTTTCTTGACCCGGATCACAGATTCGCAGATCTCATCGTCCACGATCTCGCCCTCTTCATCCACCTTCATCAGGCAGCTTAATGCCAGACGGTCCACGCCTTCGTTCAGGGAACAGATACCGTTACTCAGTGCATGGGGCAGCATGGGGATCACACGGTCTACCAGATAGACGCTGGTGCCGCGTTTTAATGCTTCTCTGTCCAGTGCGGAATTCTCCTGCACGTAGTTCGTCACGTCTGCAATGTGTACTCCTAAGTGGTAATATGTCCCGTCAAAGGATACACTGACAGCGTCATCCAGATCCTTGGCATCCTCTCCATCGATGGTGACCATGGTCACATCCCGCAGATCCCTGCGGCCGGCACAGTCCGCCTCGGATACCTCCTGGGATACCCTCTCCACCTGGTTCATGATCTTCTCGCCGAATTCCACCGGCAGATCAAAGCCACGTACGATAGACATGATGTCTACACCGGGATCGTTGATATGTCCCAGGATCTCCACGACTTTGCCCTCAGGACTCTTCGTATTCGTGCCGTATCCGGTGATCTCCACCACGACCTTATGTCCGGTCATGGCTCCCTTCGACCACTCCTTCGGCACGAAAATATCCTGTGCTATCTTCGTGTTATCCGGAATGACAAAACCGAAATTACTCTTGGACTGCTCATAGGTTCCCACCACCTGGGTCATTCCCCTGGCAATGATACGAAGGACCTGCGCTTCCTGCCGCTTGCCGGTCTTTACAGGCAGAAGTGCCACTTCCACGGTATCCTTATGGAATGCTCCGCCCTGCTTGTCCTCCGGGATGAACAGATCCTCGTCCCTTCCTTCCACTTCCACAAATCCAAAGCCTTTGGCATTGCTGATAAAAGTTCCTGTCAGAACCTTACCGTTGGACTTCATATATTTACCCTTAACGGTCAGGGTAAGCTTTCCTTCCGCTAAAAGCTCCCGCAAGATCTCACGAAACTCTTCCCGGTCTTCTTTTGCGACCTGAAGAAATATTGCCAGTTCCTTTTCCTTCATTGGAACGTAAAAATCATCCTTCACCAGATCACAGATTACTTTTTTTCTCTTCTCTCTGATTTCGTTATTACTCATGTAACCTCTCTCAATAAATATCTATAAAACAAAACACCCTTGTATGCCATGCACACAAGAGTGTCATCCTTCGTAATGATTAAAATACGTTCAGATTCAGTACGGCTGCAAGTAACATGAAGAATACTGCAAGGATCTTCGTGATCTTCACCAGCATACCTTCCATGGAACGTCCTTTATTTCTGCCCCAGTAGGTCTCAGCAGCGCCGCTGATGGAACCCAGTCCTGCGGATTTACCTTCCTGCATCAATACTAACACTGTCAGTGCTACACATACCAATATAAAAATTATGTTGATTACTACTCTTAATGCTTCCATTTCACACCTCCTAATGTCAAGCAGATTTTATATTACCATATATTGTACACAATTGCAACAACATTTTACAAGACAGTACCGAAAAGGCGGCACAAAAAAGGACCCCCGGAAATTTTTACGATCTCACGGGGATCCTTTATTTCTATTCTGAATGATCAGATTCGCAGCTTACTCTGCGATGTCACCATACATGAAGTACCAGTAACCATAAGCGGAATGCCAGATACCGGTGATCTTCTCGCTCTGCAGCCAGAAGTCATTGTAGTAAGCAACAGGAATGCAGCCTACCTGCTCCATCAGAACATCCTCAGCCTGATGAAGAGCTGCGGAACGCTCAGCGGTATCCATGGTGGAAGCTGCCTTCTCCATAGCTGCATCGAAGTCAGCGTTGGAGAACTTACCATCGTTGTTACCGTTGCCGGTGCAGAACATGTCTAACATATTGGAAGGATCGCTGTAATCTCCTACCCATCCGTTACGTGCTACCATGTACTCACCGTTACGTCTCATCGGAGTGAAGCTGGACCACTCAACGATATTTACTTCTACATTAATACCAAGCTCGCCCCATGCCTGCTGTAAGTACTCAGCAACAGTCTTGTGGTAACCTGCATCATTGGTAGTATAGGTGATGGTAGGAAGTCCTTCACCATTGGGGTAACCTGCATCAGCTAAGAGCTGCTTAGCTTCCTCAAGGTTAGCATCGAAATCATCGGAGATATAGCTCTGACCACCGTTAGCATTTGCATTGAAGGAGCTGCCGTCGGTATCTACCCAGCCCTCACCTACGAGGTTGTATGCGGGAGAGTAAGTTCCCTGCATCAGGGTATTTGCTACATAATCACGATCAATTGCCAGGCTCAGAGCCTTACGAACATTTACATCTGCGAATGCAGGATCTTCCAGGTTCATGGACAGATAGTAAGTTCCCAGGTTAGGCTCTACATGGAACTCGGGGTTACCCTGTAAGCTGGGGATCTCCTGGGTAGGAACATCCTTGATGAACAGTACATCACCGGACTGGTATGCAGTATAAGCTGCATTGGAATCCTCCATCAGTACGAATTTGATGCTGCCAAGCTTAATCGCATCTGCATTCCAGTAGTTAGGGTTCTTGGACATGGTAATGTGAGAACCGGGTACCCACTCGGTAATGTAGAAAGGTCCGTTGGAGATATAGGTCTCAGCTGCGGTAGCCCATGCATCACCGTTAGCCTCTACGGTTGCCTGCTGAACAGGGCTCAGGGTAGCGAATGCTGCCAGAGACTCGAAGTAAGGGCAGGGATTGGAAAGCTCTACAACGAGGGTCTTAGCATCGGGAGCGGATACTGCCAGAGCATCCAGATCACCTGCCTGTGCCTCGTCAAAGCCCTTAACCATACCCAGAACAGTCTCAGCATAAGGAGCTGCTACTACGGGATCGCATACACGCTTCCAGCTGTATACGAAATCGTCTGCGGTCAGATCACTGCCGTCAGACCACTTTAATCCATCACGAAGATGGAAGGTCCAGGTAAGACCATCTTCAGATACTTCCCAGGTCTCAGCCTGTCCGGGAGCGATCTTACCATCCTGGTCAATCGTCAGAAGACACTCAAAAGAGTGAAGCAGCATATTACCGCCATCTACTGCACTGTTCAGTGCGGGATCAATGGTCTCGGGATCGGAACCGATCTGAACGGTAAGCTGTTTGCCTTCGGTACTAACTTCAGTTGCTGCTGCATCGGTCTTGGTGCTGTCAGTTGCACTGGCACTGCCGGTTGCAGAAGAACCATTGTCGCTGCTGCCGCATGCTGCCAGAGAACCTACCAGCATTGCTGCGGTGAGCAGCATAGCTAACTTCTTTTTCATAAAGTTATCCTCCTCTTTCTTTTCATACAAAAGCACTATGCTTTGTATAGTTTTATATTAAACAGCTAAATTGCTCAGCTGTCAATACCTAATTTCAGGCATTGATCTTTTCCACATGGTGGCAAGCCACGTAATGGCCCTTTTCCACTTCTCTCCATTCGGGTTCCTTCTGTGCACAACACTCATCCGCATAAGGACATCTGGTGCGGAAACGGCATCCGGTAGGAGGATTTAAGGGGCTGGGTACATCTCCCTGCAGAACAATACGTTTACTTGCTCTTGCCTTGATGGGATCTGCAATGGGGATTGCAGAGATCAGGCTCTTGGTATAAGGATGCAGGCTTCGTGCTACCAGTTCATAGCTGTCTGCCAGTTCTACCATTTTGCCCAGGTACATAACGCCGATACGGTCGGAGATATGTTTTACAACAGAGAGATCATGTGCGATAAACAGATAGGTCAGCCCCATCTGCTCCTGCAGCTCCTCGAACATATTCACCACCTGTGCCTGGATCGATACATCCAGTGCGGAGATCGGCTCATCGCAGACGATGAACTGCGGGTTCACTGCCAGTGCTCTCGCAATGCCGACACGCTGACGCTGTCCACCGGAGAATTCATGAGGATATCTGTTCGCATGCTCAGAGTTCAGTCCAACCTTCTCCAGCATGGAAATGATCGTATCATGACGTTCCTTCTTATTGGCAGCCAGCTTATGAATATCTATGGCTTCCCCTACGATATCTCCTACGGTCATTCTGGGATCCAGACTTGCATAAGGATCCTGGAATACCATCTGCATCTTCTGACGATAAGGCAGCATATCTACCTTTACTTTATTTTCAACGTCCAGGATCACATTGCCGTCAAATGTGATCTTACCGCCGGTGGGCTCGTATAATCGTAAGATAGAACGTCCGGTGGTGGTCTTACCACAGCCGCTCTCTCCTACCAGTCCGAGAGTCTCACCTTTATTCACAAAAAAGCTGACATCATCCACGGCCTTCACGAACTTACGGTTTTTACCCATGCCGCCTGCGGGGAAGTATTGCTTCAAATGTTCAACCTGAAGTAACTTATCACTCATTGGTATTTCCTCCCTCCATCTCAGCTTTCTGGTTCATATAGCAGTGTGCATAATGCGTCTTACTGAAATCCGTCTTAGGAGGATTCTCTCTCAGGCAGATCTTCATGCAGTTCTTACAGCGGGGTGCGAATGCACATCCTTCGGGAGGATTCAGAAGATCCACCGGATTACCTTCGATGGGGATCAACTTCTCATGCTTCGTGCTGTCCAGACGGGGGATACTCTCCAGAAGACCCTTGGTATATTCATGCTTCGGATGGTAGAAGATCTCGTCACAGGTACCGGTCTCCACGATACGGCCGGCATACATGACTGCAATACGGTCACACATGCTCGCCACGATACCCAGGTCATGGGTGATCATGATGATCGCCATGCCCAGCTTGTCCTTCAGCTCCATCATCAGCTCCAGGATCTGCGCCTGAATGGTAACGTCCAGTGCGGTAGTAGGCTCATCAGCGATCAGAAGCTTCGGTTCACATGCCAGCGCAATTGCGATCATGACACGCTGTCTCATACCACCGGACAGCTCGTGGGGATACTGCTTCATACGCTTCTCCGGTTCATTGATACCTACCAGAGACAAAAGCTCCACTGCTCTTGCATATGCCTTTTTCTTGTCCGCATCGGTATGCAGACGGATCACTTCCATGATCTGATTACCAATGGTATATACGGGATTTAAGCTGGTCAGAGGATCCTGGAAAATAATGGATACCTCTTTACCACGCATTTTGGAAAAATCTTTTTCGGTCATTTTCTCCACTTCGTGTCCATTGAAGTGAAGCTCTCCGCCGATCAGCTTACCGGGATAAGCGGTCAGTCCCATCAGACTGTATGCGGTTACGGATTTACCGGAACCACTCTCTCCTACGATGCCCAATACTTCCCCTTCCTTCAGGTGAATGGAGACATCGTTCAGTGCCTTTACTTCTCCGGCAGGAGTAAAGAAAGAGAGACGTTCATGCTGTATATCTACCAGATAATTGTTATCCATCTTCACTACTCCTTCCATTAATTCTTAAGCTTCGGGTCAAATGCGTCACGAAGTCCGTCACCAAACAGGTTAAAGCTTAAGATGATCAGACTGATCAGCAGACAGGGTGCAAACAACAGGTAAGGGAATGTGATCATTCCGTTAATGGCATCACTTGCAAGGCTTCCCAGGGAAGGCAGCGGAACTGCCACACCCATACCTAAGAAGCTTAAATAACTCTCGGTAAAAATAGAGGAAGGGATCTGCAGTGTGGTGGTAACGATCAGAGTACCGATACAGTTGGTCAGCAGATGCTTTTTAATGATACGGCCATCCTTGGCTCCCAGAGCCTTGGCTGCCATGACATAATCATTTTCCTTCAGGGTCAGGATCTGGCTTCGTACCATACGTGCCATTCCTACCCAGTACAGCAATGCGAATACGATGAAGATACTGATCAGGTTAGATCCTACGATCTGCATCCATCCGAATCCGGGAAGCTGTGCCAGCTTTGCCAGAGGATCCTTTAACGCGAAGGACAGCAGCACGATCAGCAGGAAATCCGGTATCGTATAGATAATATCCACAATACGCATGATGATCAGATCCACCCATCCACCGAAGAATGCAGAGATGGAACCGATCAGGGAACCGATCACAAAAATAATGGCAGTAGCGATCAGACCAACCAGCAGGGAGATACGGCTTCCCATCATAACACGGATGGCATAATCACGGCCCATTTTATCGGTACCGAGCACATGGGGGAATACCTTCTCTCCCGCATCCATACGCTCTATCTCTTTCTCGGAATACTGCATGGGGTGCAGATTCTCGCTTCCTTTGATCTGTGTCTTGTAATCATAGGGATAAAATGCAGGCACAATAAAGGAAAAGATCATAACTACAATAATAACGAAGAGGCTGACCATGGCAACCTTATTCTTACGAAGTCTGCGGAAGCCATCCTGCCAGAAGCCCACGCTCTCACGCATGATGACCTGGCTCTGCTTCTCTTCTTCATTCGCCGGCATAAAATCTTCCGGTTTATATTTTACATGAAAGCTCATAGCATTCGGTTCTTTCATCGGTATCTTCCTTCCTGTTAATCTTACTTCAACTTGATCCTGGGGTCGACGATCTTATATACGATATCCACCAGCACATTCATGACAACCATCAGTGTTGCGAGGAAAATGGTGGTACCCATGATCATGGTGTAGTCACGGTTAATGATCGAGCTGACAAATTCATTGCCCAGACCGGGGATCGTGAAAATCTTCTCTACTACGAAGCTTCCTGTCATAGTATAAGCCATCATAGGACCTACATAGGTGATAACGGGGAGCAGTGCATTTCTCAGTGCATGCTTGAACAGACGGAAGAAAGGCTTTACTCCCTTCGCCGTAGCGGTTCTCATATAATCCTGTCCCAGAACATCCAGCATGGAAGAACGCATCAGTCTCATAATATAAGCAGTTGGGTACAATGCCAGTGCGATCACGGGCATCACATAATGCTTCCAGGTGCCGATTCCGTAGGTGGGCAGTATCTTTACCTTACTTCCCAGGAAATACAGAAGCAGAGTACATATAACGAAGCTTGGTACCGCAATACCACAGGTGGAGATCACGGAGATCACGCTGTCCAGCGTCTTGCCACGATGGGTAGCTGCCAGACATCCCAGAGGGATACCTACCAACAGCGCTACGATAACGGAAAGCCCACCTACTCTTGCAGATACAGGGAACTTGGATACTATAATAGAAGTAACGGTTCTTCCTCTCTGCTTCAGACTCTCTCCGAAATCACCGTGCAAAGCATCTTTCATATACGTCAGATACTGCTGGGACAAAGGCTTGTCCAGTCCATATTTTGCCTCCAGGGCTGCCTGTGCAGCGGGGCTTACTGCCTTCTCCGAGAGGAACGGTCCTCCGGGTACCATGTTCATCAGGAAAAAGGTGAGTGTTGCTACTGTAAAAATCGTGATCAGCGCCAGACCGATACGTTTTGCAATATATTTAAGCATCTCTTCAACTCCTTGCTTTTCTTTTGCCTACGGACATTAATAAAATGCATTCTTCGCATTTGTATGCAAGTATACACGCGCAAAAAATGTACTTTAATTTCCGAAAACGACTTTTGTTATATTACAACACTTTTGAGGCTATGTCAACTGAATTACGCATGAAGCATCTGCCAGTTTCCGTGACTCTGCCTCTTTAACTGTCTCTTCGCGGTGTACGCACAGCACGCACATATGTCTGTATATTTATGAAAAACTTTTTCAATAAAAATAGTTTCTGTTTTTCAAATTTGCATATAGTGTATATTTTGCGCTTCTATTATGTATATTTAAACATTTTATTTTTGTGCATTTTTCTTTCACTCATGTATTTTTCTATCGTTTTGCTATAAAAGCAGGAGGATTTCCGGTGATGAAAATCCTCCTGTTTATACAATTTTTATTTTTTGTAGTTTACATTTTGTTGCGCAACCACTCAGATCTTGTGGAACGGCTCCATATATGCCGCGGCATCCTTTAACTCCTCTTCCATGGCAAGCAGCCGGTTGTACTTCGCCACACGATCGCTGCGGCAGGGCGCTCCGGTCTTAATCTGTCCGGCATTCAGTGCCACCGCTATGTCTGCTATGGTGGTATCCTCCGTCTCGCCGGATCTGTGGGAGATCACCGCCTTGTAACCATTCTTGTGTGCCATCTCCACCGCTTCGAAGGCTTCAGACAGCGTTCCGATCTGATTGACCTTTACCAGAATGGCATTACCACAATGAAGTTTGATCCCGGCATCCAGCCGTTTTGTATTTGTGACAAACAGATCATCTCCCACTAACTGGATCTTCTCTCCCAGCCGTTTTGTAAGCTCCTGCCATCCGTCCCAGTCATTTTCATCCAGTCCGTCCTCAATAGAGATAATGGGATAGTTCTCTACGAGCCGTTCATAATACGAGATCATTTCTCCGGTATCCCGCAGGACTTCCTCTCCCTTCAGCTTACTCTCTCCGGGGAAATGGTACATTCCCGTTTTTTCATTATAAAGTTCGCTGCTGGCGGCATCCATGGCGATCCGGATATCCTGTCCCGGCACATATCCGGAAGCCTCGATTGCTTCCACAAGGAGATCCAGCACGCTCTCCGCATCCGGCAGGTCCGGTGCGAAACCGCCCTCATCCCCGACTCCGGTGGACAAGCCTTTCTCCTCTAGCAGTTTTTTCAGATTATGATAAATTTCCGCACAGATCCGTAACCCTTCCGCAAAGGTTTCCGCCTGTACGGGCATGATCATAAACTCCTGGAAATCCACGGTGTTCGTCGCATGCTTTCCGCCGTTTAAGATGTTCATCATGGGTACCGGCAGAAGTCTCGGAGAGATTCCTCCAAAGTAACGGTACAACGGAAGTCCCAGTGCCTCCGCCGCTGCTCTTGCCACCGCCATGGACACTGCCAGCATGGCATTGGCACCTAAGCTGCTCTTGTTGTCCGTGCCGTCCGTTTCCTTAAGGATTCTGTCGATACGGATCTGTTCCAGAGCATTTTCTCCCAGTAAAACACCGGCAATTTTCTCGTCTATATTTTTTACGGCATGCTGCACGCCCAGGCCGAAATATCTGGTCTCACCGTCCCTGAGTTCCACAGCCTCGAACTGTCCGGTGCTGGCTCCGGAAGGCACTGCCGCCATACCCTTTGTGCATCTGCCGGTCTCTTTGTCCTTCACGGTAACAACCGCTGCCACCGTTGGATTCCCTCTCGAATCCAGGATCTCCCTTCCGTGTACTTCGATGATCTCCAGATATTTTTCCATAAAAAACCTCCTTACAGGTATCCTTAACTTACTTTTTCCCAGTTAAGTATATCCTATAAGGAGGTTATTATTCAGATCTGCTATGCATTAATACGCTTTTCCGGCAAGGATCTCACAGTAATCCTTATAATTTTTCTCAAGCAGTGCCGGAGTATCCAGTCCATAGGGACACTTGGATTTACATCTGCCACAATGCAGGCACTCTTCAATCTTACGCATTTTTGCCTGCATCTCGTCTGTCAGCTGTGCTGCGGAAGGTGCTCTGCGGATCATCAGGCTCATGCGGGCACAGTTGTTAATCTCGATCCCTGCGGGACAGGGCATGCAGTAGCCACAGCCTCTGCAGAATTCTCCCTGCAGTTCTTCCCTGTCATGGTCGATCACCGCCTGCAATGCGGGTGTTAATACAGGAGGATTATCTATATAGGACAGAAATTCATCCAGCTCGCTCTCCCGCTGCACTCCCCAGATCGGAAGTACATTATCAAACTGTGCCAGATATGCATATGCCGCTGCTGAATTATTGATCAGTCCGCCGGACAGTGCTTTCATGGCGATAAATCCCATGCCTGCTTTTTTACAATCCTGTACCAACTCCAGATCCTTGTCCGTCGCCAGATAACAGAAAGGGAACTGCAGAGTCTCATACAGTCCGCTGTCAATGGCTTCATGCGCTACATTCAGACGATGGTTCGTGATGCCGATATGGCGGATCATGCCTTTGTCCTTCGCTTCCAGCATAGCTTCATACAATCCTGTGCCGTCTCCCGGCTTCGGGCAGAATGCCGGGTTGTGAAACTGATAAATGTCGATATAGTCTGTTTTTAATTTTTCCAGGGAAGTATGTAGCTCCTTCCAGAAGCCTTCTGCTGTGGTGGCTCCGGTCTTGGTAGCGATATATATTTTGTCACGCATACCCTCAAAGGCAGCGCCCACTTTCTCTTCACTGTCGGTATAGTATCTGGCAGTGTCATAAAAGGTCACTCCTGCCGCATAGGCTTTGCGAAGCAGTCCAATGGCTGCTTCCTTGGAGATCCGCTGGATGGGCAGCGCTCCGAAGGAGTTCTTCTCCACAGTAATTCCCGTACTTCCTAAAGTTACCAGATTTCTCTTCTTTTGTTCCATGCTATTTCTTAATTAACAGAGACTTTCCTGTCATCTCTGCGGGCTGCTCCATACCCATCACATTGATAAGTGTCGGTACGATATCTGCCAGGCATCCACCCTCTTTCAGCGTATAAGCAGGATCGTAGTTTACCAGGATGAAAGGAACCGGATTGGTGGTATGTGCGGTATGAGGCTGACCGGTGGTGTAATCGATCATCTGCTCTGCGTTACCGTGGTCTGCACAGATGAACAGAACGCCGTCTACATCCTTCACTGCCTGTACTGCCTTGCCTACGCACTCATCTACAGTCTCAATAGCCTTGATGGCTGCGGAGATCACACCGGTATGACCTACCATATCGGGGTTCGCGAAGTTGATCACGATCACATCGTATTTTTCAGAGCGGATCGCATCAAGCAGTTTCTCGCAAACCTGAGGAGCACTCATCTCCGGCTTCAGATCATAGGTTGCCACATCCTTGGGAGAATTTACCAGGATACGATCCTCTCCCTCGTTGGGCTGCTCTACGCCGCCGTTGAAGAAGAAGGTTACATGTGCATACTTCTCAGTCTCGGCGATACGTGCCTGCTTCATGTCATGGGCTGCCAGCCACTCACCGAAGGTATTGGTAATGGCGATCTTGTGGAATGCCACTTCTTTATTAGGAATGGTAGGATCGTAATCAGAGAAGCATACAAAAGTAATATCCTTTCTCACGCGGTCAAATCCCTTGAAGTCATCATCACAGAAGGCTCTGGTGATCTCTCTTGCACGGTCGGGACGGAAGTTGAAGAAAATTACGGAATCCTTGTCCTGCACCAGTCCGACTGCCTTGCCATCTTCTACAACAACAGTAGGTTTTACAAACTCATCGGTCTCTTCTCTATCGTAAGACTCCTGGATACCGCAGATACCGCAGGCAGCGGTCAGACCTTTGCCCTCGGTCATGGCATCATAAGCCAGCTGTACACGGTCATAGTTGTTATCACGATCCATAGCATAGTAACGTCCCATTACGGAAGCGATCTTACCTACACCGATTTTCTTCATTTCTTCATTTAACTGCTCTGCATAGCTCTTACCGCTTGCGGGAGGGGTATCACGTCCATCTAAAAAGCAGTGAACATATACCTTCTCCAGGCCCTGCTGTTTCGCCAGCTCCAGCAGGCCATACAGATGGGTAATGTGGCTGTGTACGCCACCGTCGGATAACAGACCCATCAGGTGCAGGGCGCTGTTGTTCTTCTTACAATTATCAATGGCTTTTAACAGAGCTTCATTCTTAAAAAAGTCTCCGTCCTGGATCTCTTTGGTGATACGGGTCAGCTCCTGATATACAATACGGCCGGCACCCATATTCATATGACCTACCTCAGAGTTACCCATCTGACCCTCGGGAAGGCCTACTGCCATACCACTGGCATTACCATGTACAAAAGGATACTCCTTCATCAGGGAATCCATCACAGGGGTATTGGCCTGTGCTACAGCGTTGCCCTCTACCTTATCATTCAATCCATAACCATCCAGGATCATTAATACAACCGGTTTCTTTCTCATCGATCGTTCCTCCATTTTATTTTATCATTATTACCTGTACGGTTCCGGGGTTTGCACATCGGAACCGTTATAAAAGCTTACATTACGTCCACGGAGATTATACACTGAAAATGCCGGATGCGCAATAGCAACCGCTGATTTCTTGCTCTGCATCTTTGGGCGTTTTTTCTGCGAATCCTTTTTCTGCAAATCATCCGGATTCACTTGTATTTTTCCTGCATATGCGCTACAATATCCCTTAAACTCTCATTTGAGAAAAGGGGTTATCTTATGGTTACATTATTGGCAAAATTATTTATCAGGGATCATGAAAACGTTACGGATCCCGGCATTCGTCAGGCATATGGGATACTCTGCGGTATCGTCGGGATCTGTTTCAACCTGATCCTGTTCACTACCAAGGCTCTGGCAGGCTTATTCAGTCATTCCATCGCCATCACGGCAGATGCATTCAACAACCTGTCGGATGCGGCATCCTCCATCATTACGCTGGTAGGCTTCCGGATGGCGGGACAGAAGCCGGACTCTGACCATCCCTTTGGGCACGGGCGGATCGAATATATCTCCGGATTGTTAGTCTCCATCCTGATCGTGCTCATGGGCTTCGAACTGGTGAAAAGTTCTGTAAGCAAGATCTTCCATCCGGAAGCTCCTGATTACTCCCCTGTCATTATTGGCATACTGGTATTTTCGATCCTGGTAAAATGCTATATGGCACTATATAACCGCCGCATCGGTACCCGGATCAGCTCCGTAGCCATGAAAGCTACTGCCATTGACAGTTTAAGCGATGTGGTGGCAACTACGGTGGTTCTCATCGGCACTATCGTCTCCGCCGCCTCCGGTATCATTATCGACGGTTACTGTGGTGTGCTGGTAGGTATGTTCATCCTCTACTCCGGCTTTGTCGCAGCAAAAGACACGATCAGTCCCCTGCTTGGGCAGCCCCCCGAGCCGGAACTGGTACAGCAGATCAATGACATCGTATTATCCTATGATAACGTCATCGGCATCCACGATCTGATCGTACATAATTACGGTCCCGGAAGGACTCTGATCTCTCTGCATGCAGAAGTGCCTGCGGACGGTAATATTATAACCCTGCACGATACCATCGATACCATTGAACATGAACTGCGCAGAAAGCTGAACTGCAATGCTGTGATCCACATGGATCCTGTAAGCACCAGCGATCTCGAGACCCTTTCCCTGAAGGCAGAAGTCTCCGGATACCTGGATCAGATCGATCCGAAGCTTAGCATGCATGATTTTCGCATTGTCAAAGGTCCCACCCATACCAATGTCATCTTCGATATCGTGATCCCCTATGATTATCCGGTCTCCGATCAGGAAGTCATGGATTCCATTACCAAACGTATCCAGACCAGCCATCCGGATTTCTTCACTGTCATCGAAGTGGACAAAGCGGTCGTACAGTAACGGAAAGTTTTATGCAAGACTATTCCAGCATATTTTCAATAAAAATCCCATATCCCCTGGTGCTGTCCTGCACCAGGACATGGGTGACGGCTCCCACGAATTTCCCCTTTTGAATAATCGGTGCCCCACTCATCCCCTGGACAATACCGCCGGTCACCGATAGCAGCTCCGGATCCGTTACCTGAAGTTCAATTCCCCGATTCACATTGTCATGATCCAGATGGATCTCCGTAATCTCAATGTCATAATATCTTGTGGTTCCGTCCACAGTACACAAAATCTGTGCAGGTCCTTTCTCTATCTCCTGTTTTAATCCAATGGGCAAAGCTTCCTCCGTTCCGAGTGCCAGTGCCTTCTGATTGCATTTTCCAAAAATTCCCCGGGTACTGTTACTGGTAATATCTCCCAGGATCCTCTCATCCGAATATACGATCATTCCCGTCATCTCTCCCGGCTGGCCCGCCGCCCCTTTTCGTATAGAAATAATCTCAGTCTGGTAGAGTGTGCCATCATTCATCTCCATCAATGTGCTGGTATCCACATCATTGATTCCATGTCCCAGTGCACCGAAATTCCCGTTTTCGTCAATATATGTCATGGTACCAACTCCCTGCGCATTATCCCTGACCCAGACACCGATCTTATACTTTCCCGTCCGATCCCTCTCCGGTTTTATTCTCACATCATAAGTCTCAGCATCCCTCCGGATGGTCAGGATCTGTTGTTCTCCGCCGCAGTTCTCGATTCTCGTAATGAAGTCATCTTTTCCGGTGACTTCCGTACCGTTTAACTTTATTACATAATCACCGCTTTTCAAAATATTTTTTGCCGGAGATACTTTTCCCGCCCCTTGTGATGCGAACTCTCCGGTACCTACTACCAGTACACCTTCCGTTTTGACATAAATTCCTATCGGGACTCCCACCGGAATCAATTCCCGGTCTTCGATCACTCGTATGCCCACCTGTTTGAACGGCAGGATGCCGAACAATTTCACCTGCATCTGCAGATTGTCCGCATTTCCGGTCTTCAGCGTCAACGGACGGCTCAGATCTATCGTCACCGCACCATCGGGAATATTACTGTTTCCCTGCCTGCTGACATTAACTATTTCTCCCCTGGCAGGAATACTCAGTTCCAATGACTCCTCCGATTCCGCACGTACATGGATCACAGAAGGGATACTGCTGTCCACCAGATAATAACTGTAACTCATGAGCCCCAGACAGGCCAAAATGAGCACAGCACAAAGGCAGGCCCGGTAGAGGCGAAGTCTTCTTACTTTCTGTCTCCAGTGTTGTAAGATGACTACGGCCTCTTCCTCTGCCTGCCTTTTCACTTTTTCCGTCTCTGTGATCCATAGCTTCATACACATTCCCCCCACTGCATTTCTGTCATCTCTGTATAGGGTATAGTGTACGTCGCATTCTGTTTTTTAACCGAAGATCTCAGGATTACTGTCTTACATTTTTTTCCGGTCTATCCACATATCACCACGTTGCCGCTGTTTTTATATTCCTCCGGACAGGTGTCCGTAAGGATGGTACCGTTTTGGAACGAACCGAACGTCACGGAACTGATATTGCCGAATTTGGAATGATCTGCCAGAACAAACACCTCTCTGCATTGTCCCATGGCTGTCTTTTTCACCATAGCTTCATTCATATCCGGTGTGGTCAGTCCACTCTGCTTGCTGATCCCGTTCGTACCGAAGAAGCCTTTGGTAAAATGATAGTTCTGCAGAGTCATCAGCGCCTGGTTCCCCACCACAGCCTCCGTGGAGCCTTTTAATTCTCCGCCGATGAGATATACGCGGAATCCTGCTGCTGCCAGTGTCTTGGCATGCGCTACCGCATTGGTCACAAAGGTGGCACTTTTCTCTGTCAGATAAGAAAGCATACTTGCTGTGGTCGTACCTGCATCCAGATAGATAAAATCCTCCGGCCGGATCAGTGCTGCCGCCTTGGCAGCCACCAGCTGTTTGGCTTCCACATTGACTTCTGCCTTCTGTTCCACCGTGGGTTCATGTGTTATCACCGTCCGGTCACATGCCACAGCACCTCCAAAGACCTTTACCAGCTTCCCGGCATTATGCAATGCTGTGATGTCCCGGCGTACCGTGGATTCCGACGTATTTAACAGATCTTTTACCTCGGCCACCGTAATGCTGTTTTTTTCTTCCAATAATTTCAGAATGACCTCATAACGTTGTTCTGTCAGCATAAATTGTTATTTTCTCTTTCCTTTGTCACATCTGTCTCCAGTATGATCTTCCGCACGGGAAGAATACTTCCGGGAGACATGGATAATTCATCAACACCCATAGCCAGAAAACGTCTGGTCAATGTCGTATCTGCACCCAGTTCTCCGCAGATACCTGCCCAGATTCCGGCCTTATGCGCATTTTCCACGACCATCTGTATCATACGCAGCACTGCGGGATGATGCGGATCATAGAAAGCATCCAGCTTGGGATTCTGCCTGTCGATCGCTAATGTATACTGCGTCAGGTCATTGGTTCCGATGCTGAAAAAGTCCACTTCCTTTGCCAGTTCTTCGCTCATCATGACAGCCGCCGGAGTCTCGATCATGATCCCCTGCTTCGGTTCACCGAAAGTAACTCCCTGTTCTGTCAGTTCCTGTCGGATCTCAGCCACGATTGTCTTGATCTTCCTTAGCTCATCTACACTGATGATCATGGGATACATAATGGAAATATTGCCAAAGGCGCTGGCGCGGAACAGTGCCCGCAGCTGTGTCTTGAAGATTTCCGGTCTGGTCAGACAGATACGGATAGCCCGACAACCCATAGCCGGATTTTCCTCCGGTTCCATTTCAAAGTAATCGCATTTTTTATCCGCACCGATATCCAGTGTACGAATGATCACAGGTTTGCCTGCCATAGTCTCCGCTACCGTACGATAGATCTGAAACTGCTCTTCTTCGGTAGGGAACGTATCTCTCTCCAGGTAAATAAACTCGCTGCGGAACAGACCGATACCTCCGGCATCATTCTGCAATACTGCCGCCAGATCCTTGCTGTTACCTATATTAGCATAGAGCATGATCTTCTTACCATCAATAGTGATATTTTCTCTTCCCTTCAGGGTCTGGAGCAATTCCTTCTTCTCCTGTTCCTCTAGCTTTAACTGTTGCATTCTGCCCAGGGTATCTTCATCTGGATCCACATAAATGCACCCGTTTTTTCCGTCTACAATACCGACTTTTCCGTCGATATCATCTGTCAGAGGAATTGCGGTACCGATCAGTGCAGGGATGCTCATGGTCCTGGCCAGAATTGCCGTGTGGGAATTGACGGAACCGTGTACCGTCACGAAGGACAACACCAGATCTTTGTTCAGCTGTACTGTCTCAGAAGGAGCCAGGTCGTCTGCAACGATGATCACCGGTTCCCCGGATGCGGCAATCCCGGTGGCCCGGCCTCCGAGCACGCTTAACACGCGCTCGGAAATATCCTTGACATCCGCAGATCTCGCTCTCATATAGTCGTCATCCATGGCAGAGAACATCTGTGCAAAATTGTCACCGGTGGAAGCTACCGCATACTCTGCATTCACCTGCTGCATGCGGATGATATTTTCTACCGACTCGTTATAGTCATCATCTTCCAGCATCATCTGATGGATTTCGAAAATAGCGGCATTGGCTTCCCCGACCTCCTTCAGAGCCTTCTGATACAAACCCTGCAACTGCTCCATGGCTGTCTGTTTCGCCTGTCTGTAGCGTAAGATCTCCTGTTCGGAGTCCTCGATCCTGACACGTTTTACCTGCTGCTCGTCTTTTTTATGAACACTGATTCTGCCGATAGCGATTCCGCCAAATACGCTTTTACCCTGGTAGACTTCCATGACTCTTTTCCTCTCCTGACGATTATGCTTCCTCTATTTTAGAGATTTGCTTTTACAAATTCCGTTACTGCTGCGTATGCTGCTTCCTCATCCTCACCGTCGAAGGTCAGAGTGATCTCATTGCCGGCTTTGACAGCCAGACCCATGATACCGAAGATACGCTTGCAATCTCCGCTCTTGCCATCCTTGGTCAGAGTGATATTAGCGGCAAATTCCTTGGCTGCCTTTACCAGTTCCCCTGCGGGGCGGGCATGAATGCCTTCAGGATCTGTGATAACATATTTGAATTCTTTCATTGTCTTTTTCTCCTTTTATTTTCCTATGACTAAGCATTAAGCAACTTTTTTCTTCAATACACCAAGCAGTAATGCGGATACGACCGTGCCTGCCGCCAGTGCTACCAGATACATCAGTGCATTTCCCACTACAGGGAATACAAAGATTCCGCCGTGAGGAGCCATCAGTGTGCAGTGGAATGCCATGGACAGTGCACCTGCCAGTGCAGAACCGATGATGCAGGAAGGAAGGACATGCAGAGGATCGGACGCTGCGAAAGGAATGGCACCTTCCGTGATGAATGCCAGACCCATGATGAAGTTGGTAGGACCTGCATCTCGCTCTTCCTTGGTGAATTTATTCTTAAATAACAGGGTTGCCAGTGCAATGGCACAGGGCGGAGTCATTCCTCCGATCATAACTGCTGCCATGATATCATAATTGCCTGCCGCAATTGCTGCGGTTCCGAATACATATGCTGCCTTGTTGAAAGGGCCGCCCATGTCAATCGCCATCATGCCGCCCAGGATCAGACCCAGTACAACCCGGCTGGAATCACCCATTCCGCTTAAGAAATTATTCAATCCGGTATTGATACCGCCCATGATCGGCTCCACCACAAAGTTCATGGCAAGTCCCATGATCAAAATACCCACTACCGGATAGATCAATACAGGCGCCAGTTTTTCAACAGCATCCGGAAGTTTGTCACAGATCTTACGGAGTCCTACGATCAGGTAGCCTGCCAGGAAGCCTGCCACCAGTGCTCCTAAAAATCCGGACTTACCGTTTGCCGCCAGCATACCGCCTACGAATCCGAGAGCCAGCGCCGGTCTGTCGCCGATAGCCATACCGATGAAGCCCGCCAGTACCGGAAGCATCAGACCGAATGCCACGCCGCCGATGTTTTTAAACATAGCTGCTATGGGAGTGATCGTACCGAAATTACTTCTCTGATCTGCGGGAAGTGCATTGATGTCAACATTCAGTCCATCGATCAGGAATGCGATCGCGATCAGGATACCTCCGCCTACTACAAAAGGAAGCATATGGGATACACCGTTCATCAGCTGTGTGTAAATCTTATGAGCCACACTTTCTTTGCCGGCGACTGCAGTCTTTACCGCTCCGCTCTCACCGTGAAAGATTTCCACCTCACCGCTGATGGCCTGTTGTACCAGCCGATCCGCCTTGCTGATGCCGTCAGACACCTGACAACTGATCACTTTCTTACCGTCAAAGCGATCCATGGGAACTTTTGCGTCTGCCGCTACGATGATGCAGTCCGCTGCGGCGATTTCTTCCGCAGTCAGTACATTTTTCGCACCTGCGGAACCTCTAGTCTCGATCTTGATCTGGCAGTCTGCTGCTTTTGCTGCCTTCTCCAGCGCTTCCGCTGCCATATAAGTGTGCGCGATTCCGGTCGGGCAGGAAGTCACTGCCAGGAGCTTAAAGCTCTTTTTCTCTTCGGTGGTAATGCCGGTATCACTTAATCTGTCGTCAATGCTCTTGGCACTCTCATCTGCTGCATCGATGATCTGTAAAAATTCCTCTACGCTTTTGGCATTTCTTAAAGATGTGGTAAAATTCTCATCCATCAGCATAACGGACAATTTGCTCAGTACATCCAGATGTACATTATCCTTGGTATTGGGTGCAGCGATCAGGAAAAGCAATGTCACCGGTTCGCCGTCCAAGGAATCATAATCCACACCGTTTTTAATTACCATGGCTGCCAGTCCGGGAGTCTTCACTGCATCACATTTGCCGTGAGGGATTGCAATGCCTTCGCCGATTCCCGTGGTGCTCTCTTCCTCTCTTGCATAGACCTGTGCACGGTACTGCTCCACATCCATAAGCTTTCCGCTCTTCGCCATCAGTTCCACTGCCATATCCAGTGTTGCCTTTTTGTCAGCAGGCGCTGCATCCAGGGAAATACTTCTTTTGTCCAATAAATCCGTAATTCTCATATTGTAACCCTTTCTCTCTTTTTTATTGTTTCTTTTTATTATTTTGTTATGATTTTACCTGTTTCAATACCTGCATAACTTCATCTTTGGTAGCCAGATTCTCGGAAAAAGCGCTGGCGCTTCCCGCGGCGATTCCCATGCAGAAAGCATGTGCGTATTCCTTCTCTTCCAGCCATCCGGTGAGGAATCCCGCTACCATGGAATCTCCGGCACCGACACCATTGACCAGCTTTCCTTTCGGAGCCGGAGCCTCCAGGCATTGACCGTCCGCTGCGATCAGTACCGCTCCTTCTCCCGCCATGGAGATCAAAACATTCTGTGCTCCCATGTCCCGGAGCTTTTTCCCATAAGGAACCACTTCCTCTCTGGTAGAAAGCTTCACGCCGAAGATATCCCCCAGTTCATGGTTGTTGGGTTTTACCAGAAAAGGATGATACGGCAATACCTTTACCAGCAGGTCTCTGGTGGCATCCACTACGGTGAGAACACCTCTTCCCTGAATTCTCTCCAGAATTCTCTGATAAATATCATCCGGCATCGAATAGGGAATACTTCCTGCCAGTACCAGGACATCTCCTTCCTGTAATCTGTCAATTTTTTCCATCAGCTGTTCCAGCGCTTCCGCATCGATATCCGGTCCACAGCCATTGATCTCTGTACCGTCAATACTTTTCAGTTTCAGATTGATTCTGGTCATTCCGTGATTGATTTTGATGAAATCGGCATTCACTCCAAAATCAGTCAATCTTCGAATCAATTCTTCTCCGGTGAATCCCGCCACATATCCCAGCGCTGTGGAATCCAGACCCAGATTCTTCAGCACAATGGATACGTTGATTCCCTTTCCTCCCGGAAGAATCAGCTCTGATGAAGTTCTGTTGGTCATTCCCAGCTGAAAGTCATCCACGGATACGATGTAATCCAGTGACGGATTGAATGTCACAGTACAAATCATTTCCATTCCTCCTGTCTGTTACCTTTCGTGTTCTTATGATGTTATTATATGCTCATATTCAGTCAAATTCAATCAATTTAATTCACAAATTTGATGATTTATTTTGGTTGAATTTGCACAAAGAAAAGGATGAAGTCATCCTTCATCCTTTTGATCTCGCTTCCACTATAGCATTCCCTTACCTGGTTTCTTTAAACATACCGGCCTGCTCTTTCATTTCTTTGGCATTGGAAAGTGCCGCCTCCGTCAGTGCATCACTGCCAAGAAGTCTTGCCAGTTCCGCCAGGCTTTCTTCCGCCGACACTTTATGAATATCCGTGATGGTCATATCATCCGTACTGCTCTTCTCAATCACAAAATGTACATCTGCCATGGCAGCGATCTGGGGCAGATGGGTAATACAGATGACCTGATGGGCTCCGGATAAAACGCTCAGCTGTTCCGCTACTTTCCATGCAGTCCTTCCACTGATACCGGTATCGATCTCGTCGAAGATCAGAGTATCGATTTCATCCCGCCCTGCCAGCACTGTTTTGATAGCGAGCATAATACGGGACAATTCACCGCCGCTTGCCACCTGACTTAAGGGCTTCAGACTCTCTCCGGGATTGGTGGAGATCAGGAATTCCACATCGTCATATCCTTTTGCCGTAATGGTCTGACCGGGTCTGACCGCAATATCAAATTCCACTGTCAGAAAATTCAGACCGATCAGCGCATCCTTTAACTTTTGTGTCAATACGGTTGCATTTTTACGACGGATACCGGACAGTTCCTCACAGGTCTTCTCCAACAGCTTCTGTTTTTCCGTCCACTCGGCATTCAGTTTCTGCATATAAGTATCATAATCCGCCAGTTTTTCCAGATACGCTTCTTTTTCTTCTTTGTATTTGAGTATCTCTTCGATCGTATTGCCGTACTTTCCTTTGAGATGATTGATGGTATTCAGCCGTTCCTCGGTGCTCCTGAAATCCTCTTCGTCAAATTCCAGATCCGACATATATTCCGACACATCATGATTGTAATCCGATAACAGACTTTCCACCTCTGCCAGCTGCTCTTCCATCTGTTCCAGCGCAGGATCATACATAGTCACGCTGCGAAGTGCCCTCAGTGCCCTGCTTAAGGAATTCCCCGCACCGTCTTCTGCATCATTACCGCTGAGACGATAACTCTCTGCCAGGCTTTCCGCAATTTTACGGCTGTTGGACATTTTGCGGTATGCCTGTTCCAGCTCCTCATCCTCACCGGGCTGCAGCCCGGCATCTGCGATCTCCTTCTGTTCGAATTCCGCCAGGGACTGTTCTCTGCCTCTGGAAGCATCATCCAGTGTCTCTGCGGATATTCTCTTCTCTAAAGCGGCACATTCATGATACAATGCACCCACCTGCTCTGCGCACTTTGCGAATTCCGCTCCGGCATAAGCATCCAGGATCTCCATATGCTTTTTCTTATGGAGCAGCGACTGGTGTTCATGCTGTCCGTGAATGTCGATCAGCAATTCCGAAAGCTCTTTGATCTGCTTTGCCGTTACGGTCTCGCCGTTAATACGGCAGATGCTCTTCCCCGAGGACAGTTTTCTGCTTAAGATCACTGTTCCGTCCTCCGAAGGTTCCAGATCCATACTTTTCAATTTTTCTGCCAGTCTGGGTTCCTCGCAATCGAAGACCAGTTCTACCAGGCCGCTCTCTTCTCCCCGTCTGAGCATATCCTTCTCGAACTTTCCTCCCAGTGCCAGATTCACCGAGCCGATCAGCAATGACTTTCCGGCACCGGTCTCTCCCGTCAGTATATTCAGTCCTTCTCCGAACTCTACCTCTGTCTCCCGGATGAGAGCCAGATTTTTCACGTGTAAGCTGCGAAGCATGTATTTCCCCCTGTCTATCTTACTATCATCAAATGAATTTTATCCATAAGGATCTGGGTATCCTCCACCGTTCTCACTGCGACCATAATGGTATCATCTCCTGCGATGCACCCCACCACTTCGGAGAATTTCAGTGCATCCAGGGCGGCCGCCACAGCCATAGCCATGCCGGACACGGTTTTGATCACCAGGATGTTCTGTGCCATATCCATGGAGATAAATCCATCCCGCAGCACACGGATATATTTGTCTCCCATATGACTGTCATCCTGCTTCAGAATAACATATTTCTGTTTACCTCCTCCGGTGGGAACTTTGGACAATTTCAATTCGCGAATGTCCCTGGAGACCGTTGCCTGGGTCACCGCAAATCCGGCTTCCTTCAGATAGCCAGCCAGTTCCTCCTGTGTCTCCACGTCTTTTTTTTCTATGATCTCCACGATCTTGCGATGTCTGGTCTTCTTCATCTTAACCTCATGCCTTTCTTACGACAATTCGTCAGGAATCTCTCATTTTGCGATGTAACACATCCAAAAAGCTGACCTGGTTCAGCTGTATGAATTCCGTGATCTTCTCTGACTGCACGATACGGATGTGATCTCCGGTACACATGGTCACCTTGTGGCTTCCGTCATAATTGGCTTCCACAGTCTGGCTTTTACCCTCTCTGCCTCCGGGGATCTCTATAACAATCTCATCCTCCGGTGACAATATGATGCTTCTCTGGTTCAGACTGTGAGGACAGATCGGTGTCAGAGTGATCAGCTTCGCCTTGGGCTCTACCAATGGTCCTCCCGCCGACAGATTGTATCCTGTGGATCCTGTTGGGGTGGTAACGATCATACCATCTGCCTTATAATGATTTAGCAGCTGTCCGTTGACATAGATGTTAAATTCTATGATCTGTAAAGTGCCGCTTCGGGAGATGACAATGTCATTCAGTGCCCAGCCCTCCGACACGGTGCCGTCCGCACAGCAGACCTTGCCGTTCAACATCATCCGGCGTTCCTTTTTATAATCATCCCGGATCAGGCGTTCCAGCGCTTCCTCCAGTCCGGACAGTTCGATCTCCGTCATGTAACCAACCGTTCCCAGATTCACTCCGATGATGGGCACCAGGATTTTTTTCGTCTCTCTGGCTGCCTGCAGTACGGTTCCGTCACCGCCCAGAACGATCATACAATCCACATCCAGAGGAATACCCGTTGCTTCCTCCTCCGCAGCATCTGTCTCTTCTTTCCAGTCAGACTCCTTGACCTTTAGCTTCACGGTACAGCCCTTCGATTCCAAATAGTCCTGGATCCGCTTCGTGGTCGCAAGTTCCTGATCTTTATGTTTATTGGTATATATCAGAAAATGCTTCATTGTTTCCTGCACTCCTTGTCTGTTACAGTGTATGAGAGTTATCTACGATTCCTTTGATCAGGGCATCCCACTCCGGTGTATAAGACAATCCGGTCTTTTCCTCCACGATGGTCTGCAATGCACTCTCCGCTTCATGCTCGTTCAATGCCAGCTTTTCCTCCGTAATCTCTTCCGGCTTACGGATATGCAGCAGATATTCAATGTTTCCCTCCGGCCCCTTGATGGGGGAATACTCCAGATGCAGTACCTCGAATCCGATGCTGTCCGCATAATCGATGATCTTACGGATCACTTCTTCATGGATCTGAGGTTCTCTGACCACGCCGTTTTTACCGACTTTGCCCCTGCCCGCTTCGAACTGTGGCTTGATCAGACATACCATCTGACCCCCAGCCTTTAACAGTTTTCTCGCCGGAATCAATATTTTGGTCAGCGAGATGAAAGACACATCCACGCTGGCGAAATCCAGGGCATCCGGAATATCCTCCGGGGTCACATAACGGAAATTCGTCTGCTCCATGCACACCACACGTTCGTCATTCCGGAGTTTCCAGGCTAACTGTCCCTGTCCCACATCTACGGAGTAAACCTTCGTGGCACCGTTCTGCAGCATACAGTCTGTGAATCCGCCGGTAGACGCTCCGATATCCATGCAGATCATGCCATCCAGTAAAAAGCCCCACTGCTCCATTGCCTTTTCCAGCTTCAGTCCACCGCGGCTTACGTATTTCATGGTATGATCCCGGACTTCCAGTTTGATCTTACTGACATCGAAGCCGGTGCCTGCCTTGTCTTCCTTTTGTCCGTTGACATAGACATTACCGGACATTATGATTGCCTTCGCCTTTTCTCTGGAAGGGGCATAGCCCTGCTCTACCAGAATCACATCCAGTCGTTCTTTCATATACATCTCCTATTGCTATAACTCTTATAACTTTTCCAGTATTTTCTCTGTAATGCTTACTGCATCCAGTCCGATCTCTTTTTTCAAAAGATCAACATTTCCGTGCTCCACATAAGCATCCGGAATTCCCGCCATAACACACTTGATCTGCCTGTCATGATCATTCAGGCAGGTCAGCACCTTTTCCCCGAAGCCTCCGCTTAACACATTTTCCTCCATGGTCACGATCATGTCATGATCCTCACAAGCAGACAACACCGCTTCCTCATCAATGGGTTTGATGAATCTGGCATTGATAATACTTGCCCGATAACCCTTTTCATGCAGCAGTGCCTGTACTTCTTCCGCAGTCTTCACCATACTGCCTACGGCGAACAGTGCAATGCCGCCCTCTCTCACGATCCACTCCGCCTTCCCCAGTTCAATGGGTGCACGGTATTCAGCAAGGCCCGCATAAGCGGTACCTCTGGGATAGCGCACCGCAATGGGTGCTTCCAGTGTCACTGCGAATTTCATCATATCCGACAGCTCCCACTTGTTTTTCGGTGCACAGATGTGCATATTGGGAATACCGGACAGATACGTATAATCGAAAATTCCCTGATGTGTCTCTCCGTCACTGCCTACCAGGCCGGCACGGTCTATGGCAAATACCACCGGCAGATTCTGAATGCATACATCATGAAGGATCTGGTCATATGCTCTCTGTAAAAAAGAAGAATATACCGCAACGATCGGCTTCATGCCGCCTGCCGCCAATCCGGCCGCAAACGTAACCGCATGCTCCTCCGCAATACCAACATCGAAAAAACGGTCGGGATACATATTCCGGAAGCGCTTCAGTCCGGTACCGTCCGGCATGGCTGCCGTAATGGCCACCACCCGTTCATCCCGCTGCCCCAGCTTGCACATTACCGTAGAAAATACATCTGTATAATTCGCTACTGTCCGGGGGTGGGACGGGATTCCGGTCTCAATATCAAAAGGTTCTGCCCCATGAAATCTGGCAGGGTGTTTCTCCGCCGGTCCGTACCCCTTGCCCTTCTGGGTCAGTACATGGATCAGCACCGCACCCTTGACTCTTTTGGCTTCCTCAATGACCTTGATCAGTCCCTCGATATCATGTCCATCCACAGGGCCTAAATAAGTCACTCCCATGTCCTCAAAAAACATACCGGGGATCACCAGCTGCTTAAAGCTGCTCTTGGCACGACGCAGGCGATTTACAATACCGTCTCCGCCCGGCTTACTCTTCAGGGCATTATAGATTCCTTCCTTCAGATCGAGATAGCCGGTTGCTGTACGGATATTATTCAGATATTTGGACACACCACCTACATTTTCGGAGATGGACATATTGTTATCATTGAGGATAACGATAAAATTGGTCTCCAGCTTTGCAGCATTATTCAATGCTTCGTATGCCATACCTCCGGTAAGGGATCCGTCACCGATCACAGATACAATGGTCGTCTTCTCCCCTTTGAGATCTCTGGCTTTTACCAGTCCCAGTCCTGCCGATATGGAAGTCGAGCTGTGGCCGGTATCAAATGCATCATAACTGCTTTCTTTTCGTTTTGGGAACCCACTCATGCCATGAAACTGGCGTAAGACATCGAAGCCGTCCTTGCGGCCCGTTAAAATTTTATGAGTATAAGACTGATGACCGACATCCCAGATGATCTTGTCTTCCGGAAGATTCAGAGCCAGGTGAAGCGCCATGGTCAGTTCCACAGCCCCCAGGTTGGATCCCAGATGTCCTCCGGTCACACTGATCTTCTGAATCAGGAACTGCCGGATCTCCTCCGCCAGTTCCCCGTAGTCCGATTTATCTATCTTTTTAATATCATTTGCTTTTTCGATTTTATCCAGTAACATTCGCTTTTCCTCTGCTATTTTGTTCTGTGGACCAGATGCAGCAACAGTTCCTTCAGGAATTCATGTTCTCCCGAGAAACCATCCAAAACCGCTACCGCTTCCCCGGTAAGCCGTTCCACTTCCCTGCCGGATTCCTCCAGTCCGTGTAATGTCACATAGGTCTGCTTATGATTCTGTGCATCGCTGCCGGTGGCTTTGCCAAGCTCCCTGCTGTCTCCTATCACATCCAGAATATCATCCTGGATCTGAAATGCGATGCCGACATTGTAGGCACACAGCTCCAGCGCTGCGATCTCCTCGTCCGTGGCTCCTGCCAGTGTGGCACCGATGGTCATTGCCGACTGGATCAGGGCTGCCGTTTTGTTGGCATGAATGAACAGGATCTGCTCTGTAGTCAGGGGTGTGGTCTGTTCCTCAGCCTCAATATCTGCATTCTGTCCGCCAATCATGCCGTAGATCCCCGCCTTACGGGCTAAAATATTCAGTGCCGCAGCTACTCTCGGATAATTCTCATCCACCGTTTTTCCCGCGGCGTATGCCGGAAAAGCGCGGAATGCAGTCTCAAAGGCATAGTTGAGCAGTCCGTCACCCGCTAACACTCCCATACCGTCGCCATATACAGACCAGGTGGTCTTGCGTCCTCTACGATATTCATCATTGTCCATGGCCGGAAGATCATCGTGCACCAGCGAATAAGTATGGATCATCTCAATGGCTGCCATGAAAGGCTCTATGATATCATCCTCACCACCCAACATCCGGTATGTTTCCTGCATCAGCATGGGGCGCAGGCGCTTTCCGCCTGCCATGAGACTGTAATTCATGGCTTCAATGACCGTCTTCTGATATCCTTCCTCTGCCGGAAGATATTGTTTCAAAAGATCCTCTATTGCTGTCGTTCTCTTCTGTAATTCCTGTCTGAATATCGTTTCTTCCATGTCAATGCCGTCCTTCCTCTTCCTGCCGGTATATTTACTGCGGATCCAGAGGTTCCAGTCCGCCTTCTTCATTCAGTTTCATAACCTGTTTTTCCACCCGGTCGATCTGTTCATTGCATTGCTTCAGGACATTCATTCCCTTACTGTATGCCGTAAACGCATCCTCCAGAGAGATATCCTCTGCTTCCAGCTGTTCGATCAGCTCCTCCAGTTCGGAAAAATTTTCTTCCAGACTGCGTTGTTCCTGTTCTTCTGCTTTCTTTTTTCCTGCCAAAATTAATACCTCCGTCCATGGTCCTCTTCCCTGGATCACACGGTGAATCTGTCTCCCTGCTGCACCTGTTCCACTTTAGTATCGATCACGCCATCACTTACCCGGATCCGCAGGCTGTCGCCTTCATGCACCTGCGTCACGGAACGGATATTTTTCCCATCCGCAGCTTCCACATACGAGAAACCACTGTTCAACTTCTCTAACGGCGAGACTGCCTTCATTCGTTCAATATAAAGTGCCAGGGTGTGTCTGCGGTCCCGCAGGATCGTCTGCATCCGGTTCTCTAACCGTTCTTCCAGCTGTATGCTGTAAGTCCGCTTCTCACGGATGCGGTTGGCCGGGCTTAAATATTTCAAGCGCATCTCCCGCTGTTCTGCCTGCTGTCTCTTACGCTGCAGCACCCTGTCCATCTGCCGGTACAGCCTCTCCTGTCTGCTCAGGATCTCCTGATCGATGTCGTTTGCTGCCGTCACCGCCAGTTCTGCAGCTGCGGACGGTGTCGGTGCCCGCAGATCCGCAACGTAGTCAATGATCGTGGTATCTGTTTCATGTCCCACCGCGGAAATGATGGGAACCGTACAGTCAAATACTGCCTGTGCCACCATTCTCTCATTAAATGCCCACAGATCCTCGATCGATCCGCCGCCGCGTCCCACGATCATGACATCCACGCCCTGTCTCTCCAGTGCACGGATTCCGTTCACGATCGACGGAGCTGCAGAAGCTCCCTGTACCAGTGCCGGATACAGAATGATCTGCACATAAGGATTACGCCTGGTGGCGATCTGTATGATATCCCGCACCGCCGCACCGGTATCCGCCGTCACCACACCAAGGGTGTGAATGTATTTGGGGATCGGCTGCTTATATTCCGGAGCGAACATGCCCTCTTCCGCCAGTTCCCGTTTTAAGTGTTCGTATTTTTCATACAGGGCACCGGCACCGTCTAAGGTTATTTCCTTCACATACAGCTGATATCTGCCGTCCCGCTCAAAAACGCTCACCGAGCCTTTCGCGATCACCTGCTGCCCTTCCGTCAGACGGAAAGCAAGTCCTCTGCGGTCTCCCGCGAACATAATACAGTTCAGGGCACTTGCAGAATCCTTTAACGTAAAATAAATATGTCCAGAGGGATGGTATTTACAGTTGCTTACCTCACCTTTTACAAACACCGTCTGTAAAAAGTAATCCTGCGTGAACATATTTTTGATATAAGTATTCAGTTGTCGTACGCTGACTACATTTTGTATTCTACTCACCGGACTTCATAATCTTGGCAAGGATCGCATTGACGAATCCGCCGGAGCTCTCCTGACCGTATTTTTTGGCGATCTCCACCGCCTCGTTGATCGCTACCCCGTCCGGGATATCGTCATCATAACGCAGCTCATACGCACCCAGACGTAACACTGCGAGTTCTACCTTTCCCACACGGGTGGTATCCCAGCCTTCGGTATTCTCATTCAACAGTTTATCCAGTTCCGGGATCTTGTCCTTAATCTTCTCGAAACGGGCTGCAATGGCATCCGCATCCTGCCAGGAAGGAACTTCCTCATTATTCCCGCGGAACAATGCAAGCTGTTCCGGCATATCTTCCGGTGAATGAAACTCCACACGGAATAAAAGCTTAAAAACCTGTTCTCTCTGCTCGTGTCTTCCCATAATATCTTCCTGTAATTCCTCTTATTTGTCCTTCTTCATGTTCACACCGGCAATACGGATGTTCACATCAGAGCAGGTCAGTCCCGTCATATTCTCAATGGCGTTTTTCACCTTCTGCTGTACTGCCTGACAGGTTGCGGGAATATTGTATCCGTATTCCATGGTCACTGCCAGATCTACCGTTACGTTCTTGTCCTGAACCTCTACTTTTACGCCCTTGGTCAGATTCTTCACACCTACTTTGCTCATCAGTTCGTTGGTAATGTTGCCGGCCATTGCGCTGACGCCATCCACCTCGGTCGTTGCCAGAGATGCGATCATAGCCACTACATCATCTGCGATCTGTACGGTACCGATGCTTTCATCTTCTTTTAATACCAGGTTCTTTTTATCTATTTCTCTTTCCATGATATATGTTCCTCCTGATTATCTGTAAATCTATGAAAAACTATTTGTATCTATTCTACCAAAGATTCATTCATTTGTCACCCAAAAAGTCAAGGATAATTGTTTCCCGTTCTGTGCATAGGAGATCGTACTGTTGCTGTCCGGAATGTAAGAGAATATCTCCTGTTCATCGATCAGCACCCGGCAGATTTCACGGTAACAGGTCTCATCCGCACATTTCAGCGTAATATCCGTTCTGCCCATTTCTCTGGCCGCATCAAAGATCCTCTGCAGCTGTTCCCTGTTATATTCCGTAAAATAATTACCCTCACGGACATAATAATTGGCCTCCATAGCCGTACATTCCGGCATGGCCACCACGCCCTCGATCCGGTGTGTACGCAGAATATCCTCCGTTGTGACACACAGATAATCATAATTGATCTCCGACAATCCCTCCTGTTCGCTGCCATCCTCCATGCGATAGGAAGCATCTCCCCAGGTGGTATCCACATAATAATAATCTCCGTCCACCCTGACCAGATTCCAGGCATGCGCCTCTCCGGTATCCACGGTTCCCTGTACCAGCGTACACATAACTCCCAGATGGTTCAACAGATATTGCGTTGCTTTGGCATATCCCTGGCAGACAGACGCTCCTTCCAGGAATACGGAGCAGATATTCTGGTTGTCCGGGGCATTCAGATCATAGTCCGTCGCAAAAATGATCTGCTCGTACACTGCCTTTACTTTTTCATACTCGCTTTTGTCCTCGCCGATTCCGCGTATCCAGTCCGCCGTTATTTTCCGGATCTGTTCCGCCCGGACTATTGCTTCCTCTTCCGTCAGTTCATAGCTTCCTGCGAAATCAATTCCAACCGTTTTTTCTCCTCTGGAATATTTCGTATAGGTATATCCTGTGGCATAAAAAATCTCCGGATGATCGATCATCACACACTGGAAGATTTTATCGATGTCCTGCTCATCCAGTCCCTGCTCCAGGGGATCCGTGGACAGTTTGACCGTGCCTTCCATCTCTCCCAGTGCCTGTTCGATCTCCAGATACCAGATCTGTTCCGGAGCTTCCAGACTCTCATATGCAAAACGAGAGCCTCCCTCCTCCAGGAGAGAAAAGCTCTCTGTATTTTCGGTTTCTGCGGACGTTGGATCCTCTTCCTGCATGGGCAGACTATCGATCTGTTCCTCGGGCAATACGATGGTCTGCGGCACTTCCGACAGAATCTCCTGTGAAGAGCACCCTGTCAGAAGAACTGTCATGAGAATTCCGGCAAATATTTTTTTCATCTCCCGCATTCTGTTCCCCCTACACACTTTACTGTTTTCTGATCAATTCCTGCCAAACTCTGTCAGTACCAGCCCCTTATTGCGATCCAGGGTCATACCGATACTCCAGGAATTCACAAACAGAAGCAAAGGATTGCCTTTCATATCTTTGACCTTCTTCATATCTGAGGTACCGGACAGCTTGGCCAGATCGATCTCGTCCTTATTCTCGATCCAGCGGATATGCTCATAAGGCAGATTCTCCAGGCGGATCTCCACATTATATTCGTTCTCCAGGCGGTATTTCAAGACATCAAACTGCAACACGCCGACTACACCTACGATGATCTCTTCCAGACCGGTATTGAACTCCTGGAAGATCTGAATAGCACCTTCCTGCGCGATCTGTTCCACACCCTTGACGAACTGTTTTCTCTTCATGGTATCCACCTGACGTACTCTGGCAAAATGCTCCGGTGCGAAAGTGGGAATTCCTTCGTACTGGAACTTTTCCTTGGGCATACACAGGGTATCACCGATGGAGAAGATACCGGGATCGAACACACCGATAATGTCTCCGGCATAGGCCTCGTTTAAGATTTTTCGCTCATCCGCCATAATCTGCTGGGGCTGGGACAGACGCATGACTTTATTGCCCTGTACATGGCGTACCTCCATGTTGGCATCGAATTTACCGGAACAGATACGCATGAATGCAATACGGTCTCTGTGAGCCTTGTTCATATTGGCCTGAATCTTGAATACAAAGGCACTGAACTCATGCTCCGTAGGATTGATCAGACCAATGTCTGCCTTTCTGGGCAGCGGAGTGGTGGTCATCTTCAGAAAATGTTTCAGGAATATCTCCACACCGAAATTCGTCAGTGCGGAACCAAAGCATACCGGAGTCAGATTACCTTTCTGTACCTCATCCAGGTCAAACTCCGCGCTGGCACCATCCAACAGTTCCACCTCTCCCAACAGCTTGTCCGCCGCATCTTCTCCGATGAGTTCTTTCAAATGTTCCTCATCCTGTATGGGAATCTCTATGGAAGTTCCCTCTTTCGTACCCTTCTCCGTATCGGAGTAAGCGATCACACACTTTTTCTCACGGTCGTATACACCCTGGAATCCCTTGCCGGAGCCGATGGGCCAGTTGATCGGACAGGTAGCGATTCCCAGCTCTTTTTCAATATCATCCAGCAGTTCAAAGGTATCTAACGCCTCACGATCCATCTTGTTGATGAACGTAAAAATAGGAATCTTGCGCATAACGCAGACCTTAAACAGCTTTCTCGTCTGCGCCTCGACACCCTTGGACGCATCGATGACCATGACTGCGGAGTCCGCTGCCATAAGAGTACGATAAGTATCCTCCGAGAAATCCTGATGTCCCGGGGTATCCAGAATATTAATACAATAACCGTCATACTCGAACTGTAATACGGAAGAAGTAACAGAGATACCTCTGTCCTTCTCGATCTGCATCCAGTCGGATACAGCATGTCTTGCGGTTGCCTTACCTTTTACACTTCCCGCCAGGTTAATGGCTCCTCCGTAGAGCAGGAACTTTTCTGTCAGGGTCGTCTTACCGGCATCCGGGTGAGAGATAATGGCAAAGGTCCGGCGACGATTAATCTCTTCTGTATAATTACTCACTATTATAGTCCTCCAAATATATCAAAAATCTGTGTAACCATTCAGCACGGAAGTCCCTTCAAATTCCGGTTGGATCCCGAAATAGTCCAGTACCGTCGCACCAATATCGGAAAAGGCAGGCCGGGTTCCGCGATTGCCGGGAACCACCGGTGCTCCGTACATGAGAAACGGTGTGTACTCTCTGGTATGATCCGTGGTCTTCGTATAGGCGGGATCGCAGCCGTGATCCGCCGTGATCATCAGAATATCCTCCGGTCTCATATGTGCCTGGATCTCCGGCAGCTTCTCATCAAAATATGCCAGTGCCTTCGCATAACCGTCCACATCTCTTCTATGACCGTAGAGCATGTCATAATCCACCAGGTTAATAAAACACAGTCCTTCAAAATCCTTATCCAGATATTCCAGTGTCCGCTGAATTCCCTCTGCATTGCCGGAAGTATAGACATGCTCGGTAATCCCCTTACCCACGAAAATATCCTGGATCTTGCCTACTGCAATGACATCCTTTCCTGCAGCCTTCAGCTGATCCAGCATGGTAACTGCGGGCGGCAGCAGAGAGAAATCATGTCTCCTGGGAGTACGGGTGTAATGTCCGCTCTCACCTACAAAAGGTCTGGCAATGACACGACCCACGCCGTGTTCTCCCTGTAATATCTGTCTGGCAATACGACAATAATCGTATAACTGTTCCACAGGAACCACATCCTCATGTGCAGCGATCTGAAATACGCTGTCTGCCGAAGTATATACGATCAGCTTGCCGGTGCGTACGTGTTCATCCCCATAATCCGCAATGACCTGGGTGCCGGAATAAGGTTTATTACACAGAATATCTCTTCCGGTGCGAAGCCGGAACTCTTCCAGAACCTCCTCCGGGAAACCGTTGGGATACGTAGGAAGAGGCTTTGGCGAATAGATACCGGCAATCTCCCAGTGTCCTATGGTCGTATCCTTTCCTCTCGAACGTTCCGTCATACGGGCATAAGCCGCTGTGGGATGTTCGGTTTTCTCTCCCACACTCACACCATCGATCTGAAATAATCCCATATCCCGCATATGTTCCATATGGAAATACGGACTTTTGGATACACTTCTTAACGTATTTACATTGATATCGCCGTAAGCTTCGGCATCCGGCATTTCACCGATACCGAAGCTGTCCAGTACAATTAAAAAGACTCTCTTCATCATTTTTCCTTTTTCTTTTCCGGGTTATTATGATACCTTCCAGATTGTTCCGTGCTTCGCACTCTCTCAATCTGAACCACATTCACAATCCGCTCATTTTCTTTGAAAATGGCTACTTGCTCATGTGGTACGGGTTCCTAATCCTAAAAGTCTCCTGCAAGCAAGCTTGCGTAGACTTTTGGCTTGTAACCCTTGGTATCATAACATAAATTCTTTCCTATGTACACAAAAATATCACTGTACAATGGTGCTGATAACAATATTTTCCGCCGCAATATCCGTCTTTCTTTTTACAATATCTTCAATCTGCGCTCTCTGTGCATCGGACAGTTCCGCTGCATTGATCACCACATCCACGGCATCCCCGTTGATGCTGACCACGGCTTCCTGAAATCCTTTTGCCTGCAGAAGCACTTCTGCTGCCGCTTCTTTTTCCGCAATATCCGTCATGCGCACCATGCTGTCCACCGCCTCCTGTTTCTGCGCATCACTCAGTTCCGTACTATTAATGATCTCCAGCAGTGTCTCCTTGTTGCGGGCTCTGGTCTGTTCCTTGGAAAGTCTGGCAGCAGACAGCACTTCCACACCACTTGTTCCGGTCAGCACTGCTTCCCCGGGAATCTCTCCTTCCTCCGGTGTTGCTTCCGCCACCTGCATATCTTCCTCCAGATAATCCTCCATTACAATATCCATATCGGAATCCAGACTTTCCATATCGGTAACGATATCCGTGGAGTCCACCGCACTTAATGTATCCGCATCATCCGCCGCCAGATACTCCTTTTCCAGGTTGGTCCCCGCAAACTGCAGATAACCTGCAATGGCTATCATAATGGCAAGTGCGGTAATCATAAGCTGATTTTTCTTGATTAAGTTTTTCACTGCGTTCCCCTTTTCCAAAGGCCTGTATCTGCCTTCTTGATTTTATACTCTATTGTATGTACCCCTTTCGCCGGATATGTTTCCCGCTCTTTATTTTTCCAACACCTTGATCCTGTGCGCTTCCACTCCGAACAGTGCCTGGATGATCTGCGTGATCTCACCGGCCATATTGCCCTTCCCCGCGCCTTCCGCTACGACCAGTACCCCCTCCACTTTCGGTGTAATGGTCTTCACGACAAAAGGATCCCCTCCCGTATCCTCCCGGTATATCGTCCGGTACTCTGTATTAGAGGTATTTACCGTCCTGGCTCCTCCGGCAGCATCCTGTTCCTCGGTATTGGACCGTTCTGCCGTCATATCTTTTTCCACGATCTTCTCCTCTGAAGATTCCAGTGTGACCATGACCTCGACCTCCCCCAGTCCCCGTACCGCTTCCAGCATCTTTTTTAACTTTTCTTCAAGATATGCCGCATATTCTTCCGTACTGCCGGCGGTCACTGTCTGTGTGGATGCCGTTAGCTCTTCCAGCATCGCCGCTGCATTTTCCTTCTCCTGCCCCTTTCCGCTGTCTTCCTTTTTTACCGGCAGTGCAATGACGAACAACAGGACTCCCAGCAGGACCAGCAGCAACAGATTATCTCTGCTAAACCATTTTTTTCCCAATAATTTTTCCATCATTTCCCGTCCTCTTTCTACCGGATTTTTATTTCTGCTTCCTCTATTTCCGGGATTTCCACCCGGATCTTCACGGGGTCCGAAGTGTCCGGAGGTTCCGTTTCTTCCGTTACTTCCGCCGCAGTATCTGTGACCGCCTGTATCTCATCTTCTGTCTGTTCTGCCTGCACAGCCGCCTGTTCCAATACGGTCCGGATTTCCTCTGCGAACTCCGCCGCCTGCACGTCGGTGCCTGCGATTTCATCCCCTCCCAGCACCGTCAAAAGCGGCTGAAATAACTGGATCAGAAGCATGACCGACAACAAAAGTTTTAAATATTTTTCATAGGACTCTCTGGGTCTGAAATGTATCAATGTCTGCGCACATATCAGGAAAATCCCCACTTGTCCGATCACACGATATAACCACTGCATTTTCTATATCCCCCTGCTGCCGATCGCCAGAAGCGCCAGTGTGACCATAAACAACAGCAGCGCCGTTCCCACAGTACGGAACAAAAGCATCATGGCATTTCCCATACGATCCGTGCAATTGGTAATTCTTTTATCACTGACGATTCCCATAAATGCCGTGGCACATTTGATAAATCCTGCCGTGAACAAAATCTGTAATAAGGGAACCGCACACCCTGCCACCAGCAGTAACAGTAACAATACTCCTACACTATTCCGGATCACAACTGCCGATCCCAGCGCCAGCTCCAGAACCCCATCCGCAGCATTTCCGATCCCCGGCAGTACCGAGACAGCCTTCTCCACTGCGGAATTTTTCAAGGAATCCACCACCGGTGTGATCAGCGACTGGAACAGACTGATTCCTGTGACCACACCCAGCGAAGCCTTCAGGATCCATCCGATCAGCTTTTCCAGTAAATCCGCCAAAAGTGCCAGCTTTTCCTCTACCCAGATTCCGTTGATCATCGTCAGCAGACAATAGCTGTAAATCAGCGGGAGCACCACTCCCAGAAGAATTTTCTCCGTGCCGTAGATCAACAATAGCATAAGCTGGTACCCGGCTCCCACCGTAACCGGTCCCGAAGCCACGCCTACGGTCAACAGAAAGGTCGGCACCATCAGCCGGACAAAAAGTACTATATTCTCCATCGTTTCTCTGGCCGTTTCCAATACTCCCGAAAAACATTGCAGAAGAATCACACCCATTAACAGATAGATAAAATAAAAACTCAGATCGGCGATCTGGTGTTTATCAAATACTTCCACAAAATGAATCAGCAATGCCGACAGAATCCCCAGTACAATCAACCAGATCAATATATTTCTGATACCGGTGGCGGAATTGCTCATTTCCCGTATGACTTCTTTCAACAGACACCCCACCGCCCCCAGAATATCTCCCTGCAGGATCTGTGTCATCAGATCTGTCACAGAGATTCGAAACGTCGGGAACAGCTTCTGCATTCCCTTTTCCAATTCCTCTATCCCATATTCCTGCCACATCGTATCCATCTGTCTCCGCGCTCCTACATCATACTGTAGATCTGCCGGATCACCGACAGGAGGATCGGCAGGCCCGCAAACAGCACCGACAGCTTTCCCAGGATTTCAAGCTGATCCGAGACAGACGAGAATCCGGCATCCTTGCAGATACCGGCACTGAATTCACACAGATAAGTAATCCCCACCACCTTCATCAGAATCCCAAGGTATCCCTTAGAATCTCCGAGATATTGCTGCAATCCCCGAAACTCTTCCAACAAATTTCCCGCCATCCGGCACACAAAAGAAAATACCAGAATACTCAGTGCGAAACCGATCAGTAATGCATATTCCGGTCTCTGCTGCCTGAATTGAATAGCAAACAATACTCCGGCAATTCCCAACAATGCGATTTTGATGATCTCTGCCATTTTTCCTCCTAAAACGAGAACAGGGTCTGCACGGTATCGAACAGATCATAAATATAAGGAACAATCCAGCTGAGGACCAGAATCAGTCCCGCTAGACTTATCAGAAAAGCGTGTTCCTCCCTGCCGCTGTGTTTCAGGACCTGACTGAGTATCGTAACCAGGATCCCTACCGCTGCTATTTTAAAGATCAGTCCTATTTCCATCTTTCCCCGTCCTTTTTTGTCCTGTTTTTTATCTTTCAGAGCAACAGGAGCACCAAAAACATCCCACTCATAGCACCCAGTCCTACCGCCAGCCGACATTTCTGCGTAATTTCCCGCTGTTGTGCTGTGGCTGTCCGCTCCAATCCCTCTTTGGACAATTCCATCGCCCGAATCTGCATGGTCTCATCCGCATACCCTTCTTTTCCCGCAAAAATCAGGAATTGATCGATTTCTTCTTTTTTTAACGGCAACGCTTCCAACTGCCTGCGAAAACTCTCTCCGGCGATTTCCAGGAAACCGGTTCCTCCCGCCTCTGCGTATTCCCGATATACCCTGTTACAGATCTCTCCCAACCGGTCTTCCCGCTGTCTGCCGATCTGTCTGCATCCTTCCGGCAGTGTAGATCTGTTATAACGGATCTCACTGATCCACTGATCCAGAAGACAGATCAGTTCCCTGGTCATATGTAACCTCATCAAAAACTGCCCGCGATACCACATACCCAGCCCCAGGCAGCCGCAGAGGATCATCCCCCCTCCAAGCATCTGCATTCCATCCGCCCCCTCCCTTTCAAGATCACAATGCGGGCAAACATTTCTCTCATATATTCTCCACCCAGACGTCTGGCTGCATCCTCTTCCCCTGCCCCATGCACCGTAGCCAGCAGGCTGCAGCCGCCGGATGCGGCCATGTGAAGCACTCTCAGATCCTGTTCTTCCCCCAGTTCATCCACAGCGATCACCTGCGGTGACATTGACCGTAATAACAATAACATCCCCAAAGCTTTCGGGCAGGCATCCAGCACATCCGTCCGCATACCCAGATCGTTCTGGGGTCTCCCCCGGTAAGACCCGGCCAGCTCCGAGCGCTCATCTACCACTCCTACCCGAAGTCCCGGTCCGTAAGCATTGCCGTCGGACAGCTGCCGGATCAGATCCCGGAGCAACGTAGTCTTACCGAATCCCGGCGGTGATACGATCAGCGTATTTTGAAATCGTCCCGCTTTATAAAGCTCCGGAAGTATTTTATCTGCGACACCCCTGATTTCATGAGCTACGCGGATATTTACAAAGGATATATTTTTCAGTGTCCGCAGACTATTCTGATTTTCCAGCACAGCCTGTCCGCTTAAACCAATCCTGTGTCCCCCTTCCACTGTAAGAAATCCCTGTCTGATCTCATCCGCGTAGGCGTAGACGGAATCCTGACACAAATAGGCGATCAGGTCCCGGATCTCCGTCTCCGTCACGGAGTATGCCCCATATGGTTCCTCCCGCCAGATTCCGCTATGATCCAGAAAAAAATCTCCCCGGGAAGTTTCAATGATCACCGGCCTGTCCACCCGGAGCCTGATCTCACATACCTCCTGTGCTTTGTCCGCGGTCACTTTCCAAAAATCTCTTCTCTTTTGCGGAAAGATCCGAAGCAGGCTGTCCATGTTCCACCTCCCATAGCAAATCAGTGCTTTTCCCCGCATCCCGGCTGATATTTCTGATTCGATGTTTCCCATGATTTCCATGTATCGTGTTTCTGAATAGTTCAATATATGTTTCCGCGGACAAGATATTCCTTCCATTCTTCTCTTTTTTTCTATAGTGTGCTATAATGATTGATATTGTCTTTATGAATTTCATTTTGGAGGATATTTATGAACATTATCATTGTGGGCTGCGGCAAAGTAGGCTACACCCTGGTAGAACAATTGGGAGGTGAAAATCACAATATCACCGTAATTGATACAAATGAGGAAAAAGTGAATTCCATCACGGATGATCTGGATGCCATGGGCATCGTAGGAAATGGTGTCAGCTTCCAGACACTGTCCGAGGCCGGCATTGACCATGCTGATCTGCTGATCGCCGTGACCGGATCCGATGAACAGAACCTTCTGTGCTGTGTCATTGCGAAAAAGGCGGGACATTGTAAGACCATCGCCCGTGTCCGCAATCCAATCTACAATAATGAGATTGCTTTTCTGCGGGAAGAACTGGGGCTTGCCATGATCATCAACCCGGAGCTGTCCAGTGCAGCTGAGATCGCCCGGATCTTCCAGTTCCCTTCCGCAGTTAAGATCGATACTTTTTCCAAGGGAAGGATCGAGCTTCTGCATTTCCGCGTGACCCATGACTGTCTCTTAAATAATTATGAACTGATCCATATCCGTACCACCTTAAAATGTGATGTACTGGTATGTATGGTCACCAGAGGTGATCAGGTGCTGATCCCCAGGGGTGATTTTGTATTCCGGGAAGGCGATGTGGTTGCTATTGTGTCCACTCCTCCCAAGGCCAATGATTTCTTCAAAAAGATCGGTATCGGCGCCGGCAGGGCACGTACTGCCATGATCGTCGGTGGCGGAACCATTGCTTATTATCTGGCAAGAAGACTTTTAGAAGTCGGCATCCATACCAAGATCATCGATCAGGATCCCGCCCGCTGTGAGCATCTGAGCGAGCTGCTTCCCAAGGCTTCCATCATCTGCGGCGACGGTACGGATGAACGTCTTCTGATACAGGAGGGTTTGGAGAACGTAGATGCTTTTGCTGCGCTGACCGGGCTGGATGAGGAAAATATCCTCCTGTCACTGTATGCGAAACGGACTTCCCATGCAAAGGTAGTCACCAAGATCAACCGTATCAACTTCAGTGGGGTCTTAAGTGATATCAAGCTGGATACGATCTCCTATCCACGCCTGGTGACTGCAGATATGATCATTAAATACGCACGGTCCATGAACGAATCTCTCAACAGTAATGTGGAGAATCTGTATAAGCTGGAAGACGGTCATGCGGAAGCACTGGAATTCTACATCAAAGAGGATTCTGCCGTTACCAATGTACCTCTGAACCGTCTGCACATCCGGAAAAATATCCTGGTCTGTTCCATCGTCCGCGGAGGACAGGCTATTATCCCCAGTGGTCAGGATGAACTCCATGTAGGCGATTATGTGGTCGTAGTACTGACACATGCACGGCTGAATGATATTAAAGATATTATTGAAGGGTAATTTTATAAAAGGACATTATCATGAATTTTGCGATATTGAGTTTTATTATCGGATTTATTTTACAATTTGAAGCTTTATTTTTACTGCTTCCCTGGATCGTTGGTATGATCTACGGAGAATATCATGTGGCACTGATCTATCTGGCGACCGCAGTTGTTTGTTTCATTTTGGGAAAATTATTAAGCTTCAGGCACACAGGACGTTTTAAGGAATTGTACGTCAGGGAAGGCTTCACCGCCGTTGCACTGGGATGGTTTGTCATGTCTGTTTTCGGTGCGATTCCCTTCGTTCTCACCGGAGAGATCCCTTTTTATATTGATGCTCTCTTCGAGACGATCTCCGGCTTTACTACCACAGGTTCCAGTATCCTGTCCGACGTGGAAGCACTCAGCTATGCCAGCCTGTTCTGGCGCAGCTTCACTCACTGGATCGGCGGTATGGGCGTATTCGTATTCATTATGGCGATCCTGCCGATGATGGGAGGCTCCACCATGAACCTGATGCGTGCGGAGAGCCCCGGTCCTTCCGTCAGCAAGCTGGTACCGAGAGTACGGGATACTGCGAAAATCCTCTATGGACTTTATATGGCGATCACTGTTCTGGGCGTGATCATGCTATGCTTGTGTGGTATGCCGCTGTTTGATTCCCTGTGTACGACCTTCGGCAGTGTCGGCACCGGTGGCTTCGGTATCAAAAACAGCAGTATCGGCGGTTACTCTCCACTGATACAGAATGCCGTAACGGTACTGATGATCTTAAGCGGTGTCAATTATACGGTATATTTCTGTCTGTTAAGCAGGCAGTTTAAGGAAGCTTTTTCCATCGAAGAAGTCCGTTGGTATTTTTTGATCATTTTCGCCAGTGCTCTGACGATCGCCTGGAATATCCGCCCGCTCTATGCAACTTTGGGAGAGACACTGCGGCACTCCTTTTTCCAGGTAGGAACGATCATCACCACCACCGGATTTGCCACCACGGATTTCAATATGTGGCCGCAGTTGTCGAAGACGATCCTTCTGCTCCTGATGATGATCGGCGCCTGTGCCGGCAGTACCGGCGGCGGTATAAAGGTATCCCGTGTGCTGATCCTCTTCAAGGCGATCCGCAAGGAGCTGTCCATGATGATCCATCCCCGGATGGTGAAAAAGATCAAGATGGACGGACACAATCTGTCCCACGAGACGCTTCGTTCCACCAATGTCTATATGACGGCTTATTTTATCGTACTCTTCGTTTCCCTGCTGATCGTCTGTCTGGACGAATATGACCTGAGCACAAACTTTACCGCAGTACTGGCCACCCTGAACAATATCGGTCCCGGTCTGGAATTAGTCGGTCCCACCCAGAATTTCGCTTTGTTCAGTCCCCTGTCCAAATGCGTGCTGATGTTCGATATGCTGGCTGGAAGACTGGAGCTCTTCCCCATGCTCGTGATCCTGCTGCCGTCCTGCTGGAAGAAATATTAACTTGAGAGTTACGAGCCATGCAAAAATAGAACGGAATACCTCGGTGGGAGCTTGCTAACACAAGAGGTTGTTTCGTTCTATTTTTATACCGTGCGTCCAACGGACACACTCGACAGCCGTCAATGAAATAAATGTGGAGCGCCTTTTGCGACACATTTATGAATTGGGGGCATGGCTCGTAACGTAGGGGCCGTAAAATCCACGCAGAAAGGGCTGCCCGCCCCGGACTCGGATGCTAGCTACAACTGTGGATTTTCTAAAGGAAAGTGGCCAAGTGCTTCTCACCATGACGGGGCCGCCTTTACGTTGCCATCCATGGCACTTATCGGCTAACGCGAACATCGTGTTCGCGTTGCCCCTGCGGCTCAACCACTTTCCAAGAAAATCTCACAGTCTCCGCCGCATCTACGCCCGGGGGAGCAGTCCTTTTCTGCTGGGTTATGAAAAACATCCCAATTATTTAGGCAGAGCATTTGAGAATACATGTGCGGAAATTAAAAACAAGAATCTAGTATGTGCGAAAAATCAAGAAATACATGCGAATAATTCAAAAACAAGAATTAGGTATGTGCAAAAAAGTAGGAAACACATGCAAACAGCTCCCTCTAACTGCGGGCTACTGTTTTTTGAAAAACTTCATGGGTCTATAGAAGATAAATTTCCCTGTAGGTACTTTTGGGGACGGGTAAAAAACAAAAACTAGACAATATGGGTCTATAGCGAAAAATTTGCTTTCTAGATACTCAATTTCTTCAAAATGAGTATCTCAGAGCCAGTTTTTTCCCTATAGACCCATATTCAGCTTTTTATGCGTTATTTGCAGCGAATTTTGTATCTCACAACTCAGTTTTTCTGTATAGACCCAAAACACAGAACGCCACGGTGGACGGAATGTCCTTCCGAAGATGTTTGTCGGGAGGTGGTGATATTTTCTCGAAAAGTGTTGAAAGACAGGGTGGAGCGAACAGGACGTTCGCGACAGGCGGATGTTGCCATGGATGGCAACTGGAGCCGTGCCCGTACGGATTAGAACCGCTACTCACTTTTCGTTAGAAAATTCCCACCGGGAGACCTCACATCGAGGAAGGACATTCCGTTCGTCGTGGGCGTTCGTGGCTTCTTCACTAAATCTCAATTTCCATCTCTAATGGAACGTGAAGGAATCGCCGTCCTCCACGATGCAGATCATAGTCTTGCCGGCATTGAGGACGATCTCATCACCATTGTCGTCGTAGTACCTCGTGGCGCCGTAATCGGAGGTCTTCTCCCAATTCACGTGAATCCCCCGGCCGTTCGTAAAGAACCAGCCGTCTCTCGTGGTGTCGTGGCATTGGAATGCCAGGTACCCCTCGCCCAACTCTTCATAAAAGGTATTCTGCACCAGAATATTCTTGAAAGTCAGCTGCTTGCCGGTCAATGCATCGATATGCGGTCCGTCCGTACTGCCGGACAGATGCTGGGAACGATAATAGAGACCGTCATCCTCATTGAATTCAAAATAACATCTGGTCAGAGGGTAACACCCTGACATATCGATATAAGTGGCATCCTTGGCCTTGGAACCGTACTGCCCCAGCGTATTGGGTTCAGCCTTCGTGGCAAAACGGAAATGCTCTTCGTCGGACAGCCCACGATATTCCAGACTGTAGCCTTTTTGGCCGATCACCCGCAGCAGACCGGCCCCGGAAGCATAAGCATTGTGAGGCTTGTTGCGATCCGTGGTGCGGAAAAAGGCTCCTTCATCCGTGCCGGAGGTACCGTCGATATCCTGCGTGTCCGGCTGTTCCAGCAATTCATTGATGAAAAAAGGCCCTCCGAAATGCACCAGGAACGCATCCCATTCAAATGCCCAGTAGGCATAATAATCACGCAGACTCCGGATGTTGCCGATCTTGTCCAGATCCTCCCAGCCTTCATAGACTGCCATCATACGCGTCATGCGGTTCTCAACATTTGCTTCATAGAGAATGGAAGCCTCGGACAGACTATATTGAGGGATCGCGGCAGCCTCATTGGGGATCATGACAGCAATAGGGCGCGTGGCAGCAGCATCGGCATCCACCCATTCATTGGTGAGACGACTGCGCACCATTCCCTCAGCGGGTGCCACCGAATCATCTTCTACCACGATAGTCACAGGATCCGGAAGCTTGTCATCGGGATCCGTCGAAGAAGCAGGACTGTTGTCCGGCAGGATCGGACTGAAAATATTATCGTTATTGTTCTGTGCGCCGCAGGCGGTCAGCAGCAGAGAAGCGGACAGCAGAAGCGCGGCGGCTCTGTGCCAGGTCCGTTTTTTATTATTATGAGAAATCATGTAAAAGTCACCTCGACCATAATACGGTATTTATCAAAAGCGTTACCGATCAAAAAATCCATCAAACCTTATCCCTGATCAGATCACAAAAGTATAAATGATCACGCCGCAGAAAATACCTAACAGCGCACCCATGAGTACCTGCAGAGGAGTATGTCCCACGAATTCCTTCAGCTTGTCATGAGGGGAAATCTCGCTGCGGCCCATATCCTCGAAGATCTTCATCATATCATTCAGCACCTGCGCCTGAATACCGGTCTCGCGGCGGACTCCCATGGCATCGTACATCACGATGATCGCCAGGATCAGAGAGATGGCGAACTCGAAACTGCCGGCACCGTATTCGTAGCATGTCGCAGTGACCAGTGCACATACGGTAGCAGAATGCGAACTGGGCATTCCGCCGCTGCCCACCAGACGCTCCGCCACGAATTTTTTGGAAATGATCAGATGGATCAGAGTCTTCAGGATCTGTGCCACGAACCAGCCGCAGGCTGCAGTCAGAAAAATATGATTACTGAAAAATTCTTCAAAAAAAGTCATAAATAACCTCGTTTCTGCCACGCCCCATTTGGAAGGACAGGCATATATAAATTCAGTATAATCCAAAAGAAGGAAAAAGTACAGTGCCTGGCTTGAAATGATGTGGGAAGAATGGCTTGAAATGATGTGGGAAGAAACGTATAATAGTGTCATGTGGAATCTTATAACCAAAGCCTAAGGAGACCAGTAATGAGCCTGTTGAGTGTAATAGTGCCCTGTTATAATGAAGAGGAAAGTGTAGCCCTGTTTTACCGGGAACTGACGAAGAATGATCCTTTTTTCAAGGAAAAAGAAATAGAACTGGAGCTGTTGTATATCGATGACGGTTCCAAAGACGGTACTGTGCGGGAAGTGAAAAAGCTGATCGAGCAGGATCCGCGCGTGCATATTATTTCCTTCTCCAGGAATTTCGGAAAAGAAGCCGCCATGTTCGCCGGACTGGAAAAGTCGCGGGGAGACTATGTGGTCATGATGGATGTGGATCTGCAGGATCCGCCTTCCCTGTTGCCGGAAATGTTCGAATATATCTGGCAGGGATATGATTCCGTGGCTACCCGCCGCGTTACGAGAAAAGGGGAGCCGCCGATCCGCAGCTTTTTCGCCAGAAGATTTTATCATCTGATGAAGAAGATATCCCAGACCGAGATGATGGACGGTGCCAGAGATTACCGCCTGATGACCAGACAGATGGTGGATGCTATCCTTTCCATGCGGGAGTATAACCGCTTTACCAAGGGAATCTTCGGCTGGGTCGGTTTCCGTACCAAATGGCTGGAATATGAAAACGTGGAACGTGCCAAGGGAGAGACCAAGTGGAACTTCTGGAAACTGCTGGTATATTCCATAGACGGGATCACTGCTTTTTCCACAGCACCGCTGCTGATCGCCTCTTTTGTCGGGATCCTGTTCTGCGTGATCGCTTTTCTGATGATCGTATTTATCATTGTGAGGAAGCTGATCTTCGGTGATCCGGTCTCCGGCTGGCCTTCCCTGGTGTGCATTATCCTGATGACCAGCGGCATCCAGTTCTTCTGTACCGGTATTCTCGGACAGTATCTGGCGAAAGCCTATATGGAAGTAAAACGCAGACCGATCTATCTGGTAAAGGAAGAAATCTAGGCATTTTGCTGTTACAAAACAGGGGGTAAATGTAACATTTTTGCTTTCTTAACTATATTTTAACGAGAAAAAGTCTTTTCAAAAAACGACAGTTATGATATTATTTCTCTGTCAGTCACGGTAGGAGAGCAATACTCGACAAGTATAAAGGGGGACTTGTTTTGGATATTGTAGCAGTAAAAGATTCTGAACTGGAGAGATATGTAACTAAAATCATGCTGGAGATAGGGGTGCCGGCGCATCTGAAGGGTTATCACTATTTACGTGATGCAATTATTTTGTCAGGAAAAGATATGGAAGTGGTAAGCAGCGTTACCAAACTTCTGTATCCTACGATCGCAAAACATTTCAAGACCACAGACCAGAAAGTGGAACGCGCCATCCGGAATGCCATTGAGGTATCCTGGACTCGGGGAAATGTGGAGACATTTGAGAAAATATTCGGATATTCAGCAGCCAGCGGAAGGAACAGACCGACGAACAGCGAGTATATCGCACGTATCGCGGACAACATCCGACTGGATTATAAGGCTATGTAACATATTGAATTTATTCTTTTTAAATTTTTTAAATTAGGAAAGTTAACGTTTCGATGCAGTATTCTTTCTTACACACTGACAGGGCCGCATGCCGGAAGAGATTTACGGTATGCGGCTTTTTTATGCTTTTTCATGCGTGCCACGTAATATTTGTCAAGTCCCGATAAATATGGTAAGATGATAACGATTCAGAGCAATAGAGAGCCTGCCCGGATCCACGGAGCGGGCACCGGGAGAAAACATGACTTTTCGGATATCGGATTTACTGATCAGAGGCTGTCTGATCATCATCGGGCTGACGGAAGTCGCCCATTTGGCGGGCTGCCTGCTGGGGTGGTCTTTTTTGGCTGTAACGGAGCTGCTGCTGGCGGAGATCGCCGTAGCGGTGCTTGTATTGATCTTGTCCGGTCTGATCGCACATAAAAACAGCATCATCGGAAAACCGGCACCGGAGAACAGCAAAACGAGCGGAAGACAACAGATTTTGACAGTAGTACTTGTATTTTTCATTCTGCTGCAGGTGCTATGGATCCTTACGGGAGAACGTGTGTGGACGGAAGGCGATATGACGCTGGAGACCGTCAATACTTTCCTGAAGGAGAACAGCATCTATACGGTGGATCCCCTCACGGGGGAACCGTATACACAGGGCATGTCTTTCCGTCTGAAGCTGCTGTGCCTGCCTACTCTGTACGGAACCATCAGCCGCTGGAGCGGTATGGCCCCTGAAACGGTAGTATACCGGCTGATCCCCTGCCTGACTTTATGTATGGGATATCTGGCTTACGTCAGGCTGGGTGCTGTGCTTTTTGATCATAATAGAGAAAAATGCAATATCTTCCTGATCATAGTGGGAATACTGTTCTGTGCAGGGATTTACATGCCCGGCGTGGACGGATTTGATATTTTCTACGGAGGTTTCCGGGGAGTGACGATCCGTGCGGCGGTGCTGCTTCCCTATCTGTTTTCATGCCTGTTCGAGAGAAAATATCTCGGTGCGGTGCTCTGTATCCTGGCGGAAGCCTGTATGGTCTGGACACTGTACGGCGCGGGAGTGTGCCTGCTCGTGACGGTGGCATGGGTGGCATTACGGTGGCTGTGGACAATGTGCAGCCGCAGCGATCATAAGAAAACACAGGCTGTGAAGACAGCACCGGGAGAGGAGGACGCAGAATGATGACACTTCTGAAGTCCGCCACGAATGGATGGCTCGATTATACGCAGCATGGGAAATATGCAGCATTGCTGCTGGCAGCTATCCTCTATCTGGGGTATTGCCTGTGGAAAAGCAAAGCAGCAAGGAACGGTGGGAAGCAGCCGCTGTTCTATTTATATGCAGTGCTGATCACGCTGGCCTGCATCTGCCCGGTGACAGCGGCGATCCTGATGAAATACCAGACCGCGTTTTATTCCTATGTATGGATCTGGGCAGCAGTGCCCCAGACAGCACTGATCGCCTGGGCATGTACAGAGTTCCTGTATACCCTGTGGAGAGAAAAAAGTATCCGGAATGTGGCGGCCACGTTGCTCCTGGCGGGAATTGTGATCCTGAGTGGGAATCCGGTATCGGACCGGACCGGCACACAGCTGACACAGGTGGAGGCACCCCGGGAGACGCTGAGGCAGCTGTCGGAATATCACCTGGAAGAGAGTGGAGAGACGGAGCTTCATCTGTGGGCTCCGAAGGAGATCCTGGCGGCGGCCAGGGCATACAGTGCCGATATCCATCCCGTGTATGGGAGAAGCATCTGGGATGCCGCGCTGGGAAGCTATTCGTACGACACCTACGAGACATGGCAGGAGGATCTGTATCTGTGGATGAACCATCTGGAGGAGACCGGTGAGCCGGAGTATGTCCGCACGGAGGAAAATACCGGGGAGCGGACCATTGATTTCAGAACCTGCCTTGACAGTGCGGCGGCCGCAGGAGTAGACTACATTTTACTGCCGGGGGATCTGCCGGAGGATACCGTGGAAAAATTGCAGGAGACCCTGGGGACAGACACAGAGCTGAAGACCACAGCAGGATATTACCTGATAGAAATCGGATAGAAATCAGATAGAAATCGGATAGAAGCCGGATAAAACCGGCCTAGAATTCAGATAACAGAAGGATTGCAATATGGAACAGGATTTGATCAGTATAGTGGTACCGGTATACCGGGCGGAAAACTATATCGAAGAGACACTTGACTGTGTGCGGGCCCAGACCTATACGAACTGGGAGCTGCTGTTAATAGAAGACTGCGGTCCGGACCACAGCAGACAGATTATCGAAGAATATATCCGGCGGACCGGAGAACGACGGATCCGGCTGCTGACCCATCCCACGAATCTGGGAGCCGCCAGGGCGCGGAACCTGGGAGTGAATGAGGCAAAGGGGCGTTACCTGGCTTATCTGGATGCGGACGATCTGTGGGTACCGGAGAAGCTGGAGCGGGAGCTTGCTTTTATGAAGGAGCAGAAGGCTGCTTTTGTGTTCACAGGATATGAATTCGCCGACGAGAACGGCATAGGAACGGGGAAAATAGTCCATGTACCGACGACCATAAATTATAAGGAAGCCTTGAAAAATACCACGATCTTCACCAGCACAGTAATGTTCGACATGGAACAGCTGTCAAAAGAAGAGCTGCAGATGCCGCAGATCAAGAGTGAGGATACCGCGTTATGGTGGAGAATACTGCGCGGGGGTACTGTAGCTTGTGGTTTGGATGAAAATTTGGTAAAATATCGGAGAGCGGGGAAATCCCTGTCTTCCAACAAGATAGAAGCTCTGCGCAGGATCTGGAATCTGTATCGTAAGGCAGAGGGAATGTCTGTGCCGAGTAGCGCCTGGCATTTCTGCTTCTGGGCAGTACGTGCGGTGAAGCGCAGAATATAGGAGGAGTTTGTGTTGAATACAAACGGTAATTATTATGTGAACAGATTGCGCAGGAGGGAATCCTTCAAGCGCTTGATCAATATAGGACTGTCGGCGATCTGCCTGTTCCTGGAAATTGCCCTGTTTGCCTACATGTGGCAGTTCCACTTCCAGTTCCAACTGGTAGACCCGCTGCAGAAGATCTGGTACCGCGGCTTCCTGCTGGAGAACGGCATCTACAGCGTGATCCTGATCTTTTTCTCCGTGACCTACGGTGGAATGCGTCTGGGTTATATGAAAAATACGGAGATCATATTTTCCCAGGTGTTTGCAACACTGATGGCGGATGTACTGATCTATGCCGAGCTGTGTATGATGGCGCGTAGCGTGTTCCCGCCGGATATGTTCCTGCTCATGGTAGTGCTGCAGATCGTGGCAGTGATCATCTATGCCAATATTGCGAATAAAATCTATCGTACGGCGTTCCCGCCCAGAGAACTCTTGCTGATCCATGGGGATCGTCCCATCGCGGACATCTGTAAAAAGTTCGAAAGCCGTAAGGATAAATACAAGATCACGAAATATGAGCATATCAAAAAAGGCGCGGCAGAACTCTGCAAAGAGATCCTGAGTGAGTATCAGAACGGTGAGATCAACGCCGTCGTGATCTGGGATATTAATGAGAAGGACCGCAACACTATATTGAAATTCTGCTATTCGCAGTCCATCCGTGTGTATGTAATGCCTAAAATATCAGATGTTATTTTGGTGGGATCCGAGGAATTACATGTATTTGATACGCCGATCCTGCTGACCAGAGAGTATTCCCTCAGCATGGAGCAGCGGTTCATCAAGCGCTCCATCGACGTGATCTGCTCCCTGATCCTGCTGGTGATCACTTCTCCGCTGATGCTCCTGACGGCACTGGCGATCAAGCTGTATGACGGCGGCCCGGTATTGTATAAGCAGGTGCGCTGTACCATTGGTCAGAGAGAGTTCTATATCATGAAGTTCCGCAGCATGCGCACCGATGCGGAGAAGGACGGCGTAGCCCGCCTGGCACAGAAAAATGACGACCGCATCACTCCGATCGGAAAAGTGATCCGCAAATGCCGTCTGGACGAGCTGCCCCAGCTGATCAATATCCTGCGGGGAGATATGTCCTTCATCGGTCCCAGACCGGAACGTCCGGCGATCATTGCCCAGTATACCGAAGTCATGCCGGAGTTCGCCTTCCGTATGAAGGTGAAGGCGGGACTGGCAGGATTCGCCCAGGTATACGGAAAATACAACACCTCTCCGTATGATAAGTTAAAACTGGATTTAACATATATCGAAAATTATTCTGTATGGCTCGATCTGAAGCTGATGCTTCTGACACTGAAAGTACTGTTCTGGCCGGACAGCACGGAGGGTGTCGAGAGCGAACAGGTGACGGCTTTCAAGGCAGAGTATGACGGCCGTGCGGAAAAAGACGATAACTGATCTGAACGTATGAGAATATGACAATATGAAAATATGGGAGGAAGCCTCATGGAAGCAAGCTATGGTAAGGAACCCTTCGATCTACGGCTGCTGCTATTGCGGCTGGGCCGTAATCTATGGAAAATACTGGCGCTGACGATACTGGGTACAGTACTGTTCGGCGGCGGTTATTATGTCAAAAATGTGTTGCTGCAGCCCGATCCCGGGTATGCGGCTTCTTCCACTTATAAGGTAGAATATGTCGAGAACCCCAATGCGGCCGGTGCTTACTATATCAACGAAGCCACCTGGAACAGCCTGCTCCACACGGGAGAATTCCTGGATGGTGTGGAGACTCATCTGCAGGAAGCGGCAGAGCGCGGAGAGACCGGTGCTGCGGCAGTGCTGGAACAGGGCAGAGACCGTTGGATCGAAGCTTTGTCGGCTGCCCTGCCTTCCGATTTCAGTATTCCGGTGACGAAGGCTACGACACAGGATCCCGGGGAGAGCATTGCGCTGGCCCATGCCGCGGAAGAGACCATGTGCGGGGAGTTCGCAGAGAGTATGCCGGAGATCACGCGGATCAAAGTGCTGGATCATGGAGACCTCGCAGAGGCAGTGGTGCCGGATGTGCGTCCGGTACGGGCCGTGATCCTGGCGGCGGTGCTGTCCTTGTTTTTCGTAGTGGTGATCTTCCTGTTATGGGAGCTGTCCCGCGACAGCATCTGGCTCCCGGCCACTCTCCGCAGACGGTATGGATTACACAGTCTGGGTACAGTGGAAAGTACGGGATTTGCGGAAAATGTGAAATATCTGCTGGAGAAAACAAATGCTCATAAAATAGCCGTCTGCGGTGCCCTGCCGGAGGCAGATCCACAGGAGACCGTGGACAGACTGCGCGAGCTGCAGCCCGCCGGTAGAGAGCAGACCAGCGGCAGAGTGCAGCTCATCGACAGAGAATGGATCGCAGTTCCCAGTCCGCTGCTATGCCCTGAGAGCGCAGAGACTCTGCGGGCGGCGGATGTGGTCCTGTTGGCAGTGCCGGCCGGAGCGACGGTGGGTAAACGCCTGGAGGCTGTGCTGGAATATCTGACAGCACAGGACTGTAAGGTGGACGGAGCCTTTTTATGGAATGCGGATGAGGCCCTGATCCGGAGCTATTATTTTCTCCCTATGATTGGTTCCGATACAGCAGATAACGATATGAATACGAGAAATACAGAAATGGAACATACAAAGACTACCCAGGCAGAAGGAGAGCAGGCATGAAGGTAGAAGTACTGGCATCGGTAATGAACGCTTCTCTTCGTGAAACCGTACAACATATGAACCTGCAGTCCGATGCGGTGATCATCAACCAATGCGACAGACTCGGGCAGGAGGAAATGCAGATATCCCAGGAAAACGGAGAGGCACGAACCATCCGTTTCTATAGCTTCCCGGACCGGGGCATCGGCAGAAGCCGGAATGAAGCTATCCTTCGGGCGAGAGGGGACATCTGCCTTTTTTCGGATGCAGATATTGTGTATGAGGACGGCTATGAAACGGCGATCCTGGCAGAATTTGAGAAAAATCCGCAGGCAGACATGATCATTTTCAATATCGAAGTTGAGGAATCCCGGCGCACCTACCACATCACGGAGCGGAAACGAGTACGCTGGTACAACTGCGGCCGGTACGGAGCGGTGAGCTTTGCGGTACGCAGGGACAGCCTGTTGGCATCCGGGAGCACCTTCTCCCTGCTGTTCGGCGGCGGAGCGAAATACAGCAACGGTGAGGACAGCCTGTTCCTGGCGGAGTTCCTCCGGAAAGGCTATAAGGTCTATACCGCGCCCGTGACCATCGGCAGAGAGGAAGCGGGAGACTCCACCTGGTTCCATGGCTACAATGAGAAATTTTTTCATGACCGAGGTGTACTGTATCATTATCTGTATGGAAGGCTGGCAGGACCGCTGGCACTGCGGTTTTTGTATGCCCATAAGGGGACATTGTGCAGTGAGGTAACGATAAAACAGGCGAAGCAGTGGATGCGGGACGGCATCCGCGAAGCAGGAAAGCGCAGCTGAGCCTGAACCGCGGCAGACATCGCAAGAGAATACGCGCGAACCGCGGCGGACATCGCGAGAAAACACGCCGGAAATTGAGACAGACATCGTAGGCAGGAAGGGGGTCCCACATGGAAAAAAGTGCACTGGTATATATTGTATTAACACTCGTAACGGTGGGATTCGGCTTCTGCGTGCGCAACAGCGCCTATACGGCAGGATACCTGTCGGGCAGGCGGATGTCTGGAGCACCGGTGGGATACGACCGTCAGCAGGCGAGGAACCTGGTGGCGGAGACCGCCGTATTCTGCCTCCTGGCGGGAGTCTCGGCCTGCCGTATTGCGGTGGGTGGTGACTACTGGGTCTACTGGCTGAAATTCCAGCTGATCGATCAGGGACGCCATGTGTCCTATGAAAAAGGCTTTGTCGGGCTGGTGAAGCTGTTCCACTGGATCTTCGGCGAGGGCTCCTATCTGCCGATCTTCGGATTTTTTTCGCTGGTCACGGTGTTTTTCTTCCTGAAAGCGCTGCATGATCAGGCGGACTGGTACGTAGTGTCCCTGTTTTTACTGCTGACCCAGGGCTTCTATTTTAACAGCATGAATTCCGTGCGGTACTATTTTGCACTGGCATTGGCCATGTATGCGCAGAAATACGTATTGCGGGGCGAGTACGGCAAGTTCATCCTCTGGGTGCTGCTGGGATGTACGATCCATAAATCGGTGCTGCTGATCATTCCGGCCTATATCGCAGCAGATCTGTTGTCGCGGGTACGACTGAAAAAATGGCACTACGCAGTCGGGCTCCTGCTGATCTTATCCCTGATCTTCGGACAGGGCTTTTATCGGAATCTTATTTTTAAGTTTTATCCCTATTATAAGGATTCCATGTTCGACAACGGCCAGTTGTCCTACGTGAATATCGGAAAATGCCTGGCGGTGTTGATCCTGTGCCTGATCTACTGGAAGGACAGTATCCGGGATGATCGCAGGAACCGTTACTATTTCTACCTGAACTTGGCGGGACTGGTGCTCTATACCTGCGGCTCCTTCATCCCGGAGGTGTCCCGGGTGGCCTATTACCTGATCCAGTCCCAGATCTTCCTGATCCCGGGCGTGCTATGGAATGCGAAAAAGGGATGGTTCCGCAACCTGTGCATTGTAGGAGTCATCGCGGCATATCTGCTGTATTTTGTAATGCTGTTACGTGGCATGTACGATGTGGAGATCAGATTGCTACCTTACCTGAATTGGATATTTAATTAAAAGAGGATTTGATTTATGAGAGTACTGTGGGTCTGCAATATCATGCTCCCGGTGATCGCCGAGGCATTGCATAGAGAAGCTTCCAATAAGGAAGGCTGGCTGTCCGGACTGCTGTCGCAGATCGTGGACCGGGAAGACACCGACATGACGCTGGCAGTGGCATTCCCGGTTCCCGCGGGGGAAGAGATCCCACAGAGTTTTGTAGTCCGGGTGCAAGGGGAACACCCTGCCTGTGTCGCGGAAGCCACTTCTGCTACGGAAGCTGCTTCTGCTCCGGAGGGGGGCGGTGGATATCTCGTCAGATGCTACGGCTTCTATGAGGATACCGTGCATCCGGACCGTTACCAGCCGGAGCTGGAAGAAGAACTGCGTAAGATCACGGAAGATTATGATCCGGATGTGATCCACTGCTTTGGTACGGAATATCCCCATACGCTGGCGGTTTGCCGTGCCTATCCGCATCCGGAGAGGATCCTTTTGGGGATCCAGGGCATCTGCAGCCTCTGTGCGGAAGCCTATTTCGCCGATCTCCCGGAGCGCGTGACGCGCAAAGTGACCTTCCGGGATCTGGTGAAACGGGACAGCCTGCGCAGTCAGCAGGAGAAATTCACCCGCAGAGGTGTGATGGAGAGAGAAGCCATCGGTCTGGCGGGAAATATCACCGGCAGGACGGCATGGGACCGGGAGGTGACCACCGGGTGGAATCCCGAAGCACAGTATTATCCTATGAATGAGACCCTGCGCGCTTCCTTCTATGAAGGCAGCTGGAACCCGGAGCACTGTGAACCCCACAGCATCTTCGTCAGTCAGGGAGATTATCCCCTGAAGGGCTTGCATTATCTCCTGAAAGCATTGCCCGGGATCCGCAGGAAATTCCCCGATGTGCAGGTGTATGTGGCGGGAAATGATCTGACGGCATACCACACGCTGAAGCAGAAGCTGAAGATCTCCGCCTACGGACAGTATCTCCGGGATCTGATCCGGGAGGGGCAGCTGGAAGACTGCGTGCATTTCACAGGGAGACTGACAGAACAACAGATGCGGGAACGATTCCTCCGAAGTCACCTGTTCCTGTGCTGTTCTTCCCTGGAAAATTCGCCGAACTCCCTGGGCGAAGCCATGCTGTTGGGAGTACCCTGCGTCAGCACCGAAGTGGGCGGGATCCCCAGTCTCTTCGACGGCGGAAGGGACGGCCTGTGGTGTGAAGGACACCGGCTGACAGAAACGGCTGAAACCAACAGAAATACGTCAGATACGGCTAAAAACAAAAATAACACGTGCAATTCAAAAGAATTAAAAACAACAGAATTGGAAAATATTGTAATATCCATGGAAAAATCCATTATCGAAATGTGGAGTTCCCCGGAGAAAATGCTGGAATACTCCAAAAATGCAAGAGAACATGCAAGAAAAACCCACGATAAAGAGAAAAATTTTGCAAAATTGCAGGAAATCTATGCAAAGATAGCGGAAAGGCAGGACTGAGAATGCAGGTGGTATTCGTTTCTAATTATTTTAATCACCATCAGCTGTCCTTCTGCGACGCATTGTATGAACTCCTGGAAGGAAGCTTTTGCTTTCTGCAGACCCAGCCCATGGAAGAAGAACGGGTGAAGATGGGGTGGCAGGCCGAGGAGAGACCGTATGTGCGCTATGTACAGCCGGGCGGTACGACTACGGGCGGCCCGGAAGCACTCATGGGCAGGAATCCTGACGAAGAGACTGCTGGGCATGAATGGCGGCATCTGCTGCTGACAGCTGACGTAGTGATCTTCGGTGGATGCGATGATGAGAGCTACATCCGGGAACGCCTGGCGGCGGGAAAACCTATCTTCCGCTACAATGAGCGGCTGTATAAAGAAGGACAATGGAAAGCCATCTCTCCCAGAGGACTGCTGCAAAAGTATAAAGACCACACCAGATACCGCAAGGCACCGGTGTACTTCCTGTGTGCCGGAGCCTATGTGCCCTGCGACCTGGGGATCATTCATGCCTATCCGGAGAAAATGCTGCGGTTCGGGTATTTCCCCGAGACCAGAGAGTATGCGCCGGGGGAACCGTTTTCACGCAAGAAAAAAGGAAGCATCCTGTGGGCGGCCCGCATGATCGACTGGAAACATCCAGAGCTGGTAGTGAAGACAGCCGCTTATCTGAAAGAACATCTGGAAGAGATTCCTTTTCACATTACGATGATCGGCGGAGGAGAACTGGAGGAAGAAGTGCACAGCCTGGCAGAAGAGCTTGGCGTGACGGATAAGATCACCTTCGCAGGCTTCCGGAGCCCGGAGGAGGTCCGGGCAGCCATGGAGGAATCGGAGATCTACCTCGTCACCAGTGACCGGAAGGAAGGCTGGGGAGCGGTAGTAAACGAAGCCATGAACAGCGGCTGCGCCGTCGTGGCGGATCATATGATCGGAGCGGCTCCCTGGATGATCCGACAGAGGGAAAACGGGATCCTCTATCACGACGGCTGTGAACAGCAGCTGCAGGAATACGTTGCAGAGCTGCTGCAGGATCCGGCAGAGTGCCGCAGACTGGGAGAAGCGGCGCAGCAGACCGTCCGGACGGAATGGAATGCACGGACCGCCGCGGAGAGACTGGTCAGACTGTGTCGTGAGATGGGCTTCCTAACCGGTGCCCCCGGTACCACATCTGCAGAGCCGGCACTACTTGCACCCGGCCAATGCCTTCCGGCACCGCCCGTCCCGGCACTGTGGACAGACGGTCCCTGCTCCCTGGCCCCGGTGATCCCGGAGCGACGGATGTATCGATATTTAACGGAAAGAAATAAAGAGGACAGAACGTGAACAGTAATGAGACCAACCAGCCGCTGATCAGTGTGATCGTGCCGGTGTACAATATCATACCTTATCTGCCCCGCTGCGTGGAGAGCCTGCAGAAGCAGACCTATCCGGAGCTGGAGATCCTGTTGATCGACGACGGCTCCACCGATGACACCCCGGCGCTGTGCGACCGGCTGGCGGAAAATGACCCGCGTATCCGCGTCTTCCACAAGGAGAACGGAGGTCCCTCCTCCGCGAGGAACTTCGGACTGACGCAGGCCGCCGGAGCATACGTGGGATTCGTGGACAGCGATGACTATGTGGATGCCGATATGTACGAACGCCTGTACCGGGCGATCGCGACTACACATATGCCCATTGCTCAGGTGGGCAGGGATGAGATCAATCAGGACGGCAACATCCTGCCGAACATCTGCGAACCGGTATCCGAAGAACAGGTGATCCCGGCAGAGGATTTCTTAAAAGAGCTGCTGATGCACCGGGGAGACTGCTCCTTCTGTACCAAGCTGCTGCAAAAGAATCTGTTCACAAAGGGAAAATTCCCTGTGGGAGCGCTGAACGAGGATTTCCACCTGCTGGTGAATCTGCTGACGGACGAGGAGAACATCGTTCCCGGGATCGCGTGCATTCCGGGTCAGACTTATCACGTATTTTACCGCCCGGACAGCAACACCAGAGATAAAAACCGCTTCTCCAGAGTGTTCGCGGACAACATCGATAACGCGGATATGGTACTGCGGCTGGTGGAGGCGAGATACCCGGAGCTGACGGAGATCGCCTTCCGATTCGGTGTCTTCCAGAGACTGGACTATATGCTGCATATTCCCATAGCACAGATGACCGGGGACAATGCGTTCTACCGCAGCGTCGTGAAGAGTCTGCGGAAGGGATGGTGGCGCGCTATGAGAAACCCTTACCTTACGAAAAAGAATAAGTGTTATCATACACTGTTCGCCATAGCGCCGAAGGGGATCCGGGTGCTGCACAAGAAACTGAAGCACATATGAAGAGCACATATTAAAGAAAGAATTGAGTTTCATGAAAAGAAAACTAGCATTTCTGGGAGCCATTCTCCTGGTGGCATTCATATTTACCTACGAGGGCAATACTTACCGGACCCATGCGCTGGACGAGGAAGATCAGGCATGGATCGACGAGGCCGGGGAAGCATTGCAGAAGATCGTGGAAGAACGGGAAGTCATGGCACTGGTCTATCTGTGTGATGAGCTGCCGATCCGCTCGGAAGCGGATAACAGCAGTGCGATCGCAGGCACCGCAGCCAGCGGACAGATGGTGGAGATCCTGGATGTGGCCGTGGATGAGGACTATCAGGTCTGGGAAAAAGTGTCCGCGGAGATCAGCGGTAAGACCTATGTAGGATACATCCCCAGAGATCATCTGGCATGCTCCGACGAACGTTTTCTGGAATGGGAAGAGCTGTATGGCATGAATCCCGGAGCGGAAGTGATGTTGGCAGAGGAAAATGCCACGGGCGTCTATGCGGACATCGAAGAGTTCCCGGAGAGCTACCGCCCGGCATTGCAGGCGTTGAAACAGCAGCATCCCAACTGGACTTTTGTGCGGCAGAATACGGGACTGGATTTCCAGACGGCGGTAAATAATGAATTACAGGGCGGAAAAAGCCTAGTTTATAAGAGCTACGGGGACTATTGCAAGGAAGGACAGCATAGTCCCAACTGGTATTTTGCATCGGAGGATGTACTGAAGTTGTATATGGATCCGAGAAATGCGTTACAGGAAAATGCTATTTTCCAGTTTGAACAGCTGACGTACAATGAAAGCTACCACACAGAGGAAGCCGTAAAAAATTTCCTTGAGGGAACTTTTATGAACAGCAGTCAGAATGCGCCCGGAACGGATATGAAGTTTTATCACATTTTCTGGACCATCGGTGCGGAGGAGAACCGTCAGGTCAGTCCGTTCCATCTGGCAGCCAGAGTGCTGTAGGAACAGGGACAGGGCACCATGCAGAATGGTGTGCTTACCGGCGACTATACTTGTAATGTACATGCCGGGGAGGGCGGGCTGGATGCATTTTTTCTCTGGAACAACCGGGAAGGCATGGAATATATTACTTATACCGGCAACTTTGATTCCGAGGGAAAGGCACTGGTAGAACAGCCTTCCGAGGAAATCCGGAAAAAACTGCTGGAAGGAACGAATAATACGGATCTGATCCTCTACGCGTATGATGCCACCGGCGAGAAGTGCCTCTGGCAGGGAACCGGTGCGGAGATTTCCGTGGCGGATTATCGATTTGGAGGGGAGTTGATCGGATTGGAGAACCGGCCGGAATATACTCCCTATGAGGTGACGTCGACTGTGGCAGCGGATGCCGACGGCACAGGAAGCGCAGGAGAGACAGGCACTGAGAAACTCCAGATCCGTATCTTTGACGGAGAGGTCCAGTGGTTCGACGGAAAATACTGGGTCAGCGCAGGGAATGTGAAAGAGATTGCAAAACAGGATCCTTTTGCGGCATACGAAGAGAACCATGACACGGCAGCAGCCGGAGACACAGCGGGAACTACCGGAGGCGATACAACAGACGGAAATGTCGGGCAGAACATTATCGGAGGCAATACCACCGGAACAGCTAGCGGTAACAAGAATTCCGGAACTATTCAGAAACCCACAGCTACACCGAAGCCTACGACAAAACCGTCTACCACAAAACCCGCTACCACCAAACCTTCTGCAACTCCAGCACCAGCGGCAACCCCGGCACCGGCGCAGAGCAATGACAACAGCAGTTCCGGAGACAACGGTTCCGGCAGTAGTTCCAGCAGCTCTGACAGTGGAAGTTCGGGAGGCAGCAATTCCGATGGCGGAAGCACCGGAGGAGACAGCGGTAACAGCGGCGGAAGTGACGTGGATATGGAGTGGACACCGGATCTGTTGTAGTCCGGCACGTGCGATAGCCATTTACATATTACGGATGCTATAAGAAGAAAGGATCTTCGAATACCAATGAAACGTACAGAGCACTACCAGCTACCGTGCGTATCGCATGTGGCGGAATGGCTGGGCACAGGCCTACGGTGTCGGCTGGGAGGAACGCCTGAAGGTATTGAAAGATGATTCCGTGAAAAATCCGGTATTTACGCCGTTAAATTACGTGGAACTGCTTATGTACACAGATCTTCAGCCGGAGAATGGGTATGTGTGGGTGAACTCTGCGTGCGCGGAATACTATGGGAAAGAATCTGTGACAGTAGAGACCAAATAACGCATGTGCTGAAAGACAATATTTTTTCATCGTTGCTTCTTTTAGGTAGTTACAAAATATGGCTATCCATCAAGAAGATTCAGAAACAGTATTGATTGTATATGTGTAATGAAAAAATTGCAGAGAAGATAATGAACAGAAAAATACAACAAAGGACATCGGTGGAAAGATCGATGTCTTTTGTTGTATAATCATGTTATAATACCGCAAGAGGAGTAGGACATGCAGATCGGTGACAAAATTAGGATCACTATGCTGCCGGCAAGAGCAGGGGATTGTATCCTCATTGAGTTTCTTCAAGAGGACTACCGGATATTGATAGATGGCGGCTATGCGGATACCTATGATAATTATCTCAGAGATAAACTATTGCGCCTGAACAAGGAAGGCAAGAGAATCCAATTATTGATAATCACCCATATTGATGCAGATCATATTGGCGGAATACAGGCCTTTTTAAAAGAAAACGGAAGCGCATCAAAGCCTAACATTATAAGGGTAGATGAAGTGTGGTATAATTCTTTTTTTAATATCTACGGCGAACCTGAGTGCACAGGAAACCTGCCGGATTATGTGCGACTGATGTTACAGGGGAAAGCTTTGCAGGGAACACGGGAGTGTAAAAAAGGAAACGGGGATATCAGCGTGACACAGGGAAATACGGTAGCAGAATTACTGTCTGCCAATGGATACCGCTGGAATAGTTCCTTTGAGGGAAAAGCGGTGTGTGTGGAAAACAAAGAAAGTATCTTGTTACATGACAGGATTGCTTGTAGACTATTGGGACCGGGGGAAGAGGAACTCCATAAGCTGACCCAGTATTGGATCAGGGATATGAAACGAAATGTCCGAAATTTTAAAATCTATGAGGATGAATTATATAATGCGGCATTTGAGGGGACGTTCTTAAATGACGGAACTGCGGAACCGGAACGAAACACAGGGAATATCAGCTATGGGGCAGGAAAAAACAGGTGGGATATCCAAGATTACGCTGCCGGATGGAATCATAAAATCGACACCAGTATCACGAATGGATCGTCAATAGCATTTCTTCTGCAATACGAGGCAATTACCATGCTCTTCCCGGGAGACTGCCCGATACAGGTATTTCAGGAGAAGTTACCGGGGCGGATCGAGGTAGTAAAACTGCCGCATCATGGTTCCTGTGCCAATATCAGCAGAAAATTTATACAGGAAACACAAGTCACCTATTATCTCCTGTCCACAAATGGAGAAAAATATGACCACCCATCACCTTGTGTGATCGGAAGCATCCTGCGGGAAACTCCCAACCGGGCAAAAATTGTGAAAAACTATGAAATAGAAGTACTGAAGACAATAGGAGAAACAGAAGGGGATTCCTATGAATGAGAAAGACAGAATTGCAACAACAAAAATAGAAAAAATAGTATCTAAAGTAGATGGGAAAGAAAAAGGAAACGCTTTTCTCGTAGATTCAAAGAGAGCACTTACCGTAAAACATTGTGCGGAAGCGGAGCGCGTAAAACTGATATTCCCGAATATGGGTTACAAAGAAGTATGGGCAGTACCGCAGCTAACCGGAATGGGAGAAGAGGAGCAGTTTGTCCTGTTGGAGCTGGAGACAGAAGTGGAAGCGGAAGAAGTTGCTTTTGAAGCATTACAGCTATTTCCGGGGGAAGCATCCGGAATCTATGGATTTGATGCTAATTTTTTCGCAGATGGCCGATGGAGCAAACTCAGATTCACGGGTACAGTGACGCAAAATGAGAACAGAGTTACCGATCTGTTGTTTGATACAGAGACCAATAAAGAGGCTGATTTCTCGGGATTGTCCGGAAGCCCGATCATTGCAGACGGAAATATCATAGGAATCGTAGCGCAGCAAAATACAGAAGACGGAAAAGCAATTGCTATCAAGGGAATCAGTGTCAGATCGAGTATCGAATTTTTCCGTGCAAACGCCATTCCTGTGGTAAAAAAGGAGCAGGGAGAGTATCAGCAGCAGAAGGAACTGACGTTTGGAGATCACTGTCAGGTACGTACCCCTGTGACCATCGCCGGAATACAGGATCTACAGACCAGATTAGAAGGAACCTATAAAGAAAAGCTGGAAAAAACGATAGAACTGCATCGAACGGGGAATATCAGTGAGGCATGGGATCAGCTGAGCAGACAAATCACGGAGCTGGACAGCGATCCCTATATAAGAAACGAGATAAAAGCCGAATTCTATTACAGAATGTCAATCTGGTATCTGGAAGATAAAAATAACATAGCCAAGGCACAGAAAAAGTTTGACAAGGCCATGGAATTAAATCCGGAATTAGACGGCTGTGTCTTCAGGGCAATCAAACAGTCCATGACCGGTGAAAATGCCTGTGCGGAAGACCTTCTGGAACCGGTGAATACGGTTGATAAATTCAATGTCTATCTACAGATATGTATTAATACCGGAAAAATTGAAAAAGCATCGGAAAAATATCTGGAAGTGGATGATGTGATTCCAATGAATGCAGGAAGCTGCTATTTGATCAGCATCATGATGCTCCTGCAGCAACAATACGAGGATGCAGAGGAATATATTGAGAAAGCACTTGCAAAAGAGCCTGTGAATCCGTTTTATCACTTGATCAAAGGCGTTATTTTCTACTGGAAGGCATTGCCGGAGGATATGCGTTGTGAGAATGAACTGTATCCGTCCATGCTTATGACTGGCATATTGCACCTAGAGGAAAAAGAACTGCTCACCAGTGCACGGGAAGAATACCGTCAGGCATTCCAAGCAGCAGAACAAGTGAACAACGAAGAATTGACGAAAGTGATACTGAATACATGGGTGAATGCTCTGTCGGTCGACGGAAGCTTCGAAAACGACATCATGGAACCGCTTCAGATCATACAAAGCAGATACCCACTGAATGTGACCGCAATGATTTACTGGATACAGAGAAAAATGCCGATTCCTCCGGAAGTAACCGTAGAAAAGCTGGAAAAGGCAGCAAAAAAAGAATCTGATAAAATCGGGTATGTGATAGCTGCCATTGAATTAAGTATTTATCAGCATGACTTGAAGAAAGCCAAGAGCCTCTTACATGAATACAGAGCGCTGTTCCTAAAAGAAAAGCATTGTGATTACTGGTATGAGTATATTGCCAGAACCGAAGATAAGAAAGAAAATCTGCAGAAATGGGAAGAAGAACTGGACGCAGATACAGAAGTGGAGAAAATCAGTAAAAACCGATTAAAATGTATGTTCCTGCAGCAGGATAGCGACAGAGAACAAAAACTGGAAACCCTTTTGCAGGCAAACTATGCACAGACGACAAGCCGGCTGGATCTGTTGAACCTGATCACCTATTATAGGGGACAGAAAAACTGGGTAAAAATGCTGGAATATGCAGAACTGTTGGTCAATAAACATCTGGACGATTACGGAATGCTGTATCAGATCCAGGGACTTGTGGAACTTCAGGAAGATGAAAAAGCGCTGAAAGTGGCCGATGCGTTGGAAGCTAAAAAAATATGGGGGACGGAAGCGGAAATAAGCTGGGACAAAATGCATATCTACCGGAGAATGGGGGAATATGATAAAGCAATTGCTGCCGGAGAAAAAGTATGGCTTGAGAGACCCTCAGAGCATATCGCACTGAAATTATCGGAACTGTATGCATTGAACGGACAGGAAAGTAAGGCATTGCACATTTTGCTGGCAGCAGAACAACAAGGTCTCTCGAATGTAACCATATACCAAAAAATAAGTGTGCTCTATCTGGATGCTGATAAAGCAAATGCTTGGGAATATGCCCAAAAGGCCGTCGAGGCCTCCGGGCGTCAGCCGGGAATCCTGCTATGGGCACTGGAGATCGCCAACCGGACCGGCAGAAGTGATTATACAGGGCAATATTTGCAGGAAGTAATATCCCATAAAGGGCAACATCTGTTAGAGACTAAGAGCATAGAGGAAATGCTGGAAATCATCGCGCAGAATAGACAGGAAACAGAGCAGCATACGCAGGCACTGTACGAAGGAAAAATGTTCAGTCACCTGTTTGTGGATGTCTCCAAGAGCACTTATGCAGAATATTTCCTGGGACAGTGGAATGCCGGCAACATGGTGCCGTTAGAATTTGGAGGGCACAACTACAGAGAAGAACAAATGACAGATCTGAAGCAGGGGGAAATCGTATTGGACTACTCTTCCTGCTTATTGCTGCAACAATTGGGGATATTGAGCAACCTGTTGGAGAGCATGCGGACGGTATATGTGTCAGGAGTGCTGTTCGGAGTGCTGGCGGAGGAAATACGCAAGGTTCCTGTCAGACAGGAAGAATTGGCGAGGACCAATTACCGGACGATTGAGAAATGCCGTGACTTAAAAGTAGAATTTGTCCCACTGGAGATACCGGAAGAAACAGCAAAACCGGATGCAATGCAGCGATTGCAGGCAATGAGAGAGGAAACTGCACAACATTACGGAGCAAAATGGGTATCCGGGGATGCGCAGGAGGCGCAGATCAGGGATACCGAAGTAATAGCACTGCTATACAGAATCGGCGGAATCTCAGAGGATACTTATAAACAATACGAGGCAGAGATTGCAGAAGTCAGAGACAACATCATCCGGGAATTGGAACAACAGATTCAGACATTATATGTAGACATAGACATTCTCGAAAAATGGGACGAATATAATCTGCTGGCTCCGATCGCCAGAAGATTCCGGCTGCTGTCGGATGCAGACAACTATCGCGCGATACAAGACAGATATCAAGAGATCCTGGACAAGAAAAAAATATGCGAACAATTAGAGGAGATACGCACTGTCCTGTTGCAGTATAAGGGAAACGGCAAATTGGTCTTTTTCCCGATGACGGAAGAAAAAGATGATATGATTTATACAAACATGCTTGCTTCCGGGCTGAAACAGGCAGAAACACAAAAAATTCCCTTCTGCGTAGATGACAGGACGATGACCGGTTATGCATCTGTGGGCGAAAATAATATTTATAATACCTTTGATCTCCTGCAATATCTCTACCGGTCACATAAGATCACCAGAGAAAAATATTGCGATACTTATGAAAAAGCAATTGCCCGGAAAATACAGTACGTAGTACCCGATACAGAATATGTCTTCTATACTTTAAACAGCGCCGGCATGGATGAGACTGCCGGAAGGCTTCTTGAGACCGATACACTCACAGCACTGAGAGAATATGTGCTGAGCGCCTTGGAGATGAACAGCTTCCTGCAAAAAGAGCGGATAGAACATGTAAATATCCCGGAGAGGGAAGCGTATATCCTATGCCTTCACAGAGAATCTATGGATCTGATTCGGAAAGTGTGGCAATCCGGGATGCCTTTCGAGAAAAAACATGCCGTTTCGAACTGGATACTGGAACACTTTTCCCAGTTTGCATTTGAATACGATGATTACATCAGTGAAGAGGGGAAAAAGGATAGTCTGGCAGTACAGCTGGCAGATCTGCTGATAAAAGGGACTCATATTACATGGAATGAAAACGATACAGCAGCGTATTACGTGTGGCTCGATTCTTGGATGAAACCATATTTTCAGGAAAATCCGGAGATGAATGAGAGGACCATAAAACATCTTGGACAATTCATGGATGCATTTATCAGACAATTACGTTCTGTAAAAAATCCTGATGAAAACAGGGTGGGCAGGTATATGTTCGCAATGGGAATAAAACATATGCCGGAGCAGTACAGGGAAGCACTTTTGCAAAATGAAGAGATCCGGCAATTGTATGATGAAGTTTACAACGTGTATGCAATTCTATTGTCTGAAAAGACTGCAGTTCCACAGGACAGAGTAAACCATTGGGAAAAACAGATACTGGAAAAAGGTGAAAATGATCCTGTGACCGAAGAATATAAAGGGATATCCTATACAATATCCTGGAATTACCTGTTGCCGGGGTATCCCAGAATGAATATATATTGGAAAGAGGGAGAGTCGGAAAAGGAAATGCATTTTCTGCTTGCCAGAGAGCACGGCAGGGAGAAAGACGATCTGTCGGATGAATTCGAAAAGCTTCGCAAAGAGAAAGTGCTGGAAGAAGACTGGCTGTTCAGAGAAGACATGCAGAAAATGGTGCTGCCGAAATCCCCGGAGTATTTCAAGCAATATTATGACTGCGAGACCGGAAAGAATCAGATGACACAGACCGCCCAGGCGCTTCCCCTTGAAATACAGGGAGGAGAGATGACGGAGGACGGCATGGAGGATAACCACAATCCCATCCGCCTGCTGCACACACTGGAGAGAAAATTGGCAACCGACAGCACGACAGAGGATATCATGGCGGTGATTACGGATTTGTTCTCTTATGCAGGAGAAGAGAGCAGAGAATACGGAATGCTCTATGTATTGCTGCTGCGATATATATGGCAGCTGTTCCGAAATACAGAACACTATCGAGATAATTCACCGGTAAATCTCATGATGTGGTCATACCTCTGGGCGGATCAGATGATGAGCACAATGATGAAGTCAGCGGTACAGCATCCGGCAGACAGAGAACACTGGCTTGGGGGATTGCAGCATATGCTGGGAGATATCAAGACGGAAGGATTGCACAACAGGACGAAACAGGGAGATCCTGTCTCCCCGGAAACGGTGAATCTGTATCGTATCTGCATCAACGGAACCCTGCAGCTGCTCAGCAGATATAAAGCTACACAACAGGTAGCATCCCAAACGATAGACCAGCTGTTGGAAAAATATCCGGAGTGGATGGAGAATGCGACATACTACAGGGAAGGCAATCTGACAGTAAAATCGAGCCGGATTACGGCCAATGCAATGTTCGCAAACAATTTCTATGAAGTGGTACGAGAAGTTGCGATTCTGGGGAAGTGTACGGAAAAATTATGCGACAAAGAACGTCGGGTCATCCTGTCAGATACCAGGCAACAGAGTCTGCGTGAAATCCTGGGGGAAGAGAAAATAACGCTAGAAGCTCTCATTTATCTGCTGCTTCTGACAAGAGAACCCATGAATGAGGAGACGCAGACTGCGGTACAACATATTATCGAAAAGAATGTCAAGCAGAATGCAATCGTATATGAGGAAAGATGGCAGACCGCTCTAAGCTATATCGTGCAGGAGCTCCCGGAGGATTTTCGAGCGTGGTACGAAGAGCATGAACTTGACAGAATCGGGAAAAAGCTGTGTGAGCATGAACTTACCTGGGAAGAAGCATACCGGCTTGTAGGAATCGTCGCCGATGGCTGGGAAGGTTTTGTCAGCTTTTGGGAGAAAAATGTGGACCAGCTGTCAGAGGAAGCCAAAAAACAGATCGCTGATGTCATCGGAAGCCTGCAATATGCGGCACCGTATGTTTATATGGATAGATTGCGGAAGATGCGGATACGACTTGAAATCTCAGCTATTCATGTGTAAAATTAGAGTAAAGCATTTGGACAGAATACGCTTTACTTACATTGAATTGGATTAGTTCAGGTAAAATGCGAAATGAAACCGAACCCGGTGGCAACTTTCGTAAAAAAGTTTGTAAGATTTTGTCGTATATTGTCATATAATATATGAAGGGATATACTACAGCATTAAAGTTAAGAGAGTTATGGAAAATAGAAAAAGGTTCAATGAAGGATAATTTCTAATTATTCTTCAAAATATTATTTGCAAAAAGAGAAAAAATTCTGTATGTAGACTTAAAATCACTTATATCATTTGGAGGTAGAAATGGACAATTATAAAATATATCCAAAACAATACAGAAATGAAAAAATATCTATTCAGAAAAACAAGTGTTTTGTGCTTATGCAGTTTTCGGAAGACTTAGACATTGTTTATGGAACAATTAAGGAAGAACTAAATGATGCCGGATTTGTGTGTAACCGGGCTGATGACGTATCTGGTTCCCCTATAATATTTAATAAAATATTAACTGAAATGTTTAGCTCTAGATTTATTATTGCTGAGTTAACCCATAATAATCCGAACGTATTCTACGAATTAGGAATTGCGCATTCTTTTAAAGAGTCCTCAAATATTATAATTATCAAGCAAAAAAAGGACGCGAGTGGGGAATCAACATACCCATTCGATTTGAAACATTTACAATACATAGAATATACACCAGACAATCTAAAACTGTTGACCGCGCGAATAAAAGAATGTTTTCAAAACAATAAGTATGTATCTGATTTTTACGAAATATTGAATATTAAAGGAATAATCCCTTTTGTATCCGATAATCAAGAAGAGTTTGTTGAATATCTGAGATGCGCATTAGACAATAATATTGCTATTATTACACAAATTTTAAATAGCGAAAATATTGAAGCAGGCGCGAAAACAATTGGGAACTTATTTAATCAGTACGAGAATTTAATCAGAAATACTGTTGTTTATAACAGATTTGATGTTTTAGAAGGTATTTTAAAAATATATTTTGAGTTGCTTTGCAACTGTAACTATATTGACATTGCAGAAATATTTGTCACAAAGTTCATTAATGGAAATTTCAATATACCTGATGAGGTCTCATACAAGATAGATTTGTTAAGTAAACTTGTTATGGAAAAAAAGATGTTGAATGTTTGCTTACCTTGGATTATAGGATATTTTTCAAAAATGCGTGCAACTACTATAGACTTAAATCGGTATAAACTAGAGCGTTTGCTATTAACTTGTAATTATGATGAGTTGAATGAATGTATGATTAATTCTATCTACAGTTCTGATTCTCTCATCAGAGAGTCCATGGCAGACATAATAGGTGAAAAGCATTTGAAAAGTGCACTGAATACGCTTTATACCAGATTGGAAATTGAAGAGAACAATTATGTGACTCGAAGTATTGTTGAGGCAATTGGAAAAATTGATGGTATCCAAGGAATTCAAAAGCTTCTAACGTGGTTTGAAAAAAACAAAAATAGATTTGAAGAGAGCAAATATTATGGTATATATAACCACATGGCATACGCGCTCCAAAGAATGGATACTAGCGATGAAAAAAATTATTTTAAAGAGTTCATAAATAAATACAGTACAAAGATCACCCTACTAGGAATGCAATAGAATTATTGCATTCCTAGTAGAAAATGGTTACAAATCATATATGAAATCTTGGAAATTTATTTTACCGTAGAGCCCAAAAATCTTTTAACCTTGTTAAATCAATGTATTGCATTATTTTTTCTATTGAAATTAGATCAGCAGCTTTTTTCAAAATATAGATTATATAACTTCTTTGTTCATCGGCATTTTGGACATTGTGAAACATGTTGTTAATTAGCTTCGTCATATAATGGTTTACATATTTTTCATATTCTTTCTGATATAATAAAAATAGTCTTCTAGACTCTAATTCGCTTTTTAATGTAAATAAAATATAAAAATAATCATCTACATACTGCGTAGTGAAATTGTGCGTTGCAGAAAAATTTCTTTGATAATAATGATAATAAATATTGTTGCAAATAGAAACCTTATCAGCATAGACAAATCCCATAAAGCTAAAAAATAAATCTTGAGCACGTCTTGACTTGTCAAATTCAATATAATTATTCAGAATTAACTCCTTACAGTAAATTTTATTATTAACAATAGGCGAAATAGATATGTCGGAGTTATATTGATTCGTAAGTGCATGAATACATCGCTTTCCATTTATAGTGAAATTAGAAGGATACTGATATCGATATTTCCAAGAATATATATCGTCTACTTCTGTTTTAATTCCAGAAATACAAATATCACTGTGATTCAGTTCTATCTGTTCCAACATCTTTTCATAATAAGCCGCATCAATCCAGTCATCGCTATCCAAAAACGAAATATACTTGGTCCTTGCAGTATTAATTCCTATATTACGAGCATTTCCTACACCAATATTGTGAGATAGCTTAATATAGTTTATTTTAGAATCCGTTGTAATATAGTTGTGAATAATTGTATCTGAAGCATCAGTTGAAGCATCATTTATAATTACAACTTCTATATTATGTTCTGTTTGATTGATGACCGATTCAATACACCGGCTTAAATATTCAGCCGTATTATATACAGGTATTATAACGGTTAACAGTGGTTTATCCATTATAATCTTCTCCTTCAGTAATTAGTGAAAATAAATCCATACCATAGGCGTTCATTAAGTTTTGAATATATTCATCGTTTTTATATTTATTTACAGTACGCCATAATCCTACATCTCTTGTATTTGGAATCTGTTTTGGATGTTGTGGTAATTGCCCACTCCACACCACTGGAATATTATTTTTTAGCTCCATGAATTTTAGCCAGATGTCATCTGCAGTCAATGCTAATTCTATTATTTTAGCTTTGTTAAATACTTCATTAGGAAAAATATGTGGTGGATAAAGTATACCTCCTACACCTACTGCAAGTAATCTTTTTGACGGAGATAAAAGCTTATCGTATTCGGATATCCAATCATTATAAGAAGCAATCATATTATTATCAAATTTAAGGTAGGTCACCCGAGTTGCACAGATAGAATCAGGATATTTTAAATGTGTCTGCATCAAATTATAAAAAGTATATTTATCATAAATAACATCGTCATCAACAGTTATTACTATATCGTTAGGATACTTTTGGAACGTATAGTAATATTTATTGTGAGAAGCTATGTCATTGCTAACAAATACAATTTCTAATCCTTTATCAATAAATATTTTGATTGCAGGTGGAACATTGCTTGGCTGCACAGAATTATCAAGATACAAAATAACTTTTTTAGGCATTAAGATTTGAGAAAAAATGCTTTCAAGACAAATATGTAGTGTACCTATTCGCTTTGAATAAGATGCTAAACTAACGATAAAATCACCAATCATTATGCTCCTCCTTGAATGATGACGAGTAATTAATGAACGCATCATCATTAATCACCGATTATTATGCCGCTTAATGTTTCAATACATAATTAGAAATTATCCTTCATTAACCACCATAAAGTTCCTAGGATGTTTATTCACCAGAATGTCTTTCTGCTTAGTATTCGATACATGAGTGTAGATCTCCGTTGTACTAATAGAGCTATGCCCAAGCATTTTCTGGATATAGCGGATATCGACATCCTGCTCTAACAGCAGGGTGGCGAAAGAATGGCGGAACATATGAGGTGTGATATGTTGTTCGATTCCGGCGAGAGCAGCATAACGGTTAATCATAAAACGGACGGACTGATCAGACAATTTCTGCTTTCTTTTATTGACAAAAAAATACCCACAGGCAGAAATGTCCGCTTTAAAGGTGCTTTGATATGTTGCCAGGGCAGAAATGACCTCGGAATTCCCAAACTGCAGAATACGTTCTTTAGAGCCCTTCCCATAGATCAGTACAGTGTTGTTCTCTAAATCAATATCCGAAGGCTTCAGAGAACATAACTCTGAAATACGCATCCCTGTGGCAAATAATAATTCAATTACGGCAATGTCACGCAGACAGCATTTGAACTGATAGGCAGAGACGGTCTGCATTTTCTGCGCGTAGAGTACGGATAAGAACTTCTGAATAGAATGAAATGAGATAGTCTTGGGAAGAAGCTTGGCTTCGCGAAAATATACATCCAGTTTGTCAAAGGGATTTTGCGCTAAAAACTCCGTATACTCCAGATAATGGAAAAAAGCTTTCAGACTGGCAATTTTACGTTTGACGGATTTGGATTTGTAATGTTTGAACAATTCTGTAATATAGGAATCTACAGCTTTTTTGGAGAAAGGGTCAGAAATATCTAGGCAGAAGCTGTTATACTGATTTAAGTCAATTTTGTATGCTTTAATTGTTTTGAAATTCAGCTGCTTACGATATTCACAATAGTTGAGATACTCTGAAATATAATCTTTTAAAGTGTTCATAGGTATGTTCTCCTTGAAGTTTTTTCTTAAGAATTTCTATGATAATAAATAAAAGCTTGTACTTGTAGCCTAAATTGATTAAAATCCCATATTTGACACTTTATAGAGCCAAAAACAGCCATAACCCCGGTGTTTATCAGGGGTGTGGCTGTTTTGGCTTTTGCATCGATATTGTACTATTTTGTAAATTGTGCTATTTTTTCTGTTTTGTTTCTTTGATGATTGTCCGCATATCTGCCTTCGAGATGAATTCATAATCCGTTCGGAAACCGAAGGCTGTGTGCAGGGCATCTGTCAGTTTCGTGCGTTTGTAGGAAGGAATGTAGCCGCTGTCTTTGGACAGCAGGGTCATATTCATTTCCCGGAGTGTCTTCAAAATTTCGCTGCAGGTGAATTCTTCTAAAAGCTTTTTTTCCAGCAGTCGGTACACCAGAAGACTGATGTAACAGGTCAGGAAATGTGCTTTTATGCTGTCTTCCCGTCTTACAAAAACAGTTCTTGCTTCGAATTCTGTTTTCATGATCCGGAAGTTTTCTTTGATCTCCCAGCGGCGTCTGTTGATGTTGATGACTTCACGGATATCTCCTTCCAGGTTCGTTACCACTGCATAGAAACCGTCATACATGGCTTCTTCCCGGATACGCTCTTCATCCAGCTGAAAAATCTGTTTCTGTGCGATCTCTCCGTCACCGGTAACTGCTGTTTTCTGAATGAAACGGGAAGGATCGTTAGGATTTTTTCCTTTCCTGGCTTTATCCGGGGACTGCATGATCCTGATGGCACGTTCGATCTGACCAGCCCGGATCCTCTGCTGGTATGCTTTGTATTTCGGGGAGTATGTGATGATAACAGTTTCGTCCATATCTCCCGTGACAATGGGGTATTCTTTGTAATAAACGGTGTTATATACTTCGGGGTCGGTTTCATCCAGCGTGGAAATGTCTATGAACTTATCTGACCCCGGAACCCTGAACTGTGTCGGCAGGAGCGCCAGCTCACGTTCTTCCTTTTTCATTTTTTTCAGGGAATACGTGATCACATAAGACCTGTTTCCAAAGCTGTTAAAAAAGCGGTTGCCCTTACTGCCAAGCCCGGCATCGGAGCAGAAGATAAACTCGCTGCAGTTAAAATCCCGGATCACTTTCGTCTCCAGAGGCTTCAGGGTAAGCTGTTCGTTCTGGTTTCCGGAATACAGGTCAAAGGAAAGAGGGATGCCGTCTGCATCCATGAAAAGCCCCATGGTCACGATGGGATTGGGTCTGTGTTCCTTGCTTTTGCCATACTTTTTCATGCCATCCTCGGCTTCAATCTCGAAATAATAGTTGGTGCAGTCGTAGTAAAGAATTTTTGAGTTACGGGGATGGATAAAGTTGGAGTTCTGGTAAAGCTCTTCCTGAATGTAATCAGATTCCTCTGCGAGAACGGAAAGGGAGCGGTAAAGATTCTGCAGGGAATACTTTGGCGGTTCCAGCAGGGACTGGCAGTAAGAGTAGCTGCTGAGCTTGCTGGAAGGGGAAAGGATCCTGGCATAGATCAGATCCGTAAGGATAGCAAGGGAATCGTAAGTAAACCTGTGATGGTTACGGATATTTCTGCAGATGTTGTCGAGCCGCAGATCGGTGCAGAGCTGCTGCAGGAACAGATAGCCGACGTTGAAGAGCCGCTCTTCGTCCAGTGGGATACGGGCAAGCGGGGAAAAGGAAACCGTAACTTTTTCCCTGCGCTGGTTGTAGAGCAGAGTTTCTTTTTCCGCTTCTTTTTTCGCCCACTCCATCATGGCAGTTTCGTCTCCGGAGAACTGTGCTAGAAGATCATTGTATTTCCCGAGTTTTTTGTAGATGCGGGAAGAAGTTTTACCGTTATCTTTGCGGTAGGACTGCTTGATATAAACATCCTGATTACCTTTATTTCCAGTGATAGATACATACATAACGCTTTTCTCCTATAAATAAAATCCATTTTCTTTATTATACAACAAAGCGTACAAAGTAGCACTATAAAAACATAAAATTTGACAAAAAATAAGACATAGATGGCTTAAATAAAGGATTTGCATTAAAATGTTAAAAAAAGAAGTGTCAAACTCCCGGGCTGCAGGGAGGATTTCTTAATTTTTTTGTGGATTCTTATGTGAAAATTGCTTTTTACTTCCCTACGTGGTACAATAAAATGAATTATGACTATTTTTATATGTACCGAAAGGGAAGTAAGAAGATGAAGCAGAATTTTTTGAAAATACCCATTAACAGAATCCTTGCACTGATCCTGTTAGATATTATGTCTATTGTTGTGGCATCCTTTGCCGCATTATACATTCGCTTTGATTTCAGTTTTGAGGGAATCCCTCAGGAATACCTTATCAAATTTGAAAATATTATTGTCTACAATATCATACTGACATTACTCTTCTTCGCATTATGGAAGCTGTACAAAAGTGTATGGCGCTATGCCAGTGCGACGGAGCTGCTGAATATTGTATTCGCTACCACCTGTGCCAGTATAGCACAGATGATCCTGTGCCATATCCTGAACCAGAAGATGCCCCGAAGCTACTATGTTCTATATTGGTTCCTACTATTTGGAATGACTACGGTGATCCGGTTCAGTTATCGGATCTTACGCCTGATCAATTCCAAAAGGGCAGAATTGCGGGTGAAAAAGGACGGAAGCAATGTCATGCTCATCGGTGCCGGAGCAGCAGCGAATGCTATCTTAAAGGAAATTGAGACCAGCAGCTACTTAAACCTCAACCCCAAGTGTATTATCGATGATAATCCCGGATGCCATGGTAAATTCCTCCGGGGTGTGCCTATCGTCGGTGGCAGAGACAAGATCGCGGATGCCGTAGGACAGTACAATGTGGATGAGATCATCTTCGCTATTCCCTCTGCTAATACCCATGTAAAAAAAGAGATCCTGGATATCTGTAAAGAGACCGGATGTAAGATGCGAACCCTGCCCGGTATGTATCAGTTGATCAACGGAGATGTCTCCGTGGCTAAATTAAAAGAGGTGGAGATCGAAGACCTCTTAGGAAGAGATCCGATAGAGATCAACACGGAAGAAGTCCTGAACTATGTGAAGGATAAGGTCATATTGGTCACCGGTGGTGGTGGATCCATCGGAAGCGAGCTGTGCCGGCAGATCGCCGGTCATCAGCCGAAGCAGCTGATCATCGTCGATATCTATGAGAACAATGCCTATGCGATCCAGCAGGAGCTGATCCGTAAGTATCCGACGCTGGATCTGGTAGTGTTGATCGCTTCTGTACGCAATACGGAACGCATCGAGGATATCTTCCGCAGATATCGCCCGAACATCGTCTACCATGCGGCAGCCCATAAACATGTGCCACTCATGGAAGTCAGCCCCAATGAGGCGATCAAGAACAATGTCTTCGGTACCTATCGTACCGCACAGGCAGCAGATAAGTATGGTGTGGAGAAGTTTGTGCTGATCTCCACAGATAAAGCGGTGAATCCTACAAATGTCATGGGTGCCTCCAAGAGAATGTGTGAGATGGTGATCCAGATGATGAACCGTAAGTCACAGACCAATTTCGTGGCAGTGCGTTTCGGTAATGTATTGGGCAGTAACGGCAGTGTCATTCCCCTGTTCAAGAAACAGATTGCGGAAGGCGGCCCGGTTACCGTTACGGATCCGAACATTATTCGTTACTTCATGACGATACCGGAGGCGGTATCCCTGGTACTGCAGGCGGGCGCCTATGCCAGAGGCGGAGAGATCTTCGTATTAGATATGGGAGAACCAGTGAAGATCGTAGACTTGGCGACAAACCTGATCAAGCTGTCCGGATACAAGCCGGGAGAGGATATCGAAATCAAATTCACCGGATTACGTCCCGGGGAGAAGATGTATGAAGAACTACTGATGAGTGAAGAGGGATTGAAGAAGACTGCCAATAAAATGATCTATATCGGAAAACCCATCGAATTCGATGATGAAGTATTTCAAAAGCAGTTGGACAAGATCTATAAAGATGCTTATGACGAGACGGATAGGATTCGTGAGGATATTAAGGAAATCGTACCGACGTATCAGCTGAAAGAGCAAAGAAGATAGAATAGAAACAGGGAGGAAAAATGAATGGATAACAGACAGGATATGACGCATACACGGGAGATTGATTTGTTAGAATTGTTAATGACAGTGTTGATACATTGGAGAAGCATGATTGTAGTAATGATGTGTGGAGTAATAGTGCTGGGAGGAATGAGTTATATAAAATCTGTTCAGAATATTCAGAGTCGGAATGAAAAACTTCAACAGGAAGAACAGTATTTTAATGAATTGAGTGGAAAATCAGAAGCAGAGCTCAGAGAACTGTTTGCAAAAAAAATGACAGAGGAAGAAATTACTAATGTAGAAAATGCATTTTTATACGAACAGCAATATAATGCTAAAAAACATTATTTGGAAACGTCAGAATTTATGCAGGCAGATTCTTTACATATGTATATTGCGGATTTGATTTACCAAGTTGATGCTTTAGACATGGAACAGGCATATAGCATCCGGGATGTATATGCAAATCTCTTAAACAGTGGGGAAATGAGAAGCCGGCTTGAAACAATTTGTAATAATAGTGTAGATACATTGCTTTTTATAGCAGGAGCTGATGATACGGTTGATCTACATAACAGCAATGTTCTTCATGTGCAGATTGAGTATGTCGATGCAGATATGTGTGACGCTTTAGCACGAGATGTTATGAATTATATTGTAGAGAAACATACGGAAATCAGCGCTTCTGTAGGAGAACATGAGATTAATTTGATTGGGCAGTCTTATGCAGAAGTAAACGATTTAGACCTGCTGGATAGTCAGAAAGACCTGAAAACAGATATGATTAATCTGCGTACATCTGAGGCAAAGTTGACAAAGGACTTTTCGGCAGATCAGAAGAAATATTTCGACTTATTATGTATGCAGGAACAGAAGAATGTAGAAAAAACATCTGATCAGACACAAAATATATCCCTATCAGCTCCGGCAATCAGCAAAAAATATATGTTGATGGGAGCGATTTTGTTTGTTCTTGCTTATGCAGGGGTATTGTGTTTAAAGTGTGTTGCAAACAACAGAGTGCAAATAAAAGATGACTTGCAGGATCTCTTCGGAATTCCTCAATTAGGATTAATTACAAAAAAAGAGGAAAAGAAAAGAGTATTTTCCTTTATAGATGAATTGATAATGAGAATGTATTATCATAATTGCCGCAGATTTAATCGAACAGAAGCCACAGAACTTGCTGCCGTTGCTGTACACATGGCAGTAGAAAAAAATTCCTTGAATACGGTTTATTTTGTGGGAACAGGAATGGATGAGAATACACATCAATTTTGTGATGTTTTACAAAAAGAATTACAAGCATCTGGTATAGAGGTAATTGTAGCAGAGAATATTTTATACAATGCAGAAAATCTGAAAAAACTGGAAAAAGCAAAAGGCGCAGTATTGATAGAGACAATAGGAAAAACCATGTATACCGAGATCTTACAGGAACTGCAGTTGTTAGATAGACAGCAGATTAAAGTGCTGGGTGGGATTATGGTAGAAGAGTAAAAAGGCAGGCAGCACAAGAAATAAAGGAGCAGAAGATAATGCTGAAACAACAATTTGAACCGTTTAAATCAAAGATATGGTTATCCTCTCCGACAATGCATGGAGAAGAACAAAAGTGGGTAGATGAAGCAATTCAGACGAATTGGGTATCTACCGTAGGTGCTAATATCAATGAAATAGAAAGAATGGTATCAGAAAAAATTGAATGCGATTATGCAGTAGCTTTGTCCTCCGGTACTGCAGCATTGCATTTAGCAATCAGATTGTGTGGAGAAGTTCTATATGGGCAACCACGTGTGGGGCATGGAGTGTTAGAAGGAAAGAAAGTATTCTGTTCGGATATGACATTTGATGCTTCTGTGAATCCGGTAGCATATGAGGGGGGTGAGGCAGTATTTATAGATACTGAAAGAGACACCTGGAATATGGATCCTATAGCCTTGAGGAAAGCTTTTGAATTATATCCGGAGACGAAATTGATCGTGGTGGCACATTTATATGGTACTCCCGGTAAAGTTGATGAGATTCGCAGAATTGCAGATGAACACGGTGCTCTTATTGTAGAAGATGCCGCAGAGTCCTTTTGTGCCACCTATGAGGAAAAACAGACTGGTACCTTTGGCGATATCGGAGTGATTTCATTTAACGGAAATAAACTGATCACAGGCTCCAGTGGAGGAATGCTGCTCTGCAATCGTCAGGACTGGGCGGAAAAAATCAGAAAATGGAGTACACAATCCAGGGAAGATGCTCCATGGTATCAGCATGAGGAGCTTGGATATAATTACCGTATGAGCAATATCATAGCGGGAGTGGTCAGAGGACAGCTGCCCTATGCAGAAGAGCATAAAGCGCAAAAGAAAGAAATCTATGAGAGATATGCAGAAGGATTGAAAGGACTTCCGGTCCAGATGAATCCGGTGCACGGAGCCCCCAATTACTGGCTGTCCTGTATGATCATTGAGCCGGAAGCAATGTGCAAAAGTGTGCGGGGAGAACGGAAAGCAGTATTTGTTCCGGAGAGCGGGAAAAGCTGCCCTGCTGAAATATTGGAAGCTATCAGCAGTATCAATGCAGAGGGTAGACCTATCTGGAAGCCCATGCATATGCAGCCAATCTATCGCATGAATCCGTTTATAGTAAGAGACGGTAACGGCAGAGGACGCAGCAACGCCTATATCGCTGGGGATGTTATGGATGTTGGGGCAGATATTTTCGAGAGAGGTCTATGCCTGCCTTCGGATAATAAAATGACTGTGGAACAGCAGAATCGCATTATAGAAGTGATTCGAGCCTGTTTTGAATAAGCACTGATTTGGGAGATGAAAAGTGTGAAAAAGAAGAAAGTGGGAATGACTGTAGGAACAGTTGCAGTAGCCATTACACTGGCAGCTTATGTTGCCCGAAAGAGAGCAGAAAAAACAACCTATGGAGCACAGGGTATCTCTAAGATTACTCCTAGAAAAATGGGACTCTATGAGAAGTATATAAAGCGTGGAATAGATATTGTCTGTGCAACGGGAGCATTGATCGTATTCTCGCCAGTCTATTTGATAGTAGCACTGTTGGTCAAATGCAAGTTGGGATCTCCGGTTCTTTTCACACAGGAACGACCCGGACTTACAGAAGATGGTAGAGAAACAGTTTTCAAAATGTACAAATTTCGAACCATGACAGATGAACGGGATGAAAACGGAGAATTACTGCCGGATGAAGTGCGTCTCACAAAATTTGGACAGTGGCTTCGCAAGACCAGCCTGGATGAACTGCCGGAAGCCATCAATATTCTCAATGGAACCATGTCTGTGATCGGTCCCCGACCGCAGCTTGTTCGCGATATGGTATTTATGACTGAGGAGCAGAGGATGCGTCACACTGCCAAGCCGGGACTGTCAGGACTGGCACAGGTCAATGGTCGTAATGCAATCTCGTGGGAAGAAAAGCTGGATTGGGATTTGAAATATATCAGAAAAGTAAGCCTGTTGGAGGATTTGAAGATTATCGTAGCGACGGTGAAAAAAGCGCTGATCCACCAAGACGGGATCTCTCAGGAAGATATGGCAACGGCAGAGGATTATGGAGATTATCTCCTGCGGAGCGGACAAATCAGTCAGGACGAGTACGAAAAACAGCAGAAAAAAGCGAAGAAGATCATGAGTAGGGAAATTAAAAAAACAGTGGATGAGGAAGTAGCACAGTATAGCCAGCAGGGAGAACTGCCGAAATACAGTGCTCTGATGTCTCTCTATGTCAAGGAAAAACCGCAATATTTGAGCCTGGCGATTAAGAGTATGATAGACCAGACCTGGAAACCGGATGAGATCGTCATCGTGAAAGATGGTAAAATAACGCCGGAATTACAGGATGTATTAGATTTTTACACGGAAGAATACCCGGAGTTATTACATGTTGTTGGATATGAAGAGAACAGAGGGCTGGGATTGGCATTAAATTACGGACTGTCATATTGCACAAATGAGCTTGTAGCGCGCATGGATACAGACGATATCGCAAAGCAGGAACGGTGTGAGAAACAGGTGAAAGCATTTGTACTGCATCCAGATTATGCAATCATTGGATCCGCGGTAGATGAATTTTACGGTAATCCGGAGAACGTGACGAGCCGTAGGGTGGTTCCCACTCAGCCAGAGGAAATCTATCAGTTTGCAAAGCGCAGAAGTGCGTTCAATCATCCTTCTGTTATGTACCGGAAAAGTGTAGTGCTGGAGCATGGAGGATACGCAAACCTTCGCAGGAATCAGGATGTGGATTTGTTCGGCAGAATGCTGTTCGCCGGATGCAAGGCGGCCAACTTCGAAGAATCCCTGCTATGGTTCCGGTCTGACGAGAATCTGGCGAAACGACGGAAATCATGGGAAAATACCTGGAGTTATATTGATACTATTCGGAGATTTCATAAGATGGGGTATTCTGGTTGGATGGATGTAGTAGTGATAGCCGGGGCACAGACGTTGATGTATATCATGCCAATAGGTATACAGAACTGGTTATATAAAAAGTTTTTGAGAAAATAGAAATAGAAAATGTGGAAATATAGATGAAAATATCTGTTATTGTGCCGGTGTATAATGCCGAAAAATTTTTAAATAATTGCATAGAAAGTGTAGTACACCAATCTTACACCAACTGGGAATTACTGTTGATAGATGATGGGTCAAGTGACAGTAGTGCAGAAATTATGAAAGCCGCTTGCAAAAATGATGCTAGAATTAAGGAATTTCATCAAAAAAATGCAGGACCTGGTATTGCGAGAAATAAGGGAATAGAAATAGCAACTGGAGACTACATTGTTTTTTTGGATGCTGACGATTATATTGATTCCGAATATTTTGCATTATTGGAAAAAAATAAGGAAAAAGATATTGTTTTTGTTGACGTTGACCAGGTGACAAGTGATGGTAAAATTCTAAAAAGAGAAGCAATGTCTGACTACAAAAAATGGAGTATAGATAGAATCCTCAGATCACAGATGACAGGTAAAATTCCATGGGGCGGTGTGAGAAAAGCAGTTAGGCGTGAATTACTTAAGAGAGACCACATTAGCTATACTTCGCATACTGTTGGGGAAGAGGCATTATATAGTTTTCGAATTTTGAAGGAGGCAAAAACAGTAGGTTTTATAGAAAAACCGGTATATTTTTATGTTAACCATGAAAACAGTCAGTCAAAGACAGTTATGGATGATCCATGGGGTCCGGTGGTTGATGAAATGAAAGAGTACCTTATAATAAATGGATTATATGATGAATATGCGAATACTTTAAATGCTTTTAATCTTACGGCAACGGTAGTCTCGTTGGATAGAATTCAACAGATGTACAGAGGAACTATAAAAAAGGAAAAAGCTTCTGAAAGATTAAATCAATTCAGAAATGTATATGATAAAAAAGCAAAAATAGATAATTCAAATATGATGAATAAAGCAAAAATATTTGAATGGTCGATATTATGCAATATGTATAGACCGGTATTTTTCTTTAGTGCTATAAAGAAAATAATGAAGTAGAGATATGGTAAGAGGTAAGAAATGAAAATTGTATGTGTTGGATATTTGCAAGGAGCAGGTGGAGCAGAACGACAAATTATAATGTTAGCAAATGCATTGGCCGAAAGGCATCATGATGTGCACTTGGTTGTATTAGCTGAAAATAAAAGTAAATATTCAATAGCAGAAAATGTAATCGTACATGATCTTACAAACGCAGAGGATAGTAATAAAAAAAGGATTGTTGACAGATTTCGTGCATTAAAAAGTGAATTGTCAAAAATAAGACCAGATGTATCAATTCATTATTGGTTGCAGTCTGCATATATGTGTGCAATGATGAAAAAATCAATTACAGGACGCATCATATATTCTGAAAGAGGAGATCCGGGAGATGCAGAGTATAAGGGCATTCTTGGAGTTGTTCGTTATTTAGCATTCAGGAAGGTTGATGGATTTGTATTTCAATCGGAAGGGGCAAGAGACTTTTTTAAGGGAAGAGTTTTAAAAAAATCAATAGTAATTCAAAACTCTGTAGAGATACCGGAAGGAAAATTTTTACAGCCGTGCTTAAAAAGAGAAAGGAAAGTTGTAAATGTAGGAAGACTGCATCAACAAAAAAACCAGACATTATTAATAAATGCGTTTGCAAAAATTGCTGGCCAGTTTCCGGAGTATATATTAGAAATATATGGGGATGGGGATTTGAAAGAAATTTTACAGGAACAAATAGAGGAATTAGGATTGCATAAGCGTATAGAATTGAAAGGAACAACTTCTCATATTCTTGAAAAAGTATATACTGCATCATTATTTGTACTCACATCAGATTATGAGGGAATGCCAAATGCACTTATGGAAGCTATGGCAATAGGAGTTCCTTGTATTTCAACAGATTGTAAACCAGGTGGAGCGAGAGATTTAATCAAGAATGGAGAAAACGGGTGGATTGTTCCACGAAATGATATCGAAGTGTTAGCAGAAAGAATGACTTCTGTTTTATCTTGTCCAGAACAGTCAGATAGAATGGCTAAGAATGCATTAGAAATCCGGCGGACACATTCATCAAAAAAGATATTTGACAGATGGGAAAATTTTATAATAGCCTTTAGAGATTAAGAGGATATATAGGTGTATAGAGATAGAGAAAGTAAGAATACGTATGCCATAGCATTGACAATATTAATTATTAGTAATATATGTTTTTATACAATGGAACACCTTAAGCTATATCTATTGTTGACTATGATTGGTCTGATAATAGAATTCTATGAGATAATACGAAAAATTAATTTCAGAAGGATTCCAATTTATTCATGCATTATATGGCTGGGTATTATATATACTATTTTTACAATTAATGGAATTTTTAGAGTGAGATATGGAACTTATAATTGGGACATGATGCTGTATACGTGTGTACAAAATGGTGCAATATTTATAGCATTAAAAGAAATTGTTATATCACCTAAATATTTTCAATATATAAGGAATGTTATTTTAACCTCATCCATTTTTTCACTGTTTGTTTTAGCGTTTTTTGAAATCAGTAATTTGGGAGCTGGTGGAGTACGAATAGGAGATTCTTTAAGCGGAAATGTTAATGTAGCAGGAGCTAACTTTGGAATTTTATCTATCTTTATGGTATATATATGCGAGAAGCAAAAAAAAATTTTTAATTGGATTATATTAGCCTTTGTTGTAGGTGTGATGCTTTTAACAGGTTCCAAAATGACATTAATTATTTTAGCATTAGATTTAGTTTATTTCTTTATAAATTCCAAAAATAAGGGAGTGACGTTACTGCTGGTAATTGGAGCGGGAATAATATTGTTGTTTTTAGTATTTTCAGTTCCTGTTTTTTATAATGTTATCGGATATAGGGTGGAGGATATGATGTACCAGTTATTCGGAATAGGACCGGGACATGCATCGAATTCTACAAATGTGCGAAAGATAATGCTTATGGAAGGATTTACTTTTATGTGGGATCATCCCATATTTGGTGGAGGAGAAAAATACTTTGGAAGTCTGACAAGTACGGTTTATTCATATAGCCATTGTAACTATACAGAATTGTTATGTAATTTTGGAATTGTAGGATTTGCAGTATATTATGTTCCGCTATTTAATAATCTATATATGTTAGTAAAAAATCAGCATATATATAAAGAACTATTACAATTAGGAACGGTACTATTAGTAAGTAGATTATTACTAGATTGGATGCAGGTTACACATTCAGAACCTTGTGTTGGATATATTCCTATGATTTTTTCGTTTGTATGTGTAGAAGCATTGATTAAAAATAATAGCACAAATAGGAGAGAGAGTAGAAATAATGTCGAAAATAGATACGATAAAATATTTATGGAAAAACAATAAGAGAGAATTAGGAGTTGCAGTATTTAATCATTTAGTACATATTGGAATTTTTAATTTCATGTCAGATAGCGCATTTGTAAAATTGACATATAAGGTTCATGTAGGGAAAAAATTAAATCTGGAGATGCCTGCAGGTTTTAATGAAAAACTACAGTGGTTAAAAATATATGACCACAATCCCAAGTATGTAGATTTAGTTGATAAGGCTCAGGTAAAGGAAATAGTTGGGAAAATAGTAGGCGAAGAATATATTATACCGACAATAGGAATATGGGATAACTATGAAAGCATCAATTTTGCTGAGTTACCGGATCAGTTTGTTTTAAAATGTACACATGATTCAGGTAGTGTCTGCGTATGCAAAGATAAGGATCAGTTTAATTTTGCCAATGCAAAGAAGAAATTGAGCAAGGCCTTATCACATAATCTTTTTTACTGGGGAAGAGAATGGCCATATAAGGAGGTTAGACCACGTATTATTGCGGAGAAGTACCTGGATGATGGAAATAATGGATTGATCGATTATAAATTCATGTGCTTTAACGGTAAAGCAAAATGTGTATTTACAGTGACGAATAGATTTTCCCAAAATGGTATGCATGTAACTTTTTATGACATGGATTGGAAAATAATGCCGTTTACCAGACATTATAAAGCAGACAATGAGCCAATTCAAAAACCAAAATCTTATGATAAAATGTTAGAAATGGCAGAAAGACTTGCTTCAGATCTGACATTTGCAAGAGTTGATTTTTACGAGGTTAATGGTCATCCCTATTTTGGAGAAATAACATTGTGTCCCGGAAATGGAATAGAGGAATTCAAGCCAGAGGAGTGGGACAATATATTAGGAAGCTGGATGATTTTGCCAACAAAAAAAGAATTAGAGGAAAGAAATAAGTGATAGGCACAAATATAGTAGGCATAGTTAAAAAAGATACATTCTCATATCCCGATAAAGAGGAATTATTTCGACCGGGGGAGCGGTATCCGGAATATATTTTTGAGGAATATTCAACGCTCAGAAATGAAATATATGATGCTGTGAGAGAGTCTATAAAGATAATGGGACTCGACAGAGGACGAATAGGTGAAAAAGAGTGGAATCCATTCGGAGATTTTATTATGCCGGGAATGACCGTTCTTATAAAACCGAATCTCGTGATGGATATTAACAGGGCCGGAGCAGGAACGGACTGTCTGTATACGCATCCCTCTGTTGTGGCGCCAATTATTGACTATACGATTAAGGCTTTAGGTGGAAGAGGGAAGATTATCGTTGGAGATGCACCGGTTCAAGAATGCAATTTTGAAAAATTAATTCAGGATAGTGGATATCAGGAGTTAATTTCTTATTATCAGAAAAAAGGAGTAGATATTTTATTACTCGATTTACGTGGCGCAGCTTCGGTTGAAAAAAATGGTATATATCATTTAGAAGAAAGAACAAATAGTAAAGGAACCATTATTGATTTAAAACAAGATAGTGAATTTTATGAACTGGATGAGGAAATAAAGAAACGATTAAGAATAACAAATTATAATCCGGAAACAGTAAGCGGACATCATACAGGAGATACAAATGAGTATATGATCAGCTCTTGTGTCATGGATGCAGACGTAATTATAAACGTTCCAAAACCGAAGACACATAGAATTGCTGGAATGACGGCAGCATTGAAAAATTTTGTAGGTATCAATGTTCGGAAAGAATATTTACCTCATCATACAATGGGGGATCATTCAACGGGTGGGGATGAATCTGATATTGATGGGGTAATATTGAATTTGAGATCAAAATGTTTGGATAATAAAAACAGATGTCAGGATCGAGAAAAATATATACAAGCTAAGATATGGCTTTTGGGAGTTAGAATTTTCTCACTTGCAATGAAAAATAAGAGCAAATATAGAGAAGGGTGTTGGTATGGCAATAATACAATATGCAAAACCATAGCTGATATAAATAAAATAGTATACTATGCGGACCAGAATGGGGAGATGCAAAAGAAACCGCAACGTAAGGTTTTAATTATTGCGGATATGATAGTTAGTGGTCAGGGAAACGGACCATTAAATCCTCATCCAAAGAATGTAGGAATGATAGTAATAGGCGATAATCCCGTTTATGTGGATGAGACAATAGCAAAGGTTATGGGATTTGACAGTAGAAAGATTCCAACATTACAACTAATTAAAAAGACAACAGGGAAAAAATATAGTTTATTGGAAAAAGATGAAGAAATTTTAATCAGATCAAATACAAACTATGATGGAAAAAGACTAGATGAGATTGTAATGGAAAATATAGATGCTTTTGAACCTGCATCTGGATGGAAAGACCATATAGAACTAATTGATAAAGGAGTAAAGACTTTATGACAAGACATTCAGAAAAAAAAATTGCAGCCAGAGCAAAGTTTCGAGATAAACTTTTGGAATCGTCCAATCCTGTGGTGGCTTTTTTAACCAAAATGGCCATGTTTTTTAAAATTAAAATGTGGGCATTTATAGAATGGATAACAGCGGCATTGCGTAAAATGGGAGTTCGATGGAAAAAATATGAGTGGTTAAAGCAATATAAAAATAAATATGATGGAAAGAGATGTTTTATTGTTGCGACAGGTCCCAGTTTGACCGTGGAAGATTTGAGCCTGCTCAAAAATGAAATTACCTTTGGCATGAATTCTATATGTATGTCTTCTAAGTTGACGGATTGGATTCCGACCTTTTTTGGAGTTCAGGATCAAAATGTATATCGAAAAATAAAGGATTCTTTAGAGAATTACCCCTGCGAGAATATTTTTGTGGGAAGCACCGTCTCATTCGAGTGCGATATAAAGGACAGTTATAAAGAATTTCCTATGCATACAAGGTATCATTTGTTTGAGGGTGATTATTTGCACAAAAATTTCGCAAAATTTAGCGATGATTGTTACGCTGTTGTATATGATGGATTTACAATCACATATTCACTCATACAGCTGGCCATTTATTTTGGTTTTAAGGAAATTTATTTATTAGGAGCAGACTGCAATTATGAAGTAGGAAAACCTCAACATTTTATTGAGCATGGAAGTGATGACAAAAATATTGCTTTTGCGAAAGAAAGAATGTTTGTAAGTTATGAGGTGGCGAAAAAATATGCAGACACCCATGGCATAAAAATATATAATGCAACGAGAGGGGGAAAACTGGAGATCTTTCCAAGAGTTAAATTGGAAGACGTAATTAATGGGGAATAAAAGTAATCAAGTAGTGAGAGGATGAAATGATGAGGAAAGCTCAAAAACGTATGTCGTCTTCACGATTAAGAATGCTATCCAAAAATGCAGTAATATTGGGAATCGGAAATTTTTCAAGTAAGATTCTTGTCTTTTTTTTGGTTCCGTTATATACAAATGTTTTAAGTACTTTGGAATATGGAAATTATGATTTGGCTATTACGACGATACAGCTGGCTGCACCTATTATTACGGTCAATATTTCTGATGGTGTGATGCGTTTTCTTTTTGAAAAGGATAAAAGTAAAAGTGATGTAGCAACAATAGGTTTCAGGTATTTGTCAATTAGTTGTGTGATATTTGCAGCTTTCTTAAGCTTATGTAGATATATTGGATGGCCGCAGTTTTTGCTTGAAAATACTATATGGATTTTGCTCTACTATATAGGATTCATATTTCAGGCATATGCATGTCAGTTAGCTAAGGGTCTGGAAAAAGTCGGAGATATCTGTATTGCCGGATTGATTGGAACTGTGACTACGATTGCCCTAAATATTGTTATGCTGCTTGTGCTGAAAATGGGAATTGTCGGTTTTTTTGTAGCAAATACACTGGGAAATATTTTTCAGGTAATATACTATGCTATTCGACTGAAAATATGGGAATATATTAGGGTAAGGGGGCATGTATCTGGTGAACTGCATAAAGAGATGGTCACATATAGTGCTCCATTGATTTTGTCATCACTGGCATGGTCCATCAATAATTCACTGGACAAGTACATGGTAACTTCATTTTATGGAGCTGACAAAAGTGGTTTATTGGCGATTGCATACAAAATACCTACAATATTGAATGTGTGCAGCATGTTTTTTATACAGGCATGGCAGATATCGGCAATAGCAGAGTACGAAAGCGGGGATTCCAAGAAATTCTTTAGTAAAATTTATATAGCATTTAATTCGATTGTAGTAGTGGGATGCTCGGGTCTTATTTTTTTGACAAGACCTATTTCGAAAATATTATATGCGAAAGAATTTTATGAGGCATGGCAGTATGTCCCATTTTTGCTTATCTCAACCTGCTTTTCAGTGTCCGCAACATTTATAGGTCCATTGTTATCTGCCAATAAAGATTCTGGAAGTATGGCAAAATCTGCTATAATGGGTGCGATTACCAATGTTGTTATGAATTATATACTTATTAAGTATGTAGGGGTTTTAGGGGCTACAGTTGCAACGGCAATATCGAGTTTTGTTATATTTAGTATGAGAAAGCATGCGGCAAAATCTTTATTAGAATTTAAAGCCTTAAGAAATGGTTATATTTCGTGGTGCATATTAATAGTACAAGCTTTGTTGGAGATTAAATACCAAAATTATATAGTTGGATTTGTAGGGGTTATTGCTATATGTATTCTTAATTTAAAAAATTTGCTCGAACTGACCAGGCACTATTTAAACAATGAAAATAAATAATGGAGGAGATTATAATGAAAATAGTATCATTTATTCCAATTAAGTTAAACAATCAGAGACTTCCCGGAAAAAATACAATGATCTTGAATGGACGACCTACTTGTGATTACATTTTTGATACCATCAGTAAGGTAGATAGCATTGATGAGAAATATGTATACTGTAGTGATGAGGCAATTAAGCCGTACATCCAACCCTATGAAGAGAAGGGGCTGCATTTTTTAAAGAGAGATCCTTATCTGGATGGTTTCCAGGTAAAGGGTCTGGAGATTATAGACAGATTTGTAAAGGATGTTGACGCAGACATTTATGTTCTGACTCATGTTACACAACCGTTTACTAAGAGCGAGTCCATAAAAAAAGCCTTGGAAAAGGTAATTTCCGGAGAGTATGATTCTGCATTTTCGGCAGTTGTTCTTCAGGATTATATGTGGATGAACGGAAAACCTTTTAACTATGACATGAAAAATATAGTAAGAACACAAGATCTGGATCCTATATACATGGAAACAGGTGCTTTCTTTATTTTTAGAAAAGAAGTTTTTACAAAGTTGGGACAGAGAATAGGCAATAAACCGTATATATATGAAATAGACCAGTTTGAAGCAGTAGACATTGATACAGCGGAAGATTTTGAATTTGCTAAAGCAGTAGCGGCATATCTGGAAAAGAAAGAGGCCATAAAATGAAAAATGTCAGAGTTTTGGATTGCACATTAAGAGATGGTGGACGTATTATAGACTGTGCATTTGAGGATCAGGAGATAAAAGAAATTGCTCAGAGGCTGGAAGAGGCTAACATTGATATCATAGAAGTTGGCTTTATACGTGATGGAAGAAAGGTTCATTATGAAGGCAACAGTACTTTTTTCACAGATGTTAATCAGATAAAACCGTTTATAAAGCGAGATAATCCAAATGCAATATATACGGCATTTATAGATTATGGGATGTGTGATATAGATAATTTAGGAGAATATGATGGTTCTTCCATAGATGCAATTAGATTTGGTTTTACAAAAAAGAACTATGATGAGGAAAAAGAAGAAGTTTTACGTTGGATAAGGATTATAAAAGAAAAAGGATATAAATTATTTATACAGGGCGTAAATTCTTTGAATTATTCGGACAGGGAGCTGTTGGAAATAGTTGATATGGTAAATGAAGTACATCCATATAGCTTTGGCATTGTAGATACTTATGGTGCAATGTATATGGATGATGTTGATCGATTGTATGGTCTGATAGACCATAATATGCTTCCGGATATATGTATCAACTTCCATTCTCATAATAACTATCAACTTTCTTTTGCATTTGCCCAGGAGGTAATAAAATTAAGCGGAACAAATAACCGACAGATCATTATAGATGGAACACTTGGGGGAATGGGAAAAGTAGCTGGTAATCTTAATACAGAACTGATTGTAGATTTTCTTGTGAGAAAGAAGCATTACAATTATGAAATAGAGGATATTCTCGATATGATTGATGATTATATTTATAAATATAGTCTGGAGCATAAGTGGGGGTATTCTACGGCGGCAATGATGGCTGGAATCTATAAGTCTCATCCTAACAATATAATTTATCTAACAGAAAAATTCAGACTGGATACTAAAGATATAGGAAAAATTCTATCTATGATAGAGCCGGGCGAAAGGCAAAGATATAATTATGACAATATAGAACGGTTGTATACAGAATATGTTTCAGAAAAAATAGATGATAAAAATGCGGTCAATTCATTACGCGAAATTATGCGTGGAAAAGATGTCCTGGTTATAGCACCAGGAAAGACATATAATACACATCGGAATGAAATCAACAATTATATAGAAAAAGTCCGCCCTATTGTAATCAGTGTCAATTTTGTCATGGAAGACAAAGAAGCTTATGCTTTTTTTGGTAATCCTAAGAGATACGCAAGATTAGGAGAAAAAAGAGTGGGGCATAAAGTAATAATTTCATCAAATATAAGATGCGATGACAAGAAAAATATCGTAGTAAATTATCACAGCTTAATAAACAGAGGATATAAGTATTTTGAAAATTCCACTATAATGTTGCTTAATTTGCTTAAGAGAGTAAATCCTGGCAAAATTGCAATCGCTGGATTTGATGGATTTAGGGAAGACGAAGTTGAGAACTACGCTGACAGTTCATTCCAAAACAAGAGGCATATAGGAGAGTTTGCTACCCTTAACAAAGAGATAACAGAAATGTTTAGCGATATTATTGATACTATGTATCCAGACTGTGTTTTTGAAATGATTACGCCCAGCTTATACGAAAGTGCACTGAAAAAATAGTGCATTGTCGTTAGAGGAGAAGAATATGTATAACATAAAATATCTTGTAATGGATGTTGATGGAACTTTGACTGATGGAAAAATATATATGGGAAATCAGGGAGAAGTATTTAAGGCATTTAATATAAAAGACGGCTGTGGCATAAATGATGTTCTGAGGCAAAAAGGAATAGAACCAATAATAATTACCGGTAGAGAGTCGGAAATAGTGTTAAACAGATGTAAGGAACTAAAAATTACACGAGTGTATCAGGGAATTCATAATAAACTGAACAAATTGTATGAAATCACTGATAAATTGAATACTGTAGCCTATATCGGAGATGACATTAATGATTTATCTTGTATGATACCGATCAAGGAGGCTGGTGGACTGGTTGGCTGCCCCAAAGATGCAGCCAACCAGGTATTAGCAATATCTGATTATGTTGCAGAACATAATGGTGGAGATGGAGCAGTAAGGGATTTTATTGAGTGGATTGTGAGGAGCGAGGTATGATAAGGGACTATATACCAGAGTCTGTAAAAGAAGTTGTTCGAAAATACAAACATAAAAAACGATTAAAAGTTTCCGTGGGGGGGAGAACCGAATAATTACATATGATATTCATCCTTCGGTAAAGCTGGGGCATAATATATATCTGGCAAAGAATGTTAGTTTAAGAGAGAATGTGAGAATAGACGATTACTCTTATTGCTCGCAGAATACTATTATTTTTTCAAAATCCAGTGTGGGAAAATTTTGCAGTATAGGATATAATGTACAGATTGGTGTACCGGAACATCCGCTAAACTTTTTTTCAACATCTCCCACAATCTATAGACAATCAAAGTTGTCCAAATATTGTGACTGGGCTCAGGATGATATTAATATACCGGTAAGAATTGAGAATGATGTGTGAATAGGCAGTAATGCAATAATATTGCAGGGAGTAAACATAGGAAATGGTGCAATTGTGGCAGCAGGAGCAGTTGTAACGAAGGATGTGCCTCCTTATGCAGTTGTGGGGGGAGTACCGGCAAAATTGATAAAATGGAGAGTGCCGGAGGAACTAAGAGAAAAGCTGGAAAAGAGTAAATGGTGGAAACACGATCTGACCTGGATTGAGCAGTTTGGGGCAGAAATTTATAACAATAGGGAAAATAGTGTAAAAATGGAAAATGTTGAACGCTAGGAAATTACGGAAAGGTGATCTATGAATAAGAGGGAACGGAACCAACAGATTGAAGGTCTTAGAGGAATTGCATGCCTGCTGGTTGTATTTCACCATAAATATGGTCTTTCAATTACAATTTTTTAGATACTGCATGGGCTGTCAAAATTTCAAAATATGCAGGATTAGGAAGATTTGGCGTAATTGTTTTCTTAATTATAAGTACATGGTTTATGGTGGATTGCCCATGGGTACCAACAGAGTCTGTATTTAAAGAAACTTATAAACAATTAAAAATCAAGATAGAAAAATTGTACCAAAAATTGTGGCTGCCCTATGTTTTATCTATAACAGTTATTTATGCTGTTACGAGAGGGGCTACTAAGATTGATTTAGCGGTATCGCTAAAGACATATTTTCTTAATTTAACAATGCTTGCAGGAATTATTCCTCATGTGAATTATGTGGATGGGGCGCATTGGTATATAGCGACATTAATATATTTGACAATTGTGGTTACTGTTATAGAGAAACTTTTCAAGGGAAATAGCTACATTTATATACTATGGATATTAGGCTCTTTTGCAGTTAAGGGATATTTGCCCAGCTCACTTAGAGACTTTACCGGAATTATAGTAATTGTCATAATGGAAAGAAAAATATTGTCGTGTGCTGCATCGTTGAAATATAGAATTCCAATCATAATTGCAATTGTTGTTTCAGGTCTTTACACAGTATATTTCCAAGGAGTCTTTTTTACAATACTATTTGTAATTTCAAATATTATTTTCTTACTGGCAGTAAATAATAAATTATCAGTATTGTCTGCGAAGGGAATAGTATGGTTTGGTGAATTGTCATTGTATCTTTACTTGATTCATCAAAAAATTTCTTACGTTATTGAATTTTATACAATGGAAATAGTCAATAAGTATTGGGTACAATTTGTCGCATATATTGTGGCGTTTATAGTATCTTTAATGTTAGCATTGCTTATAAGAAAAACAGTGACAAGTATACAAAGGGTTGCTACTATTACAAAAAAATAAAAATGATTTCTATAGGGGGGTGCATTGAAAGTGGAAATAAATGGAAGCAAGAAAGTTTTAAAACTAACAAATCCAATTTTTATTACCGGTGTTGCCGGTTTCATAGGTTCTAATCTTGCAAAACGATTATTAGCGACTTTTTCTGAGACGGATATAGTTGGTCTGGACAATATGAATGACTATTATGACGTTCGCCTGAAGGAATATCGTCTGAAAGAATTGATGAAGTATGATAATTTTATTTTCATAAAGGGAAATCTTGCGGACAAAAATCTTATCAATAGTATTTTCCAACAGTATCAGCCCCAGATTGTCGTAAATTTAGGAGCACAGGCAGGTGTGCGTTATTCCATCACGAATCCGGACGCATACATAGAGGCGAATCTGGTAGGATTTTATAATATACTAGAGGCTTGTAGACATTCTTATGATGAGGGGAATACGCCTGTGGAACATTTGGTGTATGCTTCCAGCTCTAGCGTGTATGGTAGCAATAAGAAGGTGCCATACAGTACAGAGGACAAGGTGGATAACCCGGTCAGCTTATATGCAGCGACTAAAAAGTCCAATGAACTGATGGCCCATGCGTATTCAAAACTGTATAATATTCCGTCTACTGGACTGCGATTTTTTACGGTATATGGACCGGCAGGACGCCCGGATATGGCATATTTTGGATTTACGAATAAGTTGCTTCACGGAGATACAATCCAGATTTTTAATTACGGAAACTGTAAGAGAGATTTTACTTATGTAGATGACATCGTTGAAGGTGTTGTAAGGGTAATGCAGGGTGCACCGAAGCGTGAGAACGGAGAGGATGGTCTGCCGATTCCACCCTACGCAATATATAATATTGGAAATCAGAATCCGGAGAACCTTCTTGATTTCGTACAGATCCTGCAGGAAGAATTGATCCGCGCAGGCGTGCTGCCGGAAGATTATGATTTTGAGGCACACAAAAAGCTGGTGCCTATGCAGCCGGGAGATGTACCGGTGACTTATGCGGATACCAGTGCATTGGAGAGAGATTATGGCTACAAGCCTTCAACACCGTTGAGGGAAGGATTACGTAAGTTTGCAGAGTGGTACAAGCAGTTCTATATAGTGGAGAAGTAAGGGTTTTGTAACGGGTGTGCGATGGATAATAATTGAATGATGAGAGATAGGTGAAGACGGTGATGATGGAAAAAGCTGATGAAAAAAATAAGTTGAGTGAGAGCGAAGTTCAACTAGAATATGAAGAAGAATTAAATGATTTGGAATATTCTGGAAATAATGAAACACCATCGTTTGACATGATAAGAGTTACCAAGAAAGATTTTTCTATATATGAGTTATATAGGAAATATAAGAAGCAACAGTTAGTATTAGACGTTGAATTTCAAAGAAAATATGTGTGGGACACGAAACAAAAAAGCGAGTTGATTGAAAGCATTTTGATGGGATTACCTTTGCCTATTTTTTACTTTAAACAACAAAATAATTCGACATATGTTGTGGTGGATGGAAAGCAGAGATTATCTGCATTATTTGATTTTCTGGATAATAAATTTGTATTAAAGTCATTAAAAATTTTAGATTTTTTGAATGGCAAAAGTTTTAAAAATCTTGAAAATGACTTTGGAATATATCAATCGCAGTTGGAAGATTATCAAGTATATTCTCATGTGATACTTCCTCCGACACCCGATAGGATAATTTTTGATATTTTCGATAGAGTGAATCGTGGCGGTACAAAATTAAATAAACAGGAGATTAGAAATGCATTATATCATGGAATAGGACTTGACATGATAGTGAATGTAACAAAATCAAAAGCGTTTGAGAATGCAACGCGAATTGAGTATGCGAAAGATTCGAGAATGAAAGGAGCATATTTAATTACTCGTTTTTTGTCATTTTATTTATTGCTGAATGGATTGTTGTATAGAGATGGAAAAAAATACGAATATACGGGCGATTCTGATGATTTAATTGAAGCAATGCTGATTCAATTAAATAGTATGGATTTAAAGACATTAGAGAACTTAGAAAAATTGGTTTTGAAATGTTTAGAGAAAGCCAGTGATATTTTTGGAAGGGGAGCATTTCGAAGAGGGTTACAAGAGTCTAAGCCTATCAATATGAATATTTTTGAGACAACAATGTATTTAATGAGTTTAATTCCAGATAAAATAGTTTCATCCAAATCCAGGGTGGAATTATATAATAAAATGAAAAAAATTACAATGAGTGAAGAATTTGAATATTATATAGGCAATAGTAGAGATAATACTGTAAAGGTAGAGGGAAGATTTAAATTGATGAAACAGCTATTTGAGGAGGTCTGTAATGATTGAAAGGATTCATATAACAGCGCTAAAGTCTATTAGAGATTTAGACGTTAAATGTTCTAATCTAAATTTGTTGGTAGGGACAAATTCATCAGGAAAATCAACTTTTCTTCAGGCACTTTTACTATTAGCGCAGGAAAAATTGAATGGAGAATATATTGCTATTGGGGATTACCGGGAAGTAAGAAATTATAATATGCCCCAAAGTTCCATCAAAATCGAAGCGATAGACAAGGGAAAGACCAAGCCGACATGGATAGAGTTTAGTGAAGACAAGGAAAAGGGAAACTGCTTGGTACGGACGGAATTCAGTGATATGGATGTACAATCTGTTATCTATGACGACTGTGATGATCCGGAACTGACATCAGCGATTTCGTTTAAAGAGTTCCACTATTTGTCATGTCATAGAGTGGGAGTAAAAGACATTTATGACAAAAACATGCCAAATGAAAAAGATTTTGGTATTGATGGAGAATATACACTTGCTTATCTGTTAAATAACGAGAGCGTTAATATTGATGAAAAGCTCCAGGTAAGAGATGGTGACATTACCAACAGTATGTTGGATCAGGTAAATTATTGGTTAAATTATATTATAGGGACTACGATATCCATTAGTGATATTAAGAAAACAAATTATTTACAAGCAAAATATACAAACAATCCAGCCAATATTAGTCAGGAAACGATGTATTGCAGACCTGTCAATGTGGGATCAGGAATTAGCTATTTGATTAGTATTATTATATCTTGTCTGGGTACAGAATCGGGTGCAATTCTGTTAATAGAAAATCCGGAAATCCATTTACACCCTAAGGCGCAGTCCAGGTTGTGCGATTTTTTGTGTTTTGTCAGTAAGACGGGAAGACAACTTTTTGTAGAAACACATAGTGATCATATTTTTAATGGACTTCGGGTAGCAGTGGCGAATGGTAGTATAGATTCTGAAGAGCTGACGGTTAATTTTTTTGCTTTAAATGAAGCGTATGAGACGCAATGTAATCCTATTGTGTTTGGAAAGTATGGGAAAATTATAGGAATAAATGAAGATATGTGTTTAGATGATCTGTTTGATCAATTTGATATTGATCTAGATCGTATGTTAGGGCTGTAAAAAGGGGATTACAGAAGAAAATGAATTACTATTTGAATGAATATTCATTAACGGGACAATACGAAAAAATTGAAGAGTTTCTTGAAGATCTACGTAGATATACATTGCCGGTTCTGAAAAAGATAGAAGAGGAGAAAAATAGTGTAATATGGAAAAAGGACACATTGTGGCAAGCAGAAGTATGTAAAGGAACTCAACTGTGTCAGATTACTGATAAAAAGAACGAAAGGACGGCAGAATATCTAAATTTAAAATCTCGTTTAATAAGATTGTATCAAGATGGAAAATTTTGGGACAGTACTGAAATATCAGATATAGAGATTAAAGAATATAATTTTGATAAGGGAACTTCATTTAAAGTTCCTAATTGCTTTTCTAATGCGATACTAAATGGTGGAAAAATAGTTTCTTTTATTCATCCTAATTATAAAGATTCAGAGTTATCAATTGTTGTTTCTTATACAGATTATGATGAACAATGTTATCTGAATAATATCTATGATATAAAATATTGGAATAAAGAGCCGGAAACAAAAGTATGGAGGGATTCACCTAAATATACAATTCAGGTGAGAGCAAGAGAATATGATTATCATCCTCCGCATTTTCATGTTCTTGCTAAAGAATATGCGGCTGTATTTCGAATAAGTGATGGTAAACTATATACTAGTGGGAAAAGTGGGTGGCCTTCTAAACTGACAGCAGAGATAAAACAATGGTATGAGGAACACAAGGAAGAGTTACAAGAAGCTTGGGAGTTGTTACATAATAGTGGAAATAAGTGGAAATAATAATTCTGATAACAGAACTAATAATAGTCAGATTAGATAAGAAAACATTATAAGGATATACGGGAAGAGAGCTATGGTAAAAGTTGAAAAATTCGGAACAATGAACGAACTGGAATGTGTAATCAAATTTAATCAGACCTACCGTAGAGAACCGGACGGTGTCTCTTTTTGCCCATATAGAATTTGCCCGTTGGGAGCTCATATAGATCATCAGTATGGGAAGATCAATGGTCTGGCTATTAATTATGGAATAAATATTGCCTATGCTGCGAAACATAATGGTGTTGTCGAATTGTCTTCATTGAATTTCCCGAAACGAGCGCAATTTCATGTATCTGCAGTACCGGAAGAAAAGGTTGGAGACTGGGCGGATCATCTTAGAGGAGCAGTGAAGATATTGGCTGAACTCTATCCTATAAGAGTGGGATTATGTGGTGTAATCGAAGGAAGTCTTCCTATCGGAGGCCTATCGTCCTCTGCTGCGGTAATTATCTCATTTATGGCAGCATTGTGCAGATTAAACAATATTACTTTACAAGAGACTGAACTGATTCTGCTTGCCAAGCGGGTAGAAAATGAATACGTGGGAGTTTCTTGTGGTAAGTTGGATCAAAGTTGTGAAGTTTTATGCAGGAAGGATCATTTATTGTATCTGGATACGAAGGACGATACATATGAATTGATTCCCACTAGTCCATCTATGAAACCTTATAAGATAGCAATCTTCTTCTCAGGACTGGAACGTTCTCTTGTAGGTTCAAAGTATAATATGCGTCAAGATGAATGCAAGGCAGCAGCCTATGCACTGCAGGCATTTAGCGGCCAGGAGTATGGAAAGTTTGCAGATACTAGATTGCGCGATGTACCGGTAGAGATTTTCCGGGAATATGAGGAGCGATTGCCTGAAAGCTGGCGGAAGCGTGCTGTGCATTACTATGAGGAAACAGCGAGGGCAGAAGCTGGTGCGGAGGCATGGCGTAGAGGAAATCTGGAGGAATATGGGCAGCTTATATTTGAAAGTGGATATAGTAGCATCTATAATTACGAAAGCGGATCCCCGGAACTGAAGACATTATATGATATCATGAGTGCGATGGAAGGAATCTATGGTGGTAGATTTTCCGGAGCAGGATTCAAGGGATGTTGCATGGCGCTGATCAATCCGGAGTATGCGGAGCAGATTGAGAAGCAGGTAGAGGAACGCTATCTGGAAACATATCCGGCACTCACCGGAAAATATTCTTTTCATCTGTGTGAAAGTGCAGATGGAGTAACGATTCGATAAGACGAGGATAAATGTATGAAATGTGTAGTACTTGCAGCGGGGTATGCGACCAGATTATACCCTTTGACAGAGAATTTCCCTAAGCCATTGCTCCCGGTAGGTGGTAAACCGATATTAAACTGGCTATTGGATGATATAGATATTCTTCCGGAGATTGATGGGCATGTGATTATCAGCAACCATAAGTTTATTTCGCATTTTACAAAATGGAAAGAAGAGCAGAATCTGAAAAATCCAATTACTATATTGGATGACGGTTCACTGGATAATGATCATCGTCTGGGAGCGGTGAGAGATATTCAGTTTGCCATAGAGACATTGAAATTGGAAGATGATTTGCTGGTTATTGCTGGAGACAATGTGTTAGACTTTTCGTTGGCTGGATTTGTCGCATACATGCGAGAGAAGGGAAAATCCTGTGTGATGTGTCATGAAGAAAACAATATCCAGAAGCAACAAAAAACAGCTATTATTACAAGAAATCTAAATGGACTGATTACTTCTTATGAAGAAAAACCGGAGCAACCGAAGGGAAATTTGGCAGTGCCACCGTTTTATTGCTATCGGAACGAGGATGCGAAACGAATTACAGAAGCGTTGGAAGATGGCTGCGGTGTTGATGCCCCGGGAAGTTTTGCAGCATGGCTGTCCAGACATACGGAAGAGTATGCCTGGATTATGCCGGGAAAAAGATATGACATCGGAGATCGTAAGAGCTATGATGAAGTATGCGAGAGGTTTAGTCTCTCTTAAAGATATCTCTGGTATATACTTTTTCAGCAACGTCATCTAGAGATTTGTCATATCTATTTGCAATGATGATTTTGCTCATTTTCTTAAATTTCTTCAGATTATTTACAATAGTAGAGCCGAAGAAGGATTCACCATCCTTGAGAGTAGGCTCATAGATTACAACGGTGACACCTTTCGCCCGGATTCTTTTCATAATACCTTGAATAGAGGATTGGCGGAAGTTGTCAGAGTTGCTCTTCATCGTCAGACGATATACCCCTACTACTACTTTGGTTTCTTTTGCAGGATCCCACTGACTGTTTGCTTCATAGGCACCGGACAGTTCCAGTACACGGTCGGCAATGAAATCTTTTCGCGTGCGATTACTTTCTACAATGGCAGACATCATGTTCTGTGGAACATCCTGGAAGTTCGCCAGCAGCTGTTTGGTATCTTTGGGCAGACAGTAGCCGCCATAACCGAAGGACGGATTGTTGTAATGTGTTCCAATACGGGGGTCAAGACATACACCATCAATGATTTGCTTCGTATTTAACCCTTTGGATTCTGCATAGGTATCTAGTTCGTTGAAATAGGATACACGCAGTGCAAGGTAAGTATTGGCAAAAAGTTTTACGGCTTCTGCTTCTGTGAAACCCATAAATAGAGTGCTGATATTTTCCTTCAAGGCACCTTGTTGAAGAAGGGCAGCAAAGGTATGTGCAGCTTCTTCGGTGCTATCATCGCAGGAGACAATGATACGGCTGGGATAGAGATTGTCATATAATGCCTTGGATTCGCGCAGAAATTCAGGACTGAAGATAATATTTTTTGTATTGTATTTTTCACGGACCGCCTTGGTATAGCCTACCGGAATCGTAGATTTGATAACCATTGTCGCTTTCGAATTTACCTTCAGGACGAGCTCGATCACAGCTTCCACTGCAGAGCAGTCAAAGAAGTTCTTCTTGCTGTCGTAATTGGTAGGAGCGGCGATGATAACATAGTCTGCATCGCGGTAAGCGGATTCACCATCTAAAGTCGCGGTTAGATCCAACGGCTTTTCTGCCAGATATTTTTCGATATATTCGTCCTGGATCGGAGATTGTCTGTGATTCAGCATATCTACTTTTTCCGGGATAATATCGACGGCAGTGACATGATGATGCTGTGCTAAAAGCGTGGCGATGGAGAGACCTACATATCCGGTTCCAGCAACGGCGATATTGTATCTTTTGGAATTAGCAGATGAAGAACCGTTGAAAGAGTGTTCTTCTACGAACAGAGTTGTAATGTCGAACTGTAAAGCTTCTGCTAAAGCCTGAAGCTGCTCGATGGATGGAATATATTCTTTTTTTTCGATACGACCAATCATTAAGCGATTGATGCCAGTAAGCTTGGACAACTGCTCTTGAGAGATATTGCGATTTTTACGTTTTTCTAAAATGACATCACTGAGTAATTGAATGGATAATTTTTTCATGAGATGCTTCCTTCCCTTACATAGAATTTATTTATATGATACAGCAAAAAGCAAAAAAGTCAATAATGAAATAATATAAATTCAAAAAAAGATATTTTGAATATCATGTTGAACAAAAGCGTAAAAGATAGACAGAGAAAAAAGGATACGATATAATGATATAGTAATAAATTGTTTGTCGGAAGGGAGCAAAAGAGTGAAAAATAGAATTCTTCAGAATAGATATAAATTATGGTATATGTTTTGCTTCATGATATTAGGAATGATAGATCAGAGGCGAGGAAGCGCTGTAGGTGAGGTACAGATGCTTTTTTCCAACCTCACAGGCATTACGATTGCAATGTTACTGATACCATCCTTGAATTGCGAAAGATTTAAACAGAAAATATATCTTTACTGGACGCCGATATGCTTGATTATGACGATAGTTGCGATAGTGCTGGGACAAAGAACATGGACATATAAAGGGCAGTGGATTACAGGGGTATTGAATTTGACGGTTTGGAGTTATCTGTTGATCTATATTTTCAGAGAGTGGCGATCGTTGGATATAGTAACCCGTTTAAAGCAGCCATTTTACTGGCTTATTTTTGCTTTTTTTATATTGATGGTTTTATCGCAGCATGAGAAGACGGAAACACTATGGTATTTACTAATTTATGGCGGTTTTTATATCATTGGTATTCCGGAAAACAAGAGAAAAGATTTCCTTACAGGAATGTTGAATGGTATACTCGCATGGTTTTTTATACAGCAGATTATTGCTTTCGGATTTAGACCATATGATTTTGTGCGATATAGGGGATTATATTCCGGTGAAACTCAAAGTGGTTTGTTTTATATGCTGGTGTACTGTGCTTTTTTTGTGAAGTGGTTGTGGGGAAAGCAAGAAAAACAGAATAAATGGTTGTGCTTTTTTTACTTCCTTATGGCCGCGGGAAATGTAGGGTTTATGATTTTGGCGGGTAGTCGTTCCGGGGTTTTGGGCGCTGTCGTTGTAACACTGGTAATACTGACAGTGTATGATATTGTGGTAAAGAAGTCCTTTTACGGATGGTTGTTACATGGAGCAGGGTTGTTATTGTGCGTTATACTGACGATGCCGGCCGTGTATGTTACGGTACGTTATCTTCCTACGATTTTACACCACCCAATATGGTTTGAAGGAGAGTACAGAGAAGATGAAAGTGTGCGCTCCTTCGATCCTTGGGATAGTCCCAGATATATCTCCGTAGAAGAGATGATAGATCATAATATTGGTAGAATTTTGCATGCTATAGGAATAGATATTATCTATGAAAAATATGAGAATTCTTTAGGCTCTATGAAAGTGTGTGCAAAAGAGATAGAGGAAATAGGAGAAGCGGGGAGCTCGCCGGATAATCCATATATGCTGGATGATGTTGATTCAAATAATGCTATGTGGGATAGAATCGTAATTTATTCATATTACTGGAATCATCTGAATCTGTTAGGCCATATTGGAGAGGGACAGGGATTCTATATGAATAAGTGGACCTATTGGGGACATGCGCATAATATGTTTCTTCAAACAGCATATCATTATGGAATTCCGGCAGGAATTTTATTTATCTTAATTTGGATATATGGAATTATACGTGCTATACGTATGCGAAAGCCGGAAGGTTGGGTATGCGTGGCATATTTATTGGCGATAGCATGTTTTGGAATGTTGGAAATGGTTGTGACGCCGGGACAGATTACGGTACCTATCATGTGGATAATGCTTTATTTTGCGGGATTGGAGAGCTACAGCAAATCCTGCAGAGGGGAAAATATAGAAAAAAGAGCAGAATAGAGAATTAGAACGGAACTCAAATTATTTGAGTTCCGTTTTAGATTATTATTTTTCTAAGTCGATTGTCTTGAGTAATTCTTTGATCTGTTCTACACTTAACCACTCGGTATTGTTACCGGAACTGTAGGAAAATCCCTCGGGAACCCTCTTGCCGGTGGGAACGGCACGTCTGGATTCACTCCATACCATCTGTGGATATACGATGAAATGCTTGTCATACTCGTAAGTATTCAGGGAATCTTCCACGGTTACCATAATCTCATGCAGTTTTTCTCCCTCGCGGATACCTACTTCGGGCATTTCACATCCGGGCAGCATTGCCTGTGCCAGATCTGTGATTTTGAAAGAAGGAATCTTGGAAATGAAGGTCTCACCCCCCTTAGATTCTTCCAAAGCTTTAATAACCAACTCGACACCCTGCTGCAGGCTGATCCAGAAACGGGTCATGCGATAGTCTGTAATAGGAAGTTCAGTGCCACCATTCTTGATGATGTTGTGAAAGAACGGAATAACGGAACCGCGGCTTCCGGCTACATTACCATAGCGAACGATGGAGAAGCAGATATCCTTACTTCCGGCATAGGCGTTGGCAGCGATAAACAATTTATCGGACACCAGCTTGGTACCGCCATACAGGTTGACAGGATTCACGGCTTTGTCGGTAGACAGAGCAACGACTTTTTTTACCCCGGTATCCAAAGCTGCATCAATAACATTCTGTGCACCATGGATATTGGTCTTGATTGCTTCCGCCGGGTTGTATTCGCAGGCAGGTACCTGCTTCAGAGCTGCAGCATGGATGACATAATCTACACCTTCAAATGCTCTGGTCAGCCGCTCTTTGTCTCTGACATCACCGATGAAGAAACGAAGCTTGCCGGCATACTGCTTGAATTCATTCTGCATGATGAATTGCTTGAATTCATCACGGGAATAGATAATGATCTTCTTAGGATTGTAATTGTCCAGCACATATTTAGTAAAAGCCTTGCCAAAACTGCCGGTACCACCTGTAATCAAAATGGATTTATCATCTAATAACATAACGTCCTCACTTTCAAAACTAAAAATTCTTATACATCATAACATATTATGTGGAAAAACGCAATTATTACAAGCAAACGCCCGTAGCAATTGTTTGATGGATGTGATATTATAGTGCAGAATTAATATGGTCCGAGATATAGAAGCATCAATTGTCAGATTGATAAATACAGGACTTGTGCGACCGCGCCGGTGAGTCAGATGCGAATCTTGTGCCGATCCTGTGCATGATAAGCGCAAATTTATAATTAAATTAGGATAAAATCGGTGGAGAAATGAGAAAAGTACAGGATATAATTTTAAAGTTAATTTCGGTAATGGGAATTTGTTTTTTTACAGCGTTAACGATTGGAGCAATAGGTACCGGCAGAAAGTTAGCTCCTTTTTCGGAAACGGTTTCGACAGTTAGTGACAACTGGATAAAAGCAGTTGGAATTGTGGCGGGATGCATAGTCATTATAGGAATCATCTGGAAATATAGTTCCCGGGTATACATTCGACATTTACGAATTGCAGCAGCGGTAATTGCAATTTTTTCTGCGGCTGGGATAATAACTATGGCATTAAATGCCGAGTATGTTCCTATGGCAGATCAGGAATATGTATATATTGTCTTGAAGAATCTTTTTACAGGAAATTACACAGAATTACAGGAGTATTGGTATTACAATGTATATCCCTATCAGCTTGGAGTAGGGGCTATTTACTTGTTGCCAGCACGAATTTTCGGCAATTGCAATATTATAACTTTGCAGTGTTTTCAAGCGATTTGTGGTGGAATAACAATTTTTGCGGGGAATGAAATTGCATGGAAGTTGTTTCATAAAGAAAAATTGTGTATTTACTATTTATTGCTTGTCCTATGCTATGTTCCAATGCATTTATATGGACTTTTTATTTATGGTGAAATGATTGGATTGTGCTTTTTGGAACTTGCAATTTTGTGCTTGTTGGTACTGCAGGAGCATGAACAATGGATACTATGGAAAAAGATTTTAGTATATATTGCAATGATCAGCAGTATGATTGTGTCCTATACAGCGAGAGAAGCATTGATTATTGTATGGATTGCTGTCCTGGGTATTCAATTTTTACGAGCTCTAAAAGGGAATCGTAAAAGTTTTATTATTAGTTTTTTCTGTGTGCTTTTGATGATACTTGGACAAAAAACAGTTATTCAATGTGTAGAACATCAGGCAGGAATTCAATTATCTGAAGGAGTTCCGGCAATATCTGTGGTTGCAATGGGATTTCAGGACGAGGATCCCAACCATACAGGAAGTGGGACATATAATGCATATGAAATACATCTCTTTTGGGAAAATAATTTTGATGTAGATAAGTGTAAGGAACTTTCTATTTTAAATATAAAGCAGTCCATTGTCAGATGGATGCGAGATCCTATAGGAGCATTAGAATTTTTTTGCGATAAAACAGCAGTTCAATGGTTGGAACCTACCTATGGATCTTTTTTATTTACATCGAATATGACGACTTCGCCGAAATGGATGAAGGCTTTTTACTCAGATAGAGGATATCAGATATTCTATGAAATTATGAATCAACTGCAAAATGTTATTTATATTGGAGTATTATTTTATTATATTTATCTGGCAAAGCATAAAAGACAGGAATGGGAATATTTTTTGGGATTGGTTCTGATAGGAGAGGTTTTATTCAGTCTGTTATGGGAAGCTAAGAGCAGATACGTGTTCCCGTATATAGTGATTGTACTGCCGGCTGCGGCCATGGGATATTGGTATTTATGTAACTGTATAGGTAAATATCTCAAACCTCGCACTTGAATAAGTACCTATGCTGTTTGGTATTTTCCTAATTCCACTTAAGAGCAGTGAAGCAGCAGAGGAAACGCAATAGCGTTTCTTCACTCATATCCAGAATGCAATCATTGGCATATAGATACCTGGACAGCTCAGGGAAGAGAGCCAGGCAGGCATTACGCAATGGCTTGACCGGATGTGGATTTTCATTGCGGAAATAGGTGTAGCCATCTATTTCTACGTAGGAAATAAAGTTAAACAGAAAAAGCAGAAGGAGACGATCGTTTCCTTCTTTTTTTCAATATAATTCTTGATGAGAGTATAGGTAGCCTGGTCATCTATACTCTGCCATACAGAGTCGCAATCGGACTTCACCGCATACTGCAGTAATTCCGGAGAATATTGATCCAGGTAGACCGGGTTTTGCAGCTGACAATAGAAATTACCCGGGAGCAATATGGAAGGATCATAGAAAAGGTAATACAGGGCTGCACGATCAGTGAAGTACCAGGAATAGAGAAATTGGTGAAGCTGGAGGATTCGGGAAAGAATGGGATGGCCATGCTGATGGACACGGATCAGTTCCTGAACCTGGTTGTCGGGTGGTAGAGGGTTAGTGTTAGGTAGCATGCTTCGAGGAAAAATGTATGAGGATTATGGGAGACTATATGAATAATTTGATGTATGCAATGGAACATTCATATTCCGAGATGAAAATAGAAATAGATCAAATATTGAAGAAGAAAGATTATACAACCGAAGACGAGAACAGCATCTTTTATGCCGTGGGACAGTGTCTTCATGCAATGTTAGATTATGCAGAACGTATCCGGAGTAATGATTTGGACAAGGATACACTGGATGCATTTAAATATGCTAATAATGGTTTAAAGCATGGGATAGAAGTAGAAACGATCACAAAGCCCACTGGCGGAATAACATTTCCCATTCATTTTCCGCTTGAGATTCCGGTCAGAAGGATTATATGGAAAGTAAAGTGGGATGCGAGGAGCAAACGCCAGGAGGAAATGTATCTAAAGCATCTTGATGGTAAAGATGTTGTGAGCACATGTGGAGAGTTTATAGAGAGATTGAAGGAATATTCAATATAAAAAGCCAGAGGTATTGCAGCCGTCGGAATAACGTAATACTTAGTGCAAATAACGAACTCCATGATATAGTGGGAGTATGGATGGCGGAAGGTCTTCTGATAAAACATGAGATTTTTTCTCACACGTTATTGAATGGTGAGCATAAATATGATATATAATAAATATGAGAAAAAAACTCACGGAGGTAATGAATATGATATATGAGTTTACTTTTGAAAATTATCGTTCTTATAGACATGAAGCAACTATTGATTTTACAGCAAAACCTATTAATGAATTTGAACAATCTTTGATTAATGGCAGTAATGGTCAGAAGCTTTTGCCGGTTTGCGCAATTTATGGACCAAACGGCGGCGGAAAAAGTAGTGTGATTATGGCAATAAGCGAATTACGTTCGATGGTAATGCAACCATTGATACAGTTAGCTTTTATGAAAAAAAAGAATGAGAAGTTGGGAGATGCTTCAATAGATCAGCTAAGGGAAAGCCTTTCAAATGTAAGTACAAAAAATGCATATTACAAGTGGGATAGTGAAGGGGCTGAAAAGCCAATTAAGTACAACATCCTATTTGAAATAGAGAGTTACAAGTATCGCTATGAATTTGAAATCTTAAAAGAGGACATATTTGTTGAAAATTTGTATATGGAAAATGATGGAAAGGTTGAGGTCATTTTTGAAAGAGATAAAGAAAGTATATATATGTGCGATCAACTTGAAAGCGTTGATTTAGAAAACATGAATGAAAGCTTGCCGATTCTTTCGTATATAGCAATGTTTAAAGATATTGACTTTATTGATAGAGTAATTAGATTCTTTATGCAGATAAGGATTTTGAATTATGACAGACCTAGTCTGGATAAAAGGATATTTGTAAAACAGATTGAAAAAGATAAAAAACGTATATGTAATGTTATTCAGTCAATGGGAATAGATATTTGTGATATTCATATTGACTATAATGATGATGGGAGTGTAGACGAAATTTATACATTTCATAAATTGTTATCAGGTGAAATAAAGAAGCTTCGACTTTCCGAAGAGTCAGGCGGTACTAAGAAGATCATTAGTATTATTCCGGTCCTGCTCGATGGAATTGACAATAGTTATTTGTTTTTGATAGATGAATTAGATGCAAAATTACATCCGCTTCTTTTACAGAGAATTATTGAATTATATACAGACAGAAGTATAAATTCCGGGACAGCGCAGCTTTTATTCACATCGCATGACTTAACAACTATGTGCAAGGAAGTATTTAGAAGAGATGAGATATGGTTTTCGGCTCTAAATGCATATGATGAATCTGTATTGTATTCACTTGTTGATTTCCGAAAAGAAGGTGGAAATAAACCGCGTAATGATGAAAATTATAGTAAACAGTATCTTGAAGGAAGATATGGAGCAGATCCTTACTTTAAGAACCTTGTTAACTGGGAGGTGATTGAGTGAGTTTAAAGCCTAAAAAGAAAAGTGATCTGAAAAAGATAGAAGAAAAAATGAAGGTGAAAGCGAGCAAAATGGCATCAATGCAACATCTTCCACCATATACAATGATAGTGAGTGAAGGCATTAAAACGGAACCTATATATATAAAAGGACTTGTAAATAAAGTAAATGAAAAATATAAGAATGAAACCAGGAATCCGCATATCGCAGTCTATGGAACCGGACGAAATACCCAGGGATTGATAAGATTTGTTGATAGTATGATTAATCAAGGCAAATGGAAGCATTATGAGAAGTTTTGGCTTATGTACGATAAAGATGATTTTCCCTTAGACAATTTTGATAATACGCAGTTTGAAGCGGAAGCTAGAAAGAAACCACAAATGGCTGTTGCATGGTCAAACGAAAGTATTGAATTATGGTTTTTACTGTACTTTGAAGATTATCGTTCGGATAATGGGAGAAAACAATATATAGAAAAATTAAACAAATATTTTGATTATTCCAAAAAGAGAGAAGACTTGTACGACATATTGAACTCATTGGGGTCACAAGAAGAAGCAAAAAGAAGGGCCCGGAAAATGTATGCTGAATTTGTTGATGCAGATGTAGCAAGTATGTCAGCAATGGTCCCTGCTACTAGAGTATTTGAACTTGTAGAGGAGCTTGAAAGCTATTTGGGAAAATGAGCGCAAATAGTGCTTATATTTTGTATGTATTGGTGGTCGTAGTTTATTTTTGTAAGAGCAAGACAAAAGGAACTCAAAAAAGAACTTGAGTAATTTAAGTTCTTTAAAGGAACTCAAAAAAGAACTCAAATTTTTGAGTTCCTTTTTGAGTTGTTATTCATCTAAAGCGCTGGACATAATAAATAGAATGGAAAAATAGAACAATACTGGAGAAAAATTGTGTTCGTTACATTTAAGATATTCGTTTTTTAAACGCTGAAAGAGTAAGTGACAATTGAAAATGACTATATTATAATAAAAATAATTTATAGTTTCTTTGACTAAAATAGATAAAATGTGGTAGATACAGATGAAAAATTTTATACCTGTTATGAGAGCAAAGCGCTTGATTGAAATGAAAGAATACACTGATAAAGAATATAGTATTCAGGACAGAAAACATTACATGATGTTAGAAAAAATATCGGTGCCCTATGGGGAACAGACATATGAGTATGGAATTCAAGTGACCCAGGATGAAATCTATTTTTTCATTACCAGGAGTAAAGCCAATATTTATATGTCTATTGTGGAGATATATGATGCAATTAGGGGGATGAAAAGCAAAAATAGATTATATTTTAAGGAATGCCTAAAAAAACAATTGAAACAAAAAGAGAATGGCGAGTTTTACAATCAGGGACTGTCATATAAAATGAAAAAGCCTGTATACATAGAAGACTTGCTGGAAATTGCTGTACCACAAACAGGTTTTTCTATAACGAATAGAGAATTGCTTATATTAATTGTTTTAATTCAGGAAAAAAGTAATGCATTATTTCGAAGAAGCACAGCACAAAAACGAGTATACGTAAATGGAATTATCCGCCTGCTTATAATTTTGCTCGAAGAAAAAGATAGTTTACTACTGCAGCAATTGGGATGGAATTGGGATAACAGAACGCAGCGTTTCATATATCATGCGAAAGAACTGCGCAAAGGACGGGAGACATATAAATATTATTTGACGCAGAAAGAGTATGATGCTAATATGAATATAAAGAAATCCTAGTATTTGTCTATGACAAAGATATTAAAAAGGAGTTTTGCATACAGTTGAGAAGAGTAAGCCCAAATCAATGCCCTTACTTTTCTCGCGCGCCTGCGCTCAAAAAGCTCAGACATTGATTTGCACTTCCTTTTTCAACTGGTAGGATTTCTTTTTTTTTACAAAAGGAGAAAAAATGGGATACATTTTAAGGGACGAAATTATAATAAGAAGGCCTATTGTTTTTTTATGTGGACCATATTGTCAAAAAACAAATAAAAGTGACAGAAGGAATATCTTGCGAAAGTGCTTTAAAGATAATTTTAAAGATGGCGTGTTACCTCTTATTATAGATGATTTTTTGACGGAAGAGAATATTAAGGATCCCCAAATTAATATTCAATTAATGGAAGAAATCTTCGCGTCAATTTCTCAGAAAACATATATTTTTTTGGATACATTATCTGCTGCATCGGAACTGGGGTTGTTTATGAACCACGCGTTCTTAAATAAAGTCGTAGCATACATCCCGAAGGAATCAGATATTTTGAATAAGAAGAATGTCGGATATTTTGTAAAAGATGTAATTTTAAAAATGAATTCCAGGCAGGCAAAATATATAGAGTATCGTCCGGCTATAACCAGAAGTGTGATTGCAACTGATTATGCTGTGGAACATTATGGATTTATAGACGATATAGTTCCTGAAAATATACGTAGAGATCTTCTGGATGACATTGCGCTGAAAACAAAGAAAGTTCATTTGATTTGTTTGGATGAAAAAGAAACTACACCGATGGATGATTACCGGATATGCTATAGAAGAAAGGAAAATAGAATTTTTTTAAATGTTTCAATTAGTTTGGTGTTTTATATTGTAGCATCTTTAATGTATGAAAAATATAGCGCTAAATTGGTTACAAATCCAAATGCTTCAATCAAAGATTTTGATGTTGATGATATATTAAGGATGACAACAGATACTTTTGATAATTATTTGCTAAGAAAGGGCTTGCCAACGAATGAAGATATAGAGATTAATACTATCTTAAAGTGTTCTTTTCGAGATTTGATTTATCATATAGTGACATTTTGTTATATATATCATTGCTTTTCGACATATATGGGGTTGCGTTTGGTAGACAGACACATGGACACTATTTTAGAACCCTATGCTGACAAAAAAATGGGGAATCCATTGGAGATATTTGATATATCGGTGCAAGATTATGATTTTCTAATACAATGTCAGAAAAATCCGGAAGAGTTTTACTCAAAATTTTATTTGCTGAAAAATGGAAAAAGAAGAGAATTTATAAAATACAGTGAGACAGAAACAGGAAAGAAACTCCGAAAGATTCATGAAAGAATAAATGATGCATTAAGAAAAAATTATGTATCCAGTGAGAAGTCTTATGCATATAAAAAAGGAAGCTCGATAAAAAAATGTGTTGAACTGCATCAAAATAATAATGGATTTATAAAGTATGATATCAGTAGCTTTTTTAACAGTATTGATATGGATATATTGCTGGATGCTGTAATGAACATATTCTCCATCAATTTTGCCTACAAGAAGGTGATGAGGAATATAATTTCAAGCTTTTACTATGAAGGTATGCTTCCTTTGGGGTTGGTAATATCACCGGTATTGTCTGATATTTATATGTTGAAATTTGATCAGCAAATTATCGAATATTGTGAGAAAAAGAACTATAAATATACTAGATATGCAGATGACATACTGATTTCAAAAGAAACAGAATTCGAAACAGTGGAATACGATGAAATTGATGATCTGGTTATTAAATGGTTAAGACAATTAAAATTAAAGCTTAATTCCAAGAAGAAAAAAAGATTGTTTTTGCAGAAAGATGGGCAACATATAAAGTATATAGGCGTAAATATTGTACATTTTGCGAAAGGTAATAAACTATCTGTCGGCAGACAATATATATATGATGTAGTAAAAGAATATTATAATTATCGGGAACAGGCGAGGAAACTACGAGAATATGGAATAGGTGATGAGACTCATTTATTTTATGAGGAACGTAGAATTTCAGGGAAAATTGCATTTATCAAAGCAATAGAAGGCGCTGATGGATGGGAAAAAGTCAGAAAACGTATCGGTGATAAAGAGGGATTATACATAGATGAAAAATTAAAATTTTATCATATTTCTTGATACGATGACAACGTTTTATAATTATGCAGTAAAGATTTTTAGGGGAGACATGCAGACCATGACAGAACAGAAAAAAAGGTATACGATCCTGGGCATATTTGTGGCAATGTTCCTTTTTGGAGCTTTTTTTCTGCGGGAGACCGGTGTTTATTTTGATGAGTATTCGGAAGAAGAGATTCTGTATATGAATATCTTGCAATATGGTGAGACGTTACAGATTTCGAAGATCACAAATTGGTTTCAATGGAAGGATGGGTATCGCCCGATCTGCGAATCTATAGAAAGAGATCATGGCAGCGCGCCGTATTATCTGTGCGCACCGTTATTAATGAAGCTGGAGCAGCATCCGGAAGCGGCCAGGCTGCAGAGTGATGTATGGCATGCGTATACGTATGCGTTGTTTTTCATGGGCGTGATTTATATGTATCGGTTGTTGTGGGAGCTGTTCAGGGACAGAAGGACAGCACTGCTGGGAACACTTATGCTGTTTCTGACACCGAGGATATTTGCGGATGGATTATACAACAATAAAGATTCCGTATTGATGTCCCTGATCATTGTGATGTTATTTTACGGAATCCGCTTTTTGGAGCGTAAGGATTTCAAAAATGCATGTCTGCTGGGAATCTGCGCCGGATTCTGTGGGAATCTGAAGATCAGCGGGATCTATGTTTTTGCAATGATTGGCGGCTTTTATCTGCTGATCCTGACGAAAGAGAAAAAGTGGAGCGGGAAAACTTTTTTCGTGGGACTTACGGCAACTGTTGTCGGTTTCCTGAGTTATTTGGCATTGACTCCGGCTATCTGGGGGCAGGGATTTCATTTATGGAAATTCCTGCAGTGGAACCTTTCAAACAGTACGAACTTTTCCAGAATGGACGGTAAAGTATTGTTTGACGGAACATGGTATGTGCATTCCACGAATCCTCTGCCATGGTATTATCTGCCGAAACTGATCGTACTGACGATTCCGGTCTATCTCAGTGTTCTGCTGTGGAGCAGTATCGGCATCTGGATCTATAAAGGCAGAAAGCATCAATGGGATTTTGCGGATCGTATCTATCCGATGTTTGCACTGACCTCCGGGATTCCGGTGCTGGCCGCAATGCTGTGCGATCCGAATCTGTACAACGGGTGGCGGCATATGTATTTTATCTATGGACCGATGATCGTGATGATGGCTTATGCAGTGAGATATCTGTTGCGGCAACCGGCAATCTGTGCGAGAAGGATCGCAACTGCTATGCTGGTGGTGCTCATAGGATGTAACGGAGTGGGAATTGCACTGACGGGGCAGAGCTCCAGCGCTTATACGAATATTTTGGCAGGTGGTGATGCCTGTGGACGGTACGAGATGGATTATTATGGTGTGACGGCGAAGAAGATTCTCAAAAGCCTTGTGGACCGGTATGGTGAGATCTGGATCAGATCGGACGGCTGTGGGGCCACGATCGTGAATTATTATGTGTTGCCGGCAGAATACCGGGAGAAGATCCGGCTGGTATCTTCACAGGAGGAGATACAGGTTGCCATGGCCCGGGGGAAACTGGTACTCGGATGTGTGAATCCGAGTTATGATATCCTGCCGGAGGGAGAGGATGTCGTGTGGCTGGAAGATTGGAAGGCCTGGGGCAATACCTATATGAAGATTCGCAAATATTAAATAATGTGGTATGATGAGATAGTAACAAGCAGAGAGGACAAGCTATGAATATTATACTTTTGTCAGGTGGCTCCGGGCAGCGTCTGTGGCCTTTGTCCAATGAGATAAGATCCAAACAGTTTATTAAGATATTTCATACAGCAGACGGCGGTCTGGAATCCATGGTACAGCGGGTATGCCGCCAGATACGGGAAGTAGATCCGGAGGCACAGGTGACGATCGCCACTTCCAAGTCCCAGGTGTCAGCTATTTACAGTCAGCTGGGGCAGGATGTAGGGGTCAGTGTGGAACCCTGCAGACGCGATACTTTTCCTGCAATCGTACTGTCCGTGGCTTATCTGAAGGATGTGCTGGGGGTAGCGGAAGACGAACCGATCGTGATCTGCCCGGTGGATCCTTATGTGGAGACGGCTTATTTTCAGGCGCTGCAGGCATTGTGCGATCGCGCGGGAGAGTCTGGGGCGAATCTTGTGCTCATGGGGATCGAACCCACGTATCCCAGCGAAAAATACGGTTATATCATACCGGAGACGGCGGACGATCTGAGCCGTGTAACGATGTTCCGGGAGAAACCGACGAAAGAAGCCGCAGAGGAATATATTGCAAAAGGTGCTCTGTGGAACGGCGGTGTGTTTGCTTTCCGGCTAGGCTATGTGCTGAAACGCGCCCATGAACTCATAGATTTTACGGATTATGAAGACTTATTTCAGAAGTATGATACGTTGCAGAAGATCAGCTTTGACTATGCCGTGGTGGAAAAAGAGCCTGCCATAGAAGTGATGCGTTTCGCAGGGACCTGGAAGGATCTGGGTACCTGGAATACGCTGACGGAGGCCATGGACAGTCAGTGTGTCGGACAGGGGGTTCTGAACGATACCTGTGAAAATGTGCATGTGGTGAATGAACTGAATGTACCGATTCTGTGCATGGGACTGAAAAATATGGTCGTGGCGGCCAGTCCGGAGGGAATCCTGGTATCGGATAAGGAGCAGTCGAGCTATATCAAACCTTACGTGAATCAATTTGTTCAGCGGGTAATGTTCGCCGAAAAATCCTGGGGGAGTTTCCGCGTTCTGGATGTGAAGGATCACAGTATGACGATCAAGGTGACATTGAATCCGGGACATGGGATGAATTATCATAGTCATGATTTCCGCGATGAAGTATGGACGGTCATTGCCGGAGAAGGCCGGGCAATTCTGGACGGTGTGGAGCGGCCGGTGAAGCCGGGCGATGTCCTGACTATGCAAGCAGGCTGTAAGCATACGATCCTTGCGGATACGGAACTGCAGGTGATCGAAGTGCAGATCGGTGCAGAGATCAGCGTGGATGATAAGCACAAGTATGAATACCGGAAGGATTAAATATTACGATGACTATGACTGCGAAGAAGAAAAAAATACTGTTCTGGTCCGTGTTGATGCTGGCGATCATTCTGCGGTGTATCCGGTTTGGCTCAGTGCCGGATGGGATCAACCAGGATGAAGCCATGGGAGCCATGGATGCATGGGCACTATCAAAATACGGTACTGACCGCTATGGCACGTTTCTGCCGGTTCATTTTGAAGCCTGGAAATACAGTCAGATGAGTGTTCTGCTATCCTATTGTATGGTGCCGTTTATCAAGGTGTTTGGTTTTAGCACCGTGACAGTGAGGTTGCCGATGCTGCTGGTATCCTGTGGGGCGGTTGCACTGGTATATTTAGTGTCGGAAAAGCTGTTTGATGAGAGGATTGCTTTTATAGCGATGCTTTTGACGGCAGTGAATCCCTGGCAGTTCATGCAGAGCCGCTGGTCGTTGGACTGCAATCTGTTCCCACATGTATTTTTATTGGCATTTTATCTGCTGTTGCTGGGACTGGAGAAAAGGCGGTATTTGTATGTATCCATGCTCTTTTTCGGCCTGACATTTTATTGCTATGGTGTGGCGGCGTACTCCGTCACGGCATTTTTGTTTGTGTTTTTTATATGGTGTCTGTGGAAAAAGCAGCTGAAATTACGGGAGGGACTGCTGTGTGCGGTAATATTTACGCTGGTGGCTTTGCCGGAGGTGATCGTGCTGGCGATCAATGCGTTGCATTATGGTAAAAGCATTGAAATGCCCCTTTTCACCATGCAATTTTTCCCGGATAGTATCAGAAGTGCAGACATACTGTTTTTGAATTTTTCCTTTGCACAGCTGGGCAGGAATGCCTGGGCATTATTCAGCAGGGTGTTCCTGCAGCTGCCGGACATTTTCTTTAATTCGATTCCGGCGTTCGGACCCTTATATCATGTGTCGATACCGTTTGTATTGATCGGGATCATCGTATTTACGATTCGCCTTTTTAAGGAGAAACAGATTGAAAAACAGACGCAGATGCTGGCTCTGTGGGGATTCCTCATTACCGGGATCTGGGTGGGCCTGATCACCTTTGAAGTGAACATTAACCGTGTGAACATTATCTTCTACCCGGTGATCCTGCTGTGTGCTTACGGCATTTCACTGGTAGTGGATAAATTCGGAAAGCTTTTCCCGGTCATTGTAGCTGCGTATGCAGTCAGCAGTGTGCTGTTTTTCGCAACGTATTTTACAGAGTATGCGGAAGAGAGCAGATACTATTACAACAAGGATTTCTTAGATGCCGTAGCCGAAGCTGACAGCATGGAAGAATATGCCAGTTTGTATATTACGGGTAACCTGGGCTGGCAGTTTAACCAGTTAGCTACGGAGATCCTGACCCAGTATGCCTGCAGAATAGATGCCCGGTACTATCAGAGCGAGGACTACGCACAGCGTTATCACTACATTTATCCTGAGAGATCCGGAGCGGAACTGGAGGAGTTCGTTGGAGACGGTCTGATGGTACTCTACGAGGACGAACTGCAGTATCTGCAATTCCCCTATGAAGTGATCGACACGGTGGGAAGCTATTCACTGGTAACAGCAAAGTTCTGAGAAGGACAGGGATTATCTCCAGGCCCTAGTCACCTCCACACCGAACAGGAAGCGTCCTTCCTCGTTGGGATGAATGGAATCCACCAGGTATTCTGCGGCATTATTTTCATTCCACTGCAGAGCATTATTGATATTCAGAAAATCAACATTTTCAGCCGCGGCGGTTTCTTCAGCCGCGGCAATATAGTCTTCTAATACATTTTCTTCGTCACCGGTGCGTGCCATTCCCTTTTCAAAAGACAGAATATAGTTGGAGGATATGACTATGATCCGGGCGTCCGGATAGGATTCCCGCAGAGCCCGGATGCCGGTGCGGAGGCCGTTTTGGTAATCATCGATGGGAAATCCCCCAAAATAATCATTTAAGCCGTAATTGATGAGGAAACAGAGTTTTTTATCACCGGTGAGTTCTTCCGTATTATGGTCTAAAAAGTCCTGTACGACATTCGGGAAGGACTTATCGTCATCGCTATTCCGGGTAGCGGAGGAACCGCCGATTGCCAGATTATGCACGGTGGCACCGGTCAGAGCGTGGACGACTCCGGGGATGGAAGCAAAATCATGATAATTTCCCATGACACTGTCGCCGAAAAATACAAGCTCGCAGTCGGTCAGATCAGGATGATCGGCCGGAGAATCTACGGCATCCTGTACCAGTGTGCAAAAATGATCCAGGCTGTTATAGCTTTCTGTGCTCCGATATTGCAGGGAGCCGCTCAGCACCAGCAGCATTACGGAACGGGCGGCTTCGGCAGTCAATTCCGTGGGAGTGTCATAGGCATCCGGATTTGAGATCAGCCATTCTTCCTGGCCGGGGAAGCAGAGGGTCACGTTCTCTCTGGCGGACAGAGGGGAAGCCAGTACCCGGAACACATTGCAGTAAGTGGCCAGATCTCCATTGGCATGTGCCTGCCAGTATTCCAGGGAAGGCGCAGAGAAAATGACCGTGAATTCGGCACCGGCGTAGGTATCCACATAGGACAGCAGGTCTTCGTCCAAGGAGGCAGAGAACCGGGCATCGTTGTGCAGGCTGCTGTTCCACAGGGAGAGCGGATCCAGCACGAGGAAGACATGAGTTACCTCGTTTCCGGAGGAGAAGGCCGTTTCCAGATAATCGGACAGGTCGGAGAAGGATGCAATCCGGTGGGAACCGCATACCGCGTCGTATCCCATATAGGTGGGATAGATGTCTTCGGGGAAAGCTTCCGGCGTGGACATGGACAAAAATATGCCCTGATAGGATTCCTGTTGTAATCTGCCAAAGTCGGAGGAACGCTTCCCGGGCTCGTATATTTTCATATAAAGTATTCCCGCAGCGAGCGCAACGAGTATCAGTATCACAATAATGATGGCAGTAAAGAGCTTCCATGGATTTTTTTTCTTGGTTGTATTTGAACGCATAAGATAGGGGATCCTTTCTGTAAATCGCCGGGTGGCCGTAGAGGCAGGCGGATCCGGCTGGCTTCATTATACCCCAGCAGGCGGGGCAATGCCAACACCATTGTTGTTTTTCTCATGATGATATGATAAAATTAGTAAATTAGCTGACGAATTGAGAAGTTATGACCATAGATACAGTAAAAATCAGACGGGAGGATTTGGAATGGAAGAATTAGCTATTTTTGGAGGAAAACCTGTACGAGAGAATAAAATTTTCTACGGACGGCAATATATTGACCAGGCAGATGTGGATGCGGTGGCAGCAGTCATGACCAGCGACTACATTACCTGCGGACCTAAGGTGAAGGAGCTGGAGCAGCATCTGTGTGAACTGACCCATGCAAAATACGCCGTTGTGGTATGTAACGGTACCGCTGCACTGCATCTGGCGGCGCTGGCAGCAGGCTTTGGAGAGGGAGATGAGGTTATCGTAAGCTCGATCACTTTTGCTGCATCCTCCAACTGTGTATTATATGCGGGAGCGAAGCCTGTTTTCGCAGATATTGATCCGGAGACCTACAATATCGATCCGGCGTCCATCCGCAAGCTGATCACACCCAGGACGAAAGCGATCGTTGCGGTAGATTTCACCGGTCAGGCAGTGGAGCTGGATGAGATCCGGGAGATCTGTAAGGAGCACAATCTGATCCTGATCGAGGATGCCGCGCATGCCATCGGCACGAAATATAAGGGCCAGCCTGTGGGAAGCCTGGCAGATATGACCTGCTTCAGCTTCCATCCGGTCAAGACGGTGACCGGCGGAGAAGGCGGTGCCATCACGACCAATGATGAGAAGCTGTATCGTCATCTGATGCGGCTGCGTACCCACGGCATTACGAGGGACCCGGCAGAAATGGTACATCCCACCGATGCGCTGTGGTACAACGAGCAGGTAGAGCTGGGCTTCAATTATCGTATGACGGATTTCCAGGCGGCACTGCTATTGAGCCAGCTGAAGAAGCTCCCTGCGTTTGAACAGCGTAGAAAAGAAATCCGTAAGCGTTATAATGAAGCGTTCGGCAAAATGCCGGAACTGATCCTGCAGAAGGAGATCCCGGAGTCTGACACGACCTGGCATCTGTATGTGCTGCATCTGAATCTGGAGAACCTGAACTGCGACAGAAGGCAGTTCTTCGATGCTCTGTATGCGGAAAATACCTGCCCTCAGGTGCATTACCTGCCGGTCTACTGGCATTCCTATTATGAGAAGCTGGGATATCAGAAGGGACTGTGCCCCAATGCGGAGAAGTATTACAACGAGGTGATGAGTATTCCTCTGTATTACGGATTGACGGATGACGATGTGGAAGATGTGATCCATGCAGTGAAAAAGGTGGTAGCTTATTACACGAAGCTGAAATAAGATCCGGCAATGGGCGGAGCCGTGCCGGATCATGGGAAATGCCCGAGCTGTGCCGGATCATGGGGAATGCCCGTAGCTGTGCCGGATCATGGGAAATAGCGGAATGAATCAGAAAGTGGCAGGGAACGGTATTTTGAAAGAAAATAAGAAAAATTGGATAGAAATTTCGGTGTTTGCTGCACTGGTAGCCATCGCATCGGCCGTTACGTTCTGGCTGTTTTACCGGCAGTGTGTGGAAAGCATGCTGGGAACGGGACTGTATCATTCCGATATGAAGGCATATATTCTGGAGATGCAGGGACTGGACAGCGGTTACAGCTTCCCTTACCCGGTTTTGTTCAAGCTGGCGGCGACGATCCATCTGGTGACCGCCTCCTTTACCGGCGGAGCGGAGTTAGCCATGGCACTGGCCACGATGCTGTTAAACAGCGGAGCAATGATCGCTCTGAAGGTGATGCTGGACAAGCATGTGGGAGCAAAGCTGCAGGAGGCTATGCCCGGAAAACCTTGGCTTCCGGGGATTCTCACAGGAACGGCAGCGGTATCCCTGTTTTTTGTGTCGATGGTATATCCGCCGACAGGGATTTATCTCCCCGGTATCAAATACAAATATCTCGGGGTATTTACGCCGAATCCATTTCACAATGCCACCTATATGGCGGCACGGCCGTTCGCAATTCTTGCATTTTTTAAGTATGGTGAATTGTTGCCGGTGTATGAGCAGCCAAATGCGGTCAGAGAGCATAAGAGAGATTATATTCTGTTTGCAATATATCTGCTGTTGGCGACCATGACGAAACCCAGTTTTACCATAGTGCTGGTCGGAGCTGCGGGGATTTTGATGCTGTGGAGAATGTTCCGCAGCAGATTCCGGAATTTTGTCCCCACGGTGTGGCTGGGAGTATGTTTTATTCCGACTTTTATGGATCTGCTCTACCAGTTCCGGGGAGTGTTCGTACCGCAGGAGGGACAGGAAGGCGGCATCGGATTTACTTTTGGCCATGTATGGGCGCAGTATTGTGGCAATCTGCCCCTGGCTATCGGCCTGGCCATCGGATTCCCAATCCTGGTACTTCTGCTGAACTACAAGGAACTGCACAAGGACAGCATCTACCGTTTTTCCTGGCAGGTGTATGTGATGAGCTTCCTTATGGCATTCTTCCTGTATGAAAAAGGATTCCGGGAGATGGATTTCAATTTCTCCTGGGGCTACATGTACGGAATCTTCTTCGCATTTGTGGGAGCACTGCTGGTACTGCTCCGCGCGACAGCGAATGCCGACACCCGGAAGAGAAGGATTGTTGTAGCAGTACAGTGGCTGGCTTACCTGTGGCACCTCGTATGCGGAGTATATTATTTTTGGGGATTTTTACAGGGAGCGATGTATTATTGATGTAAATTGAGAGCTTATGTGAGCAATGAGCCGCATATGATAAAAAGACAGTGTAGGGAGTTGGGCTTCACCGAAGTCGCCGCTCAAAGCACTGTCTTTTTGTTTGCCTGTCTTCCATTTCACCATTGAAGGCATAATTGGACAAAACAGTGGACAATTTTAATTTTTAAGGATTATATTCCACCCTTCAGCACCAAAACAATGTTTTTCAAAAATGGCCCTTTTTATAGATGTATTTTTTCTATTTTAGCTGATTTTGGTATAAATAGTAGCATTTTTGAAAAATTGCTAACTTGAAAGTTTACGAAAGTATAGCCGCGCATAGGCATAGTGAGGACAGCAATGGGCGCTTGTGCACAAATTCCAGTCTTATTCGTTATGCGGGGCGTAATCATCAAATTTAGTCAAATAAGCCCCGGTAGTTTTCGGCATGCGGGGCGTAATTATCAAATTTTGTGTGTAACGCCCCATACCTTGGTTTAAGGGCACAGAGAAGCTTGATCCTGTCTCCTGTGCCCACGCTGAGGCAGAAGAAGGGCACAGAGAAGCTTGATCCTGTCATCTGTGCCCACGCTGAGGCAGAAGAAGGGTACAGAGAAGCTTGATCCTGTCCCCTGTGCCAGCGCTGAGGCAGAAGAAGGGCACAGAGAAGCTTGCGCCTGTCCCCTGTGCCCACGCTGAGGCAGAAGAAGGGCACAGAGAAGCTTGCTCCTGTCATCTGTGCCCACGCTGAGGCGGAAGAAGGGTACAGAAGGAGTTCGCCTAGCCGGCGGCAACCCTACGTTAACAATGCAAGTATAATACTGCATGGAAAATGTTAATGAAATCTCGACCGTACCCCATCCCGTATCCGGCAGATCCCGGTATAGACTCCGGCCCCGCAGTAGGGCATCAGCAACAGGCTGTAAGAGAAGATATACCGCGAATTGGCTTCCCAGAAGGTGTGGAACAGAAAACCTCCCAGTACGGCAATGAGGCCGACGTAGATGTAGAGTCGGTCCGCGCCATGTCGATCCGCGCCATGCCGATCCGCACCAAGTCGATCCGCGCCATGCCAATCCGCGCCATGCTGATCCGCCATGTGGTCCGCAGTGCACCCTGCGGTATGCTCCGCCGTTTGGTCAGCCATGTGCCCGACAACTTTAGACTTCCGACGGTTCTTAAGACTGCCAATACAGAACACCAACACGCCCAGATACAGAACATTCTGCCATGCATTGCACCATTCGATATATCCCTCACTGAGAGAACCTTCATAGACTTCTTTAAAAAATGCACTCCGTCCTCCGTAGGTAGCCAGGGTAGCCTGTCGGCTGGCATAGGTGCCGTCCGCCCACTGGGATAAATGTTTGTGAAGATAGAAGTCCGCTGTGTAGCCGGGATGTTCCCGGAAATAGGTCAGGCTCTCGTCGATCGCCAGACGGCTGATCTCGTTGGCAATAGCAGTATCCATGCCGGCGGTATCGTAAGTATCGATATTGAAGCCGTTATACCAGCCGCAGCCGCGGGAAGCTTCCTGCATTCCCATGGCGAGATAGGACATGGCGGTGACTCCGGAGCTTAACGTGTTCCCCGCCTTTTTCTCATAACATTTCTGGACCAGCGGCAGAATCCCCACAGAAGTAACAGCAAGACATACCGCCATGATGAGCAGTCCCAGACGCATCTTACCGTTCCGCCCCGGACGCAATGCCTCGAACAACAGCACCAGCAACACTGCGATCACAGGGATCAGTGAATTCTTGCGCAGCATCACAGACAGTGTGAGGAACAGGATACTGCCGAAGCCTGTGAAAATTATCCGGTAGGAGCCGCCCGGGGAGATGTTGTCCCGATAGGAGCTACCCGGGGAGACGTTGTCCCGATAGGAGCCGCCCGGAGAGACGCTCCCCAGCAACCGCAACAGCAAATAGCATCCCACCGACAATGCAGCGAAGGAAGGAATCTCGCCGTAGACGAAGGAGCTGTACATGATCATGGGCAGGTTACAGCATACCAAGACGAGATAACAGCAGGAGATCTTCTTGTAATTCTCCGGCCACAGATATTGCAGCGACAGATATTGGAACCAGATCGCCCCACACAACAGACAGACATAGACCAGCTTGATAAAGTGCCAGGCCGGTACGGACAGGCCGGTGAGATTCCAGATCCGGAGCAACAGCTCCAAAAAAGCCATCAGCCCGATCTGCTGTGGATAATAAGACAGATAAGAAACGGTGGGGTGGATAATATCAGTATTTCCCAGGATCCACTCCGCAGCCGCATTGTATACAGACAGAGCATCCGCTGCGGGAACCGTGCGTCCGAAGAGGATCAGCAGGATACCAAGCCCAAATACAAAGGTCAAAGTAAAAACGAGCAGTCCGCGACGGAATTTCTCTCCTATTTTTTCATACAGATACAGACATCCGCAAAACAGTAATCCGAAGCCTGCCAGCTCCAACAGATTCCACAGGGGATTGTCCGGACGCAGCAGAACCTGCTGGGTCTCCATATTGTCGGCATAACAGGTCGTGAGAAAGCTGCCGGCGAACAGCAGCATGGAAAGCAACAGTGTCAGAAGCATGACAATGTTAAGCCCCAGGCGGTAAATGATATTACAACAAGATCTGTTCTGAGATCCACTCATGGAAACCATTCCTCCGTAACCACAACAAATTTCAATTATGCAAGCATATTGGCTCACTTGCGCTCATTGCATTATAAGCTCACGAATTCGTGCTATCGCACTTTACATCCTGCTTCGCAGGATATTCGTTCGCTAATGAGCCCAGAAAAACAAATGTCTGCTTCGAAGCCACTTGTTCTTCCTTGAGGCTCATTATATCATAGCTTTTGCCCGCCCCCAAGAAAAATACGCGGGAAAAAGCAAAAATAGTGGCTGTAATGGAACAAGCGTGGTACAATAAACTTTGTATAAGCACTTTTAACACGCAGAGATAAGAGGAATGGAAAATGGATAAAATTGCAGTACTGATCCCTTGCTACAATGAAGAGAAGACGATCGCCAAGGTGGTATCCGATGTGAAAAAGTTCCTGCCGGAGGCGGTGACTTATGTATATGACAATAATTCCACCGATCGTACCGTGGAACTGGCAACGGAAGCGGGAGCGATCATACGTCATGAATATGCCCAGGGAAAGGGAAACGTGATCCGCAGAATGTTTCGTGAGATCGATGCGGAATGCTATCTTATGATCGACGGAGACGACACGTATCCTTTGGATTGTGCCCGGGAGATGGTGGCAAAGGTTCTGGAGCATCAGGCGGATATGGTGGTGGGAGACCGCCTGTCGTCTACTTATTTTACGGAAAATAAGCGGCCGTTTCATAATTTCGGCAACAGTCTGATGCGTGCGGGGATCAACGGCCTGTTTCATTCCGATATCAAGGACATCATGACCGGTTATCGCGCGTTCAGTTATGAATTCGTGAAGACATTCCCGGTATTCTCCAAAGGATTTGAGATCGAGACGGAGATGACGATCCATGCGGTGAACTATAACATGCAGGTAGAGAATGTGGTGGTGGAATATCGTGACCGTCCCCAGGGCAGCGAGTCCAAGCTGAATACTTACAGTGACGGTTTCCGCGTGATCCGCAAGATGCTGCAGCTGTATAAAAACTATAAACCCATGCATTTCTTCGGCATGCTGGCATTTTTGCTGGCAGCGGTGTCGGTGATATTGTTTGTTCCGGTATTTTTGGAGTATCTGAATACGGGACTGGTGCCGAGATTCCCGACGCTGATCGCCTGCGGATTCATTCTGCTGGCGGGGATCCAGTCGTTTTTCTCCGGTATGATGCTGGAAGTTATGGCGGCCAAGGACCGGAAGGATTTCGAGTATCGTCTGAACCGTGTGCATGGGGAACATCAGGAACGTAAAGGATGATAATATGCAGGAGAAGAGAATACTTCCCAGACGCAGAGGCGGTGTGCTGCTTTGCGTTCTGGGATGTCTGTTTGTATTTTTCGTAAAAACAGAAAAAGATCTGGCGGCTGCGGGCAATCTCCTGTGGACGGCCGGATATGTGGGGAGCACTCTGCTGTGGACCGTGCTTTTGGGATGCTTTCTGGGTGTGATCGGAACGTTTGTGGTCTATCGTGTGGCAGAGCGGCCGGCACCAGAGGGTGACTGCAGCGGTGGAAGGAACGGTGCCGGTAAAGACAATGCTGTGTTCGGCAGATCTGCCGCGTGGATACAGAGACGCTCCGGGGCACAGGTGTTTTTCGGAAGCCTGTTATTGCTTTGCCTTGCATGGCTTCCGGTATATCTGGCATATTACCCGGGAATCTGTGCCTATGATGCACCGGTACAGACCGGACAGATCGTGGAGCATTATTATTTTGATCATCATCCGATCGTGCACACACTGCTTTTACAGGGAATGCTGTGGCTGGGAACGCAGCTGTGCGGAAGTATGAATGCCGGAATGGCACTGTACACTGCGCTGCAGATGCTGCTGCTGGCGGGCAGCATGTCCTACGGTGTGCTGGTATTGCACAGACGCCAGGTGGCGGCAGGCTGGCAGCTCGTGATGCTACTGCTTGGAATGTTTTTCCCGTTCCACTGGTATATGAGTGTCAGCATGACAAAAGATACGGTATTCAGTGCTTTTTTATTGCTGCAGCTGATCAGTCTGACGGAGCTATTGCTGGAGGACCGCAGGGAATGGCGTCCCGGAGTTCGGGATCTGCTGTTTTTTATCGGAACAGTGGGAATGATACTGTTTCGCAATAACGGAAAATATGCTATGATGGTACTATTAGCATTTCTTTTTCTGGCAGTATGCTTTGGAAAAAGAGCGAGGAAGCTCTGGGGGAGACTGTTTACGGTAAGTGTGGCAGCTTTCTGTATAGGGCTTTTTGTGCTGTCCACAGTGTTCTCCGCAACGCACGCGGAACAGGGAGACAGGAGAGAGATGCTGAGTATGCCGATCCAGCAGATGGCCCGCTGCATGATCTACCACGGAGGAGTGGGAGTACTCCCTGAGGATGACGGTACCATGTCGGAACAGGATCGGGCACTGGTGAATGATTTTATATTGGATGAGGCTTACAGGGATTATGATCCCGGCATCGCGGATCCGGTAAAGCGACATACCAACACGTATGTGGTGCGTTATCGCTCGGGAGATTTCCTGCGGACCTATTTTCATCTGCTGAAATTTTATCCCGGAGATATGATCAATGCCGCACTGGCAGTGGATGCAGGATTTTTATCTCCCTTTGATGTCACCCATGCGGCGGTGAATGAAGTGCAGGGGAGAGAGGGCCTCGGATATATACAGACACGATGGGAAGAAGATACCCTGAACAACAGAGGGATCTACAAAGACAGCAAATGGCCGGGACTGTATGACCGCCTGGAGACATGGGCGGACGGGAACAGTTATCTGGAGCTTCCGGTACTGAAATATCTGTTCGTGCCGGGCAGTTATCTGTGGCTGTATCTGGCACTGGCGGCGATCCTTGTGATCGTGGACAGAAAGCGATACTGTCTGCCACTGGCGGTGATCGCCGGATATTATGGGACGATGCTGTTAGGCCCAACGGTGCAGATGAGATATGTCTATCCGGTGATGCTGGCACTGCCGTATCTGGTGGCGCTGATGTGCGGAACCGGCCGGAAGACGGAAAATGAAAAAACAGAGACAGATCAGAGATAAAGACAAAACAGAGACAAAACAAAGACAAAACAGAGACAAAACAGAGACAGAGTTAGGATAGAGGAATGGACAAGCTGATCATAGGAGCAGGGCTGTATGGATTGTATGCGGCGCTGTATTGTGCAAAAAAAGGGCAGCAGGTAGAGGTGCTGGAGATGGAAGAGGCTCCTTTTACCAGAGCCACATATATCAATCAGGCCCGGGTACACATGGGATATCACTACCCGAGGTCGCTGTCTACGGCCATGAAATCCGCCGGATATTTCAAACGTTTTACAGAGGACTATTCCTTCTGTCTTCATACCGCGTTTCAACAGATTTATGCTACTTCCGCTCATTTTTCCTGGACGGATGCGGCGGAATTTTTGAAGTTCTGCCGGGATGGCGGGATTCCCTGTAAGGCGCTTCCTGTGGAAGAATATTTCCAGCCGGGGCTGTGCGACGGAGCTTTTCTCACCGAGGAGTATACCTACGATGCCCATATCCTGCGGGATCATCTGATGGAGGAGATCGCGAAATATCCGGGAGTGAAGCTGCACTTCGGGCGGCAGATCACAGAGATCGTAAAACAATCAGACTGCTATGAGATCACCGCATTGCATGAGGACCATAGAGAGGTATACCGGGCACCGTTTGTGCTGAATGCCACTTACGCTTCCGTGAATCAGGTGCTGGAAAAGGTAAAGGGAGTCACGGCAGAACCCTTCGGACTGAAGTATGAATTATGTGAGATCATCCTGTGCAAAACAGGTGACAAGCTCAGGGACATCGGATTTACAGTAATGGATGGACCGTTTTTCTCCATTATGCCTTTCGGCAGGACGGGATATCATTCCCTGACTTCGGTGACTTTTACACCGCATAAGACAAGCTACGATGCTACACCGCAGTTCTCCTGCGTGGGGGCGGACGGCAATATCTGTAGAAGCGGCTGGCTGGGGAATTGCAACGACTGTCCCGGCAGACCAGAGAGTGCCTGGGAGTATATGTCTACGCTGGCCCGGAAATATCTGCGGGAGGAGTATACATTCAGCTATGAGCAATCACTGTTCTCCATGAAGCCGATCCTGAAGGCTTCAGAGATCGATGATTCGAGACCTACCGTGATCCGGGCATTATCCGAGAGCCCCACCTTCATCAGCGTCTTATCCGGCAAGATCAACACGGTATATGACCTGGATCCTTTTTTAGATTAGGATAACCATTCCGAGAGATTATAAATAATAGATATAGGGGAAACGTTATGGAGAGAACCGCAATCCTGAATAAAGAGAAAAATTTTGTATCCTGCGTGCTGTATCTGCACAACGATGGTGCGCACATCCGTGATTTCCTGAATACGGTCTGTGGCACCATGGAAGAACATTTCGAAAAATATGAGATCGTCTGTGTGAATGACTGCTGCATGGACAATACCATCGAGGAGATCCATCGATTTCTGGAAGAAAGCAGAGGAAATCATGTGGTGAGCATGATCAATTTAAGCTTTTATCAGGGAGTCGAGATGGCCATGAATGCCGGAAGAGACCTGGCAGTGGGAGATTTCCTGTTCGAATTCGACAGATGCCTGCCGGATTTTGAGCCGTCACTGATCATGGATGTTTATTACAGAGCGCTGGAAGGCTATGATGTGGTGGCAGCCGCTCCGGGGAGAGATGTGGCACTGACCTCGCGGCTGTTCTATGCAGTATATAATCTGGGAAGCCGTAATACCCATAAGCTGCGTCAGGAGAGATTCCGTATCATATCCCGCCGCGCAGTGAATCGTGTGAATCAGATGAATGCGTACATTCCTTACCGCAAGGCGATGTATATGAATTGCGGACTAAGGGCGGATACGCTGGTCTATGAGAATAAAAAGAAGGCAGGCAGTGCCAGGAACCGGGAGGAGCGCAGTACCCGCAGCAGTCTTGCACTGGATACGCTGATCATTTTCACCAATGTCCTGGAGAAGTTCTCTATGCTGGTGAGTGCGATCCTGTTCTCTGTGATGATGATCATGTTTGCCTGGATCGTGTATTCGATCTTCAGCACGGTACGTCCCGTGGAAGGTTGGATGAGTCTCATGACGCTGATATCGTTTGGATTTTTCATGATGTCCGTCATGCTGACACTGATCTTCAAATATCTGTCTGTGATCCTGAATATGAGCTTTAAGAGACAGCACTACGTAATTGAAGGAGTGGAAAAACTGACAAAATGATGTTTACGATTATTTTTCCGGTACTAAATGAACGTCTGCGTCTGGAGAACGGTGTGACCCGCACGGTGGAATATCTGCAAAGCATTGCTTTTGAAGACTATGAGATCATTATCGTGGATAACGGTTCCGAGGATGAGACACCGCAGATCGCAGAAAAGCTGTGTAAAAAATATGATAAAGTAAGATATGAGAGGATCAATGTCCGCGGTGTGGGCGCGGCGTTCCGCAGAGGTGTGAAAGTAAGCCACGGCGATGTGGTAGGTTATATGGACATCGACCTTTCCACCAATATCAGGCATCTGGGAGAGGCGATTCACCTCTTCGGGACGCAGCCGGAGATCCAGTATATCAACGGCAGCCGTTTTGCCAGAGAATCCGATACCAGGGGCAGAAAATGGTATCGCAGGATCACGTCGCAGGGACTGTTGATTCTGTTAAAGCTGTTCTTACGGATGAAATCCACGGATGCCATCTGCGGCTTCACGTTTGTCCGCAGAGAGACGGCACTCTCGCTGATCGAGGGCTGCAGCCGGGATAACGGGTGGTTCTACATGATCGAATTCCTGCTGCGTGCGGAGAAACGGGGCGTGAAGATCCTGGATTATCCGGTGGAGTGGCAGGAAGACTATAATACTACCGTTAAGGTATTCAAGACGATCTGTAATTATCTGGTACAGATCGCAAGGTTATTCAACGAGTTTTATATCAAAAAGCACATATAAGCGAAAGAAGGACGACAGAATGGCACATATTAAGAGAATCGATCTGACGAGAGATGTAGAAGCACATGCGGATGCCTACAGAGAGGCTATTGAGAAGGTATGCAGGGAGACCGCCTTTTCCGGCGGAAAATATGCAGATGCATTTGACAAGGAATTTGCTGCTTATGTGGGCAGTAAATATGCCAGTGGCGTGAACAACGGTACTTCCGCCTTACATCTGGCCATGCTGGCCCTGGGAGTGGGACCGGGAGATGAAGTCATCGTACCGGCAAATACCTACATTGCCACGGCATGGGGCGTCAGCTATACGGGAGCCACGCCGGTGTTCGCAGATTGTACGCCGGATACCTGGGAGATCGATCCTTCCGTGCTGGAGGCGAAGATCACAGAGAGGACGAAGGGGATCATCGGTGTCCATCTCTACGGTCAGCCTTTCGATTATGCAGGCGTGCGCGAGATCGCAGACCGTCACGGTCTGTTCGTGGTGGAGGATTGCGCACAGGCCCATGGGGCACAGTTTGAGGGGAAAAATGTGGGAACCATGGGAGACCTGGCATGCTTCAGCTTCTATCCGGGCAAAAATCTCTATGCTTTCGGAGAAGGCGGAAGTGTCACCTGTGAGAAGGAAGAGTACTATAAGCATATTGACCGCCTGAAAAATCAGGGCTGCGATGTGCGTTATTATCATGATGAGATTGGATATAATTATCGACTGGAGGGACTGCAGGGTGCGGTATTGAGCGTAAGCCTGAAATATCTGCCGGAGTGGACGAAGAGACGTCAGGAGATCGGACACCGCTATATCCGGGAGATCACGAATCCTCTGATCACCATGCAGCGTCATCCGGAGAACACTACACCGGTGTTCCATCTGTTCGTCATCACGGTGCCGGATCATGAGGACTTTATCCGCTATATGGCAGATCATGATGTGGAGTGCAACATGCACTATCCGGTTCCCTGCCATTTGCAGAAGGCATATGCGGATCTGGGATATCAGCCGGGAGACTGCCCCAATGCGGAATATCTGGCAGCGCACTGTGTGACACTGCCTCTGTTCCCCGAGATGCGGGAGGATGAGATCCGGAGAGTCATCGAACTGTGCAATGCTTACAGACAGTAAGGAGATCACAATGCAGACCGTAACAGCAGAAAATAAAACATCGGAAGCAATTTCTGAGAACTACCGGGATACGCAGGCCGGGATCTATCTGCGCCTCATGACCCATGAGGACACGGACCGGATCGTGGCATGGCGTAACAGCGATGCCGTGCGCAAAAATTTTATCTATCAGGAGCTTTTTACCAGACAGTCCCATGAGCACTGGATCCGGACCCATGTGGAGACCGGAGATGTGGTGCAGATGATCATCTGCGATCTGGAAGGAGATACTCCCCTCGGATCTGTGTATATCCGGGATATTGACAGACATCACAATAAGGCGGAGTACGGAATCTTCATCGGAGAAGAGAGCGCCCGAGGCCGCGGGATCGGCACAGCGGCGGCGAAGCTGATGTTACGGTACTGTGTTGAGCAGGAAAAGCTGCACAGAGTCTACCTGCGGGCATTGTCGGAGAACCTGCAGGCCATCCGAAGCTATGAAAAGGCGGGCTTCGTCAGAGAAGGACTGTTAAGAGACGATGTGTGTATTGACGGCGTGTACCGGGATATTGTCTGGATGGCAGCCGTGAATCCGGCAGATTAAGAAGGAGCAAGCAACAAAAAATGGACAGAATAAAAAAAGTAAGTTTTGTGATCCCCTGCTACCGTTCGGAGCATACGCTGCCCCATGTAGTTACGGAGATCCGCGAAAAAATGCAGGAACTGACACAGTATACGTATGATATTTTTCTGGTGAATGATGCATCACCGGACAATACCATGGAAACAATCCGGGATCTGTGTGAAAAATACGATAATATCAAGGGCATCGGCTTCGCCAGGAATTTCGGACAGCATGCGGCATTGATGGCAGGACTACGGCATTCCGACGGAGATTATGTGGTGTGCCTGGATGATGACGGACAGACCCCCGCCGATGAAGTGGATAAGCTGCTAAATAAGCTGGAGGAAGGCTTTGATGCTGTCTATGCCAGTTATGAACACAAGCAGCACTCCGCATTCCGGAATCTGGGCAGCAAGGTCAATGAGCTGATGACGCGGATGATGTTAAACAAGCCTGCGAATCTGTATATTTCCAGCTATTTTGCGGTGAAGAGATTCGTGGTGGAGGATATGATCCGCTATGAGAATTCGTATCCTTATGTCATCGGACTGGTGCTCCGTGCCACGAAAAACATTACCAACGTGCCGGTGTGTCACAGAGAGCGGGAAGAGGGCAATTCCGGTTATACGCTCAAGAAGCTGCTGGGATTATGGTTCAACGGATTTACGGCATTTTCCGTGAAACCGCTGCGGATCGCCACTTCTCTCGGTGTGGGCTTCGCAGGACTGGGTTTTCTCTATGGAATCTATACGATCATCAAGAGACTGGTGAATCCCAATGTCCCTATGGGCTTCAGCGCATTGATGGCGGCACTGGTATTTTTCGGCGGCATGATCATGATCATGCTGGGACTGATCGGAGAATATGTGGGACGTATCTACATCAGCATGAATAATTCTCCCCAGTATGTGATCCGTGAGCGAATCGGACTCGGAACAGATGAGGACCCGTGAGTCTGAATAGGTAAATATAAAGTGAAAAACGAAATAAAAGATTTTGAACAGAAGGGTAAGACAAGACCATATGAAAAATACACGTTTTGTAAATTGGTGGAAACAGGACAAACGTTATATTACCTTACTTAAGGCGGTACTTATGGCACTGCTTCCGCTGGTATGCTGTCTGATCCGGACGGCGGCAGAGGGGAGAAGCATCGGCCAGGTCTATTTGCCTTCTTCGGAATGGAATGATGAATTATTCTATTTTAAACAAGTGGAAGGCATTGTGAATTACGGATTTCCCATGGGGTATTTCGGGTTTAACGAAAGCCATGCGCTGCAGCTGTCTTTCGCAGCCTGGAGTCCCGTGCTGGTATTCCCCTGGATCCTGTGGGGACTGGTGTTCGGCTGGAATCTGCTGTCACCGGTGATCTGCAACATTGTTCTGATGACGGTTACGATGTTCGTATTTGTCTGGCTGGTAAAGCCGACCTGGAAGCAGCTGGGGATCCTGACGGTTTTGTTTGGACTGTATTCGTTATTCGTAAGATACATGCTCTCCGGTATGCCGGAAGTCATCTGTTTCAGTATGCTGATCCTGTTCTATGGTCTGGCAATGAGCTATCTGCAGAAAGAGAGTAAAGGCAAGCTGATCGCTATGTTTGTGATCTCTGTGCTGCTTGTGCTGATGCGGCCGTATATGTTATTGTTCCTGGCGCTTGCCTGCTTTTTCTGGATCCGGGAGGATCGAAAATGGGGGAGCATCGGATCTGTGATCGTGGTGGCAGTGACGGGAATCCTGTATGTGCTGATCAAACATTACCTGGGTGCGGAATATTTTACACCGTTGTTTTATACCGACTGGATCACGACGTTCTTCACGGATGGGATCGGTGCCGGTTTCCGTAACTTTTTCGGGACGTTACATTGGAAAGGACTGGAATTTGTCAGACATTGTATCGCCGGGGCGCAAAGCGGTCTGGCTTCGGGAGCCTTTTTTGACGGCTATCTGATCCTGCTGGGAATCCTGGCAGTGAACAGTATCTGTGACCGGAACAGACTGCGCAGGGCTGTCCGTGCGGAGAAGATCGTCATGGAACCGGCAGACGAAGCTGTTCGTACGGCGGTTTTCGGAAAATACACATTGACGGAAGAACAGAAAAAGAAGTTAACGAACCAGCTGATCATAGAAGTGCATTTTGCACTGAGCCTGATCGCGATGTTATTCGCACATCTTTTGATGTATAAGATGACAGAGGGCAGCAAGCATTTTCTGACCTTTATCGCAGCGGGAATTTTTATTGTTAGCATGCTGGAGACAAAATATTATAAAAAAGCGGTGCTTTTGGGAGCGGCTTTTCTTTACCTGTACAGCTATAAAGCAGTGGAACCGTATGATTATCAGGTCCCCTATGTGACGCAAGGACGACAGGAACAGATTGCATACTGGAGTGAGGTTTTTGCAGAAAAAGTGTCTGTGGATACAGAACAGGTTCCGGATTATAAAAATGTGGTGATCTGGACGTTGGGAGATGTGACAGAGGAAGGAAATCAGAGCCTGAAATGGCAGCTGTTATACGGTACGCCCAAGGGATTTGGCATCAGCTGCTGTGAATTTCAATATGTTTCGGAACACCTGACGGAGCTTGAGAGCCGTTATGTTGCCACAGTAAGCGGCGGAATTATTGATGGAATGTGTCAGGCACAGGGGTATGAAGAACTCGGGCGCGATGCGGATATGGTACTGTATCAAAGATACTAGTGTGAAAGAAAGTAGAGGAAAGCCATAAACTGGCGCACTTGAATAAGCTGTC